>Ga0335398_10001169_pt1 | contig 46076 bp, 17 predicted proteins | sample BON03_FD_205742 | JGI IMG/M metagenome (GOLD analysis project Ga0335398, IMG submission 205742) | Freshwater microbial communities from Lake Bonney liftoff mats and glacier meltwater in Antarctica - BON-03 (spades assembly) (version 2) | ecosystem: Environmental > Aquatic > Freshwater > Ice >... | reverse complement strand
GGCGCGAGGTTCGGCGGCGGCGGCGCGCAGCGGCGGCGGCGGACCGCGGCAGGGGGCCGCTCCGGCGACAGACGGCGGCAAACCAAACAAAAAACCAGGGCGACGCGGCGGCGGAGGACGAGCTCCCTCTGTCCTTGTGCGCGGCCAGGCGCGCCCGCCCGCGCGCTCCGGCCGCGGGGCTGCCCGTCCCGGGCCGCGCGGCCGAGCACGATCGCAAGGCCGGCGGCGCAAAGGTGGGCGAGCGGCGGCGCGCGGCCGCGGCCCCCCCGCGCCCCCCCCCCCGCCCGGCCCCCGCCGCCGCTGCCACCCGGGCGCCTCCCCGCCCTCTTTCCGCACGCCCAGGGCTCAAAGTCCGTCCAAGAAGCCCTCTCGCGCCTTCTGCTGAAACACCCAAAGACCCGGTTTCGGACGGCTTCGGACGACTGTGAAAGGGGCCTTCGGATGGGTAATTTTACACACACTCGAAAAAGCGAGCACCCGAAGAAAAAGAAAGACACGCCAGCGCCCCGGGCGGGCGGACCCTCTCAAGCTGTGCTCATCGACGCCGCCGGAGCCGCCGCGGCCGGCTGCTGCCCCTGCTGCTCCTCGGCGGCGAGCGGCTTCATCGCCGGGAACAGCAGGACCTCCTTGATGTTGTTGGTGTCCGTCAGCAGCATGGCCATGCGGTCGATGCCCATGCCCCACCCGCCTGTCGGGGGCAGGCCGTACTCGAGCGCGGTGCAGAATCCCTCGTCCACGGGCATGGCCTCGTCGTCTCCCTGGTCCTTGGCGCGCGCCTGGTCCGCAAACAGCGAGCGCTGCACGGCCGGGTCGTTGAGCTCCGTGTAGGCGTTGCACACCTCGCGGCAGTTGACAAACAGCTCAAAACGCTCCGTCAAGCCGGGGCCGTCGCGGTGCCACTTTGCGAGGGGGGACATTAGCTGCGGGTGGTCGGTGATAAAGGCGGGGGAGGTGCATTGCGCCTCGAGGTACTCGGCGGCCAGCTTGTCCAGCAGGCGCGCGGTGGTGCGCGGCCGGCCGCAGTCGACCCCTTTTTCGGCGGCCAGGCGGTCGAGGAAGTCGCGGCACGCGTCCGACTCGAGCGGGCGCGGCAGCGACACCCCGAGCGCCTCCTCCAGCCCCCGCACCATTGGGATCCGTTTCCAGGGCGGCGTGAAGTCAATCGTCACGGGCGGCTTGTCGGGCCCGTCCGCGTGGTACTGGATCACGTGCGACCCCTTCAGCGCCAGGACCATGCCGCTGACCATCTCCTCGGTCAGGTCCATCAGGTCGCGGTAGTCGGCGTAGGCCATGTAAAACTCGCAGGTGGTGAATTCCGGGTTGTGCGTCAGGTCGATCCCCTCGTTCCGGAACTGGCGGCCGATCTCGTAAACGCGGTCGAGCCCGCCGACGACCAGCTGCTTGAGGTAGAGCTCGGGGGCCACGCGCATGTAGAGGCGCACGTCCAGGTCGTTGTGGTGGGTGACGAAGGGCCTGGCGGCCGCGCCGCCCGGCACGGCGTTCATCATCGGCGTCTCGACCTCGAGGAAGGAGCGCGCGTCCAGGAAGGCGCGCACGTACCGGATCACGTCCGCGCGCACGCGGAAGCCCTCGGCCACGCGCGGGTTGGCCATGAGGTCGAGGTAGCGCTGGCGGTAGCGGGTCTCCTGGTTGGTCAGGCCGAAGCGCGCCGAGGGCGGCATGTGCAGGCAAGGGGCGAGCACGCAAAACTCGGCGGGGAACAGCGACAGCTCGCCCTTCAGCGACTTGCCCGGCCGGCCGCGCGCGCCGACGATGTCGCCGCGGCGCACCTCGTCGTGCAGCGCGGCAAAGGCCGCCTCGTCCGCGAGCTCCGACGACCGCAGGTCCGCCATCACCTGCACCTTGGCCCCCTCCCCGCGCAGGTCGTAGAACAGCAGCTTGCTGCCGCTCGCGCGCTTGGCGTAGACGCGACCGGCCAGGGACACCTCGCGCCCCTCGAGCTGCTGGCCCGGCTCGATCGAAGTACCAAACTCGGCCACGAACTCGGGCACGGACATGGTGACGGCCCACTTGTGCGGGTAGGGGTTGGCGCCGCTGGCCTTCTTGGCGGCCACGTGCGCCAGGCGCGCGGCGTGGTACTGCGACGGGTCGAGCTCGGCCTCGGCGGCGTCGTCGGCCAGGGCGGCGGCCTTGGCGGCCTTGGCCGGGGACGAGGCGGCGTCGGCGGCCTTGGCGGCCTGTTTTTGGTTTTGTTTTGAGGGGGTTTGAGGTTGATGATGGTCGGAGTCGGGATGGTGGTGTGGGTAGGTGGATGGATTGAAGGTCAGGGTTGTCGGTTTGTTGAGGCGGGCGGGCGTCTCTTTTGTTGGTTTTCGTCGTCGTCGCGCTGATCGATCCGCCGCTGGCCGCCGACGGCGTCGGCGCGCGTTAGCGCGGGCCATGAAACTGCCTTTGTCTCTCACCGCCTTGTCGGCCTTTTCCTTCTCCTTTTGCACGAGCTTCTGGCGGCGCTTGAACTCGCTGCGGTGTGTCGTTCGCGTGGATTGGAGAGATCGGGTGGCGTGAGAGGGAGGGAGAGAGAGAGCCCTTTGAAAAAAAACTGAAGCGGCGGCTCTTTGGGGTCTGCCTCATCCGATCGCCGCTCAGCTCACCTCTTGCTCATGACCTCGCCAGTCTCGTCCTTGAGGTCTTCCGTGTACTTCTCGGGCAGCACCCAGGCGGCGGTCGCCGACATGATTGCTTCCCTGTCTCCCTGCCCCTCTCTGTAGTTTGGCTTTTGCGCGCGCGCCGAGTTGCGTGTGTGCGCGTAACAGATGTGCGGTTCGGGTGTGATCTATGTGCGCGCACACGTTGGCCGTCGTCGTCGCGATGAAAAAGTGTGGTGTCACCGGTATCAGGGAGAGAGAGTGGCTGCGCCGGCGGTCTTTCAAAGACGGGACGCCGGCGCCGGCCTCGAGCGACGGCGACGTCGCGGGTAGGGGCGACCGACCAGGCCAGGACAAGACACGCTCTCTCACGAGCCAATACTTCCATCTCCTCACCGCGACACCCTTCAGCGACCACGCGCTCAGAATTCAACCCTACCTGTCCTCGTCAGAGCGCGGCCCGCACGACCCCTTTCAGCCTCTCCCTCTCACTGCGCGGGTGCGGGTGCGTGTGCCGTGGCACCTCCCGCATCCTCCCCCTCTTTCCGAAACGCATCACCGGGCGCTCTTTTTTGCCTCAACTCTCTTTGCCTCAACTTGCGCCACGCGCCAGATGCTCGTGCCGGCGCCCGTCGCAACCATGGCCCCGGCCGCGGCGGAGCCCATGCTGGTGCCCGCGTCGCCCTCGGCCGCGGCGACGACCACCGCTGGTTCAGGCGCCGGCGTCGGCATCGGAACGGCATCCAAGCAGCACAAAACCCCCGCGCTCGACCCCGCCCGCCGCGTGCTGCGCGCGCTGCTCTGGCCCGCGCGCCAGGTCGAGCGGCAGCGCCAGATCGGCCGCGCGGCGGCGACGTCGTCGTCCGCGTCGTCGTCCTCGGCGGCGCGCCAGCACCACCAGCGGCAGCAGCAGCAGCATCGTCCAGGGGGGGCGACGGCGGCGCCCGAGCGCTCTCTCGAGTCGCCGCCGCCGCCGCAGCAGCAGCAGCAGCCGCAGCAGCCGCAGCATCAGCAGCATCTCGTGACGCTGCACTCCGCCGCCTCCCTGCCGCCGCCCACGCCGCCCGAGCCGTCGTCGCCGTCGGCCGCGGGGACCCGCCGCAGCCGCCGCCAGCACCACCACCACCGCAGGCGACAAGATTCTGCCGCTGCCGTCATCGCCGCCGCGCCGGCCCCAACCGCCGCCGCCGCCGCCGCCGGGCCGCCGCCTGCCTCGCCGCCCCTGCCGCCGCCTCCCGCCGCCGCCCGCGCGTGGGCGCCCTTGCGCTCCCTGCTGCGCCTCCTCCTGCACCACTCGCACCGCGCCGCGCGCAACGCCCGCCCCCACGGCCCCGGGTGCAACGACCTGACGCCCCTCGAGCGCACCATCAACGTCGCCACCTCGCTCCCCTTCCTGGCCGTCGGCCTGCGCTTGCTGAGGACCCGCCGCGCGCCCGCCTCGCGCCGCTTCGGCCGCTCCTTCGTCGCCGTGGGCGCGATCGCGGGCGCCTACCACGCCTGCCCCAGGGGCGGGCCCGTGCGGGATGCGCTGCGCAAGCTCGACTACTACAGCATCGCGTGGTCGTCGTCCATCCTGCGCGAGGCCGTGTTCGGCGGGCGCAAGCTTCCCTCCTGGCTGGCGCTGGCGGCCTGCGTCGCCACGCCGCTCAAGCCGACGCTCGTGACGGGCGCCAACCTGGCCGCCATCGAGGTGCGCTACGCGCAGGCCGCCTGGTCGCAGGGCGGGCACGTGCGCGCGTCGTGGGCGCGGCACGTCGGCGTCGCGGCCGCTGGGCTGGCGTGCTTTCTGGTCGAGGACGAGGCCGCGGCGCTGGGCGCGGCGGCGGGCGCGGCGGGCAAAACGGGGCGCGCCGCCGCGGTGCCGTTCAACGCCTTCCACGGAGTGTGGCACCTCCTGTCGGCGGCCGCGCTGGGCCTGGTCAACGTGCTGCTCGGGCACGTGGAGGAGGCGTTTTTGTTGGAGGCGGCCGAGGCGGTCGGGCGCGAGGGCGCCCTCGCAAAATAAAAATAAAACAAACATAAAATCTTTGTGTGACTTGAGCGCCATCGAACGCGAGGACGGGTGATGAATTTGCGCGTCGGTTTGATGTTTACACGGAGGGTATTGGGGCGTGGTGCGACGGAAATTGGGAAGGCTGTTGACGAAAATGTAACGTGCGGCAACTCAGAGGCGCGCGAGGGAGGCGGGAGGCGGGGGGCCGGCGGCGGCAGCGGCGTCACAACACGGCCCTCAGCGCCCGCGACACCAGCGCGAGGGCGTAGCGCGCAGGGAGCAGCCACGCGAGGACCAGGAGCGCCAGCGCGGACGCCACCAGGCTGACAGCGGACGACACGGCGGCGCGCGCGCCGGCCGCGAGGCGGCCGAGCACGGCGGGGGGGGCGGGCGCCGCGCCGCCCCCGCGAAGGGTGGCGTGCGCGGGCGCAGGGGGCGGGCGCGGGCGCGGGGCCGGCGCCTGCGGCTCGGCCGCGACGGCGCCGGCGATCGCGCGGACGGCGGCACCACCGCCGCCGCCACCGTTGCTGATAAGAACGGGGGCGGCCGGCAGAGGTGCTTCTAATGCCGACGCCGGTAGCCGCGGCGCCGGCTCCATCGCGGGGCGCGAGGGCGTCGCGCGCCGCAGGCGCGCGTTGAGGGCGGCGGCGGCGGCGCCGAGGCCGCCGCCCGCGCGGAGCGAGGCCGCAGAAGGGCTGGTGGTGTTGCTGCTGCTCAAGCCGCTGGAGCTGCTGCCGCCGCTGCCGGCCGCAAGGAGGGGCCTGAAGCAGAAGCCGACGTCGTCGGGCCGGGTTCGGTGCGCGGTCGGAGCTGCCGGCGCTGCTGCTGCTGCTGCTGCTGCTGCCAAAGCCGCCGCATGAGGAGGAGGAGGCACCAGGGCGACGGCCTCGTCGCCGACCGGCTTGGGTTGCCGCTGCTCGACTGGCGGCCCCTCTTGCTCCTCCCCCGCCGCCGTCGCAGCTGCGACCTCTTCCCGTGCCTCCTCCTCCGCCTCGCCCCCGCGGTCGCTCGCAGTCAGCGCCTGGCGCACCGACTCGAGAAAGTCGCACAGGCCGCCGCCGCCCCCGACGCCAGAGACCGACGACTCCTGCGGCGTTGCCCACGGCTCGCGCGGCGGCGTGGCGGCCGCCGCGGCCGGCAGCTGCGGCACCAGGGCGCCCGGGGAGGCGCCCGAGCCCCACGGGTGCAGGGCGCCCGGCGCCGGCGGGTGGCGCGACGAGGGCACGGCGCAGTGCACGACGTCCCCCGCCGCGCCGTAGCCGTAGGACGGCAGGCGTGCGGGCGGCGAGCGCGCGCGGCGGCGGGGCGGCGAGGGCAGCGGCGAGCGCGGGCGCGCGGGGCGGACCATGGGGGTGGGCGGCGCGGAGACGCGGCAGACGGCGGCGCCGGCGGCGCGGCGGCGGTGCTGCTGCTGCTGCTGCTGCTGCTGCTGCTGCTGCTCCGAGGACGACGCGCTGCCGCCGCGCACCAGCAGCCGCGCCAGCCGCTCCGGCGTCGGGCCGGCGTCGTCGGCGCGGTGCGGCGGCGGCGGCGGCGGCGAGCACGAGCCGACCGTGGCGCCCGAGGTCGACGGCTGGGCGGTGGTGGTGGCGACGACAGTCGCCGCCGCCGCCCCGGATGCGTCCGCCTCTTGCTCCGGCGCCTCGTGCTCCAGCTCCTCTTGCTCCTCTTGCTCCTGGAGCGCCTCCTCCTCCCGCCGGCCCGTTGCCGCCGCCGCCGCCGCCCCGACGTGCGGCAGCCGCGAGCGAGAGAAGTACTCGCGCGCCGGCGGGTAGACGGGGCCGACCGGCGCGTGGCCGAGGCCGTAGGTGGCCACGTGCGGTGCGAGCTCGCCCGAGCGGTGAGACAGCGGCAAGACGGCCTGCGGAGGCGGCGGCAAAATGGGCTTGCGGGCGGAAAAGTCGGGGGCCGCGCCAGCCGACGCTCCCAACCCACCACCACCGCCGCCGCCGCCGCCGCCGCCGTTTCCGCCGCCGCCACCGCCAAAGACCGGCGACGGGATGGACTCGCTCGACTCGCGGTGACTAGGAAAGGCGGCAAAGGGGCTGGGCAGGCGACCGGGGGCGACCACGTCAGGCGACTCGGGCGCGAACGGCGGGGGCGACCACGCAGGGGCGGCGGCGGCAGAGACGGGAGCGGACGCAGTCGCGGTCGCGGTCGCCGACGGCGCTACCGCCGCCGCCGCCGCCGCCGACCTCGCACCTCCAGCGGCAGCAGCAGCGCCTGGGCCCTGCACCTCGAGCAGCACCTGGCACTCGAACGCGTCCGACACGCTGCCGCCCGACCCTTTCGTCACGGCCGCCGTCTGCCACGCGAGCGTCGCGTACGCGCCGCGCGCGAGGGCGCCGCCGCCGCCACCTCCTCGAGGAACCGCCGCCGCCTGCGCCGCAAAGAGCGCGGCGGCGACGTCGAGCGTGGCGGCGGCGAGGACCCGCCCCGGCCAAGGGGCGGGCGGGTGTGCACCCGGGGGCGGGCGGGCGTGCACCCGCCCGCCCCCGCCGCCGCCCGGGGCGGGCGGGTGCAGGCGCCTCAGGAGGCGGGCCGCGCGCCCCTGGCTCTCGGTTCGGACCTCAAACCGTAGGTACTTGTGGGCGGGGAGCGCGCGTCCCTCTCCCACGACGAGGGAGAGGCGGAGCGGGGGGAAGCAAGCAGTTGTCGTTGCTGGCGGCAGCGTCGTCGCTGTCATCGCGCCGCCGGCCGGCGAGGAGCTGTTCGGCGCCGCCGCTGCTGTCGTCCCCTCCGCCGGCACTTGCACTTGCACTTGCGAGACGCGGCAAAAGGGGCGCGCGCCCGCGTGCTCCGCGTCCTTGCAAGTAAGCACGAGGTTGTCAAACCCCAGCAGAGGGAGCGGGGGCACTCGGGCGACGATCTCGAACGCCATCATTGGTGAGGAGTGCTTTCCGCGTGTTGCGTTTCTTTTTTTTGGTTTTGGTGTCGCAAAATCACAGGAAACGAAATCGCATGCGCAAGATGACGCGGTTGGCAACAACCGATGCGTCGCTGGATATAGTGCGTTGGCGTGAGTTTGATTCGAGCGAGCAAGGAGGAAAGAGGGGTCGCCGCGCGTTTTTGCGAAAGAGCGAGGGCGCGACGGCCGGCCGCCCTCCGCCTCGCATCTATTCGATCGCGGCGGCCGGCGGCCTGTCGCACAAGCTGGTTCGCGTCGACGTGCTGCTGGGCGACGTGGACTTTGCGTCGAGCGGCCGCGGCGAGGACGCCGTGCCAACCAAGTCCCTCTGGCGCAAGCTCGCGCGCGTCGCGGCGACCCACTACCTGCCCGTGCGCTTCCACGCGCCCGAGAGCGAGTACCGCACGACCAAGTGCTGCTGCGCGTGCGGCGCGGTGACGACGCCGGCGACAACGCGGCTGCGGCGCTGCGTGAGCGCGCAGTGCACTGCGCCGCGCGAGGCCGAGGCGGGCGCCGCTGCGGGCCGCGACGGGAGGGGTGGGGGGGAGGAGGACGGCCAGGAGGAGGAGGCCACTCACGGAAACGACCCATCGTTTCCGCAATCGCCGCGCCCACGGGCGCCCGATGCTTTCCGCCGCCCAAAAAAAGGCGTCGGCAAACTTCGGCACCGCGACCTCGACGGCTCCCGCAACATGCTCATGATCCTCGCAGCCAAGCTGGCAGGGCACCCACGCCCTTCCTGGCTCACGCCGGTAGAGATCGTGCTGCTGTGCTCGGGCCGTTGAGCGTTCCGCATCCCGGCATTGCCCCGTACAGAACTGAACGCCCACCCTGTCGGAAGATAGTGCACCGCGCTTGATAGTGTACGGGGGTGTAACGACGTATCGCCTCATAATGAAACCAAACAGCGCGGTGGACGGGATCTGTCATTCGGATCGATCACGGGTTGGTTAGGTCGGCCGTCGCCCGGGTGCACGGGTGTCCGGCGCGGTCGATCGGCGGCACCAAACGCCTACAAACGGCGCCGTTGCCCTATCTCTCGCCCGTGCTCACTCCACACTTGTTCAAGCGCCGAGCCGGCTATCACGACCCCAGCCGGACTGAGAAAGAGCGAGGGAGCCCCGACCGCCACGACCGCCCTCCTCCCTCTCTCTCCTCCGGCAATCGTGGCGGACGCTCGCGCGTTCGAAAAGGCCGCGGCGCGCGCGGCCAACGCGCTCGCCGCTCAGCAGGAGGGCCAGCATCCGCCACCGCACCGCGCCGGCGCGCACCATGACAAGGCGACTCAAACTAGCGGCGGCGGCGGCAACGCAAACGGCAGCTGCGGCGGCGGACGAGCGCCCGACGGGCGGACGAGCGCCGACGCCGATGCCGAAGCCGCAGGAGCCCTGCTGTCGCAAAACCCACCCACCCACCACTCTCGCGCCGCCCTCGCGGACGAGCGCCTGCGCCGATTGTCCAGCCCCATGACCGCCCTCGACGCCCCCGCCCGCATCGCCCTCGCCTGGCGCGACCGCGACCTCTTCCGCCTCATGGAGCTCCCTCCGCCCGAGGCCGACGCGCTCGGCAGCGCGCGCTGGGCCGTGCCCGCCGCCGACGTCTCTCGCGCCTACCGCCGCCTCTCTGCGCTCGTGCACCCGGATAAGCGCCCGCCGGGCGCCGGGGACGAGGACGCGGCGGCGGCGCGCCACGCCTTCGAGCGCCTGAACGAGGCGTACCGGGCGCTGCGGGACCCGGCGTCGCTCGAGGAGGAGCTGCGGCGCGGCGGGGCCGCGGCCGTGCGGCGGCGCGAGGCGCGCGAGGCGGCAGAGGCTTCGGCGGCGGCGGCGGTGGCGGCGCAGGCGGGCGGCGCGGGCGGCGAGGCGGCGGCGGCGGCGTCGGACGGCCGGGCGGCGGCGGTGTCGGCGCGCACGGCCGAGCAGCGGGAGCTCAGGAAGGAGGACGCGCGCGCGTTCGAGGAGGAGATCCTCGCGCAGGCGCGGCGGCGGCGCGAGCGCGAGGACGAGGCGGCGGCAGAGGAGGAGGAGCGCAGGCGGCAGCGGGCGGGAGAGGCCGACGGCGGCGACGGCGGGGACGGGGGAGGCGCTGCGCGTTACCGGCGACGACGCGCGGCCGTCGAGGCGGAGGACAAGCCCGACAACGCCCTGGAGCGCTGGATGGAGGAGGAAGAGGAGGCCGGCGGCGGCGGTGGCGGGACGGCCGCCGACGCCGGAGGAAGAGGAGGAGGAGGAGCAGGAAGGGCGGCGGGCGGCGCGCAGTACGGCGGCGCGGCCGACGACGACCAAGAGGACGAGGACGCGGCGGCCGCCGCGCGGCGCGCGGCCCGCCAGCAGCAGCAGCAGAAGCGGCGCAAGGCCGGGTTTATGTAAATAATGGAGCATCAACAAATGAAAACCAACAGACACCGCAAGCAAAAAATGGCAGCCGCCGCAAGCAAAAAAAGGCCGTCTTGTCGTCGCTCTCTCTCTGTCTCTCTCTCTCGCTCGTTTCCCCTCTCCCTCTTCCCATAAAGGAAAGATCGTCACCACGGCGACTGGCAGTGCGCGCACACGCTCTTCCCGCTCTGCCGGAACCACTTGTACAGGCACGCGCCGTGGTAGATCACGCCGCACGTGCGGCACTTGAGCTTGGCCACCTGCCCGTTGCTCGGCGAGAGCACCGCGTAGCAAATCATGCAGGGCTCGACCCCCTTGAACTCTTTCTCGAGGCTCCTGCGCCACAGCGCCACCGCCTCCAGCACCCCCTGGTTCTGCGAGCGCAGAAACGCGGAGACCGACAGGCGCCACCGGCGCAGGCGGGCCTCGGGCACGCCCACGCGGTTGACGCACGTGACCTCCGGAGCGCGCAAGGGGGAGCAGGCGGGCAGGCGCACGAGGAGCTCGAGCGTGGCGCCGTCCTCGACCTCGAGCGCGGCGGCCACCTCGCGGAGCCGGGGGTCGGCGCGCACCTTGAACGCCTCGTTGACCGCGCCCTTGCGGTAGGCCGCGGCGCCCGCGCGGCGCACGGCCTCGAACTCGGCCGCGAGGAGGGCCGGGGACTCCTGGCGCGCGGCGTAGGCCTCGACCGCCATGGCGAGGCCGCGGTCGCGCAAGCTCGCGAACCAGAGGCGGCACGAGGCGGGAAGCTGAGACAGCGCGCCGCGGAAGCAGCAGGCGGAGAGCAGGCGCCACCCGCGCGCCGAGGAGGGGGCGGGGACGCCGCGGTGGCGCAGGGCGGCGCGCATGGACCAGAGCTGGCCGGAGCCGGGGGCCCCGCCGCCGGCCTCCTCGAGCGCGGGGCCCAGGTCGGCGCCCGGCGGCGACGACGAGGACGAGGAGGACGAGGGACCGCCGCTGCCGTCCACGCCCCCTCCCCCTCCTCCCGCGAGCCGCATCGCCGCGACGCACAGGTCCAGCAGCCCCGCCACGCTGCCTCCGGCATCGCGCAGGGCGAGGGCCAGGCGCCGGTGCCCGGGGGAGGCTGGGGCAAGCTCGCCCAGGTGCGCGAGCAGCAGCGCCCAGTGGAGCAGCAGGCGGCGCTCGGCGGCGGCGGCAGCGGCCGAGGCAGAGGCAGAGGCAGAGGCGCCGCCGCCGTTCTTCTGCTGCTGCGAAGAAGAAGAGGAGGTGGCCGCCGCCACGGCCGCGCCGTCGTCCGCGAGCGCGGACGCCATCTCCGGCCGGACGCCCGCGGCGGTGAGGTAGGCGGCCACGTCGCCGTCGAACTCGAGATCGAACGCCGCCGCTGCTGCGGCGGCCGGTGCGGCAGAGGCGTTGGCCGGCCCGCCGCCGCCGCCGCCGCCGCCGCCGCCGCCGCCGTCGCCGTCGCCGTCGCCGGTGTCCTCGGCCTGCTCCTCCGCGGCCGCGGCCTCGGCGTAGGAGAGGCGGGCGAGGGCGCGCGGGTTCAGCAAGGCGTGCCAGGCGACGGCGCGCAGGGCCTCGGCCGAGGCGGCCGCGCTGGCTGCGGCTGCGGCGGCGGCGCCGGGAGCGAGCTGCGGCAGAGCGGCGGCGGCTGCGACGGCGGCGTTAGCGGCGGCGGCGGCGTTCGCGGCGCTCGCGCCCAGCAGCCCCCCTCCGAGCGCCCCCCCGTCTCTCCGCAACAGCGCCAGCAGCGCGCCCACCGCGTCCACGCCGACCGTCTCGAGGCGCCCGTTGGCCGCCTCGAGGGCGGGCGGGAGGGCCGCGTCGGCTCCTCCGTCGTCGAGGTCGAGCGCCGACGCGACGGCGCGCCAGGCCGCGCCGCGCCGCGCGACCCACCTCTCGATGGGCGCGGCCGCGCGCGCGCCGGCGGCGCCGGCGACGGCGGCGGCGCCGCCGACGGCCAGCACGAGGCCGAGCGCCTCCGACCAGGCCGAGTCCAGAGCGGTGCGGAACGAGGGCGCGGGGCGGGGGGAGGCGGCGATGTCGGCGCGCAGGGCCAGCAGGGCGGCGAACAGCTGGAGCGGGGCGGCGCCGTCGTTGTCGTCGACGTCGTTGTCGTCGTCGTCGTCGTCGTCCTTGCCGCCGTCGCCCGCCTCTTCCTTGCCTTCGCCGCCGCTCCCGAGCAAGCGCCAGCGCGCCGCCGCGTCCGAAAAGTCGCGCGCCAGTCCCGCGTGCGCCGCGTGCCGCTGGAACACGCCCTTGGCCGACAGCTTGAGCAGCAGCTGCACGGCCGTGCTGGGCGCGACCTCGGGCCCAGCCGCGTCGCCATCCTCGTCCTCGCCGCCGCCGGCTCCCGCGCTGCCGCCGCCGCCGCCCCCTCCCCCGACCAGCGCGGCCGCCGCCTTCTGCGCCGCGCGAGCCAGCCGCTCGCCGCCGAGCTGCGCGCCGCGCCGCGCCTCCGCCAGGCGCTTCTGGGCGCCCTGGAGCGTCGCCGCCCACTCGGGCGGCCCCATGTCGCGCCACGCGTACCAGACGGCCCGCAGGCGGATTCGGTCGAGCGCGGCCTGGGTGGCGGCGGCGGCGGCGGCGGCGGCGGCGGCGGCGGCGCGGGCGGCCGCCGGCTCGGACGCCCCTGCCGCTGCTGCCGCCGCCGTCTTGTCTGCGGCTGCGGCGGCAGACGAAGATACAGAGGAGCCCGCTGCTGCTCCGAGGATCGTCCGCGGCGCGCCAAAGTGGCGCGTGACGGCCAGCAGGGCGCGGCGCTCGGCGTCCGTGGCCGTGGCGGCGGCGGTGGCGGCGGCGGAGCGCCCGCTGCTCGGCGCCGGGAAGCTGGCGGCGACGAGCCGCAGCGCGCGGAGGGCCGCGGGAGGGACGCCGCCGCCGGCGGCGGCCCCCGGGTCCGCGGTCATGGCCCGGCGGGCGGCCGAGCTCACGAGAGCCTCCAAGCCGGCGGCGCGGACGCGCTCGGTCACGGCCGACGACGCGGCGGCGGCGGCGGCGGCCGCGGCCGCGGCGTCGTCGCCTCGGCCGGCGGCCGCAGCGCAAGGGGGAGGGAGGCGCACGGCCGACACGCACGCCGGCAGCAGGGCGAGCAGCACGTCCGGCGAAACGGTTGCCAAAGCCGCGTCCGAGCGCTGCGCGGCGGCGGGCCCGTGCGTAGCCACGAGACGCGAGGTAAAGGACACCACGCAGGCGGACGCCGCCGAGGCCAGCGCGCCGAGGCGCGCCGCCGTCGCCGCCGCCGGCGCCGCCGACGAAGCGTGCGCAGCAGCGGGGGGGGACTCGAGGCCCCCGTCCGCCGCGGCCTCTTCTTGCGCCTCCTGCGCGCGCTCGGCCAGGGTCCGGGCGGCCTCGAGGAGCCGGCCGGCGGCCTTGATGCGCACGCGGGCGCCGTGCCTGGCGTCTTCGCGCTCCTCCCGCTGGTCGCTGTCCCCGTCGTCGCCGCCGTCGGCGGCGGCCTCCGCCGCCGCCGCCTCCGCCGCGGCCGCCGCCCGGTCGGCGAGTGCCGACAGCGCGGGCAGCAGGGCGTCGGCGCGGCGTGCGGCCGCGCGCGCAACGGCCGCGGCGGCGTCAGAAAGGGCAGGGGAGGCCTCCGCGCCGTCGTCGGCGCGCCCGCACAGCAGCTCGAGCAGCAGCCACTGGCGGCCGGGGGCGCTCGGAGGAGGAGACAACGACGACGACGAGGCGCCAGCGGCGGCGGCGGCGGCCGTCGGCGCCGACGGCGGGAACACCAGGGCCTCCGCGCCGAGCTCGTCGCAGAGTGCCGCCGCAAACTCAATCATGACGCTCGACAGCGCGTACGGGTCGTCGTCGTCGTCGTCGTCGTCGTCGCCAACTTGGTCCTTCGCCTCGCTGCCGCCGCCCCAAAGCAGCCACGTCGGCGGCTGCTCCGCGGCGGATGACGCGCGAGCGCTGCTGCCGCCGCCGCCGCCGCCGCCGCCGCCGCCGCTGCCGCTTCCGCCGCCGCTCGCCAAGCCTCCTCGCTGGCAAGCGAGGGCGGCCGCGACCAGCGCCCGCGCCTCGGTCTCGCCGCTGGCGGTCGAGCCGAGGGCCACGGCCGCGGCGGCCACGCGCTTGGCCCACACGCGCCCGGCCTCGCGCGCCGACGCCAGCGCGGGGCTCTGCGCGGCCGCCGGCGAAGCGTCGCCCGCCGCCGCCGCCGCCGCCGGCGTCGCCTCTACCTCCTGCAGCATCGCGGCGTCGACGAGGTCCGCCGCGGCGCGCAGGCCGGCGCAGCAGGCGGCCGCGAGGCCGGCGCGCACGTCGGCGAGCTGGCGGCCCTCCAGCCCGCGGGCGGCGGCGGAAAGGAGCTGGCAGTGGGGGGCCAGGGCGGCGGCGGCCAGCGCCGCCGGGGACGCGGCCGCAGCCACGCCCGCCGCCGCGCCGTCCGCGGCCTCTGCCTCTTGCGGGTCGGCGTCCTCCTCGTCCGCCGGAGCCAAGGATGCGTCGTCCGAGTCGTCCATAGAGGGCGCGTACGCCTCGTCGTCGCCCGAGGCGTCGCGCCACGACCAGTCGCAGGCCGCGACCACAGCGCCGACAAGGGCGGGCGACGCCTCGGGCGAGGCCCACAGCTGCCCGCCCCCGCCGCCGCCGCCGCCGCCGCCGCCGTCGTCGCCGCCGGCCGCCGCCCCCGCCGCGGCGTCGTGCAGCACGCGCAGGGCCGCGGCTGGGTCGCCGGCGTTGCCAGAGGCGCTGGAAAGGGCCCGCGAGATGCGCGCGAGCGCGGCACGCGCCGAGGCGCCGCCAAAGAGGGGGGCGCCGCGCGCGTTGCCGCCGAGCGCGAGCGAGAGCAGCGCCGCCGCCGCCTCTTGGGACTCTGCTGCTTCCTCCGCCGGCGCCCCGCCGTCCTCCGCCGCCTCCTCCTGCCCCTCCTCTTGGACCGGCGCCAGCGCCGCGCGCGTCAGCTCGGGCTGCAGCGCGTCCAGCGCGGGCTGCGCCGCCAGCATGAGGGCCGAAGGGACGTCGCCACCGCCTCCGCCGCCACCGCTGCCGTCGGCACCGCCGGACGACGACGAGGCCAGCGCCCGCGCCAGCACGCGGGCGGCGACCCGCGCGCCCTCCGCGCCGCCCCCGGCGCCGCAGCAGGCCGACAGCAGCTCCCGCCAGGCCTCGGCGGCGCTCGGCGCGCCCATCACGCAGGAGAGCAGCAGCTCGGCGTCCGCGCCGCGCGCCTCGCTCGTCTCGCCGGCCGCCGCCCCTCCAGGCGCGGCGGCGGCGGCGGCGGCGGCAGCTCGCGCGACGAGGGCAGAGATCGAGAGGTCGGCGGCAGCGGCGGCGGCGGCGGCGGCGGCGGCTCCTTCTTGTGCCGCCGCGCCCGCCGCCGGCGCGCCCCCCGCCGCCGCCGCCCCGGCGTCGGCCAGCTGCCTGTCGCGGATGAGGCGCGCCAGCAGCGTGGTGGCGGGCGCCGGCAGCGCCTGCGGCGCCGAGGCGACGGCCGCCGACAGCGCGGCGGCCGCCGCAGACGCCACGGCGCGCGCGGCGCCGGCCGACGCGGCCCCGCGCTGCGAGGCCGGGGAACACGTCAGCGCCGTGAGCAGCGCGTCCGCCGCGCGGCTCGCCGTGCCGAGGCTGACGGGGCGCAGAGGGGGAGGCGGTGGCGGGGCCTCGGCCCCCTCACCTCCCGCTCCTCCTCCTCCTGCAGCAGCCTTGGCCGCCGCCTTGGCCGCCGCCGCCGCGTGCTCCGCGCCTGCCGCCGCCGTCGGCCGCCCCTCGACCCCCGCAGCAAAGACGTCCGCGGCCGCCCGCCCGACCAACGCCTGCAAGGCGGCCGCGGCCTCCCTCAGCCCCGCGCGCACCCGCTCCGAGGCGCCGGCGGCCAGCGGCCTCTCCAGGCCGGCGGCCACGGCGGCGACGGCCGCGCGCGCGATGGGCGCCGAGAAGCCTTCCCCCCCGGCGCCGCCCGCGCCGCCGCCGCCGCGCGCGCCGCCCTCGGCCGCCGCCGCCGCGCCGAGCGCGGCCGGCAGCACCAGCGCCCCAAAGCTCCCGGCCAGCAGCGCCTCGCAGTACTCGCGCGCCGCCCGCGCCTGCCCCTCCTCCCCGGGCGGCGACGACGACGAAGGAGAAATAGCAGGCGCGGGCCCGAACCGCGCGCCGCACCCGCGCAGCAGCCACGTCAGCACCTCTCCGTACGCCGCGCCCGCGGCCGCGCGGCCGCCGCCCGCGCCCGGCGGGCAGCGCGCCATGCCGCCGCGCCAGCAAGGAGCCAGCAGTAGGGCGTCGAGCGCGGGCGCGTCGGCCAGCAAGTCGGGGGGGAGGGCCGCCGCAAAGGGGAGCAGCGCGGGCATGGAGGCAAGCGCGGAGCCGTGGCAGCCGTGCCGCAGCAGCGACGCGAGTCGGGGGAGCGCCAGGCGCCGCGCGTCGAAGTGGCGCCAGGCCGCGTTTTCGCCGCCGCCGCCGGCCCCGGCCCCCTCCCGCTCCTGCTGCGCCTGCGCCTCGGTCGCCGCCGCCGTCGCCCTCAAAAAGGTCAGAACCATGCCCCACATGGCCGGGTGGTTGGGCGCCTCGCGCTCCTGCAGCGCGCCGAGCGCCGCCGGCGCCGACAGCGGGAGCATGCGCCCCCAGCCCACCGCCTCGGGGCCCGTGCCGCCGCCGCCGCCGCCGCCGCCGCCGCCGCCGCCGCCGCCGCCGCCGCCGCCGCCGACGCCGACGACCAGCTCGAGGGGGCTGCACTCTGCGGCCGCACGCGCGAGCGCGTAGGCGGCGCGCCGCACGCCCGGGGAGCCGCCCTGGCCCTTGCCGCCGCCGGCGACGAGCCGGCGCCAGAAGCTCGCGGACGGCTGCGGCGCGGGGAGGGCTCGCTCCGAGGGCGCCAACGCGCCGGCCCCGCCTCGCCCCTCGCCGCCCTCCGCGCCCTCGCCGTCGTCGTCGTCGTCCTCAGCGCCCGTCCCCGTGCCGTCGAAGAAGCGGCGCAGGCGGCGCACGACCTCGTCCCTGGCCGCCGCCGCCGACGCCGCCGCCTTTCCGCCGCCCGCCGCCGCCGCCGGGGCAGCCTCGCGCTCGCGCGCCGTCAGGCAACGCAGCAGAGCCGCCAGCGCCAGCAGCGCCGCCGCCCACACGCGCTCGGCGCGCTCGGCCGCCTCCTGCGGCGAGTCGCGCCGCGCGTCGCCGAGCGCGGCCGCCGTCTGCGCCGCCAGCACGTCCTCCAGCAGGTAGACGCACACCGCGCGGCGCGAGAGGGCCAGGGCGCCGCCCACGCGGCCGCCCGCGCCGCCGTCCCACGCCGCGGCTGCTGTCGCGGCGGCTTCGGGCGCCGCCGCCGACGACGTTGCCGCTGCCGCCGCCGACGCCGCCCCTGCCGTCGCCGCCGCCCCTGCCGCCGCCGCCGCCCCTCCGCCCCCCCGGCCGGGAAAGGCGTCGGAGAGGGCCCGGCGCGCGGCGGCCGCCACGTCAGCGTAGGGATCGAACGCCAGCATCCACCAGGAAGGCAGTAAGGCGTCCAGGTGCGGCGCCGCCTCGCGCCCCGCGGCCGCGACGAGCGCGCCCATAGCGGCGCAGGCCTCGGCGCGCACGGCGCGCGACGGGTCGAGCGCCAGGCGGCGGAAGCGGTGCGCCCAGGGGGCCAGCGCCGGCTCGACGCCGGGCGTTGGCGAGGAGGGGGGGGGTGGCGCTCCCGCCGATCCCGCCGCTCCCGCTGCCCCTCGCGCCGCTCCCGCCGCTCCCGCCACTGCCCCCGCCCCGTGCTCCTGCCGCAGGTGCGCGACGCGCTCGCGCAGCGCCTGCAGGGCCTTGACCTTGGTGGTGGGGTCGCGCTTGGACAGGCGCGTCAGCGACTGGGCCAGGGAGCCGTCGAGCGCGCCCGGCAGGGCGAGGAGGCCGCCGCCGTCCCCGCCGTCGCCTCCGCCGCCGCCGCCGCCGCCGCCGCCGCCGCCGCCGCCGCCGCCGCCGCCGCCGCTGCCCGTCGCTGCAACGCCGTTGCCGCCGCCCCCGCCCCCGCCGCCGCCGGCGCCGCCGCCACCGCCTGCCGCGCGGGCCGCGGCCTCGGTCACGGCTGGCGCGCCAAAGGTGCCGATGGCGGCCGCGCCGATGAAGCCGCCAAAGCCGCCGCCGCCCAGCGCGCCGCGGGCCGCGAGCGTCTCGCGGGCCGCCGCCGCCGAGGCCGGCGCGCGCGGCACGCCGCCGCCGCCGCCGCCCTTGCGCTTGCCGCCGCCGCCGCCGTCCGCCATGTTGGTAGCGCGCGCGCGCTCGCAGTCGGCGGTTCCTTTGCTCTTCTTCTGTGGCTGCCGTTGTCGTTCGACTCGGATCGCAATTCAGGGGGGAAGACGAAGTTCTTGTTCCTCCCTCTGTCCGCGGCAAGGCGAACGCTGCCCCTCTCTCTTTCTCTGCGTTGATCTGTGGTTGGTCAGGGACACTGCAGAGGCGAGTACTGCGCGCGTGGTTGTTGAAGCCGTCAAGAATCATGTGTCTGTTTACTTTGGACGAGAGCGCCAAGACAAGGGGCCGGCGCGCGCGCTCGGCGATCGGTGGTGGCGGCGGCGGCGGTTCCGGCGGCGGCGGCTTTCGAATCGAGGCGGCACGCGCAGCAGCGGCGACCGCTGATCTCAACGCCGACCAGCAATCACAACGACCGACAACGACGACAGAGCGATAATCAAGCTGCTCGTTTCTTTCGTCATCCTGGGCGAATCAACTCATCAGCAGCAACTACCACACCGAAACGTCCCCTTGACCCCTCTCTCCCGTCTCTTCCCTTCCAGCAACGCCGCGTCTTCCCGAAGCAACAACAATGGCCAATCCCGATGAGGACGACGGCGAGACGCTCGGCGACACCAGCAGCGGCGACCACACCAGCTCCGACGAGCAGGAGGAGCACGAGGTCGACGGCGGCGGCAGCGACGGCGCGCCGGGCGACGAAGAAGGACACGAGGACGAGGACGAGGACGAGGACGAGCAAGGGGGCGCCGCCCCCGCCGACACGCCCTGGTTCTGGGACGACAGCAGCGACGGCGCCTCGATGACCGAGAGCGACTTTAGCGCGCCCGACGCCGGCGCCGCGTCGCCGCGCGACTCGGAGCTCGTGTCGGACGGCGGCGTCGGCGACGAGGAAATGGAGGGGGTGGAAATCCGCCGCACGCGCCGCGGCGGCGTCGGCGGCCTGCCGTGGCCGATCGACGCCGGCTCCGAGGCCGCGTTTGTGCACGACGCCGGCCTGGACGCGCTCGCGCTCGCGCTCGCGCCCCCCGCGCCCGCGCTCGCTTCCGGGGGCGGTGATGGCGGCGGCCGGGGAGCGGGGGGCTCGGCGGCGGCGGCGGCGCAAGCCGGGGGGGACGACGGAGAAGGGTCAGAGGGGGCGCGGCCGGGGGCGCGCAAGAAGCGCCGTGGGGCGTCGGGGGCGGCGTCGGCGTCGGCGTCGGCGTCAGCGTCGGCGTCGGCGCCGGCGTGGGCGCGGGCGAGCCGGGGGCCGGCGGGCGCGGGCACGTCGGCGGCGGCCGCCGCCGCCGCTGCCGCCGCCGCCGCCGCCGAAGAAGAAGAAGGGCGCGTGTGCCCCGTCCCCCTGGTGGTCAGCTGCCTCGCTCGCCCGCCGCGCGGCGGGGGTCATCCTCCCGCCGTCGGCCCGCGCGTGTTTGTGTCGCGCGGCCCGCCGTTTCGCTCGCCGGCCCCTCCAATCTTGGCAGCGACGGGCGGGCAGCGCGGCCGGCAGCAGCCGCAGGAGCCGCCCGGCGAGGCCGCCACCGCGACAGCCTTGCGCTCGTGGGGCGACCACTTTCAGGCGGCGGACGCGATCGCGGGTCCCGCCCAGGCGCTGCGGCTGGAGCGCTGGCGGCAGAGGCGGCCGCAGGCCGGGGCCAGCGCAGGCGCCGCCGCCACCGCCGCCAGCGGCGACCGCGACGGCAAAGCTGACGGCGACGGCGACGGCGCGAGTTTCGGCCGGCGCGGCGGCTCCTGCTGGCAGCGCGCCGCCGACGCCGCGCAGGCGCGGGAGGCGCGCGAGGCCTGCGCCGCCCTCCGCGCGCGCGACGTCGCCGGCGGCGGCGGCGGCGGCGACGCCCTCGCCACGCGGCCTGTGCTGCCGCGCGAGCGCGTCGTCGTCGCCGACCGCCGCTGGCTGCGCTTGATCGAGCTCCCGGCAGTCCTGCCCGCGCACATGGCGGCGGCGGGGGACACGGCCGCCCCCGCGCCCCTCCCCGTCGTCGCCGGCTGCATCCGCGCTCCCTCCCCGTCGCTTAGCGTCGCCCTGTCCCCCTGCGGCCGCTACGTGGCCGCCTGCGGCGAGGAGGGGGTCGTCTCGCTGTACGCGCTCAAGCCGCCCGCCGAGTCCGGGCGCCTGGGCCCGCGCCGGGCGCAGCAGCAAGAGGTCGAGGCGGCAGCAGCGGCGGCGGCGGCGGCGGCGGCGGCGGCGGCGGCCGACACGCGCCCGCGCCCAAAGCGGCAGCGCGCCCCGGTCCCCGCCCCGCCGCCGCCGCCGCCGCCGCCGCCCGCGCCCGCCGAAGAGCTCGACTTTGTGCACGTGTTCACGGGCGTGCTGCTGGTCCCGCCCGAGCTCGACGCGGACACGATGGCCAACAGCGTGCGCTTCGGCGCGCGCCCCCACTGGCGGCAGGACGACGACGGCGACGACGACGGCGGTGACGGCGACGACGACGGCGGTTGCGAGGTCGGCGCCGGCGACGGCGGAGCCGCCTCTTCTTCCGCCACCGCCGCCGCCGCCCGGGCTCCCCGCTACGCCCCCAAGCCCGCGCTCATCATCGCCTCGCAGCACGGGGCCGTGGCGTTTGTCGACTACGTGGCGGCCGCCCGCGCGGCCGAGGAGGCAGAGGCGCGGGAGGAGCAGGCGCCCGCCGCCGCCGTCGTCGCGGCGGCGGCGGCGGCGGCGGGCGCGGCTGGCAGCAGCGGCGGCGGCGGCGGCGGCGGCGGGGGCCCCGCGTCCTCCGCCGCCGTCGCAGAAGCCCTAGAGGGCCTGCCGCGACACATGCAGGCGCTCGAGCCGGCGTGGCCGATGCTGCCGGCGGGCGGCGCGGCGCGCGTTCGGGCGGCGGTCGCCGAGGCGCTGACGAGGACGCTGGACGCGGGCGTCCCGCTGCCGCCGCCGCCGCCGCCGCCGCCGCCTCGGTCGTCGTTCGCGGAGCCGGACCCGGAGTACGAGTCCCCCGACGAGGACTGGTCGCGCCCGTCGGGAGCCGGCGGCGGCCGGCGCGCGGCGTCCGCGCGGACGGGCGGCGGCGACGGCGGCGGCGGCGGAGGCGGCGGCGGCGGCGGCGGCGGAAGCGACGAGGATCCCGCTCCCCCTCTGCCCCCCCGCGCGACCACGCCCCCGTTCGGGGCCTGGAGCCGGCCGCTCCCGAGGTCGTCCTGCGGCAGGTGGCGCGGCGACGCCGCGAGCGCGGTCCTCCCTCTGCGCGCCGCCATGCTTCCCTCGGGCGCCCACCTGCTGCTCCTGCGCGCGGGCGCCCGCGGCGCGCGCGCCTTCCTGGACGCGTCCGGCTTCGCGGGCGGCGCCCCGCAGGCCCAGTGCGCGCGGCTGACGCAAGAGGAGATGGGCGAGCCTGGCGAGGCGGGCGAGGCGCGGGGCGGCGCGGCGGGCGCGGCGGCCGGCGGCCGTCACGCGCGCACGGCCATCGTCCCCGCGATCGGGCTCCCGCGCGTCTGCCCGATCAACTGCGCCGCCACGAGCCCGGACGGCGCGTGGCTGGCGTGCTCGGTCGACGCGCCCTACCTGCTGCTCGTGCGACTCGAGGCGCTTTGGCGGGACCAGGAGGGCGAGGCGGCCCCGGTTTTCGCCCCCGAAGCGGGTTCGGGGGGCGGGGCGGCGGCGGCGGCGGCAACGGAGGCGCTGGAGCCGTCGGCGCTGGAGCCGTCGGCGCTGGAGCCGTCGGCGCTGGAGCCGTCGGCGACCGCCTGGCTCCCTTTCCCCTCGCTGGGCCGCTTCACGAGCCGCCCCGCGACCGCCGCCGAGGCCGAGGCCGAGGAGCTCGGCACCTCGGGCGGCCACTACTGCGCCTTCAACTGCGACGGCTCGCTGGTCGCCGCCACCGCCTTCGAGCGGCGCGCGGCCGTCGTCTGGGCGCTGCCGCCCGCCGGGCGCTGGTATGGCGACCTGCCGCGGGCCGCGCGCCGCGCCGCCGGACGCTGGTACGACAAAGGCTCGCCGCCGGCCGCGCGCCGCGACGCCGCCGACACCGACGCCAACGCCAACGCCAACGCCGACGCCGACGCCGGTATGGGCGCCGACGCCTGCGGCCCTGCTGGTGCCGCTGCTTCCCCTGCTGGTGCTGCTGCTGCTGCTGCCGGCGGTCCCCGCGCCGCCTCCGCCGCCGACGACTCTGCGCTGCGCCGCCTGGCCAAGCGGCACGTGCCGCGCCTCGCGTGGGCCTTCGGGCCTCACTGCCGGCCGGTGCTCGCCCTGAAGTGGTCGCACGTCGACCCGCGAACGCTCGCCTACGCCGAGGACGGCGGCGCCGCGCATGTGGTCGAGCTCCGTGAGCCGGCCGCCTGGCGCGCCGCCGCGCGCGCGGCCGCCGCGCGGCTGGCCGACCAGGCGTGGCGCTCGGCGCGCGAAACGGCGCGCGCCTCGCTGGCGCGCGCCTCGCGCCCGGCCAGCGAGCGGGCGGGCGGCCTCCCCCCCCGCGCGCGCCGCGCGCCCCCCGCCCGCGCCGGGGTCGGCGGCGGCGGCCGGCCGCCCCCGCGGGCGCCGACCGCGCTCGTTTCGGGCCCCGCCGAGCGCGCCGCGGACCGCCGCCGCGCCTTCCTGCGGCTGCTCGCCATACAGCGGGACGTCCGGGCGCTCGTGCGCCCCCCCGCGCCGCCCGGGGGGGGACGCGCGCGGAGGGGGTGCGCTCCGGCCCCCGCGCCGGCCCCGGCGGCGCGCGGCGGCGCGCGCGCCGTCCCTCCCGGCGGGGGCGGGGGCGAGGGCGAGGAGGGCGAGGAGGACGGGGACGAGGCCGTGCTGGCGCGGTGCGGCCGCGTCTGCGGCGTGGCGGGACTGGAGCTGAACTGCCAAATCCTCGAGCGCCTCGTCGGCGAGCCGTCGGACGAGGGTTGGGGCCGCGCGCGCGAGGCGCTCGCGGTCGCCGCCACCCTCGCCGGCGCGGCGCGCCGCCTCGAGTGGTGCGACGCGCGCGAGCTCGCGCCGCGGGTCGAGCTCGCCGTCGCCCGGCGCAAGGCGGCCGGCGGCGGCCGGCGCGCGCCGGCGGCCGCCGGCGGCGGCGGCGGCGGGCAAATGCCTGACAGCCCGTTGGAGTTGAGCTTCTGCGCCACCCCCGCCAGCTTGGAGGCCTGGGCCGACCGGATCGCGCGCGCAAAGGCGCCCGGCGAGTTTTTGCGGAGGATCGCGGCGCAGCTGCGCGTGGACAGGCCGGTCGCCCGGCTCGTCGACGCGGCGGCCCGCCTCGTCTCCGACCGCGCCGCGTTTGAGCGCGCCGCCGAGATCGTGCGCAGCGCCTGCCCCGGCCGCGGCCGCGCCGGGCGGGCCCCGTGGCGCGGCCTCCCCGCCGCGGGCCCCCTGGGCGCGCCGCGGGTCCTCCGCCACACGGTGCACGTGCGGGGCAACGGCGGCGGCGGCGACGGCGACGGCGACGGCGGCGCCGGCCGCAATCGTCCGGCGCTCGCGCGCTTGTTGGGCCTAGAGCTAACGCCCGGGGGGCGCCTCGTGCTGTCGACCAGCGTGGCGGGGACGCACGGCCTCGCCCTGCCGCAGCGCTGGACGCCCGAGGCGCACGGCGCGGGCCTGTTCCGCGCGCCCGCCTTCCGCGCGGCCGTGCGCCAGGTCTGCATGGGCGCGTTTGCGGGCGGCGGCGGCGGCGCGGGCGGCGGCGGGGCGGGCGACGGCGGCGGCGGCGCCAGCCCGTTTGCGCGCCTGCCGCGCGAGGCGGTCGAGCGCGTGCTGGGCATGGCCGCCTTCCCGCAGAGCGCGTGGTACCGCGCGCCCGTGGTCGCCGAGGGCGAGGAGGGGGCGTGAGGAGGGGGGGGAACCGCGGCGTCTCTCTGTTGTGTGCTGCGTTTCGGCGATTTGTCAACAACGCCTCCTATTGTGAACCCCCCCTAAATCTAGGCACAACATCGATCGTTTGGCCAACGCAACAAGGGCGCCCTGCGTGTTTGTGTGTGTGCTTCTTCGCTGCCAGAAAAATTGGGGGGCCTCCTTTGCGCGTCCGAAGAGCAGGGCAAGGAGAAGGAGGGCACAAAGAAACAGGAGGCGGGCGGGCGGGTTTTGTGTGGAAAAAAAACGTGTGAAAAAAGGGGCCGGCGTGACATAACCGCACGCGGCAAGCGCGCAAATAAAACAGTGGGATAGAAGAAATAGAACAGGGCAAAGAGAGAGGAAACGCAGCCGAAAACAAGGAGTGAGCGGGGGAGGAGGGGGATCAGGCGGCGGCCGACGCACCTGCGCCGGCGCCGCCGTCGCTGCCGTCGCCGCCGCTCGAACCGCCACCGCCGCCGCCGCCGCCGCCCGCGGGCCCGACGCCGATAGACTCGACGCCGTCCACGCCGCGGATGGCCGCGATCATCTCGGCGGCGAGCGCGCCGTCCGGGCCGGACACCACAAACGTCAGGACGTAGGGCCCCTCGTCGGCGGAGGAGGCGGCGGAGGCGGCACCGGCGACGGCGCCGCTGTCGCCGTTGCCGCCGGCGCTCGCCGCCGCCGCCGCGGCCGGCTGCTGCTGCTGCTGCTGCTGCTGCTGCTGCTGCTGCGGCGACCCTGCGACCGAGCTGATGTTGTGCCCGTGGGCGCTGATGACGCCGCACACGACCGCCAGGAGGCCGAGGCGGTCCTGACAGCCGATGCGGAGCGTCTTGAGCGCTTTGGGGCCGCTGCTCGAGGCCGGGGGGGGCGCCAGAGCGGCGGGGGACGGCGGGGCGCCGGCGGCGTTGCCGTTGCCGTTGCCGTTGCCGTTGCGGCCGGCGCGGCGGCTCGCAGCGCCGTCTTCGTCGAACGAGGGCAGCGGGGAGGCGGCCGAGGCGGCCGCTGCGGCTGCTGCGCCGGCGGCCGCGGCCACGGCCCCGGGAGCGGTGGCGGTGGGGCCAGGAGAGGCGGCGGCGGCGGCGGCCGAGGCGGCGACGCGAGGCGCCGGCGGCGCCGACCCGTTGCTGCTGCTGCTGGCGCCGCCGCCGTCGGCGGGCGCCGTCGCCGCCCCATTGCCGCCGCCGCCGCCCGCGCCGACCGCCGCCCCCCCGCCGCCGCCCCCGCCGGCCACCAGGTGCGCGTGCTCCCGGCAGTACTGCCGCAGCCGCAGCCGCGCCCCTCGCGTGCGCGCCGAGCTCCCATCCGCCAGCCACTGCTCGCGCCGCCGCACGGCCGCGGGGGTCACCCGCGGCTCACGCCGGACCTCGACCACCTCGCCGCTCTCAAGCGCGTGGCCCGGCGGCACCAGCCGGCCGTTGACTAGAGCGACGCTCATCTCGTCTCCCAGGCGGGTGTGCACGCTGTAGGCAAAGTCGACGCACGTGGCGCCGCGGGGCAGGCGGCGGAGCTCGCCCGTGTGGGTGTACACAAACACGGACTGGCCGAGGACCTCGGAGGTGACGCCCTCGACAAACTCGCGCGCGGAGAACAGGGAAGAGTTGCCGCCGCCGCTGCCGTTGGCGCCGCCGCCGCCGCCCTCCCCGCCAAAGGCGCCGCCGCCGTTGACGCCGGCGGCGCCGACGCCAAACCCGGCGTCGTTGCCGTTGCCGCCAATGCCGTTGCCGTTGCCGTTGCCGTTGCTGCCCTCCTGCTGCTGCGCGGAAAATTCCTCCTGCCACCGGCGCATCTGCGCCAGGAATCCCTCTGCGCCGCCGCTGGACGGCGGGGACAGGCCAAGGAGCGCCAGGTCGTCGGCGAACACGGCGCCGTTGCCGTCGACGTCGTCAATGGCGGCCGAGGCGGCGGCGGTGGCGGCGGCCGAGGCGGCGACAGCGGCGGCGGCGGCAGACGCGGCTTGGCCGGCGCCGGCGCCGTTGCTGCTGGCCTCCTCGCGCGCCGCCTCCGCCGCCTCCGCGGCCTCGCCCTCGCGGCCGGCTGGCGCCGCGGTGCCCCCCCACCCGGCCATCGAAGCCATGGTGGCGGCGAGGCCCGCCCAGAAGCCGACGACGCCGCCGCTGCTGGCGGCCGCCGCGTCGCGCGCCCGCTGCTGCTGCTGCTGCTGCTGCGAGAAAGGACCGTTGCTGCTGCTGCCGCTGCCGCTGCTGCTGCCGTCGACAGCGGCCGCGCCCGCGCGCGCCGCCGCCGCCGCCGCCGCCGCCGCCCCCTCGCCCGCCGCCACCGCCACGGCCGCCGCCGCCGCCGCCGCCGCCGCCGCCGCGTTGGCCGCGCCGCCGCTCGTGCGCTGCTGCGCCGCCGCCGCCGCCGCCGCCGCGCCGGGCCCCGTCAGCCAACCGCGCGCGGCCACGCCCAGCCGCGCCATGGCGGCCATGTTGGCCGTGTGGATGTGCACCTCCATCGGCAGCAGCGGGCAGTTGAATGCGAGGATTGACAGCGGAACGACAGTCGTGTGGAGCGACTGGTATCCATTAGGCTTCGGACTGCCTACGTAGTCCTTCAGCGCGCCGGGAATCGGGGACCACATCGAGTGCACGAGGCCGAGCACGTGGTAGCACAGCTGCTTGGCCTCGGCGGTCGAGCGGGCGGCGGCGGCGTCGGCGCCGGCGTCGGCGCAGGGCGCGGCGCCGGCGCGCGGCGGGCGGCGGCGGCCGGCGTCGAGCGTCGAGGGTGAGGAGGGGGAGGGGGAGGGCGAGGGAGAGGGGGAGGCTTGGGGGGACGGGTCGGGCGGGTGGCGCTCGTCGATGACGACCTCGAGGAAGACGCCGCGCTCCTTGACGTGCTTGAGGTTGGACAGGAGCGACTTGGCGCGCACGAGCGACGCCGAGTCGCCGCCGCCGCCGCCGCCAGACTTGTTGGCGCCGCCGCCGCTGCTGCCGTTGGCGCCGCCGCCGCCGCTGCTCGTGCTGGTGCTGGCCCCCGGGCTGCCTCCGCCGCTGCTGCCGCTGCCGCCGCTCCCGCCCAGGAGCCCCAACCCCAGCGCGCCCAGGACCTCGTACGTGGCCCCGCCCACGCCGATCGAGCTGCCGGAAAAGAGCGCGACGTCGGCGGCGGCGGCGTCGGCGGCGGCGGCCGGCGGCTCGTCGGGGAGGAGGCGCGCGGCCGCGGCCAGAGCCGAGCCCGAGGCGTCGTCGGCGCCGCCGTCGGCCGACGACGCGTTTCCGCCGCCGCCGCCGCTCCCGCGGGCCGTCCTGCCCGCCGCCGCCGCCGCCGCCCGCTGCTGCCGCTCGCGCGCCGCCGCCTCGCGCTGCCCCCGCAGCGCGAGCAGCTCGCGGTACACCGCGAACGCCGGCTTGCGCTGCACGCGCACCGCCACGCCCCTCGCGCGCGCGCCCAGGTACTCATCCGCCCGCAGGAGCTCCTCCAGCGCCGCCCGCCCTGCGGCATAGGCGGCGCTCTGCTCCTGCGCCTGGCGCTCCTGCCACCGTCGCACGTGCTCGTACACCTCGGGCTCGGCGTACCGCAGCGCGAGGTCCTCGAGCTCCTCCTTGATGACGTAGACGCCGAGCAGCTTGGCAAGCGGGACGAACACCGCCAGCGTCTCGCCCGAGATTCGGAGCTGCTTATCGCGCCGCATGGCCCCGAGAGTCCTCATGTTGTGGAGGCGGTCGGCCAGCTTGACCAGCACGATGCGCACGTCGCGCGTCATGGCAAGGAAGAGGCCCTGCAGGTCCTCGGCCTGCTGGTTGTTGGCGGCCTCGGCCTCGGCGGCGGCGGCGGCCGTGGCGGCGGCGGAAGCGGCGGCGGCGGCCTGAGCGACGGCCTGAGCGGCCTCGCCGGCGGCTCCGTCGCCCCCGCTGCCGTCCGGCGCCGCCGCCCCTGCCGCCCCTGCCGTCGTCGTTGGAGCGGTCGTCGCCGCCGCCACCGCCGCCTCTGTTGCTGCGTCTGATGCTGCTGATGCTGCTGCTGCGGTGCCCGCCGCCGACGCGGGCGCCAAAGCAAGGTCCCCTCCTCCCCCGCCGCCCATGCCCCCTCCTCCGCCCCCCGCCTCGCCGCCAATGCCGCCCGCCGCTTGCCGCCGCACCGCTGCCGCCGCCCCTTTGCTCAGCTTGCTGATCTTGGTCTCCCCCTCGACGATGCCGCGCACCGCAGGGCCGAACAGCTGCTCGACCAGCTCGAACGTCACCCGAGGCGTGTCCTCGACCGTGTCGTGCAGCAGTGCCGCGCACACGCTGTCGGCGTCCGCCCGCATCTCCGAGAGGATCCGCGCCACCTCGGCCGGGTGCGTGACGAACGGCTCGCCGCTGCGGCGCGCCTGCCCGCGGTGGGCGTCGACCGCGAGGTCGAGGGCGCGGCGCACGCGCGCCCGCTCGCCGGTCGGGAGGTGGCCGAGGCGCGGCGCGAGGCGCTCGCGCCAGAGCCATTCCGCGTCGATGGCGCCGTATGCGACGGGGCCGCCGCGCTCGGGGCCGCCGTACACGAGGCCGTAGTCGATGCGCTCGAGGACGGGCGTGGTGGGGGGCAGGGCCGGGTCGGGGCGGTCGTAGACCTCGACGCCGCCGCCGCCCAGGAGGGAAGAAGAAGGGGGGTCGGCGCCGGCGGCGGACGAGGCGGCGGCGCGAGGGGGCGCGGCGAGCCGGGGGCGTCGCCTGCGGGCGCGCTGCTGCTGGCGGTGCTGCTGCTGCTGCTGCTGCTGGTGAAGGAGGGCGCTCAGGCAGGCGGCGGCTCCTGCTGGTGATGACGTCGATAATGGCGGTGCTGCTGCTGCTGCTGCTGCTGCTGCTGCACGGGCTGCTGCTGCTGCTGCTCGGCGCGACCCGTGCTGCTGCCGCCACGCGCGCGCGCCGCCGCCGCCGCCCGGCCCGTTGGCCCCCGCGCCTGATGCCGCCGCCGCTCCCGCTCCTGCTGCTGCTGCTGCTTGGTGTTTCGGTTTCGGGAGGGTTGGAGGTCGTGGGCACGCGCGCGTCGAGGTTGGATGACGGCGTGAGCGCGCACACATGGATGGGAGAGAGGGAACGGGGACGATTCAGCCCGAAGTCACCACACCACGGGGGAATTCTCGTTAAAGTTCGTCCTTGGATCTGGGCGCGCGCTCGTGGCCTCCCGATCCCGACGCGCGCACGCGACCATTAAATGGCCCCCCGCATGTTTGTCGGAGAGCACTCACCCGTCCAGGGCGGCCTGCCCGCGCGCGTCAAAGAGGGAGGGAGCAGCATCGTTCCTCTGTCCTCCGAGAGAGTCTCCTTTCGCTTCTGCTTTGCTGCTGCTGCTGCTAAGCTCACGCCCGCGCCGCCACCATCAGGGGCCCGACAACAAGCGGGTCGATTGCCTCGCTCCTCTCTGGCCGGGGGGGGGACAAGCGAATGGAAGGGCGGGGCGTTGAGGGGGGCGTTATCGGCGAAAAGGTCGACCTCTAAGCTGCTCCCGCCGCGCGCGCGCGTTGGTTTTATGATGAGGGGGTCTAGCTGTGTGTGTGCAATGTGCTGTTACTGTGTGCGCGTGAAATTATGACAATCTAAAACAAACGAGGCGCAAGAGGGCGGCGGCGGGCCCGCTCGTCGCCGCCGCCACCGCCCTCGGGCGAGAAACGCAAAACACTCCAGTCGTTGCCCCCCCCCCCTTCCCCCCCCCGCCTCGTCTCCAGCCGGAGCGCCGCCTCTTCCCTGAACTCCCCCCCGAGGGGTTCTCACCGCGCCCTCAGCCGCGCCTCCCCCGCCGCAAACGCCAGGCCCGCCGCCGCCAGGAAGCAGAGCGCCAGCAAAAACGCGTCCAGCGCCGCGCGGCTCGGGTCGAGGCCCAGCACCCGCAAAAAGCTCTCGCCCGGCATCTGCTCCAGGTGGGGGACGCCCTCGACGTCGGCGCTAAAAAGGGGTCCGGCGGCCAGCTCGGTCGTCGCCAGGATCTCAAAGGCGTAGGAGAGCGGCGACAGCCACCGCACCCACTTGATGTGAGCGGGGATCGAGGCGGCGTTGACCAAAAAGCCTCCGAACAGCAGCCAGGCGAGCAGCACGACGTTGAGGGCCAGGGCGGCGGCCGCGGGCGTGGGCAGGGCCGAGGCCAGGGCGACGGCCAGGGCGCCGACGGTGGCGGCGTAGCCGGAGAGCACGGCGAAAAAGGCGGCGGCGCGCCGCGGCTCGCCGCTGAAGCCCATGAGAGGGTAGGCGCAGGCGCTGTAGAGCAGCGCGGGAAGCGCGCGCAGCAGCAGGCCGTCGACGGTCAGCTGCGCGGCGGTCCAGGCCCAGGGGCGGTAGAGGCGCGCGCCGACCTCGCGCGCGACCAGGCGCCGCTCGGCAAAGACGGCGTCGATGGCGGTCAGGGAGCAAAAACCGAATAGGGCCAGAGAGAAAAAGGTGGCCCCCACAGGCGGTTTTGCACGCCCGCGTTTGTGGCGTCGAGCCGGAAGAAGACGAGGCCGACGCCGAGGCCCAGCCCCAGGCCGACGCCGCACTGAAGCAGCAGGAGCGCCGGGGAGCGGCGGGCCGACGTGAAGGCGCGCCATTGCAGCACGGCGAACGCGCAGAGCGAGCGGCGCGCGGTCGCCGAGGCGGCGAGCGGCGCGGCCGAAGCGGCGGCGAGCATGGTGGAGAGGGAGCGCTGGAGGGAGGGGGAGACAGAAGAGGTGAGGCGGCTGGCGGCGCTGTGCAGGCGGGAGGAGGCGGAGCGGGGCAGGGCGGACAAGGAGTCGTCGATGGCGCCGCCGCGGCCGCGGCCGTTGCCGTTGCCGCCGCTCGCGCCCGCGCTGCTGCCGCTGCCGTTGCCGGCGGCGGCGGCGGCGACCTGCCCGGCCCCTCCGCCGCCGCCGCTGGTCGTGCGCTGCGAAAAGAAAGAGCTGCCGCAGGCGCGCGGCGTGTAGGGCTTCAGCGGGTGGGGGTCGAGCGCGCCCGCGACGGAGGACAGGGGCGACGGCCCGTGCACGCGCGCCTTAGACGACTGGAGGGGCGCGGGCGGCGGCGGCGGCGGCAGGACGGCGGCGGCGGCGGCGGCGGCCGAACCGCCGGGCGTGCCGCCGCCGCCGCCGCCGCCGCCGCCGCCGCCGCCGCCGCCGCCGCCGCCGCCGCCGTCCTCCTCGTGCAGCATCAGCGCCGCCTCGCGCTCGCGCGCCGAGGCCGCCGCCCCGGCTATCCTGTCGGCGCCAGGCTGGGACGACACGCAGTCGAGCAGGTGCTCGGCGAGCGGGCGGCCGCGCGGGCAAGGCATGCCGCAGCGGGCGGCGGCGGCGGCGGCGCCGCCGCCGCCGGGTCCCATGTAAGCGACGCGCCCGCCGCGCGCGAGGAGCAGGACACGCGACGTGAGGGCGAAGCAGTCGGGGAAGGGCTGGTGCAGGCTGGCGATGACGACGCGGCCGCGGCCGGGCGGCGGAGGGGGCGGTGGCGAGAGCGAATACCGCGCGCCGTCGGCGGCGGGCAAGGCGGCCGCGCGCTCGGCGGGGGCGGGGGCGGCGGCGCTGCGCTTCTTCCCCCCCTCCTCCCCCTCCTCGCCGCCGCGCGCCACCTTGTCGAGCAGCACCATCAGCGACCACGCGGCGTGCGAGTCCAGCCCCGACGTCGGCTCGTCCATGATGACCAGGCGCGGCCGCGTCACCAGCGCCGACGCGATCGTCACGCGCCGCCGCTCTCCGCCGGACAGGCCGCGCGGGCCCGAGCCCGACCCCCCGGCCGCCGCGCCGCCGCCCGCGCCGACGAGCGCGCCGGCCAGGGGCGCCAGGCCCAGCTCGCCGAGCACCGTGTGCACCCGCGCGCGCAGGTCGGCGGCCGCGGCGGCGCGGCGGGCGGCGGCGCCGCCGCCGCGGCCCGCGGAGACGATCCCTGCCGCCGCCGCCGCCGACGGCGGCAGGCGCAGCCGGAGCACGGCGGCCACCCGCACCGTCTCCTCCACCGTGACGTGCGGCAGCAGGCAGTCGTCCTGCGCCACGAACGCCGACATGCGCCTCAAGGCGCCCGTGCGGCGCTCGCCGCCCATGCTCAAGCGGCCGCAGGAGCGGCTGCCGGCGCCCAGCCCCTCCATGGCGCCGCACGACAGCGCGGCCAGCGCGGTGGTCTTGCCGGCGCTAGAGGGGCCGAGCACGGTGAGCACCTCGCCCGCGCGGCAGGCCAGGCGCCCGTGAGGCCGGAGAGGAGCGGGCGGAAGCCGCTGGGGGCGAGCGTTGGTTGCGCCGGGCCCGCCGCCGCCCTGCCGCCGCCGGCCGCGGCGGTCGCGGTCGCGGGCGCGGGCGGGGCAAGCGTCGGGATGGCGGCGGCGCGGCGCTGGCGGAGGGCGGCCAGGGGGCCGGAGCGCCAGAGGGCCGAGGCAAAAAAGGCCTCCTCGTGCTGCTGCTGCTGCGCCTTGCCGCCGCCGCCGCCGCGCGCGGGCACAAAGACGCACACGTCCTCGAAGACGAAGCGCGCCTCGCGCTCGTCCGGCAGCAGGCGGGCCGGCGCCTGGGCCTCGGCGGCGGCCGCTGCTGCTGCTGCTGCCGCCAGGAGAGCGGCGGCGGCGGCGGCGGCGGCGGCGGTGGCGGCGGCGGCGGCGGCAGACGCAGACGCGGCGGTGGCTTCGACGGCCCAGGGCTCGCCGCCGCCATGCACTGCAGGGATCGTGGCCCCCCCGCCGCTGGAGCCGCCCGCCCCGCCTCCGGAGCCGCCCGCCTCGGCAGCGGAGAGGGCGGCGTTCGCGGCCTCGCGGTTCGAGGCAGCGGCGGCGGCGGCGGCGGCGGCGGCGGCGGCGGCGGCGGCGGCGGCGGCGGCGGCGGCAGGTCCCGATCCCTCCTGCTCCGGAGGGGCGAGCAAGGAAAACAGGAAACCGCGCTTGCCGCCGCCGCCGCCGCCGCCGTCGCCGCCCGAGTCGGCCGAGGGCGAGGAGAGCCCGCGCGCCCAGCTCGTCTTGGCGCCCAGGCGGTCGACCAGAGGTCGGCGCGCGGGGGAGCTGGTGGCGGCGGCGCCGGCGGCCGCGTCGTTGTCATCTTTGTTGTCGCCGGCGGCAGCAGCGGCCGCAAGAGCAACCCCCGGCGGCGCCCCCCCTGGGCGAGCAAAAAGGGCCGCAGCGCCAGCGTCTGCGCGCAACCGACGAGCGCCGCCAGCAGTAGCAGGCCGAGCGGCGCAGCCGAGACGGCCGGCACGAGCGCGGGAGGGGGCAGGGCGACGGGCCCCGTCTGCTGTCCGCCCGTGGGGCCGGCGCCAAAGCCGCCGCAAATCCCGCCGCCGCCCGAGAGGGTCTGTCTGTGTGCTGCCGCCGTTGCCGCCGCCACCGCCGGAAGGAGCGACAGCAGCACCAGCACCGGCACCGGCACCGACGCCCGCTGCCGCCGCCGACACCCCCAGCGCCTCGCCCCCGGCCGGCGACGCGCACGCGGCCGCCCGACGCTTTGCGGTGAGCGGGCGGCTTTGTGCCCGTAAGCGTGCACCTGCCGGTCCCGCCGTCGCACTCGAGCGCCAGCGCGCGGCCCTGGATGCCAGAGACCACGCCGCGCGCGATGCCCGGGCAGTAGTCGAACATGGCGGGCACCGCGCCCGCGGCGGCGCTCCTCTGCGGGTTTAGCGAGGGGCAGGAGCAGGCGGCGTAGGCGCAGGAGAAGGCGGACGACCCCTCGGCGATGGTGCAGTCGACGCCCGCGCACGTGAGGGGGACGGCGAGCATGGGCGGGGGAGCAGAGGAGGAGGAGGAGGCGGGAGTGAGGGGGACGCCGGCGGCGGCCAGCTCGGCGGCGGCCATCGCCGGCGGGATGAGGGCGTCGACCCGAAGCGTGCACCACGAGGGGGCGGCCGCCGCGGCGCCGCCGCCGCCGACGCGAGGGGGGTCGCTTCCGGCGGGCGGCGAGATTCTGTTTGAGGCGCGGGGGGAGGAGGCGTTGATGAGCTCGCCGACCGGGGGGATGGTGGCGCCGGGCCCCATGCCGAGCGGGGCCGAGGCGGCGGCCGCGGCGGACGGCGAGGCGCCGGGCGACGGCGGCGGAGCGGCGCCGTCGGCCGGGAAGAGGGGGCGAGAGCGGGCGGCGGCCGCCGCCGCCCCCTCTGCAGAGCGCCTTTTTGACGCCCCCTCCCGCCAGGGGCCGCCAGGGGGCCCTCGAGCTCGCACGCGTAGGCCTTGTGGGCCGCGCCGCGCCGGGAGAACTTGAACGACGGCTGGCAGACCGAGGCGGGGTCGCCGGTGAAGGCGGCGCACGACGACGGCGACGGGGGAAGCGGGGGACGAGGCGGCAGGATCGGGCGCCGCAGGCGGGCACACGACGCAGCCGGCGCCCGTCCATCCCGCCGCGCAGCGCTCGGCCGTCTAATTGGCGGCGGGGGCGGGGGCGGCGGCTAGCAGCTCGCGGCCGAAGGCGACGTGCCGGGCCCGGATCTCGGCGCGGCGGCGCCTCTTGCGCTCGTGGGCGCGGGCGCGGGCGTGGGCGTGCGGGCGCCGCCGCCGCGCGGACGGGGCGGCAAGCGGCGGCGGCGGCGGCGGCGGCGGCGGGGCCAGCGCGGCGTCCAGCGCGCGCCAAGGCGGGGGTTGCTGCGGCTGCGGGTGTTGTTGTTCTTCGTCCCGCGCCTGGACGGGGAGGCCCGCGGCGTCCGGCGCGCGCTCAGGGGAGGCCGCCGCCGCTGCTGCCGCCGCCGCCGCGGGCGGGAAGTAGCGCGCGACCTGGCGCCAGGGCACCACGACGGCGCCGGCGAGGCCGAGGGCGGCGGCGGGCGGGCGCCGGGACGGCGGCGCTGGGGCGCCGCCGCCACCCCCGCCCCCTCCTCCACGCGCCAGCAGCGCGCCCGTGATGTCCAGGTGCGCGCCGACGAGGCCCGTGTCCACGTCGGCCTGCATCTCGAGCGCGTCGCACCGCACGACCAGCTCGGGCGGCGGAGGCGGCGGCGGCGGCGGCGCGGGAGGGGAGGGGGGCGGGCCGCCGTCGTCGCTCTTCCGCGTCGGATTCTCCTTCTCCTTCCGCGTCGGATTCTTCTTCTCCGTCGTCGCCGAGGAGGGCCCTCCCCCGCCCGCCGCCGCCCCCGTCTCCGCCCCCGATGCCTCCAGCTCCAGCACGCAGCCCGTGCCGCTGAACGCCTGGCCGGCCAAGTCCAGCTCCGAGTCCCCCAGCACCCGCGACGCCACGCGCGCCACCCCGCGCGTCGCGACCGCCTCGAACGCGAACGGCAGGCCGCCTGCGACGGGCCCTGGGGTCGACGTGACGCGGCCGCCGAAGTCGTCGAGCGCCACGCTGGCGACGGTTCCGACGCCCCAGAGCACTACGTCTGCGAGCACCGGCAGCGAGGTGTCGATGCCGTCGGCGCCGGGCGTGGGGGGTGGCACGAGGGCGGCGCCGGAGGCGGCGAGGACGGCGGGGAGCTGGTCGGCGGTCGGGCAAGAGGGGGGGGGAGGCGGGGGCGGGGGCGGGGGGTCTGCGCTCGCGCGGCCGTCGGCGGCGAGAGGGGGCGCGGGCGGCGGCGGCGGCGGCGGCGGCGGCGGCGGCAGGCGCAGCGCCACCCAGGCGATGCCGCCGACGGCCGCCGGTTGGCGCGCGCGGATGGTCGCGCGGATCGGCTTGGTCACGCGCCCGCCCAGGCTGATGGGGCTGGCCGACGGGTCGACGGCCAGCGGGATGACGCACGCAAAGCCGTCTTGTTCTTGTTCTTCTTGTTCTTCGGCGTTGGCGTCGTCTGCGCCGGTGGCGTCGGCGGCCGTCGTGCGCACGGCGGAGACGGGGGCGACGCCGCTGCGGTTTTCGTCGTTTTTAATGATGCGGGCGGGCGCGATCGGTCCCGCGGCGGAGGACGCCGCCGCCGCCGGCCCCGCCGCCGCGGCCCCCGCCCCCAGCGCGCCCGCGGCCGTCAGCAGCAGCGCCAGCGCCAAAAGCGGCGAGGGGCGGGCGGCGGCCGCGGTGACGTGGCGGCGGGCGGCCGCGGCGGCGGCGGCGTTGCGGCGCGGCGCCGAGCGGTCGAGGGGCGCCGTCTCGGCAGCGGGGCCTTTGCTCGCGGCGGCGGCCAGGGAGAGGGCGCTGCCCGCTGCCGCGGCCATGGCTTGGGCTTCGACGCCGATTGAATCAGCGTGTTTTCATGCGTGGGGCAGGCGGGGAGAGGGGAGAGGGGGGCTTCCCCTCAAACCACCTCAGGGATCGGCAACCTTGTCTTCTTCGTGCGTCGATTGTGTTATTCGTGAAAGGTCTTCAGAAGGCGGCGTGCGCGTCGCGAGGATTGCTTGTAGATTCCAGAGGCGTGCGTGCGTCGCGAGGCGCGAGGGTTGATGGCGTTGTTGGGTCAGCGCGCTTCTCCTCGTCCGTTTTGGCCGCCGCCGATCATCGCGCGGGCCGCCGACAGATGCTGGCGGCGACCATATGTCCGACCGTCGGACTCCGACGACAACTTCCACCCCGCCTCCCCTCACACCCAACCTCCCGCGTCGACCCTCGACCAGTCGTGCGCGCACATGCGAATCAACCCGAGCTGTCACGCAAGAGGGCCGGGGGCGCGCGGAACAAGAAACGAAAGACGATGAGGACGCTCCTCGTGCTGGCGCTGCTCGCGTCGGCAGCATCCGCGGCGCGCGTACAGGTGAGGGCATGAGCCAGCCGACAGAGAGGGCGATCGCCGTGTGTGAATAGCGCCGCTGCGCGACGACCTGACCGAAAACCGAAATCCAAACTCAAAAAAAAACAGGCCAAGGGCGCCGGCGGCGAGACGCCCCAACGCAACGACGGCGGCGGCGAGGAGGAGGAGGACGACGACATGTCTGGCGGACGCAACCGCCCGGCCCTGCGGAGCCGGAGCAGCAGCAGCGGCTGGAGCTTCAGCGACCACGGCGCCGACGCCACCGCGGCCGCGGCCGCGCACGCCGCGGCCGCCACGGCCGCCGCAGTGTCGTCGGCCCTCGAGGCCCGCCTGGCCGCGCGCCTGGACCGCCTAGAGAGTATGATGGTGGCAGACAAGGCGTCGTTTGCGCCGGCGGCGTCTGCCGCCGCGCCGCCGGCGAGCGGCAGCGGCGCGAGCCTGCTCAACGCCGCGCTCGCGGCCGCCAAGCGGGAGGACGGCGACGACGACGACGGCGACGAGGGCGACGGGGGCGACGGCCTCTTCCGCGGCCTATTTGGCTCGTCGTCCTCCCCCTCCTCCTCCGCCGCCGCCAACGCGTCGGCCCAGAAGAAGCGGCAGCAGCAGCAGGCCGACGCGCTCGCGGCCGCCGCCGCCAAGCACAGGCAGCAGCAGGTGGCCCTCGAAAAGGCGCACAAGCGGGCGCTCGAGGCCGCGGAAGAGCGCGCGCGCGAGCGCCAGCGGCGCGCGGTGCGCGAGGCCCTCGAGGCGGCCGAGCGCGGGCGCGCGGCGGCCGAGCGGCAAGCACGCGAGGCGGCCGAGGCGCGCGCGCGCGAGCGGCTGTCGGCCAAGGAGGCCGAGCTGGCGGCGGCCATGGCGGCGCGCGAGCGGACCGAGGCGGGCGCCGGCGCGGCCGTCGCCGAGAAGGAGCGCGAGCTGGCGGCCGCCCTGTCCGAGCGCGAGCGCGCGCACGGGGCCGCGGTCGAGGCCAAGGAGGAAGAGCTAAGCGAGGCACGGCGCGAGCTCGAGGCCGCGCGGGTCGAGCTGCGGGAGCTCGAGAACGAGGCGCGCGAGGCGCTGGCGGCGCTCCGGGAGGCGCGCGAGGGCGGGTCGCGCGCGGCCGCGGCCGCCGACCTGGCGGCGGCCGAGGCGCGGGCGCGGGCAGAGTTCGATGCCCGCGCGGCGCTGGAGGCGGCGGCGGCCGCCGCCGCGGCCGCGAGGGAAGAGGCGGCGGCCGCCGTCGCGGCCGCCGAGGAAGCGGCGGCCGCGGCCGTCGCCGCCGCGCGGGCGGAGGCCGAGGCGGTCGCGGCCTCGGCGCGCCTGGCGTCCGAGCAGAGCGCCGACGCCGCGCGGCGCGAGGCGGAAGGGCTCGTGCTCCAGGCGCGCCGGGAGGCCGCGCGCGCCGCTGACGAGGCGCGCGACGCGCTGGCGGCGGCCGGGCGCGAGGCGCGCGAGCGCGAGGCGGCACGCTCGGCCGCCGCCAGCTGCGGGCGCGAGCTCGCGGCCGCCGACGAGGCCTGGCTGCCGCCCTGGGCGCAGCGGGTCGCGGCGCGGGCGGCCGAGGCGGCGCGGCGCGCGACCCGGAGCGTCGAGCTCCCGCCCGCGGCGCGCGAGGCCCTGTCGAGGAAGTTCGTCCGGGCGGCGGCGGCGCTCGCGCCAGCGCGCGCGGCGGCCGGCGACGCCCTGTCGGCCGCGGCGGCGCACGTGCGGGCGCGGCTGAGGCCCGACTCGTTCTTGCTGACGCTTCCCGCCGCCGGGACCTTCTCTCTCGAGCGCGCGCGCGCGTCGCTGGCCTCGCTGCCGTCCTTCTCGGCTCCGTCCCTGTCGTCGTTTGGCTTCGACGCCGCCGCCTCCTGGCCGACGTGGGAGGGCATGTCTGAGCGCGTGTCGCGCGCGCACGAGGCGCTCTCGGCGGCGTCCCTGTCGTCTTTTGGCTTGGACGCCGCCTCCCTGCTCTCGGCGAGGGAGAGCCTAACTGCGCACCTGTTCCGCGCACGCGAGGCGGTCTCGGCGGCTCTCGACGGCGCCGCCGCGCCGCAAAAGGCGCGCGCGCTGCTGGCGGCCGCGGCCGAGGCGGTGGGGCAGGCGTGGGAGCGGGCGCCGGGCGAGTTCGAGGCGCGGCGGGCGGCGCTGGTCGCGCTCTTGCGCCAACACGTGTTCTCGCGGCACGAGCGGCTCGCGAGCTTGGCGGAGGAGCGGCCCGAGGTGCTCGAGGCGGCGGCGTGGGCGCTGATGGGCGCGGCCGGCGCAGCCTTGGTGTGGTGCCTGCTGGCGCCGCTGCTGGCGCTTGTTTCGGGCGGGAGGCGGCGGCGACCGGTTGCGGCGGCGGCGGCAGGGGCAGTGGCGGTGGGGATGGCGACGGCGGAAGGGAGCGCAGGCAAGCGGCAGCATAAGCAGCAGCAGCAGCACCAGCACCAGCAGCAGCAGCAGCAGCGGGAGCGGGCGGACGCGAGCAGCAAAAAGGACTAGGATTCGGATCTCTCGTGACGTGCAAACAAAAGAGACGGCGAGCGGCGAGCGGCGAGCGGCGGTGGCGCCGCTTTTGCCGCCACATCGGGCGGCCATTCTCGGCTCTCTCTCTTTCTCCTAGAAGACGAGCCGCATCATCTCACTAGACACACACACATTCACGTCTTACACCCGCGCTACATCAACGCGCTCGCTCTCGCACCCGTCAAAGCATTTGCGTGCGAGAGTCGATACAAGACACAAGAACCGAGAAAAAAAAGCGAGAGCGGAAGGGTCTTTTGTTTTTGCCCACGCGCGCCCATTCTCTCTCATCCACCTCAATTCACATCCCAGAAACGACCGATCGAGCCCACACCTTGCGCGCGCATTACTCGCGGCGCGCCTTGCGTCGCCGCAAGCGCAAGGGCAGAGTTGAAGCGGCGAGCGTCGTCGCCGCCGCCGACGAAAAAAAGAGGAGCGAGGCGCGCGCTCGCCGTCGTGCTCTCTCTCCCTCTCGCTTTTGTGCAAAACAAACAAGATGGACGAGGGCCGCCCCCGGCGCGAGCGCAAGCCCTCGCAGGCGGTCCGCGACGCCGAGCTCGACCTCGAGCACGCCGAGCCGGAGGAGGCGCCCAAGAAGCGCCGCGGCCGCAAGCCCGCAGCGCAACAGCAGCAGCAGCAGCAGCAGCAGCAGCAGCAGCAGCAGCAGCAGCAGCAGCAGCAGGCACCGCCGCCGCAACACGCACCGCCGCCGCACCAGCACCAGCGGCAGCAGCAGCAGCAAGCGCCGCCCCCGTCCCAGCACATGATGTTCGCCGCGCCGCACCTCCACCACGGCCTCGCCCCGCCCGTGCCCACATACTACACCCCCGCCATGATGCAGGCTTTGCTGGCCTCGGCCTCTGGCGGCGGCGGCGGCGGCGGCAGCGGCGACGCGGGCGCTGGCGGCCCCGGCGCGGGCGGCAGCGCGGGCGGCGGCGGGGACATGGCGGCGGCCATGAGGGCGGCGATGGCGGCGGCCGCGCCCCACTTCTTCCCGCCGCCGGGGACCCTGCCGTACGCGCCGCCCGTTTTGCCACCCGGCGGGGAGGGAGCGGCGCCGGGGGCGCCGCCGCTGTTCGGAGAGCCCCTCTTACCGGCACAGGCGCCGGCGTGGCCGGCGGCGGCGGGCGGCGGGGCGCCGATGGCGCCCATTTTCCACCTGCAGCAGCAGCAGCAGCAGCACCAGCAGCACCAGCAGCACCAGCAGCAGCAGCACCAGCAGCACCAGCAGCCGCAGCAGCTGCAACACCCGCGCCAGCACCATGACGTCGACATGGAGCAGTCGGGCGCCGCACCCCCCGCCGCCGCCAAGAGCAAGCCGACGGCGCGCAAGCCCAAGGCGCCCGCCGCACAGCAGCAGCGGCAGCAGCAGCGAGCCGACGCCGCCGACCCCCCCTCTTTCGACCAGGCCCGCCGCGACTTCCTCGAGGCCTTGATCCCCGAGACCTGGTGGGCGCAGAGCCTCCCCGCCGCCCTGCCCCGCGCCGAGGGCAGCCCAGGCACGCGCCTGCTCGACCTGCCCGACAGACCGCTCCGCCGGATCTTTGAGATTGCCTTTTCCGACGGGGCGCCGAACCCCGCCCGCTGGCAATACGAGTCGCACGCAGCGCGCGAGGTCGCGTGCCTGGTGCTGGCGTCGCGGCGCCTGCGCGCCCTGCTGGGGCCGATGATGCGCTTCGAGGGCGACAGCGGCGGCGGGGCCAAGGAGCAGGAAGACGACGACGACGACGACGAGGACGAGGGCGGCGACGAGGAGGGCGGAGGCGGCATCGACTGGGGCAGTGGCGGCGGCGCGCCGCCGCCGCCTGCCGCCGCTGCCGCCGCCGCCGCCGGCCGCAAGCCCCTCCGCCCGCGCGCCGGCGACGCCCCGCCCGCCGGCTCGCCGATCCCGCCTGAGACCTGGCGCCTCGTGCGCGCGCGGCAGCGGGACCGCGTCAGCGCGGGCGCGGCAAAGAGGGACTACGCCCTGACAGACGGGTGGCTTGCCCCCCTGCCGAGCGAGGCGCGGCGCGGTCCCGCGCGCCGGCGGCAGGGGCAGGGGCAGGGGCAGGGGCAGGGGCAGGCGGCGGGGCAGGGGCAGGGCCAGGGACGCGCGACCGCGGGGCAGCGGATGTACCGGTGCGACCACGTGGCGACGGCGGCGCGGCTGCGGTGGGAGGGCCTGAGCGAGGGGGACAAGGGGCGGCGGCGGCCCAAGGCGGCAACGGCGGCCGACAGGGCGGCGGCGGCGGCACGCACGGCGGGGCCGGCGGCCGCCGCCGCCGCCGCTGCTGCCGCTGCTGCCGCTGTTCCTTCTGGGCATGGGGCTGGCGATGGCGGCGCGGGCGGTGCCGGCGGCCAGCAGCAGGCAAGGGAGGAGGGGGAGGCGGGAGGAGCGCAGGGCGCGGCCGCGGCGGGGGGCGGCGGCGGCGGTGGCGGCCAGGCCAAGGTGGAGGGGGGTCAAGACGACGCCGCGCCCAAGAAGCGCGGGCGCGGGCGCCCCAAGGGCAGCGGCGTCAAAAAGTCGGGCGCCAAGCGCAGCAAGGCTGAGCGGCGGGAGGGGGAGGACGAGGGCGGGGCGGCGGCGGACGCCGCGGTGGGCGGCGGCGCGCCCCTAATGGCCGGCGCGGGCGGCGGCAGCGGCGGCGGCGGCGGCGGCGGCGGCGGCGGCGGCGTGTGGGAGGCGCTCGACGCCGTCGTCGCCCCCCCTGCCGGCGCCGCCGCCGTCCCGGCCGCGGCCGCCACGCCTGTCGCCGCCGCCGCCCGCCCTCACGCCGCCGCCGGCAGCCTGTTTGCGTTTGGCGCCTTCGCGGCCCCCGGGGCGGCGGCGGCGGCGGCCGTCGCGGCCCTGCCCGCGGACGCCAGCGTGCTGCAGCAGGTCGCCGCGCACCACGGTCAGCTGCTCCCGGGCGCGACGCCCTGGCCTGCGGCGGCCGCGGCGGCCGGGGGCGCGCCCGCTGGCGCGGCGGCCGGCGCCGGAGGCGCGCCCTCCCCGCTGCTCCCGCCCCAGGCCGCCCTGCTGCCGCCGCAGCAGCCGCCGCCGCCGCATTTGCCGCCGCCGCTCGCCTCTGACCCCGCCCGCGCGTCCCGCCTCGACGAGTTGCGCGCTCTCTTCGACGCCAACGCCTTCGGCACGCCCGAGCAGCGCGCCTCGATCGAGTCGGCGGTGTCCTGGGCGGGCGGGGAGGTGCGGCGCGGCCAAGGCGACGCTTTTGCCGCCCTCAGAGCGTATTTGCTGCTGGGGCCATACGCGGAGGAGGGAGGAGGCGCGGCGGGATTGGGGGTGGCCTCGTCGGCCGAGGAGGCGTACGCGTGCTTCCTGTCGGACGTCGCGGAGCTGCGGTAGGACGGGTTAGCAGGGGGAGGGAGGGCGGTGTGCGCGCAGAGAGAGAGAGGCAGAGGAAGCGCGCACGCCCGTGCTTCCGCCGATTTTCTTTTTTTTCCGCTGTCCGACGGCGGGCGCTCTTCTCACCGAACAAATCGCATCGCCGTGCCACGAAAAGAAGGAGCACACACACACGAGCAACAAAGGCTTGTGGCGCGCGCGCTCCACCCCAATCACACAAACACACACACTCACGTAACATTCCAAGCAAATCTGCAAAACAATTGAAAGAGCAGCAAAAAAAGCAAACCAACGACAGCTGCCACAAAAGTGTTTTGCTCTCTCTCTCTCTCTCTCCTTCGCTCTGCCCGCGCCTCCCGCGCCGCTGCCCTCCCTCGATCTTCCACGACCATCGCCGACATGGCCGCTCTCGAGGCTCAGGTCGCGCTGGAAAAGTGAGTTATTCGAGGGGGCTGGAAAGTGAGAGGAAGAGGCTCATCACTGTTTCTCCATCTGTCGTTTGCTCACGCCGCCGCCGCCGCCAAAAAAACCCACCAAAAAACCCACCAAAACCCACCAACGAGAACAAACGACAGCGATGCCCCGGCCGAGGAGGCCGTCGCGGCCGCCGAAGAAGAGGACGTCGTCGAGGACTTTGAGCCCATCGAGCGCCTGCAGGAGGTCGGCATCGCCGCGCGTGAGTTTTCTTTTTTAGCGGGTCGGCGCGTTTTTTGAAGCGGCGTTTTGAGAGCGCCCTTGCGTTATTTTTTCCCTTTTTCGTCGTCACGTCGCATGCCATTGCTCACGACGCCCGACTCTCGTCGACTGGAACCCACTACGGCCGTCTTCTCTCACCCCCAAGACTCACAAAAAAACCTCCGAGAATACCCACAAAAAAAACCGAAAACATGCCAAACCCACCACCCCCGAAAACAAACGCTCCACGGAGAAAAAAAAACGATCGAAAATGACAAGTCGACATCAAGCGCTGCAAGGAGGCCGGCTACCACACGGTCCAGTCGGTGCTCATGGCCACGCGCAAGAAGCTCGCCGACGTGAAGGGGCTGTCGGAGGCCAAGACGGAGAAGATCCAGGCCGAGGCGCGCAAGGTGAGGGCGCGAGGAGAGAGAGAGCGTCGTTTGTTTTTTTCCCGTCGAGAGCGCTGTTTTGCGCAGTCCCTTTTCGCGTGTTTCTCCCGCCCTCCACAAACCGAAAAACCCACCACGGCAAACTCACCAACAAGCACAACCCACCACAACCTCTCAACCACCAAGCCCCGCCGCACAACACGATTACAAAAAACGCCAACCAACCAACCGCCTGTTAGCTCGCCCCCGTGGGCTGCTGGCAGACGGGCAGCGCGGCGCTCGAGGCGCGGCAGCGCGGCGTCCTGAAAATCACGAGCGGCAGCGCGGCGCTCGACGCGCTCCTGGGCGGCGGGTTCGAGACGCGCAGCCTCACCGAGCTGTACGGGGAGTTCCGGACGGGCAAGACGCAGCTGTGCCAGACGCTCTGCGTGACGTGCCAGGTGAGAAAAGGGCGCGGGTGTTTTGTTGCGGCCAAAAGAGCGAGCGAGCGAGCGCGAGAAAGACGGGGTTTGGCGGCGGCGCCCCCCCGTTCTTTCGTCGCTCTTCCGCCCGCCCAGTGCCTGCCAGACAAACACCCACCAAACTCGTAAAACACAAGCGTGCACTCACGTCCAATTCCCACCTCAAACGAGTCAACCCCTCGAAAAAACAAACTCGAAAAAACACGCCCTTCAAACAAACAAACAAAAAAACACGCCCTTCAAAACAAAAAACAAAAAAACACGACACGTCAAAAAGCTCCCCGTCCCGGACGGCGGCGGCGCGGGCAAGGCGGCCTACATCGACACCGAGGGCGCGTTCCGGCCCGAGCGCGTGGCGGCGATCGCGCGGCGGTACGGCATGGACCCGGGCGCGGTGCTGGACAACGTGGGTCGTCTTGGTTTCGGGTCGTGTTTATGATGTTTCGCGTATGTTCGGCGCTTTTTTTTCTTCTTCCCCCTGCCCGCCCTCAACGCTCCCCGCGCCCCCCCAACAAACAAACCCCAACAAACAAAACAAGACAAAAACAGATCGTCGTCGCGCGCGCCTTCTCGCACGAGCACCAGTCCGACCTCCTCGTGAGCCTCGCGGCCAAGATGGTCGAGGAGCCGTTCCGCCTCCTGATCGTCGACTCGGTCTGGTGAGTGAAGAGGAGGATGAAAAAAAACGAGAGAGAGAGAGAAAAAGGCCGCCGCCGCCGCCGCCGCCGCCGCCGCCGCCGCCTGTGTCCGCCCCTCGTTGTTTCTTTCTCTCGAGACGGCGCCCCGCTCCCCCTCCCCCGCCTTTGTTCGCCCCTCCCCGGCTCGCTGCCCGCCCTCGCCCCCGAAAACGGCACCCGCCGACCAATCCATGAACGCGGCCCGCCAATCCGTCGACGATCACTAATCCAAAATCAACAAAACAAAACAAAACGCAAAAACAAAAACAAAACACCAAAAAAGCGCCCTCTTCCGCACCGACTTTGTCGGCCGCGGGGAGCTGGCCGAGCGCCAGCAGAAGCTGGGGCAGTTCCTGGCCGCGCTCAAGCGCCTGTCGGAGACGTACGGCGTGGCGGTGGTGATGACCAACCAGGTGATGTCGACGCCCGAGGGCGGGATGACGTGTGAGTTTTTTATTTGCGTATGTTTTTTAAAACTTTTTTTTCATCCGCGACGACAGAAAAACGCGCCGCCGCGCTTGTTCCTGCCTTATTCGCAAATCAAACCCCTCACGTGGTACACAATCCAAACACAAGCGAACAAGGACCACACTGAACCAAACCACCAATCCCCCAAACAAATCCAGTCGTCACCGACCCGCGCAAGCCCATCGGCGGGCACGTGCTGGCGCACGCGTCCACCGCGCGCGTCTACCTGCGCAAGGGCAAGGGCGAGCAGCGGCTGGCAAAGGTGGTGCAGCACGCGAGCGTGGGGGAGGGGGAGGCGTCGTTCGCGCTGTCGGAGGAGGGCGTGGTGGAGTACAACGACTGAGGGAGGGGGGGGAGCACCCAGGTTTCTTTTTTTATTCTCTTGTCTGAGCGGGCGGGCGAGAGAGAGAGAGAGAAACGACGACGACGACGACTGCAGGCTTTTTGTTTCTCTGTTTTTTTCACACAAAGATCCGTACCCCTGTTGGTGCTCAGCCACTTTCCTACACACGACATTACTGCTCGGCCGCGCACGAGCTACCAAAACACACCACCGCTACCCCTTCCCCTCGCATTGTTTAACGCGCCGCCGCGCCCCTCTGGTGGCGCAACCCAAAGGACGAATGAAAACAAACCGAGGCGTCTCTCGCCTCCTACTCGATAATCTCGACTTCGTCGTTCTCCTCCCCCTCGTCCACCTCCTCGCCGGTCTCGGTGAGCGTGCGCTCGGTCGTGACGGTCGCAGCGGCACCGGCGCCGGAACCACCGCCGCCGCCGCCGCCGCCGCCAGCCCCGCCGCGGCGCGCGGCCGCCGCCCGCTCTTCCTCGTCCGCGAGCGAGGCGCGCCGCGCCGCCTCGAGCTCGGCCGCCTCCATGGCGGCGATCTGGCGCTTGGACAGGCCCCCGCCGCGGTCGCCCCACTCCATCTGCACGGCGCAGTGCTCGAGGTTGAGGCGCGCGACGAGGGCGGCGGTGCGTCGGGGGCGGCGCCCAGCGGCAGCGGCGGCGGCGGCGGCGGCGGCAGCGGCGGCGGCGGCCGAGGACGACCAGGGGCCGGCCGCCGCCTCGTCATCATCGCCGACGCCGTCGCCGTCCCCGTCCTCGGATGCGGACGCAAGCAAACCGCCAGCAGAAGACGGACGCGCGCGCTTGCCCCCTACCGGCCGCCGAGAGGGGGCCGCCGGCGACAGGCGGCCGCTGCCGGCGTCGCGCGAGCGGGCGGCGGCGGCGGCGGCGGCCTCGGTGGCGGCGGCGTTGGCGTCCTCCTCGAACTTGCTCATGTAGTGGAGCATGGCCGCGGGGGGCTGCGGGCGGCGGCGCTTGGCGGGGGGCGGCGGCGCGGCGGCGGGGGGCGGGGGCGGGGGGGGAGGAGGGCGGGGGGGCGGGG
>Ga0335398_10001159_pt1 | contig 46231 bp, 33 predicted proteins | sample BON03_FD_205742 | JGI IMG/M metagenome (GOLD analysis project Ga0335398, IMG submission 205742) | Freshwater microbial communities from Lake Bonney liftoff mats and glacier meltwater in Antarctica - BON-03 (spades assembly) (version 2) | ecosystem: Environmental > Aquatic > Freshwater > Ice >... | reverse complement strand
TATCAATTCAGTGTCTTTGAATTTTGTGAAGCAATAGCGGAAGGAGGCACTGTAACTTTTTTACACATGACAGCCTAGCGGGCATTCCAGCCCGCTAGGCTGTCGTGTGTAAAAAGGGTAGTATTGGAAGGTGTGTTACCGGAACCAATCCGATCAAAGTTCGTCAACAACAAGAAGCAATATTTTTTAACTTTGCAACCTGCTCTTAGACGAAAACTACTCAAAAAAATGAAAAAGAATCAAATTTCAAAAAAAGTATACAGCCTTATTTCCGAAGGTGAAATTAAAAAAGCGCTTTTGTTGTTGGCAATATATGTTGAAGGGATAGATAAAAAAATTGAAAATGATATAAGCATTCTGATTGTTTTCTTTAATAAAAATTCAAGAGACATATCCAATGGCCTAATTTCACAGGAAGAATGTGATATGGCCAATGCCAAATTGATTGATCAGATTAATCGAATACTGGAAAGCGTTCCTGAAGACGGAAATGCTGTTGTTAGCAGTGGCGAATCAGATTCTAATGTCGAAAAAGGTCTTTTTATAGATGAAACAGAAAACGAAGGTGGACTGGAATCGACCTCAACAAAACAAGTGAAAGCAGTTGGGGCCAAATTTGTACATTACAAGGTGTTTTACGGCACAAACAGACTCCCATCAACGACGGAGAACAGCACCCTCAAATATAAAATGGGTAGAGACAAAAAACTCAACCTTGGGCTGTGTGCGGTAAGTATTCCGCTATCCCATACACTCGGCAAGATTGAGCGGCCGAACTGGTTTGGTAAGTTATTTTTTAGGGAAAGCCCTGAAAAACATTTTACCATCCTCCGTAATGAAAAATTGGAGGAATCATTATTTATCGAGCTGATGAAGCAAAAGCTTGAAAGCGCTGATGACAAGGATGTTTTATTGTTCATTCATGGTTTCAACGTCAAATTTGATGAAGCCATGATGCGGGCGGCACAATTAGGCTATGATTTAAATTTTAAAGGCGCAGTTACAGCGTTTTCATGGCCTTCATTTGGAACAATTGGTGGGTATATTGCAGATATTGAAAGCGCCAATCTATCTTCCAAGTATTTAAGTGCTTTCATTAAAACACTGATCGCTGAGGTAAATCCAAATAAATTGTTCATCATTGCCCACAGTATGGGGAATGTCGTATTAACAGCTTCATTGAAGGAATTACGCAATGAAGGGGTTTATCCCAACGCCCTGTTCAATCAGATAATTTTAGCGGCCCCGGATCTTGACAAAGATATTTTCCTAGATCAAATTATGCCAGCGATAAGAAGCAATTCAAGTTTAACACTGTATGCCTCAGATAAAGACAATGCGTTAATAGCGGCCCAAAAAATTAGAAAAGGGTATAGCAGACTAGGTGAAGGAGGAAATAATTTGGTCATTGTAGATGGCCTTGATTCCGTAGACGCATCCAGCATTGATACAAGTTTGTTAGGCCATGGTTACTTTTCTGACACGAAATCACTAATAAATGATATTCACAGTGTCTTGGTGGGTTTGCGACCTGATAAGAGAATACTTGAAGCGAAAAGTAAAGTAATTGATGGTGTTTCAAAATCGTATTGGTTGCTGAGAAATGAATGAAAGCGGAATCTCTCTTGCGCTGTTTTGATATCTATCCCTACCAATTAAAAAACGGTAACACCCGCCTCCCAGAACGATTTATCAGCCCAATTTGAAACCCGTCCAACTCTTTAGCCGAGTTGAATAGCCCAATTTGAACACCCTTTACTTTTCGGGCAATGTTCACGGCACCTGCGATTTGAAAGCCATTTACCTCCTTGGCGCGATTCACGGCGCCAGCCATTTGGATACCATTTACTTTTTGGCTGTTATTCACTGCACCGGCTACCTGAACCCCTTCAATTTGTTTGGCATTGTTAACAGCGCCCGCAATTTGGCACACGGACACACCATTGCGCGCGTGGTTCACCGCACCCGCAATCTGGATATTGGTGCCCATCAGCACGCGGGCATAATTCGTGCCGCCGGCTAATTGTATGCCACTCAGGGTGTCAGAAACTCGGTTGTAAAGTCCTGCAACTTGTGCCCCATCGGCATTCCCCCGCATCTCATTGAACATGCCTGCCATCTGCACGCCGCTCATTTCCTGGCGGGTGAAATTTCCAATGCCCGCGACTTCCAGTATTCGGGTGCCGCGGGAGCTGCCAGCCAGCAAATTAATGGACCAATCATTGACAACTTTTCCGCTCAGGTTGTGGTTGCTGCCAATTTTCGGCAATACCGAGAATTGAAAAACGCGGTGTAGGGAATCCGGCACATTCACGGCATTCCATTTTTCCAAAGAAGCTTTAAAGAATTCTGATGCTTTTGAAGTGGCGATATCCACCGTTTTCTCCAGGTTAAAGGGTGTTCGAACTGGTGTCGAATCGTACTGCAACGCTATCTGTTGCAAACGCGGGCTTTCAGCTGTTATCGAAAAAACGGTGTCTTGGTAGTTCAGTCGCGTCACCGCAATTTCTGTGGCACTTTTTACTTTTAGCGCATAATAACCACTTTCGTCAGTGGTGGTGGCGCGCAAGGTCTTGCGATCATACACCGTGGCGTTGGCAATGCGCTCGCCCGTTTTCGGGTCTTTGATGTAGCCGTAGATTTCATTGGGCTGGCTTTTGCGCTTTTTCAGGATCAGGTAATTGCCATTGGACTTGAAGTCGTAGCCTTCGCCCAGGATCTCGTACAAGGTTTCACGAACGGTCCATTTGTTGGTTACCAGCGATATCTTTTTGCCGCCATCGATGATATTGGCATTGTAAGACCATTCGAAACCACCTTTTTGGGCCACTTCGGCCAGCGCTTCCTTCAGGGACGTTTGCTGGAATCGCACCGTGATGTAGCGTTCTAGAACATCATTTGCCCGCACCTGCGGACTGATGAATAACAGCAGGAAAAATAGTTTTATCGAAGTTCGGAGCATCGTTTTTTAATTTTCACGGCAACCTTGCCCATCCAGAATGATCGCGTCTGGCTTGCGTTCGATACTCAGCGAGAATGATTCTGCAATTATTTCTAGTATTTGATCGAGCGCCAGGTTGTCAAATCGGGTATTGAGCGGACAATTAGATAAGTTGTTGTTTTTTAAAATGATGTTAACCCCATAAGCGCTGTTGAGCTGTTTGACAACTGTTTCCAAGGGTGTAGCATCAAAGGTAAATATGCGGGTCTTATAGGAAAGTACATTTGGGTTAGGTTGCAGCAGGCGGGTTATTTTTTTGCTTGAAATATCGTACACGGCTTGCTGCCCAGCTGTTAGCAATTCGCTTTGGGTCGCTGTGCGGAGCCTTACTTTTCCGCTTGTTACGCTGACCGTTACCGAGTTTGAATTTGCTTGGTTCTGCACATTGAATTCGGTGCCGACAACACTAATTTCCAACTGTTCGGCTTCTACGACGAATGGCCGGACAGTATCGTGGGCTACGTGGAAATACGCTTCTCCCGTCAGGCGCATCCGGCGTTCTTTTCGGTTGAAATTATCGGCAATGCGCAGGCCAGAATTGCGGTTGAGCACCACGACTGAGCCGTCTGTTAAGGTATCTGTCAGGGTTGCATTATTGCTGGCGATGTTGGACTGGGGTAGGGTAGTGGGCTTTTGTATAAACCAGAAGGCAACGGATACCAGCACTAAAACTGCTGCGATGCGCATCAAGTTAGGAAAGCTGCGAGCGCTAAAACGCGTAGCAGGTTGCTGCTGTGTCTGTGTCTTTACTTTTTGAAGGGCAGCTTCGGTATCGACTTCCCAAGCCTTACCAACACGCGCTTGCGGTGCTTGTTCCCAAAGGCGCTCCAAGTCCTCAAAATAAGTCCTGTTTCCTGCCGAATCGGAAAGCCAGCCTTCAATGGCGTGTTGCTCTTCCGCGTTGGCTTCGCCCGCCAATTTTTTGGCCAGTAATATATCAATATCGGAGTATTCTTCTTTCATAAGTTGTTGGTTCAAAAGAATTTAAACAACAAAGCGGCCACGATGGTCACCAAGTAATCGGCCAGTTCAGTGCGCATAATCCGCAGGGCTTTGCCCATTTGGGTTTCCACGGTTTTGATGGAAATGCCGAGTTGGTCGGCAATCTCGCGGTATTTCATGGCTTCAAAGCGGCTCAGCTCGAAAATGCGCCTGCACTCTGTTGGTAGGGTGGCCAATGCGTTTTGAATGCGTTCGCTCAATTCGCTTGCGGCACCAGGTTGATGATCGTGTTGCTGTTCCAATTGTGCAGCATGGTGGGTTTTGTAGCGCGCTTCCGTTTTGGCATCGCGGATGCGATTGAGGCCGCGGTTGTGCACCATTTTATACAAATAAGCTTTTACAGACCACTGCACGTTGAAGCTGCTGCGTTGCTCCCATAGTTTCACAAATACTTGCTGCACCAGGTCTTCCGCAGCGTCCATGTCTCCTTCGGTCAGTGAGCGGGCATAGCGACACAGGGGGGCATAATAGTTTCGAAACAAGGTGTCGAAAGCAGGTGCATCGCCCGATTGTGTGGCTAGTAATAAGGTTTGATCGTCGAGTTGTTCCAATGGCAAGTGGTTCCAGTTGTGTTGTTATTAATAAGACACCGAAGGTAGCATTCACCCTGATTTACCACAAAATATATTTTACCGCATAGCGCACATAGTTCACATAGGCGTTGCGCTTCTAGTGCCGCAACCACCAAATAAGCTATGAACCCGACTAAAATATGGCGTAATAAATAGGTGTACGTAAAATCGGCTATGTGGGCTATGTGCGCTATGTGGTAAGATATTTTTTTGTAGAGCATCAGGGTAAAAGTTTTGACCTGTGTCTCAGGGGAAACAATTCACTCATTCAACTATTAAAATTAGCTATGAAAAAAATTCTTTTTGTTCCTGCACTGCTCACTGCTTTGTTTTTTACCGCTTGTGAACCCGCGCTGCGTGGCAAAGGCGACCTCACGACCGAGACCCGCGACTTAAGCAATTTCCACGCCCTTGATATTAGTACACAAGGGAGGGTAGATGTCCGCACCGATTCCGTGTTTAGTGTGGAAATTACCTGCGAAGAAAACATCTTGCCCTATCTGGAAACGTATGTAGACAACGGGGTGTTAAAAATTTATTTCAGCCGGAATGTATGGGATGTAAATGGCTTGCGTATCCGCATTGGCGCTCCCGCCTGGGATGCGTTTGAATTATCGGGCAGCGGCAATGTTTATGTGCCAGACCCAATTGTGGGAGATGACCTGAAATTAAGGCTTAGCGGCAGTGGCAAAATCAAGATTGACGATGCCAATTTTGTGTATACATCTCTGAAAGTCAGCGGCAGTGGCGATGTCTATTTGAGCGGTCAAGGTGACGAACTCTTTGGCACCTTGTCGGGCAGCGGGAATGTAGAAGCACGTTATTTCCCCGTAAAAAAAGCTACCGTAAAAGTATCGGGCAGCGGCAACATCCGCCTGAATGTGAGCGAAACATTGGATGCTACCGTCAGTGGCAGCGGCAACGTGGAATACCTGGGCAGCCCACACGTTGACAAAGATGTTTCTGGCTCTGGAAAGGTGCGCAAACTGTAACTATCCAGCCGCCTTCACGATCAACCGTTTCCCTTACCTTGAGTTGTCCTGCTGTAAGCATCTGTCTACGTTAAGTGCGCTCAATGCACCAATACAGAAACATCCGGTCTTGTTTTTCCCCTTTAAACGTGGATGGATTCCTGCAGCAGGATAACTCAGGTTAAGCGGGGTTGTGCCAAAAGCCCTACTATTGAAAATGTTGCCAAGTTTTATTTCGATTTTCGTGGCGAAGACCTTCCAGGGTTTTTAAAACCTGGAAGGTCGAACGCTCGAATAGAATTAAATTTTGTTGATAATCCCGGCCCAAACCATTTGACACAACTCTTTCTGCCACTCGAACGAAATTTTAATTTGTTCGTATTTTGATGCCGAACTATTTGGCGGAGCTGCTAAAAAAACGTATTTTTGAATTTTAAAGCACGCGCCCTTTGCGCAAGCCACCACCATGATTGCAAAATCTCCTTTTCCGGGCATGGATCCTTTTCTTGAAGGTGCCTATTTGGCCAGATGTACACCACAACCTGGCTGGGGCCATCCAAGAATTGCTTGCGCAGAAAATAGCACCGAAATATGTAGCCAGGGTAGAAACCTATACGGTGGAGGATACCGATCCACAATCAGAAGTGGGCATTACCTATCCAGATATCGCGGTATTGCAACGGCGAGAATTTCGAGAACCCGAAGCAACATTCAAAGATGAAATTGTCGTGACCGAGCCAGACCTGGTTTTGACAGCCGCTATCACGGTACGTGTTCCAGTCGTTCAAATTTTAGACACAGCTAAGAACCGCCTCATCACTTGTATCGAAATTCTTTCTCCCGTTAACAAGCGGGCACCGGGCTGGCAGGCATACCATGAAAAAAGAACGGGCATGCACCTCGCAGGAGTTCATCTCTTAGAAATCGACCTGTTGCGACGCGGGAAACGCCATGTGCTAAACCCAAGCCTCCCAATGACGGATTATTTGTGTGCACTTTGGAGAGCAGGCAGCAACAAGCTTGAAGTTTGGACAAATAGGGTGCGCGAACCGCTGCCTGTGCTGCCAGTGCCATTAATTAGCCCCGATCCAGACGTACTTTTACCCTTGAAAGCGGCCCTGGACATGATTTACCAACGAGGTTTGTACAATCTTTCCATTGATTATTCAAAAAGCCCTGCGCCGCCGGAGTTTTCGGAGGAAGATCAACAATGGATGCGGGAATTGGGGTAGATGGATAACTTGGTATGTACTAGAGCGTGTCTGAAAAATCAAAACCATAAGCATTTTAAGAAACGCTTATTTTACATGCTTTGGCAACAAAAAATACTCAAAATTTACATTTCAAAACTATTCATCCGAAACATTACTGCTTGCATTTATTCGCGAAAGCTAAAATTTTAGCCTTAGTTGCCATTAAGAGCTTTGGCTTGAAGTCCTTTACTGCGCCACTACTTTCCCACTCACGCGCCCCTTACTCCCGCTCACGGTGAAAATATACGTTCCCTGCGGTAAGTTGTTTCTGTTAATGGTCACCGATGTCCCACGAACCCCATCAAATGAACGCAAGACATTACCAGTAATATCCTTTAGTTCAACCCGCATTGGCTCAGCCCCTTCATTTTCAAAATAAATACTGGTCTTTTCTATGAAAGGATTTGGCTGTACATACACCCCAAAAGCAGTTTTTTCCAAGTTGTTTGTACCACTGGTTAGGCCGGGTACACAACTGGGCACGCCTATGCTGGCATTGCTGCGCTGGTATTTTGAATTCACGACGGCAGTGATTTCTGACAGGCAAATCTCTGTTCCCGTAATTGCCGTGTAGTGAATACGCAAAAAACTACTGGGCAAGGCATTTTTATTGATACTGCTTTCATCTAAACCCAGGCTGATGATTTTCCCAGAGACAGCATTGAAGCGAAGATCGGGATGGTAAGCGGTAATAAGGTTTTCAACCGAATTGATCGCCAGACCGGAGACGCTGAATTCATAACCCAGTATCGTGTTGAAGGGGTTAAATATTTCAACATCAAAGGTTTTGGCTAATGTATCCAGGTTACCAGCCCGCAGCGTTACCAAATCGGTGGAGTTGTTAAAACCTGCTGGAAATTGACATGGAAACTCCTGAATCCAGTATTGCGGTTCGTCTTTGTGCAGCACACATTCTTGCAACAGCGCTGCGTCGTACACATTGAGGTCGCCGCTGGCATCTAAGTCAAGGCAAGGACTTGCGTCGCCGGTGCCATCCAGCACAGCACCCAAGTATGCCTTTGTATCATCGATTTGCTGCAAGGTGTCCTGGTTCAAATCGCCATGCAAGGCTACTCCGTTACACACACCATTGCAATCAGGCTGTGCATTACCGTAAACCTCCCCGGTACAATCGGTGTAAGGCGGACACTGGTCGTTGTGGTAGGTCACCTCTGGAATATTTCCGATATAGGACAAGTTAAAGCAAGCTTGTGCCCAGTTGTTGTTAAAATCCTTTTCAACCCGCCCCAGATTATCTGGGCTTTTGTCCCAGTTGACCCGCAAAACAAGGGTGTAATCGCCGGCGGGAACATCTGTAATATCAACCCATTGGCAGGGGAGGCTGGAATCGTATACATCACCGCAACCGGCAGTGATACCCATATAGATGCAATTGTATTTCCGTAATTCCGGCGGGCAAATAAGGTCAAAGACACAAAATCCGGTTTTTGAGCCAATGGGCAATCGGTAACCAGTTGCGTCAAAAAGCACGTATTCGGCATATCCCATATAGTGCCAGTGGCCGTGGCAGGCATCCCATACAAATTGGGTTGATACCTCATTCGGACTACTTGGTGTGGGGCCGATGAAGTAATCTTGGTTGCCAATGTTTTCAATATAGGTGTCAAAGCGAAGGATATGCCGGGTACCAAGACCACGAATGCAGCCTTCTTCAACGGCACAAACATCAGGGTTGTTCAACGTGGACAGGTACATTGATTCTCGAAATTCAATCTCCCGGGTAACAAGGTCGGGTGCATTTGGGCAGTTAGGGTCTCCTGGGTAAATACAGGTATCGCTAATGGTGGCCAGCGGATTGTAATTACAGGCCAGGGGGTCTTGACAACCTGCAATCGGCCCTTCATAACTTATACTAAAATGTATGGGTGAAGTGTCACAATCTGCTGGCTCAGACCGGATTCGAATAAAATATTCATCTCCGGCGGCCAATGATATATTTGCCAAGGCCCCGTTGGCGCAGCCGCCGTCGGCGTAAAAATCAGCCCCAGTCACGTTGTCTGAAATTAATATGCCGAAGCAGGTGTGGTACAACCATATTTTTGAGCCACATGCATTGAGCGAATCGCAAGTGCTGATTTGGTAGATGCCAGTATCTTGCGGAACAAAACGGTACCATGTTTGCATGCCATCCGGTGTTGTCCAGGCGCCGGTATCAATAGGCAGGGCCGATTGACAGGAGTTGCCGGGTGGGCATCCAAAAGTCACCGTCTCACCTGCACCATAATTTCCACCGATGTTTTCCCGAATTAAAACGCCGTTTAAATAAACGCGATATACTCCATCGGGTGTCATACCATCCTCCGCATCATCGATGATCTTGAATTCTTTGCAGCCGTCATCGGGAACACAATATGTATAGGTTTGGAAGGCTGTGCTGGGCGCGTTTCCGGCAAAAAGCACAGCGCCATCGGCCTTATCGATTATCTTCCAATTTACCTCGTAAAAATAGATGTCTGTTTTTATTTCAAGCCTGATTTCGTTGAATCCAGGAGGGCATTGTGCCCAAGCGATTTGACTAAAAACGAAAAAAACAATAAAAGGAAGTAGTTTAGGTAAGTTCATGGTGCGGATTTTTCTTGCACACAAAAGTAATTGAGAAACATTAGTTGCTGCTGAAGAATGTTGTGCTTCGTCTTTTTTAGCCGAAAAAGCTTAACAGGCAATTTCGGCCCCAAATTTGCAAATCTAAAAAACAACTTGGGCAAATTGACGTTATCCAAGCGTAATTTCCTTAAGATTGCCCACACCACATTTATGACCACAGCCAAAATCAAGCTCAGCATTCTCCTCTTTTTTAGTTTTTTATTTTCCTCCCAGGCACAAGACCATGATGGCTGGATGTTGAAAAATGACAAAAACGATGTCAAGGTTTTTTACCGGAAAACATCAGATATTTATGAAATAAAACTCATTACTTCCATCAAATCCAGCCTAAGCGGACTTGTCGCACTGCTTTCAGAAGTAGAAAATTATCCAAGTTGGGGCTATAAGGTAACGGAGTCAAGGCTTCTTTCTCAAGCTTCTGATAAAGAAGCCGTTTACTATTCCAAACTTGATTTTCCCTGGCCTTTGGATGATCGCGATATCATCATGCGCAACCAGATTACCCAAGATCCAGTGAGCCGTAAAATTGTTGCTACCAGTGTATCCGTTCCAGCAACCTTGCCTGAAAACAATGGTGTGGTGCGTATAAAAAATGCCAACACAAAATGGACCATCGTGCCAGGCCAGGGTGGTTGGTTGTACGTGGAGTACTATATTTACTCCGACCCAGGCGGAAGCTTACCAGATTGGCTGGTGAATATGGCCATCGATGTTGGGCCCAGAGAGACCATCAAAAACATCCGGGGATTCGTTAGACAACCCAAATACCAGACAGCTAAACTGGCTTTTATCAAAGAATAAACACACAACCAATGAAAACGCTGGCATTATTACTTGCCCTGCACGTCTTTTTTCCAGCATTCTCCCAAATGGAAAATAAATGGGAGCTTACAAGCAAAAAAGACGGCATTTCAATTTACCATCAACGCACAGAAGGTTTGTTGCACATCAAATTGACCACTACCCTGGAAGCCTCGCTCTCTGGTATTGCGACCATGTTCGCCGATGTAAGCACTTATACCGACTGGGGATACAAGATTGTAGAAGCCAAACTATTGCGACGCGTTTCTGCCACGGAGATGTACTACTATGCCAAATACGATCTGCCTTGGCCAATGAGCGACCGGGATATCATATTGCACAGCAAATTGGAGCAAAACCTTACGTCTAAAATTGTCACAATTACCAATACCCCTGTTCCTGATTATTTGCCTCAAAAAAAAGGCATTGAACGTATCCGAAACTCGACCACGAAGTGGCGTTTTGTTCCCGGGAATACAGGATGGGTGTACACGGAGCAAATTATTTCCACCGATTCAGCAGATAGTCTCCCGGATTGGTTGGTAACCATGACAGTCGATACAGGCCCGCGAGAAACAGCCAAAGGCATTCGTCGGGTATTGGCCGAAGCGCGGTACAAACAGGCAAAACTGCCTTATATTCAGGAGTAATTACTACTTCTTTTTAGGCGCGGCCTTTTTCTTCGGTGCTGCTTTTTTCTCGTCAAAAGCACCGGGGATCTCCGAGGTGATGATTTTTTTCACATCTTCCAGTGTCAAGGTCAGGGCGTGATCGGCATTCATTTTACCACCGTCGATCCGGGGCAAATTCACGATTGCTTTTCCGAATTTTATAAAGGGGCCCCATCGTCCATTTTCCACTGATATTTTATGCTCCGGCCAGTGATGGATGTAGCGGTTGGCTTCCTTTTCAATTTTGGTTTCAATTAGCTCTATCGCTTGGCTTGCAGTAATGGTATCAAAACTGTAGCGCGCAGGGATGTTGATGTACAAATCCGCCCATTTTACAAATGGCCCAAACCTGCCCTTGCCTTTGGTAAAAGGCACGTTTTGGAAAGTACCCAAGGGCCGATCAGCTTCCATTTTGGCTTTTACAAGTTCCACCGCCCGTTCAAAGCTGGTTTCAAAGGGGTCTTCGCCCTTGGCAAGTGAAATAAAAGTGCTGCCAAATTTAACATAAGGGCCATAGCGCCCAGTATTAACTTCCAGTGTTTCGCCGTCGTACTCACCGAGCGCACGGGGCAAGGCAAATCCATTGAGTGCTTCTTCCAGCGAAAGGTTTTCCAGGTTTTGGCCAGGACGCAAGTTCGCATAGCGCGGTTTCTCATCTTTTTCAAGCTCCTCGCCCGTGCCTATTTGGATCACAGGACGACCAAGGCTGCTCATACGCACCAAAACGGTGCGGCCCGTTTCAGGATCAGCACCCAGAATGCGCTCACCACTGGCGCGATCAGCCTCTTTCAAGGTTTTTTCAACGGTGGCATGAAAGGGGGTGTAAAATCCATCGATCATTGTCGACCACTCTTTCTTTCCTTCTGCAATGTGGTCGAATTCCGCCTCGACACTGGCCGTAAAGCCGTAGTCCATTACTTTTTTGAAGTGTTCGTCTAGGAAATCGCTGACGATCATGCCCATATCGGTAGGGTAGAGCACGTTCTTGGTGGTTCCCGTTACTTCTTTCCCTTTCTTTTTGGTCAGTTGATTGTTTTTCAAGGTAATGATTTGAAAAACGCGATCCTCGCCTTCCCGGCTTTCTTTCACCACGTAACCCCGCTTATCTTCCATGATTTTGGAAATAGTCGGCGCGTAAGTACTTGGGCGACCAATGCCCAGTTCTTCCAGTTTTTTTACCAGGCTGGCCTCTGTGAATCGCGCAGGCGGGCGGGTGAATTTCTCCGTAGCCACCATATCGTCCAGTTCCAGCGCCTGTCCCTTGGCCAAGGGTGGCAACATGCCCTGTGTTTCTTCTTCTTCGTCGTCGCTGCTTTCAATGTACAACTTCAAGAAGCCGTCGAACTTCAGTACTTCTCCTTCAGCCACCAATTTGCCGTCAGGGTGGGTACTGATGGCAATATCAACCGTTGTTTTTTCCAGTTCCGCATCCGACATTTGGGATGCCATGGCGCGTTTCCAGATCAATTCGTATAGCCGCTGCTCATCGCGGTTGCCACTGATGCTTTGGCGCTCCACATAAGTTGGGCGAATGGCTTCGTGCGCCTCCTGAGCCGACTCGTTTTTTGTCTTAAATCTGCGCTCGTGGTGGTATTCTTTGCCAAATTGTTTGATAATTTCAATGCCCATGGCCTGAATGGCCGTCTCCGACATATTGGTGGAGTCCGTACGCATATAGGTGATGTAACCTTCTTCGTAGAGCTTTTGTGCCAGCGACATGGTGCGGTTCACGGAGTAGCCCATTTTACGGCTGGCTTCTTGTTGAAGCGTAGAGGTCGTGAAGGGAGCCGCGGGTTTGCGGCGCGTTGGCCGCACGTCAATGCTGCTTACCGAGAATTTGGCGTTGATGCATTTTTGCAAAAAACCTTCAGCGCCGCCAGCATCTTCGAAGCGGGTAGGGCTTTCGGCTTTGAAAGAAACGGCTTTGCCTTGGCTATTTTTCGCAAAAAACTGCGCTACTATTTTAAAATAAGGTGTGCTATTGAATTGTTGGATGTCGCGCTCGCGCTCCACTACCAGCTTTACCGTAACGGATTGCACCCTTCCGGCAGATAATTGGCCCTTCACTTTTTTCCAGAGCAAACCGCTCAATTCCCAGCCCACGAGGCGGTCGAGTACCCGGCGTGCTTGCTGGGCGTTCACTACATTCATGTCGAGGAAGCGCGGATTCTGCACCGCCTTTTGGATGGCGGGTTTCGTGATTTCATGGAAAACAATACGCTTCGTGGTAGCCGGATCGAGTTTGAGCACCTCGCATAAATGCCAGCTGATCGCTTCTCCCTCCCGGTCTTCGTCCGTGGCGAGCCAAACTTCCGAAACACGGGCCGCGCTTTCGCGCAATTCCTTGACAGTCTTGTTTTTATCGTTTGGTATAACGTAGTTTGGGCGGTAGCCGTTGTTCACATCAACACCCAAATCGTTGCCTTTTTCAAGGTCGCGAATATGGCCGTAGGACGATTTTACGGTGAAATCCTCGCCTAAGTATTTTTCGATGGTTTTCGCCTTGGCAGGCGATTCTACTATGAGTAATTTTTTTGACATATCGAAGCATTGGCTTTTTACAAGCCGGTTAACATGCGCCATGCCCAGAAGGATGGCTATTTTTTCTAGCTACTAGGATAAATAAAATCCAGGATAGCTTGGGCTTTTGTACTTTGCTTATTCGTCAGACGGCAAAAAAGCCGTCGGACGAGGGTCGGGTGGTCTGACGTTTTTTCATCATCCGACCACTAAGTATAGCGAGATTCCGAAATTCATTTGTCATCTAATCCCCAAAAAGAGCAGCGATGTCAAATGAAATCAGCGCGCAAAAGTAAGCGTATTTTGATGGTTGCGCCGAAAAGTGATTAAGATGCTTAAAGAAGCAACTCTTTTGTCTTGCGGATGTCTCTGGTTTTGAAAGCATTATTCCACACCAACCAACATCCTATTCATGATGAAAAATTTATTTTTTACTGTTTGCTGTTTCCTGACACCCCTATTCCTCTTCAGCCAAAGCAGCGTCAATCGTTCACTTCTCCCTTTTAGCAAAATAAGCATTTCTGGCGGATACGACAAGGTCATCCTGCAAGAAGGTAGTGCTGAAAGCGTCCAACTAGAGGTAAGTGGCGTAGAACCGGACAATATCACCACCGAAGTAAAAGGCAATACCCTGCATATCAGCACCAAAAAGGGCAATTGGCGCAATTTAAAAGCCAAAATCACCATCACCTACCGTGAGTTAACAGAAATCGCCGCCAGTGGTTCATCGGATATCGAAGCACTGTCCGTTATTAAAGCCGACAAGTTCGAACTTGCTACCAGTGGCTCCGTCAATTTCAAAGGTGCGTTCGATGTGCGCGACCTGGCTGTTGCCATCTCCGGTAGCTGCGATATGAACTTGCGCGGCAAAGCTGAAAACCAGGACATTGCAATCTCCGGTTCCGGCGACGTGAACGCTTCGGAGTTGAGCGGCGCTACCGCTGCGGTGGCCATTTCTGGCTCTGGCGATGTGAAATTGAGCGTAAAGGGGAAGGTGAAGACGGCGGTGTCGGGGTCGGGGAAGGTGACCAATAATTAAGTAGCCTTAATTTGCGCTAACAGGCTTCACCTTAAAAAACGACCATATTTTATTATTCCCAGTGACACCTTTTTTCCCTTACCCTGAGTTGTCCTGCTGTAGGCATCCGTCCACGTATAAGGCGCTGAAAGCAAAGGTGCAGCAACATTGAGGGCTACTTCCCCTTTGTGCGTGGACGGATGCCTACAGCAGGACAACTTAGTGTAAGGGAAAGAAAGTATTTCAAGCAGTGTCGAAAAGTAACAGCTTTTACCACTTCATCACCTTCAGCCAAGTCTCTTGTCCATCCACAAGCCGAGCCCTCACCATATAACAGCCACTCGAAAGCGCCGAAATATCCAGCTGCTTTTCATCGGTAGAGGCCAACAGCAACCTCCCAGCAAGGCCATATACGTATACGCGCTCAACCGCCGCCGCCGATTCAAAGAACAGCATCCCCGTAGTCGGATTGGGATAAATTTGAACATCCAATTGCTCCCCGGGGCTTGACACGCTGCTTTGCAAGTGATAATCACACGCCGGTACTTGTGGTGGAATGGCCGAGCGCCACACATAGCGCCACAGACAGGAGTTGTCTTGTAGAGTAGTTCATAGTAGCAGGAGTGTTTAGTGTAGGATACCACGAAAGTACGAAATACCCCTTACCTTTACTCCATGCTTTCCGCCATTATCAAACAAATACTCATTCTCCCAATCAGGGCTTACCAGTTCCTGATCTCCCCGCTTTTGGGCGCAAACAAATGCCGTTACCAGCCTACCTGCTCGTATTACGCGATTGAGGCTATACAAGAATGGGGCATTTTCAAAGGAACTTACCTGGCCGTGAAGCGGATATTGCGCTGCCATCCCTGGAGTGAGCATCCGATGCATGATCCGGTGCCGAAGAAGGAGGATACTACGCCGTAGGTTTTTCTACCACATATACACATAGGAACATAGAAAACATAGTTTATGTGTACGTATAGCTATGTTTTCTATGTTCCTATGTGTCCATGTGGTAAAAGAATTATTGTTTTTGAGGAACCGGCTTCAACCCCAGCTTCGCCCCCTCCTCAATCATCCGCTCAAACCCCGCCTCAAAATCATTCGGCAAAAGCCCATCCAGTATCGCTTCCCGCACCGCTGTTTTAATAATCCCCACCTGCTTGGAAGGCGGAATATCAAAGGCTTGCATGATCACTTCTCCCGTGATCGGTGGCTGCCACAAGCGCAGGCGATCGGCTTCGCTTACATCCGCCATGCGCTCTTTCAGGTACTCGTATCCTTCCAGGTAGCGCGACATTTTCCGAGGGTTCTTGGTTGTTATATCCGACTCGCAGAGTTTCATCAGGTCATCGATGTCGCTTCCGGCATCATAAAGCAAACGGCGCACGGCACTGTCTGTAACCTGCTCTTTTGTCAAGGAAATGGGCCTCAGGTGCAGCAGCACCATTTTTTTGACGTACTCCATTTTAGAATCCAGCGGCAGTTTCATGCCCCGAAAAATGCCGGGAATCATGTTGGCGCCCTTCCATTCGTGGCCGTGAAAGGTCCAGCCGTGTTCTTTGTCGAAACGCTTGGTGGCAGGCTTGGCGATGTCGTGCAACAGCGCCGCCCAGCGCAACCAGATGTTGTCGCTGCGCTTGCAGAGGTTGTCGAGCACTTCAAGGGTATGGTAAAAATTGTCTTTGTGCGCCCGGCCTTGCCGGTCTTCCACGCCTTGCAGCGCCACCACTTCGGGCAGGAATAGATGCAACAAGCCAGTATCGAACAACAGGTTGAATCCTATGGAAGGCTTGGGTGTTTGCAGTATTTTCTCCACTTCACCCGTGATGCGCTCTTTGGAGATGATATTGAGTCTGTTTTTATATTGTTTAATGCCATTTAGGGTATTGGGCTCAATCTTAAAGCCCAACTGGTTGGAAAAGCGGATAGCCCTCAACATACGCAGCGGATCATCGGAAAATGTTTGTCCGGGATCAAGTGGGGTTTTGATGGTTTTACTTCCCAGGTGTGCCAGGCCGTTGAACGGGTCGATAATTTGCCCAAAAGTATCTTCGTTGAGGCTAACGGCCAGGGCGTTGATGGTGAAATCGCGGCGGTTTTGGTCGTCTTCCAATGTGCCAAGTTCCACCTCCGGCTTCCGACTATCTGGGCTGTAGCTTTCCCGCCGGGCACCGACAAATTCCAGTTCAATGCCATCACAGCGCAGCATAGCGGTGCCGAAGCGGCGGTACACGACCACTTTTGGGCGGGGCGACAGTTTGGATGCCACCTGTTCCGCCAGTTGGATGCCATCGCCAACACAGACAACGTCAATGTCCTTGGTATCACGGCCCAACAAGCGGTCGCGCACATAGCCGCCTATGACATACGCCGGTATGCCCAGTTCGCTGGCGCAATTGCCAACCATTTTAAAAACCTTCTGTTCTTCAGGTTCTATGGAAAAAAGCATGGTTATTTTATCGTTTTCCTTCTACAAACCCGTTGTAGCCTTTGATGATGGATTGATACAAAAGTTTTCCCTGTACTGAATACCCAGCCTTTGAATAGTGCACTGAATCTGAGGACATTAAGCCATTTGATTTCCAACTGATGGCGGAATTTTCTCCCCCTGAAAATGCGTGCAAGTCCCAAAGTGCAAAGTTGTTTTCCTTGGCATAATCCCGGATAATGCCGCTCATTTCATTCAGGTATGGATTGAATCCCTTTCCTCGCAGGTAAGAATCTGCTGGTGTGGTCAATAAGATGGCGGCATTTGGGCATCGCTCCAGAATTGAGCCAATCAAGTCTTTCATGGTTTGCCGCATATAGTCGGCATTGAGCTTTCCCTGACCTTCATTGGTGCCAAACGATAAAATGACCAGGTCTGGTTCCAAATCAGATACTTGCCGGGCAAAATATTTGGCACGGGCATAGTCCATGAACTTGGCGCCATTGACACCGATGCTGTGATACAGCAACCCACTGAGCTCATTTTCGAGGCAAATGCCGTCGATGGTGAGGGTTCTTTGTTTATCGTTGGTCTTTTTCGCTGCGATGGTGACTTGTCCAACCGGGCGGTCGAAGTAAAAGGAGCGGGAGTAATCGTCCTCAATAAATAGCTGCGCTGTTTGGTTGCTCAAATCATCCCGTACATCCAGGTCAAATTCCAGGGCGTTTTTTCGTTGAAACACAGTCACCTTGGTGAACAACTGCGTTTCAGAAGTAACCGAATCGCGCATTTTGAAGGTCATTTCCCCTTTCAAGTTGGTGGTTTCTACCTTGAATCCCGATATGCCAAAAGCTGTTTGCGGCGAAAGATCCCGCTGACAGTTGGATCCGTTCCAGCGACAGTTTGTTTCCACCATGTAGTCCTTTTGGCCGTTGGATTGGGCAAGTTTGTAGGGGAAAATAAGACCGCGGCCAGCGTCGCCAAATTCGCGTTGCAGGCGTTTCCGCACCTCCAGGGTGAGAAAATTGCCTAAAATATGGGAATCGCCTATATGCACGACGCTCACTTTTTTACCACCTCCCGTGCGTTGAGCCAGCAATTTGGCGTAAAAAGGCCGTAGGACCAACGCATTTTCTACAATGTTGGCATCTTGATTGATAAAACTGTACCCAACCGTATCTGCGTCGGTTATTGCCACCAATGGGGGCCTGAATTGAGACTGGCATTGCCCTATGAACATGGTCAAAAAAGACATCACTGCCCATAAGCGCATTCGGGTCGTATTAAGTGGATAAAGTTCTTTCATCAAAAAAATTGCTTTAAAATTGGTGGAATAACATCGTTTTGAGGCCTTACTTCACTTCAATAATTTGTTGTGTCGCGCCCAGCGGCCCTGCTCCTCCTGAAAAATACGGGCGAACATTATACCCACCACCCTGCCTCCATCGTGCGTGAGGTGGGTGTAATCGGTATTGGCCAGGCGCGGGTGCTGCATGGCAAATCGGATCATCGTATTGGTGCCACCCATGCCGTGGAATAAATCGAAAAAAAGAAATCCGTGCCGCCGCGCCAGATCGCGCTGCATGGCGACAATAGCCGGGACGCTGACCATCGTAGCCAGCTCGGTACCGATTTTTCCGCCGCGATCGCCAACGCTCACAATGAGAATTGGTTTGTTGGGAAAACAGGCGCGTAAGTGTTTGAAAGTCCGTTCTAACTCCGCTTGGTACCATCGAATGTTGTTCAGGCTGTTGGTAACAGCATTTAGTCCCACCTGTAGCACCACTAAATCATATTGCTGCACGGCATCAAATTGACGCATAAATCCAGGGTCCAATTGTTTTAAGGGCCCTCCGCTGTTGCCGCGCACCGAAAAATTGTCCAAATAAATGCCTGGGCCACTTTCAAGGGTAGCCCCATAGAGTAAAAGCCCGCTGTCTACCGCAAATTTCATGTTTATATAACTACAGCCCGGGAAATTGCCTTCCCACTTCCAAAGGTTGAGGCCCGTTTTTTTAGGCCGCAGTTGATCGGCTTTTGCTACCCGGTCCTGCATTTGCCATTCAAAGTCACTGGGATTTTTCGCCGTAAAAAACAGCTTGAATTCCGTCCAGCTTTTGGTGTTCCTGAAATATTTTTCACCTTCGAATGTAAAGCTCGCATCCTGTTTCGGCTGATAGGCAAAGCCGTTGAGTCCCAAGGCAGGTTTCTTTTCGGTTTTTTTGACGATTGAAAAAGTGTTCCAGTTCTTGAATTGGTGTTTGACCGAACGCTTGAACTGCGCCACTTCCGAGGTGATGGGCACAAAACCGACTCCACCGCCGCCCCAAAGTGTTTGCAGGGTGTCCCGCAAGTCGCCTAGGAGAATATCACCTTCCACAAATGAATCGCCGTACCAGGCAATGCGCACGGTACGCCCGTATTTTATGGAATCAATCCCGCCAAACAAACGATTTAAACTCGTTTGATCGAAACTGTAGTCTTCAATTATTTCTCCAAAAAAGCTGGAGTCTTTCGGTGGAAAAGGTCCAATAACGATGCTGTCTTGGTTCAAAGAATCGGTGGAGACCAGCGCAAGGCTGTCCTCCTGGCTATATATCAGGGAATCAATCGGGACTGCAGGCTCCTCGGGCTTTTGCCCATTTGCCCTGACATCTGCTAAAATATCCATTTTTCGCAGGGAAAAATCGCCCAAGGTAGTGCCTTCCGGCACCAGCGACAGGCCGATCAGCATCAAGAGCAAGAGGATGGAAAAGCCGAATGATTGGTCAAGGTGATTTTTCATGTGCAGCGCGAAGGTAATGCCTGCCGCCTTTTTTTGCGGGCAAATTGAAGAAGGAGCAAAGCCTTGCAAATGTTAATGCTTGTTCGGGCAAAGATTGTTTGCCTACCTTCGGTTTTTGAGAAATCAGAATTGTGCAGAAATAGCTGAATCCAAACTTTCGCAGCCATGCCTAATCAATACCTTCTCCTCCCATTATTTCTGTTTTGTGAAATGCCTTCGCCCGTAAGCGCTCAAAACGACAAACAAGTGCTGGGCGATGCTGTTTTTACCCCTGCCGAAATAGCGGAAGGAGCAGCTGCGGTTTTCCTGATCCGCTTTCAAAATTTGGGTTCCGATACTGCAACAAACGTTGTGGTGCGTGACACCCTTGACCCTCGGTTTGATGCTTCCACCCTTGAAATATTGGATGTCAGTCATAATTATCAACTGCTTCGGGAACAAGGCTTTGTGCGCTGGTTTTTCAACGACATCCAACTACCTGGAAATGATGTGCACCACCAGGATTTTTCAAATTCAAGCGGTTATGTTCTTTTTTCTGTGCAGCCAAGAGCATTTCTGGAGCCAGGGCAGTTCATTCAAAATAGAGCTTGTATTACATTCGATGATGATGCGCCAATTTGCACCAACTTTGCCACCATTTGGATAGATGAAGGAGCGGTATCACCAGAACCCGACGCTGACAAGCTGCTAGATTTCAAAATTATTCCCAACCCAAACTATGGTCATTTTCAAGTGCGGGCCAACAGCACGGTTGCTGCTGCTCCAACCAATAAAGTTGAGTGGTGGGTCAGCGATATGACGGGGAAAATAATTTGGGACGGTTCTTCTTCGGATTTGGCCATTGCACCGAACGAAGTGATGCTGGAAAGGCCAGCGCCCGGACTGTACATGTTATGGATGAAGGAAAGTAGCCGTTTGCAAGTGAAACAATTTGCTGTAATTCGTTGAGTGTTTTTAGACCCGTCGAGGAAATACCCAACATGCTCTTAAGGCTCCTTGAACGGATGCCTTGGCAGCCACACTTCTACGGGCTTGAGGTAATCTAAAATTGTCCCAGCAAACTTATTGGCAATGGTATTCTGGTGCCGCAAATAGCACCATAAATCATGAGCAGAGGCACCAATGGAGCTTTTTATTTCAAGCGCCGTGCGGGCAAATACGATTTGCTCGCAACCTGTATCGAAGCCAATGCGCACAATATCGTACAATATATTCAAGTACAGCTGGTAATCGTGGTTGAGCGCCTTCTCATAGCCAAGAAAATGCGCATCTAATTCAATGCCATTGCGAATGGTGGAGTAGAAGGCGACCAAACGACCCTCGAAGTACAATCCGAACACCCGAAACATGTCGCCCATTTGCTCTTTTAGCCCTAAAATATAGGCTTCGTTCAAATCAACCATGTTGAAACCGGCGTTTTTCGCGATTTCACGGTAGAGGCTGTACATGTGGGGCAGTTCTGCTTTGATGTCCTCAGCATTCAATTCACGCTTTTCAATCCCTTCCAATTTTTTTTCTGCCCGTTTGGCCCGTGTCCGGTACTTGGTAGACATGGCGGCTAAATATGCGTCGTAGCTGTTGAAAGGCTTGAGATCGAGCACCATATTGGGCTGGATGTCAAATTCCGTGTAACCGCTTTTTACAAAATGATCGCGTTGCGTTTGTTGCTCAGGGGCAACGTCCTTGACCAATATTACGGGCATTTTTACCCCATCACGACTCATGGTTGAAACCACCACTCCCAAGGCCAGTTCCAAGGACTTCATGGCTTCAGCCAGACCGATGCGTTCTTTATTGAAATAAAAGCCGTGTTCGCCAGTCAGCAGCATATTGCCGCAAATAAGGATGTCGGCAGCCGCTTTTCCAGCCACCCAGCGCTTGAACCAAAGGGCTAAGCCATTAAAAAAACAGGGGTCACGGCGATCTACCTGGAGGTCTGTGATGTTATCGTCGCCCTTAAAATACTTGATCTGGCAAATGGCGACACCTACAGGAGCATCATTTTTGTAAAAGATAAGGTAGCCGAAACGCATTCCAATGGGCGGATATGCCTCTAATACGCTTAGGAATTGTCGTTGAAGGAAAATGTCTGACGCAGGCGCAGCCAAATCCCAATCCCGCCCGGCCGAAGCGACGCTGCGATGAAAACTATACCGTATGACTGCCTCCTGGCTTTTTGTAGACTCCAATGCTTGTGTAAGTGTATAGGTAGTGTTCATGTTAGCGTTCAGTTGGATGCGTCAAAAAAACGCCCAAATTGTCAAAAGGTTGTCATAATTCGACCAATTGCCATTTTTCAACCTCTGCTAGTGCTGCTTTTTCGTCGCCCCAACCCATGAGGGTCATGGTACCCAATCCGTCGTAATACAGGAAAAATTGCTCCAAAATATGCCGAATAGCGCTGTAATCACACTGAAACTCATGCCAGTTGCTGGCCTCGATTATCCGTAAAGCAGGGTTTGCCGGGATTGCCAATACCTTGTGGTCTAATTCGCCCAAGTCTTTTAGCAGCAACAAGCCAATTGGCACAATTTCGACCACCGAACCTGTGGTAGTATGCTCTGCCAACAACAGCACATCCAGTGGATCGCCGTCGCCACCCCTTGGTTTATCCATGCAAGTTGAGGGAATAAAACCGTAGTTGACCGGGTACGACATGAAATTCACCCTGCGCAACTTCCCATCGCGCATATCAGGCTGAAATTCAAGTTTTTGCTTGTTGTATTCGTATTTTGTATTGGTTCCAGCAGGTATTTCAATGACTGCCTGGAGCATGCCATTCGCGGCGAAAGAGGGTAGGGCTAGATGGTCCATAGCGGTTCAGATTTCTTTATCAATGAGGTAAGCATTGCGAATGCTGGAGTTTCTGTTGATCATTTCTGCCAAAAAACCAGTCAGAAACATCTGAGTGCCCACAATCAAAGCCAGAATGCCAAAGTAGAAAAGCGGACGATCAGCGATGCCAACCTCCTTGAAAACGGTTTTTGAAATGCTCAGGTACACTAAAATGCAGAACCCCGCAAAAAAGAAAAGCAATCCAAGGGTGCCGAAAAAGTGCATGGGCCGCTTGCCAAATTTGCCCACAAAGGAAATGCTCATCAAATCGAGCGGTCCGTTGATAAAGCGCTCAAAACCGCCAAACTTGGTGCTGCCATATTGCCTTGCCCGATGCTCCACAACCTTCTCTCCAATTTTAGTAAACCCAGCCCATTTGGCAATCACGGGGATATAACGGTGCATTTCACCGTATACTTCTATAGCTTTAACCACTTCCAGCCGGTATGCTTTCAGGCCGCAATTAAAATCGTGCAATTGTATGCCACTCATCCAGCGCGCGGCTGCGTTGAACAACTTGGTGGGCAAGGTTTTGCTCAGCGGGTCGTAGCGTTTCTTTTTCCAGCCGCTCACGATGTCAAACCCATCATCCTTGATCATTTTGTACAAATCAGGGATCTCATCCGGGCTGTCTTGCAGGTCAGCGTCCATGGTGATAACCACATCCCCGTTAGCCGCTTCAAAAGCGGTGTGCAATGCTGCAGACTTGCCGTAATTGCGGCGAAATTTTATACCCCTGACATTGGGGTTCTCCTTTTTCAAACCATTAATAACCTGCCAAGACTTGTCGGTGCTGCCATCGTCGACCATGATGATCTCATAGCTGAGTTGGGCTTTTTCGCATACACGCCTGATCCAGGCCTCCAGCACGGGCAGGCTTTCGTCTTCGTTTTTTAGTGGAACTACGATACTGAGATTCATACTCGATTTACAGGTCAAAGTTGGTTAAAGGGCTTGGTCTTATTTGTGTTTTTTCTGGCACATTTGGGTCGCGCTGCAAGTGTATTGGCAACAAGTCTTCGGCATTTTTATCAATCATAATGGCCTGTTGTTGCTGCCAGGTTTTCAGCTTTAACATGGCCTCCCATCGCTCAAACAATTGCGCCTGTTGGTCGGCACTAAATTTTGAATGCTCGCCATAAAATCCTTTCGCTGCCCGTTGCCGCTTTGCCTCAAACAAGGTAACAGCACAGGCGACCGAGATGTTGAGGCTTTCGGCAAAACCTACCTGTGGAATCAAAAAGTTCCCATCAGCCAGGGCCAGGGCTTCGGGGCTTATCCCATCGTCTTCGTTGCCAAAAAGCAGGGCAGTTGGCGCTGTTAAGTCCAGTTCGTACAAGGAAACACTTTTGTCCCCCAAGCTGGTGGCTAAAACGCGGCCATAACGCTCCCTTACCCGTTTAATACACTCCTCCAGATCGTCGAAATGATATACATCAATCCATTTAAAGGTGCCACCTGATGTCCTTTTGCCGAGTACCAGACCCCGTTTGTCGAGGTATTGTTTGGTATACACCACAAATACCTCCCGAATACCCACAGCATCGCAAGAACGCAAAACAGCGCTGATGTTGAGTGGATCAAAAATATTCTCCAACACGACCGTCAGGTCTGGTTGTGAGTGCCGGATAACGGCCCTGATTTTTTTCTCTCGGCTTGGATTCATAAGCAATTCAACTCAACGGACTACGGTAATGTCTCCTTTGAAAATTTCCGTTTCACCGTCAATATATTCTACCTCAGCAACATAAACAAATACGGCTGGGTCGACGAACCTGCCTTGGAAAGTGCCGTTCCAACCCGCTGCCAGATCACTGGGTAAAAAGTTTTGGTTTTCAAAAACCAACTCTCCCCAGCGGTCAAAGATGCGGAAATACTTCACTTTTGCCACCTCCGCACCGCCCCAAACGGTCACAATATCATTGGAAACAGTGGAGTGGGGGTGAATAATGTTTGGCACGTACACACGGCGGTCCTTGCGTACTTGTACCACGATTTGGTCGCTTACTTCGCAGCCTAATGCGTCGCGCAAATAAACCGTATAACGCAAGGAGGTTGGAGGCTTGGTCCAGGTCTCTAACGCTAAAGGGGTATTCAAATAGTCTGTGGGTGTCCACGTAAAAATAGCCAGGCTCGTGGCATTATTGATTGCCTGAAGGAACAAACTGTCACCAAAACTAATGGTGGTGTCCCGGCCCAAATTGACCATCAATGGTGCCGGACTGGGCACATCTACATCCACATCACTAATGCAACCATTCGCATCTTCCACGCCAATGGTATACATGCCACTTGACAATTGGTTGACGACTTTTGGCAGTGCGTCTACAATGCCTTGTGTTACATTGTTCAACAGCAAATTAAAAGGTCCAGCACCGCCGCTGATGTCATTTATGGTGATAAAACCATTTCTTTCACCGAAACAAACGGGCCCTGTGGGATCGAAAGAAATATCGAGTTCAGCAGGTGCCATCATATCAAATACCTGGGTAGTCGTGCAGCCGATTTGGTCGGTTATGGTCACCTGGTAGTTGCCCTCCGCGAGGTTGATACGTGCCAATCCGGTACTTCCCCCAGACCACAGCGCCGTGAATGGCGGCAGACCGGATGTAGTTGTCAAGGTAATGCTGCCGTCTGCTCCATTCGGGCAACTGATGTCAAACCCATTGTAATCAGAAATGGTAGCGTTTATCAAAACCTGATCCGTGGTTATTGTTACACTATTGCTAATTACTGGCGTACAGGTGTTGCCTGTGGTGATAAGGTTGGAAATGGTATAGGTTGTGGTGGCCGAAGGGGCGACTTTTACGGAAGCCCCATTTTGTACGTTGTTTAGCACCAATGGAGCCGTTCCACCAGAAATTGTCACGGTGTAGTCACTGCCACCCGTCAGGGCCAATATAAGGGTGGCTGAATCGCCAACACAAATGGTATTAGTACCTGATAATGAAGCCGTTGGAGGTGCAGTTACGGTTACAGTAGCCTGGCCGCTAAAGGTGCCCGTGCAATTGGCATCTAGCATCGTCGTTACCGTAAACACTTGGTCGTTCTGTACATTGTTCGACTGAATCGTAAATGAATTGCCGGAAGTCGTCAATTGTGGTTGTTGTGCGCCATTGATGGCATAATTAAACTTGAAGGGTGGCTGGCCTGTAAATTGAATATTTAAAATGGCATTTTGCCCCGGGCAAATGGAGGTGTTTCCAGAAATAGTAGCCGTTGGTACAGCGTGGAAAATTACGGGGAAGCCCGCCGATAAAGCATAGCATGGCTCCATAAAGTCCAAATTACCGTTTGGCATTGGATTGCCAACGCCAATCACGATAAAATAGGTTGTGCCTGCTACCATGCCTGGCTGGAAGCTAAATTGCGGGCTATTGCTTTCTGCAAAAATACCGGCGGGCAACATTGCCGGATCGCTGCAAAGGAAATAGCGGACGACATCGTTGGTGTCCAAGCTTGAGTTGCCGTTAGACTGGGCGGAAACCATTCCATTGGGCAGGCAAGCGTTCTGGATGTTGGACAAAGTGCCAGCGCTGCTCGTGCAGACGCAAGCTGGTTGGCCATTGATGACTGTGCTGCACCCAATATTGTCCGAAATGGTTACTTGATATGGTTGAGCACCTGGCCGCGGAATCGAGGTAAATGTGGTGTCCATCAAGCCGCCAGCAATACCCGTGACACTGTAGTTGGAATTGGGTGCCGGGCCATTGCTAATATCAAAGCTCAAGACGTATGTTTCTGTCGTCAAGTCACAGATTTCCAGCAGGTTAACTGCCTGCGGGAGCTGGTTTACCTGGATGGTGGCAGCACCGCCTACCGTTCCAATACAGGTGCCAGCACCAGAAATACCCAATAGGGAATAATTGCTAGAAACCGTCGGCATAACGACCAGTGCATAGGGGTTTTGAGCAATATTGCTGACCACTTGATTCACGCCGCCATCTGAATAGGTAAAGAAGAAGGGGCCATTGCCAGCAAATGCAACATTAAGGGTGGCTGGACTGCCAATGCATACGGTATCCATACCTGAAAGCGTCGCTGTTACCGGCGTTCGCCAAACGACTGTTGGACCTGGCGCACTGGAAAGACAAGGATCACTGAAATCTATTCCTCCCGGACCCATATTCCCCGCAGCGGCCACAATGTAGTAGGTTGTTTCATACATCATGGTGGATGCATTAAACGTAAAGCTCGGGCTTGTATTCGTGCCTAAAATGGTCCACGTCGTTGGAGACGGGCTGCTGACGAGGTAATACATCAGCGCATCGCCAGGTTCCAGGTTGACACCCGTAGCAGCACCCGTAGTGGCGGCCTGTCCTGGACATAGGATCAGATTCCCATTCGGCATACTGCCTGCGCTCGTGACACAATTACAATTTACGATAGCCGTAGCCGTGAAATTGCCACATCCCCAGGAATCCGTCACGGTAAAGTTGTAAGGTTGTGATGTAGGGATTGGATTGCTGGTAAAGTGACCAGTAGCTGGATTGTAATTACCCGCGATGTTGGCCACGTTCACTGTTGATAAATCCGCGTTTATCACATCAAAATCCAGTACAAATGTCTGGTTGGCGAAGTCGCATACCGTGGTCAGGTTTATGACCACGGGTGCCGGGTGCACGACTACTGTTGCCTGGCCGCTTACGGTACCGACGCATCCATTGGCATCCGTTACACCCGTTAGCGTAATAACCGCAGTTTGTTGCAATTGCGCATTAATGCTAAAGAGGTTCTGTGTAGGATTTACGGTAAAAACACTCGCGTTGCTGGTGTACGTAAGGGTATAGTTCGGGGTGCCAGTAAGGCTTACAATCAATGCCTGTGCGCCTCCCGGGCAAATATTGAAATTGCCGTTGGTAAGGGTTGCGGTAGGCGCCAACCGCCAGCGAACGGGTGTTCCTGTAGCAACCGACAGACAAGGATCGTTCAAATCAATTTGCCCCATGCCATTCGGATTGCCAACTATTGCGGAGACGTAATAGGTTACATTGGGCATCATGGGTGGCGCGAACGTAAAGGAAGGGGTATTGCTCCAGGCCAAAATGGTTCCGAGCGGTACGCCGGGCATGGTGTGCATGATGTACATCAGCATACTTCCTGGCGCCACCACTTCACCCGTGGTAGCAGGGACTGTCATGGCTACGCCCTGGCAGGATACTACCTGCGTTTGGCTCATCGTACCTGCATCGGAGAGGCAGGCGCAAACGCCAAGCCCGCTCAACGTATCCGGTGCGCAGTTGTTGGCATCGGTCAAATAGGCCAGGTATGGCGTACCAAATGGAATGGGTACGCTCACAAATTCCGTACCGTTAAAAGAAGCCAGTACGCCACTGATGTTGAAGGGAGGCGTACCTGAAACCGGGAAACTGATGGTGTAGGTTGAATTGACATAATCACAGGTGGTGGTGACGGCGCCAAAAGTGGGCGGTTGTACTACCAAGACATTAAGCATACCGGAGGTATTGCCCATGGCGCAAACCTGATCCGAAACACTGGCAATAGTAACCAAAGTGTTTTGCGTAGGATGTAGCACCAAAGGATTGCTGCTGCCTGTAATTCCGGTGGTGGGGCTTTGGGCTACTGCATCAAATTGTGGGGTAAATGAAAAGTTTGGCGTCCCGGTCAAATTTACATTGATGATCACAGAATCGCCCAGGCATACCGTTTGGCTGCCATCGACTATGCTTGCCGTTGGCAGCGCTCGGAACACAACAGGTGTGCCTTGTGAAACAGACAAGCATATATCCGTCAGATCAACCTGTCCCATACCATTGGGGTTGCCCGCAATCGCGGAAATATAATATGTTGTCCCTAGTACCATGCCCGGTTGAAAACCGAAGCTGGGCGTGTTGCTCCAGGCAAAGATGGTTCCCAATGGTTGAGCAGGAGTGCTGTGTAAAATGTATAGCAACAAATCATCGCCATCGTCTACAAAACCACCATTGTCGGTGGCTGTAGCGATGTCACTTTGACAAACATTTAAGGGTGTAAGCTGCATGCTTCCAGCTCCTGAAGTGCAGTTACAGGTAGCTTGGCCGCTTATAGGAATATCGCCGCAGTCATTATTATCGTGAAATACAAAACTGTAGTTGGTTCCCTGAGGAATCGGATTGCTGGTAAATTGATTGCCCGTAAAGGTTCCGCTTCCTGACAGTAAGGTATAAGGCGCGGTCCCATTCAAGACTGTAAACGATACCGTATAATCATTTTGAGCGAGGTTACAGTTGATACTCAGATTGGCATAGGAAGGCGGATAATTCACCGTAATCGTAGCCGTGCCGGATGGAATACCGGTACAGCCCGGAGATTCTACCAAAATAAGCTCATATACGGTTGTTGTTGTGACATTTACATCAATAAAATAGGGGTCTTCTGGCGTGTATACCAAAGGCTGCGGCACACCATCAATGGTGTATTCAATGGTAAAAGGCCCTGAGCCATTGAAATCCACCAATATCGTGGTAGCGGCAGAGTCACAAAAGGTTGCATCGCCGGAGAGGTTGGCAGAAGCCGGTACAAACACAAAAACTTGCGCAATACCCATCACTGTGCCCGTGCAGCGGGAATCGCTGAGCGACACCAGTCGGTAACCAGTGCCTGAACTGGGGTTCACTGGAAGCACAAATGGGTTGTTCGAAGTGGTCATTGGCGGCTGATTCACATTGTTGGCCGAATAGACAAACGTAAATGGCCCAACACCCGTGAAGTCGATCATGAAAGTTGTGCCAGTGCCTCCCTGGCAAATTTGCCCACCTCCGGAAATCACGCCTGTTGGAGGAGGATCCAGGGTAACCGTCGCCATACCGGAGATAAGCCCGGAGCATTCACTGGAATTAAAAGAATTGAGGGCGTAAACAGTCGTAGTATCCGGTGAAACTTGAAAGACAAATGGGGTAGTTGATGTAAGAATGCTCGGTTGAGGAACGTTATTTGCAGAATAATTGAGCGCATAAGGCGGAGTTCCGGTAAGATTGAACGTCAGATTTGCCACCTGCCCAGCGCATATTGTGGTACTGCCCGACAACATCGCGGTCGGGGCAGGAATGACATTGATACGCCGAATACCGCTCACCATGCCCGGACAAATAGAATCCTGCACGCTCACCAAAGTGTACACGACCGGGCCACTGGTTGGTGAAACAATAATATGATAAGGGTTCACACTGGTCGTGATTGGCATTTGATTGACAGTGTCAATTTTGTAAATAAAAGTAAAGGGGGGATTTCCGACAAAATTAATGGTCAGGGTATCCGTCGTGCCAGCACAAATAGTGGTGGTGTCAGACACCATGGTGGCTTTTGGTGCTGGCAGCACACGAATAAATGCAGAACCAGATACATTGCCCGTGCAACCATTGATATCACTCACGCTTTCCAGCGTGATGTTCGCGTTGTTGTTTATGGTCACTGGAAAAATATAGGGGTCTTGCGAAATGTTCATAACGGGCGGCTGGGGCGTGCCATTGAGCGCATACACAAAGTTGAAGGGTGGGGTGCCGCCTGAAAAATCTACAGATATAAGCGTAGAAGTGCCGGAACATATCGTGTCGTTCCCAACCAAGCTTAACACCGCTGATGGTGCCGATAAGGAAACTGATACCAACACCGCAGTGTTCATACCGGTGCAACCAGCACCATCCACAAGGGCCTGAAGCACGTAATTGGTATTGAGCAGTGGCGAGACATCTATGGAATAAGGGGACGCATCCGCTGAATAACTGTTCAACAAAGTGCCATTGCCCAATAAATTAAAAGACCAGTTCGGAGTGCCGGTGAAGTTGATCGTTAAGGAAGTCGTTCCACCCACGCAAACGGGCATAACAGGGTCAAAAACCGCAGTGGCTGCTTCGGCAACATTGATGGTCGTCGTCGCCACCGTACCGCAAGGGGAAGTGGGGGTAAATGTAAGTTCAATGGAGCCGCTTAATCCAGTGGCGTTAAAAGTAGTTCCCGTTACACCATCACCCGACCAGGTTCCGTTGGGCACACCTGGATATTGCAACTGCACCAGGTTGTAATTAGACACACTGGAACACAGATTATCAGTGCCTAAAACAGGACTTGGACAAAGCACATTATAGGCCAACGTATTGGTAAAGGTCTGAGGGCAATTGTTTGGCAGCGGCTCGTAAATCCCGATGATATAATATGGCCCATTGTTGCATTGATCTGCCGTGACGGTTACTTCAAGCGGCGCAATGTTCACAATCGGATCGGAAGCAGGCAACCCAGGAAAACTAGGCCAACCACAACCTGTCACGCCATAAATAGTACCAAGAATGGGTATTTCAGCGACAAATGCGCCGTTGGTATTGTTGATTTGAGCAAGGTTGTAGGTGATGTCATCACTCCAACAGCCGATGGAAACCCCTGTTGTTACCGAGCCGGCTCCAGTATTCGGGAATACTTCAGTTGCAGGTCCGCAATCACTTTGCAGCACATAGAAAGTGCCGTTGGTGGCACAAAGTCCACTAAAATTGTAATCAAAATCGGCGTTACTGCTGGTAAATACTACCACGGGTACATTGGCCGGCACCACCTCTCCAGCACCAACGAATACCGCTCCTGGGCATTCGGCGGTGATACTGGCCTGCAATCCGCCACTGGGCGTACTCCAACCGCAACCATTGTTGTTAGAGTCATTGTAAGTAACCATTAAATCGCTCACGTTAAAACCACCACCCGACCATAATCCCAAAAACTCATTGTTCTCCTCTGTCCCACAGGCATTTACCATGATACCCAGAAAAATCGGATTTGGGTTACAGGGGTCTGGCGGCGGGCTTGTGAGCTCGGAACAGCCAAGCAGTGTGCCCTGACCATTGTAGGGATTGAAATTCGGAACAGTATTGATGTACCAATTGATGCAGTCGCCAGCTTGCAAATTGGTGCCGGTTGGGGTCAGGGTGTATTGGTCACCCGGACAAAGAGCACAGGGATTGCTGCCCGGCTGGCAATCGGCCGAAGTGAAAGTGGCGTTTTGTCCCAATGTTGGGCATTGGGCAAGCGCATGGGCGCTGGTGAAAACAAACGCAAGGGCAATTATGGCACTTCTTTTCATGAGGTAGCTTGATATGGAAAATAGGTTCAAAGCAAAAAGGCAAGGTATATGGTGTTGGAATATTCCAGTCGATTAATGCTGCGAAGGTATAACAATGAAATCTATTGAAATATTCATTGGTGTTTTCTTAAGACGTGTACTTTTGCAGGCACAATGTTCGAAGAAATTAAGAGTAAACTCAACGCCCGGCATGTTAAACTTGTCGCTGTGTCCAAAACGCACCCTCCTGAGCGAATAATGCAGCTCTATGAAATAGGGCAGCATATTTTTGGGGAAAATCGTGCTCAAGAGATGCTGTCAAAACAGGCGGCGCTGCCCAAGGACATCGCGTGGCACCTGATTGGTCATTTACAGACAAATAAGGTGAAAATGATCGCGCCCTTTGTGCAATTGATTCATTCGGTGGATAGCTTGGCGCTGCTACAAGAAATTGACAAGCAAGCCCTCAAAGCTGGCCGCACGATTGATTGCCTATTGCAGTTTCACATCGCGCAGGAGGATTCGAAATACGGTTTTACGGAAAAAACAGCGATGGAGATGCTTGAATCGCCATCGTTTTTATCCTTGAAAAATTGCCGCATTTGTGGGGTCATGGGCATAGCGACCTTTACGGATGACATGGCCCAGGTGCGCCAGGAGTTCAAATCCTTGCAACAAATATTTCAGCGCCTAAAAAATGGTGTATTTCCCCAGCAGCCTCATTTTAAAGAAATATCCATGGGTATGTCGGGCGATTGGGAGATTGCGGTGGAGGAGGGGAGCACCATGGTGCGGATTGGGAGCTTGATTTTTGGGGCGCGGTAAATTTTATTTGATTGACGATCGGCGCGTACAGGAGTGACGATTGTTGCAGTACCATCGAGCTTGGCTAATGTCGTTGACTTAGCGATTTTGGGCTCAAACACAGTGCTATGATTTATTTTAATCATTTGCCAACCAGCTCAAAAACAATTAAACTAATGATGAAAAAACCATCCATCCCATTCTCCTTCATGCTCCTTTTTCTCTGCAGCATGGCTTTCTCTGCCTGCTCTCAAACCAAAAAGGCACAACCAACGGCTTCAACCTACAAGAATGTCTTAATTGCTAAAGCTAATAAAGGCGATCAATATGGTCCCTGCGAACCCTCTATTTGCGTAAACCCCGCCAATACTAAAAACATCGCCGCCGGGGCCATCCTCGACCGCCACTACTGGAGCAATGACGGCGGCCGTACCTGGGAGTCTGGAAACATCAAATCTTCACTGGGCGTATTTGGTGACCCGGTCATTGTTGCCGACTGGAAAGGCAACTTCTATTATGCCCACCTCAGCGACCCTGAGGGCAAAGGCTGGAGCGGCGAAAAAATCCTAGACCGCATAGTGGTTCAAAAAAGTACCGATGGTGGTAAAACATACGACGATGGAAGCTACTGCGGCAATAGGCACCCCAAAGACCAGGACAAACACTGGCTTTGCGCCGACCCAAGAACCAATGCCCTGCTCTGCACCTGGACAGAATTTGATAAATACGACTCCAAAGACTTGACAAAAGACCATAGCCGTATCCTCTTTTCCCGCAGCGATGATGGCGGTAAAACTTGGTTGGAAGCTATACAGATTAATGAATTTGAAGGTGATTGCCTGGATGACGACAACACCACAGAAGGCGCAGTGCCCGCTTTTGGCCCCAATGGTGAAATCTACGTCGCCTGGGCCTGGAACAATAAAATCTGGTTGGACAAATCCCTGGATGGCGGCAAAACATGGCTGGATAAAGATATTGTCGTGGCCGATCAGCCAGGTGGATGGACTTACGATATCCCGGGCCTGACCCGTTGCAATGGTATGCCCGTGCTGGTTTGCGACCTTTCCAACGGCCCCAATCGCGGTACCTTGTATGTCAATTGGTCGGATCAACGCAAAGGCGAAGAAGACACGGATGTATTTTTGGCTAAAAGCACTGATGGCGGCATCACCTGGTCAAAAGCCGCTCGGGTGAACGACGATAAAAGAGGAAAGCATCAGTTTTTGTCCTGGCTCGCCGTAGATCAAACCAATGGCTTTTTGTACTGCATGTTTTACGACCGTAGAAATTACCTGGATGAGCGCACCGATGTGTACGTTGCCATTAGTCAAAACGGCGGCAAAACCTTCCAAAACATTAAAATCAGTGATTCGCCGTTCGATCCGGTCCGGTATGTATTTTTCGGCGATTACAACAATATCTCCGCACACGATGGGGTAGTGCGGCCTATTTGGACGCGTATGGAAAAGGGCGTTCTTTCAGTCTGGACGGCTATTATGGATTTTAAAACGCCGCCGATTAAGGATATTGACGATTGAGAGGGGCCAGTCGGGGCAGTGTAGAGACGCATGAATATTGTAAATCATGTAATCGCCACTCGTCAATCAAATAAAACCATTGAAATATTGCAAAAAGCACCCGTTGCTATGCCCCGGTCATGCTTCTACCCTTGCTTGAAAGGGTACGTATTTCCGCCAAAAAAACAAAGTCACTAAGCCAATTAAACAACCTAGCCCCGCCCCACAAATCACATCCAGGGGATAATGCACCCCTACATATACCTGAGAAAAGGCAATCGCCCCAGCCCAGGCAAGCAGCGCTTTTTGTTGCCAACTACCCGCCAAACCGAATACCCCAATCAGAAAAACGGCCACCGCAAAATGATTGGAAGCATGGCTGGAAGTAAAACTGTAGCCACCCCCGCAAGGCACTCTTGCTTGGACATGCCCTTCCATTTCAACGTCATTGCAAGGCCGTATCCGTTGCACGTTTTTTTTAATGAGGTTACTGCTCGTAAAGTCAGAAATCCCAACAGCAAGCACCAAACCGAAAATGATAAGCCATCCGCGTTTGCCATAATTGAGCAGCGAATAAGCCCCGATGAAAAGATACAATGGCGCCCAAAATAGTTTTTCCCGAAACAGCGGCAACAGCACATCAAACAAGGGATTGCTCATGCTGCTGTTGATTAGCTCAAACAGCCATGTATCGCTTTCAATCAGAAAATTCATGCTGGTAGCGTTTTTTCTGCCACCAATATAAGGCGTTTGGATTTTTCGGGGTCAAAAGCCGATAAATCATAGTTGCCGTAAGCCATGGTGATTTTCAGGTTACACGTTGAAAAAAGCCTTTGAAAATCATCCAGATCGAACAAACGAACCGATTCAGTATGTGACACCTGATGGCCATCATGCTCAAAAGCTACTTTTTTGAAAACATGCCCTTTGTCAACCCATTTGGTCAAATGAAATGTCACGCCTTCCGATGCTTTTGTTTCTGCCAATACCAGATTGGCCAGTACCCATTGACTGTTGAAATAATCCAACAAGAAAACGCCGCCAACTTTCAAATTGGTGGCAATACTTTGCAAAGCATGGAGGTGTTCAAGATCGGTTTCAAAGTAGCCAAAGCTGGTGAACATGTTCAATACCCCATCGAAGTAGTTGGTCCTGAACGGCTTGCGCATATCGTGCTGAAAAAACTCCAGTTGCTCCGTTTCAAATTGCCGGGCAAATTCAATGCTCTTTTCGGAAATATCCAAGCCTGTTACCTCAAACCCTTTTTCCGCCAGATAGCGGGAATGCCGGCCTTTGCCGCAGGCAAGGTCCATGATGCGCGCTCCAGGCTCCAGGTTTAGTGCTACAAGAAGCTTGTCCAGGCTGTTCCTGGCTTCTTGTTCGTCCCGACTTTTATACAGCAGGTGGTAATAAGTTGAATCAAACCACTCCGCGAACCATTCTTTTTTCATGAATTTTCAATTTCAAGCGCGAAGGTAACACTACCTTCACCCGCAAATCTTGAACATGTACGTTTTATTAACGGCAGCAACCCCTTTTGAAATAGCACCGACGATCCAATGGCTGGAACGAGACTTTGAACAGCAGCAGCAGGGGCATTTTTCAAAAGCCAATCTTGAGGTTCAGGTTTGCATCACAGGTGTTGGCATGTTGGCGACTTGCTGGAATCTTTCCAACGCATTTGTTCACAAAAAGCCCGATTTTGTTGTTAATGCGGGTATTGGAGGAGCGCTTGATGCCGTATTGAATATTGGAGATGTGGTACACGTCACCGATGAAACCCTGGCTGATCTTGGGGTGGAGGATGCCGATGGAAGGTTTATCGATTTGTTTGAACTGGGGTTTTCCGAAAAAGATAAATTTCCTTTTTCCGACGGAAAGCTCCAAAATCCCGAAGCCCTAAAATATCGTTTTTTACCCGCCGTGCAGGGGATAACGATGAATAAAGCACATGGATCAACAGGTTCAATCGCCAGCATTCGAGAGAAATACCCTGAGGCCCAGATAGAAAATATGGAGGGGGCAGCTTTTTTTTATGCATGTTTGCACGCTGGTTTGTCCTTCGTCGAGATTCGGGCGATCTCAAATTATGTAGAACCGCGCAATCGGGAAACCTGGAACCTGCCGCTGGCCATTCAAAACCTGAACCAGGTATTGAAAGAATTGCTGCAAGGGTTTGTATAGTTTGGCCGGATACAAATCGGATTTTCATCCGGCTTCGTCGTGGATTTTAGGGTGCCGGAAACTTAGTGTTGAAGCCTAACGTTATTTTGATCGTTTGAAACTTCAAACTACTTTTACGGAAACAAATCAAACATTCTTAACCAACTAACTTTATAAACTATGGCATCGCGATTAACCTCTTTTGGAAAATTAACCATTACTTTTGTCATCGTCGGCGCACTTTTTGGTATTTATAAACTCCTCCAAATACAAGGATACGTAAATCCCAAGGGCACCCAGGAATCACAACTCATTGAAAAGGTAGACCTGCCTGACGCGCCTAAAAACGCCAGCAGCACCGTTGCACCCGCTTCCATGCCCAGCTCGCGCCCGGCAAACCTCAACACACCAGAAGTGCGCTGGCTCCTATGGGCCTGGAACGCACAAATGGGCCTGATGTTCGCCAATGGCGGCTCTGCGACCACACAAGGCAGCCTCATGGCCGCAAAAAATGTCAACCTGAATATTTCCCGGCAGGATGATGTGCCGCAAATGCAGGCCAACCTCATCAAATTTGCGGAACAATACAAAAGCAACCCGTCCAGCGCCACGGGCGGCGCGCATTTCGTGTCCATTATGGGCGATGGCGCAGCTGCATTTCTGGCAGGCCTAAATCCACAACTGGAAAAAATTGGCAAGGAATACCGCGCTCAGGTAATCTACACCTGCGGTCGCTCCCTTGGCGAAGACAAATTTATGGGCCCACCTGCTTGGAAACAAAATCCACAATCGGCACGCGGTGGCGTATGCTCCGCCGTACTCCGCGATGGCGACTGGAACATCGTCATCAAATGGTGCGCCGACAACGGTATTCCTGTGAACAGCGATGAAACCACTTACGACCCCGAAGCCATGAACTTTATCGCTGCCGATACTTATCTGGACGCTTCTGAAAAGTACATCAACGGCTATACGGAGGAACGTGCAGAAGTGAAGAACGGCAAAAGAACAGGCAAAAATGTGAAGGTTGGGGTTACCTCCGTCACCACCTGGACACCCGGCGACGTAATGATTGCCCAGAAAAAAGGTGGCCTGGTTTCCATTGTTTCTACCCGTGAATACCGCAGCCAAATGCCTTGTGTCGTTATCGGCATCAAAAAATGGATGGAAGACAACCGCAGCACCGTAGAGAACATGATTGAAGCCATTGCCGCAGGTGGCGACCAGGTGAAAAGCTACTCACCTTGCTTGAAAAAAGCCTCCGAAATCAGCGCAGCTGTTTATAAAGAAGAAACACCGGAATACTGGGAAAAATACTACACGGGTGTTGTAGAATCTGATAAAACAGGCTTACAGGTAGAGCTCGGAGGCTCCCGTGTCAATAACCTGGCCGATAACCTCGAGATATTTGGTCTCAACCCAGGTAGTACCAATATTTTCAAAATTGTGTACACCACTTTTGGCGACATTGTAAAACGACTTTATCCCAACCTGGTGCCTTCTTACCCTGCGGCAGACGACATCACCAACCTTACTTTCCTAAGCAATGTGGCCAAGCGTGCCGGCAGCAACATCGCCACTGCCGACCAGGCTTCTTTCAATGCCGACGACAACATTCGTCAAACGGTGGCGAAAAAATCCTGGAGCATTGAGTTTGAAACAGGCCAGAGCGCTTTCACCCCTTCAGCACAGCGTGAATTGGAGAAATTGTTCAACGACCTCGTTATTGCCAGCAACCTGAAAGTAGAAATTCACGGCCATACCGACAATGTAGGTGATTTTAACGCCAACATGCAGCTTTCCGAGCGTCGCGCATTTGCCATCAAACAATGGCTGGAGAAGCGATCGCCCAACAACTTTCCACCGGAGCGTATCTCCATAAAGGCGCATGGATCTGCCAATCCAATAGTTCCGAATGAAACGGCTGAAGGTCGGGCGAAGAATAGGCGGGTAGAAATTTTGATGGGGAATTAAAAAAAGATTGACGAATAGCGATTACATGATTGCCGAATTACGAAGCTGAGGCGTTGCGTTTTGTTATCGGAACAATTAGATCGAAGCGTAATTTCAACAATCGGCAACCATGTAATCGCCAATCGTCAATCTAGTGTAATATCGAAATGTAAAAGCTGACGAGATGCTCAAACACATTTTTAGCCCCAACAAGGCAATCAGCAGAACCACCCTGATGATCATCATTGGTTTTCAGATAGTGGTGCTGGTGGCCGCTTGGTACGCCACCGGGCCATTGATTCCCAAACCCCATGAAATCTGGGCAGCGTTTATGAAACTGATGGGAGAGGGCGATTTGCTCCGGGAACTCTTTGTCAGCACCGGGCTTTGCCTGGAAGCGCTGGCAATTGCTATTCTTATTTCATTGGGTATCTCTTACCTGACGGTGCTGCCTTTTTTCAGGCCACTGGCTTTCATGGTCTCCAAAGGCCGTTTCTTGACCTTGGTAGGTTTGAGTTTCGTCTTTACTTTAATGGTTAATAACGGGCACTCGCTTAAGGTTTGGTTGATGGTCTTTGGCATAACGGTGTTTTTTGTCACGTCCATGGTGGCCGTGATAAAAAGTATTCCCAAAGCTGAGTTCAACCATGCCCGCACCTTGCGGATGAACGAATGGCAAACGGTTTGGGAAGTCGTCATCCTCGGCAAAATCGACCAGGTTTTCGAGGTGATCCGCCAAAATTTTGCCATTGCCTGGATGATGTTGACTATGGTAGAGGGCATTTCTCGCTCAGAAGGGGGGATCGGCACCCTACTGTTAAACCAAAACAAGCATCTGCATCTCGACGCTGTATTTGCCATTCAAATCATCATCCTGACGGTAGGTATCTTGATGGACTATCTCATTGGGGTATTCAAAAACATCTTCTGCCCTTATGCATCCCTGACCCTCGAAAGAAAATAGCCATGGCCTCGAAGTATTCTTATGAATTTAAAAATACCATCCTGAAAGTGGAGGATGTGTCCCTTAGCTTGGGAGGCAAACTTATCCTCAAAGATGTAAATGTTGAAGTGAAGGATATTGTGCGTCCAGGCGTTCAACAAGGCCAAATTGTCGGATTTTTGGGCCCTTCCGGTATTGGCAAGACTAAATTTTTCGAAGTTCTTGCGGGCTTAACCAAGCCCGATGAAGGAAAGGTGCTCATCGGTGACCCACTGTTGCCTGTTACGCCTGGAAGGGTAGGGGTTGTTCAGCAAAGCTACCCTTTATTCCATCACCGAACGGTTCGGGGCAATCTCGAAGTGGCGGCCGAAAAAGGCAGCACGCCTCCGGCAGAAAGAAAAGACAAGATCCAAAAAATGCTGGAACGCTTCAACCTTGAAGACCAGGGCGGTAAATACCCTACAGAATTGTCGGGTGGTCAGCGGCAGCGTATTGCCATTGCCCAGCAATTGCTTTGCTCAGAACGCTTTTTATTGATGGACGAGCCTTTTAGCGGCTTGGATGTGCTCATGCTCGACCGGGTTTGCCAAATGTTGCGGGAAATTGCCTGTGCGCACGAGGAAAACACCATCATCATTGTGTCTCACGATATCCATACAACAGCATCCATTGCCGATACGCTTTGGGTGATGGGCAGAGACCGCGATGAACAAGGAAAAATCATTGATGGCGCGCATATAAAACACACCTTTAACCTTATGGACAGGGGCGTTTGTTGGCACGATGATGTACAGTCAAGGCCAGAATTCCATGAAGTTGTGGATGAAGTAAGGGCGTTGTTTCCCAGTTTGTAGTCGCTAGTGCGGCATAAATGCCAAGCTACCGACTCATTAGTTCTCTTCCTCCACAAACCGGACGCCGTGTTGCTCCAATTCTGCCAAAATAGGTTCATACACCTCCGGCATAATCGGGATATTGACCCCAGTGGTAGAAATTTTACCCTGCATCAATAATTTGACAAAAATGCCCAATGGAAGGCCTACCAGCTGGGACATGGCAGTGTGATCGCTGTCAGTGCCTTTCATGATAAGGGTGGAAGTCTTTTTGTGCTTTTTCTTTTTCAGTTCGTATTCAAAAACGTGCTGCATGATAACCATATCATTGTCCTTTGGCTCGAGCGCCCATTTTTCGAGCAACAGGTTTTCCAGGATTAAAGCTGGCGTGGCGTTGTTGATTTTAATGCGGCGTTTGCTGAAAAGTCCGAGCCACTCTAATTTTTGCATAACATCGCTGTCAGACTCGGTTTCAAGCATTTTTGCCACCCTGTCCCTGACGGATCCAGTATGTTGGCTGATGCCAAGGAATGCCTCCATCAGGTCGTGGTAGCTAAGCTTACCACTGTCTACAATCGGGAAGGTGCCGTCGGTCAGTCCGATGCGCACCAATGCGTTCCAAGCGTCGCAGAATCCCTTGTGGCGAATTGTCCCGCGAAACAAAGTACGAATATCCTGAAGGCCATAAGCTTCTCTATATAATAAGGAATCTCGGTTGGCGTACACCTCCCACTGGCCCATTTGCGGAATATCGACCATGCGGTACTGACGGAAAAGTCGGCGGTAGGGGATGAATTTTAATTTGCCTTCCTCCAAAAACTGCGCCGTACCCTGACCTGCCAGTACCACATTGCGCGGATTCCAGCTGAACTTATAATGCCATGGGTTGTCATCACTTTCAGGGGCAACCAATCCGCCTGTAAATGAGTGGAATGCGGTGATTTTTCCACCTTTTTGTTGAATCTCATGGATACGCTGCATGGCGCTCATGTGGTCTATCCCAGGGTCGAGTCCCAATTCATTCATAAAAACCAGGGCGCGTTGCCTAGCTTCGTCGCCCAAACGAAACACCTGTTTGCTGACATAGCTGGCCGTGACCAAGTGCTTGCCCAAAGTAATGCAATCTTGCGCTACTTCAAGGTGCATTTGAGGCGGCAGCATAGAGACCACCACATCGTGCCGGGAAATCACATCCCGCCGGTCATTTGGTTTTGAAGCATCCAACCATATCGCACGGCCATGTGAATGGTCATTTATTTTTTTTCTAGCCAATTCAATATCAGCATCAGCGACCGTTACCAGAAAATTATTTTGCTGAGCTTCACCAAGTATGTAGTTGATTAAGGCGGTAGCGGACCTGCCTGCACCAATAATGAGGAGATTCTTCATGTAGCGTTCGGAAATTGTAATGAGCTGCAAAGGTAGGGATTTGATTAGAAATAAAATGGGTCAGCCCTTAGCAGACCGACCCAAGAGAGAAATGTACATGGGATTAAACGGACTTGCGTCCTAAAACGGATGTGGGATGGCTTATTTTTGGCCGAAAAAAAATGGGCCCACAATTGGAAAACTCAAAAAAACGAGCAATATTTGCCTTCCATTTAGTTCAACTTTCATCTACTCACAAATTTTGCAGCAATTATGGGTAAACCTGTTACAATTAAAATCAAAAATGGCACTGTGAGCGTTTCGAGCGCCCGCTAATTTTGGCCAGGATGATCCACGGAGACCAATTTTTCAACTTCTAACTTTTCAACGCCCTGTCCTTTTTCGACGGGGCGTTTTTTATTGTTCGTATATTCACACAAAAAATCGTGCCGTTTTTTACGATACCTTCGCACCCAAGTTGATTTGATATGAAGTTACTACTTACAACGTTGTTTATCTGTGCTTGCAGCCTTTTTTCATTTGGTCAAACCGATGCCATTACGGATACCACCATTTATGAGGTGGCTGAAAGCCTTCCTTACCCATTGTTCAAAACTTGCTTTCCCGACAAGCACTCCAGCTGGACAGCAGATAGTATGCGTCGTTGTGGCGAAATGAACCTTTTGGGCATGCTTAGTGCCAATATGCGCTATCCAGCAGAAGCACAAGAACAAGGCATACAAGGCACCGTTGTACTGTCCTTTGTGGTGGAACCCAATAATGGCCGCATTTCAAATGTAGGGCTGCTCAAAGATATTGGCGGCGGTTGCGGTCAGGAAGCCATTCGGGTGCTAAAAGCATTGGATGAGGTGGGGATGCGCTGGGCACCTGCCATGCAAGGAGGCAGCCCTATTCGGGTTAGGCACTCCATTCCGTTGCGTTTCAAGCTAAAGGAGGTTTTGCCTTATTTTATTTCCGTAAATGGAGACACCATTTACACCAACTATGATACCGAACCCAGTTTTAAACTGGGAATCGATTCCTTGATTGGCTATGTCATCAACCGACTGGAATATCCCGCCGGTTGGGAAGATAGCTGTATGACAGGGGTGATTGAAATGTCACTCTTGATCAATAAAAAAGGCGGACTACAGGTGGAGGATGTCCTTGACTTCAACAACCTCGGCCTTGATTTTCAATGGGAAGCCATGCGCCTGGCCAATAATATGGGTGGCATGTGGCAAGCGGCAACTTACCAGGGAATGTCTGTGACCGCTTCTACACCTTTGCGCGTGGTATTCAAATCTGAGGCGTCAGGTTGCAAAACAGCCAATGATGTTTTTGATCGAACCACCGTGTTGTCAGATGAAGGTTCTGTGCTGGCCGCGACGAACAAAACGGACGAAGCCATTAGTAAATGGACGGAAGCCCTGAAATTGCAACCCGACAATTGTGAAATCTTGTATTATCGTGGTACAACCTTGTTGAATCAAAACCGCCGGGAAGACGCGTGCAAAGATTTTACGCGCATCAAAGAGGTGTTGGGTATAACCTGGTTTGAAGACGTTAAAAGATTGGTTTGTGGTTGGTAATGGGCCGCCATAGCTTTCAAACATCATAAACTTTACATTTACTTAATACTTAAGTGAACACAGCAGGCATACACTTACGGATACCTTTGCGCAAAACATACGACCCATGATTGAAAATGCGCCGCAAAAAAAGATATTGATTGTAGATGACGAGCCTGATATTCTCGAGTTTTTGCAGTACAACTTGAAAAAAGAAGGGTATAAGGTCATTACAGCGCCTGATGGCAGTGAGGCTATTAAAATTGCCGAGCGGGAAAAGCCAGACCTGATCATACTTGACATCATGATGCCCGAGATGGACGGGATCGAGACCTGCCGCCAATTGAGGCTTCATAAAGACTTTGCCGATACCCCCATTGCTTTCCTCACGGCCCGCGACGAGGATTTTTCTCAAATTGCAGCCTTGGACGTTGGTGGTGATGATTATGTGACCAAGCCCATCAAACCACGGGTGCTTGTCAGCCGTATTCAGGCATTGTTGCGCCGCGTCGATCGATTCAATGAGGCTGATACGGATGAAATTCGATTGCAGGATTTGGTGATCGACAAAAACAAAGTGCTGGTTTTTAAACAAGATGTTGCCATCGAATTGCCCAAAAAGGAATTTGAAATCTTGTGGTTGTTGGCATCCAAGCCAGGCCGGGTCTTTACCCGGGAAGAAATATTTGATAAAATTTGGGGCTCGGATGTGATCGTCGGAAACCGCACCATTGATGTGCATATCCGTAAATTGCGCGAACGGCTTGGCGAAGAGTACATCAAAACCGTAAAAGGTATTGGGTATAAATTTGACTTTTGATGTTTAAAAACCAATCACCACGACAACTTTCCTTTTTCATTGCCATCCTATCCGCGGCAGCATTGGCTACCCTTACGCTGCTGATGCGCCTTTTGGGCTTGTTGACAATCAAATGGTCAGAACTGGCATTGCTTTTTTTGGCGGCCTCTGTGGTTGGTTTTATAGTGAATTTTTACCTCATCCGGTATTATATCTTCCGACGTATAAAATTGATTTACAAGATTATACATCGGAGAAAGCTGCCCCAGGAATTTCGGGCCAACAACCTGAACATGGGCAAAAACATCTTGGAAGACGTCGAAACGGAAGTAGATGCATGGATGGAACAAAGCAGCCGGGAATTAGAAGAATTGGAGCGGCTGGCCACTTACCGCCGCAGGTTTATCGGGGATGTTTCCCATGAATTGAAAACCCCAATCTTCAACATCCAGGGTTTTGTACACACCCTTCTGGACGGAGCATTATACGACCCGGAGGTCAATGAAAACTACCTGAAACGGGCCGCCAAAAACATCGAACGCCTGCAATCCATCGTCGAAGAATTGGAAGTCATTAATAAACTGGAGTCTGGTCAAATGGTGCTAGACTTACAAGAGTTTGACTTGTATGCACTGGTGCAGGAGGTATACACAGACCTGGAAATGCGTGCCAAGGAGCGCAATATCCGATTTGCGTTTAAAGAAGGAGCCTCCCAACACTTCCAGGTGCGGGCCGACAAGGAAAGCATTCGTCAGGTACTCATCAACCTGGTGCACAACTCTATCAAATACGGCACAGAGGGCGGGTTGACCAAGGTCAGCTTTTACGACCTTGAAAGCTATGTTTTGGTTGAAGTGAGCGACAGCGGTATCGGTATCAGCCAAGAAAACCTCAAGCACGTGTTCGACCGCTTTTATCGGGTCGACAAAAGTCGTTCCAGGGATGCTGGCGGAACTGGACTCGGACTTTCCATCGTGAAACATATCATCGAAGCGCACAAGCAAACGGTGAATGTGCGCAGTACAGAAGACAAGGGATCTACTTTTGGGTTTACCTTGGAAAAGGTGTAGCCGCTGTTCGTTGTTCGTTCACAGTCGCTCGATGTTGTCCGCCACCCAGTTTCAAAATTGCTGATTGTTGCGCGTTGTTCGTTCCCTATTCCCTTTTTTGTTGCGAGACTGGCGTTACATCCGCAAATCTTCCACATGAACTCCTGGAAATTGCTTGGCATCGAAGCTGAAATACCCGGCTGCCAGCGCTTTATTAGGTGAGAACCTTGTGATCGCAAATGTATAGCGCGAACCATCTTTACTAAAAGCCTTTATGTTTTCAATTGTTCCGGCCTTTTCGTCGATGCTGAGCCGAATCTTAGAATATTCAGACTTTCTGTCCACGGGCTTAAATTCAATTTGCGTCAGCACTTTTGTGCCCTGGGTCACCTTGTCGGTAAGCGCATATAGAAAATCGCCTTTTTGGTAGCGACGCAACAACTCCTTGGGCGTTAGAAACCCTGCATCAGAACCGCTAGGCTCAGAATCGTTTACCTGAACTTCATTGTTGTTTTTCAGGTAAACCCAGGTTGTTTTGGTGTCATTGATGATGACTTGTTGGCTCATATCAAGTCGAAACTTGTCGCCTTCTTGGCCGATGGCGCCTTTTTGCACGTCTTTTGCCTGACCTGGAACTTCTATCGTCAAATTGAATGCTGCTTCAAAAGTTTTGTAGCCTTCGTACTTCTTGCGGATCTTATCCAGGACTTTTTTAGCCTCAGGGTCGTTTTGCTCAACAGGCACCTTGGGTAGGTTTTGGGCAAAAAGTGTAAGGGTGAAAAGGGAAAGAAACGAGAAAGAAATCAGGGATTTACTCATAGTGTGTATAATTGGCATTGCTTGCTTTGAGTGTAGTTGCTTTGTGTGGCGCTTGCATCAATGCACCCACAACGACTCAAACTGGGAATAATGGTTGTGTATTGCTTGAAAAATGTCAATGAATCGGTAATGGTTGGAGGCTGGGGGACCTTCCAAGTTTGATTTTGACCGAAAGTCAGGAGTTAATAACAAAAATTTAACACTCATTCTATTGACCCGAACTCAAAAAGCAATTAAGTTTGTAATGCTTTTATTTTAGACTGGCTGTAATGTACAAACCTTCACCTTTAAATTATCAATTATGAATTTCAAAACCATTTTATTGCCATTAATGATTTGCATGTTGATTTTCGGCATACATTTCAAAGTAACCAGCCAAACAACTGTGGTTGTTGGCCAAATACAGAACGGAGTGCCAGTATTGACTATTTCAGAATCTCAATTCAATACCTCAATGGCATCTTATTTCTCTGGGAGGACATATTCAAATTTGCAATTACTGTCTGGTACAGATACAAATGGACATTATTACTATATTAAAGCTGATGCTTTACAAGCGTCTGTTACTAAGCCTGTAGTAATAATTCTTGAGCCTAGCGGTTCAAACATTAGTTTTAACAGTGGTTCGGGATGTGAAATGGCATGCACTTGGTCTGGTGATTGCACTGGATGTGATCAAACCGTGTTAGAAAAGTGCGTTTCTATCAGGTGCCTTTGTAATGCTTTTTTAGGCGGCGGCGGTTTTGGCGGCGGTTCTTCTTCAATTTCTTATCCTGATTGATCTATCTAATATTTGAGAAAAAACAATGCCTGACTGTTTGACAATCAGGCATTTTTGTTGAAAGTGTGTAGCGCGGGGGAGACTTGAACTCCCGACC
>Ga0335398_10001158_pt1 | contig 46232 bp, 28 predicted proteins | sample BON03_FD_205742 | JGI IMG/M metagenome (GOLD analysis project Ga0335398, IMG submission 205742) | Freshwater microbial communities from Lake Bonney liftoff mats and glacier meltwater in Antarctica - BON-03 (spades assembly) (version 2) | ecosystem: Environmental > Aquatic > Freshwater > Ice >... | reverse complement strand
CTATACAACGGGCTTTTTCCATAAGAATAGCCCCGTTGTAAAGAACCTTTTTGCTCTTCTGTCAAATTTTTAATGAACTTCGCATTTCGTCCTATTGGACGAAGAGAATAGATATATACTAATTTTGTCTGAACACTTACTTACTTAACCATTACTTCCCAAACTTGACCCAGTCGAGTAACCCATTAGCGGTTGACTTCTTATCGTTCTTGCGCACAAACATAAAGTAAAGATCGTGCAAACCCGCAAGGGGTTTCAGCGGGGCAGTGATTTCTTGGAAAGTAGTGGCATCAGCCGTCGGCTTGTATTCCAGTGAACTCAGTAAAGGTCCCATTGGAGAACCGCTATGTACTTCTATACTTAGGCCGGGTTTTGCCACGGCGTAACGGTAGGTGAGTGCGGTAAGGTTTTTTAGATCAATGTTTTTCAAAATAAAGTATGATCCATCATGAAGTTCGGAAAGACCATTACGCTGCTTTTTGGACTGATAGATACTGTCTGCCTGCTCAGCTTCTACCTTCGCGGGCCGTAGCCATAAGGATGCCCGGCCGATAAGCGGCTGAATAGCTCCACCATCATCCGTGTAGGAGGCGCTCAACTGATAAATACCCGGTTTATCTTCCTGCATGTGCTCTTTGAGAACCTTCGTGCCTTTCGCGGGTAGGGAGTTCATAGTTTTTCCCAGCGTCAGCACATACTTCACAATCTCGGTAGATTCTTCTTTGGATAGTTGGGGGTGGGCATTCATAGCCACTTCGCCCCATACGCCACCACCACCCGTGATGACTTTATTGGTAAGCCGGGCTAAGGCACCGTTGTCGTTTCGATACTTCATGGAAACATCCGCAAATGCCGGGCCGACGGATGGTTTGTTGATCTGATGGCAGGCTTTACAATCACTTTTTTCCAACAGACTTTTCCCTTGATCTATGCTTTCGGTATCTTCCTGATGCCCGATGAGCAGGGCCTGATTAGGAAGCTGCGGAGTGAAATTCATCCTCACGTTGATCCGACGGGGATCGATTACCTTGTCTTCCTTATCCGTAACTTTCACTGAGTATGCAAAAGGCTCGTTATCGAAGTAAAAGGTACGGTTATTAGTAGTGTTGACGGCTACCTGAGGTAGCGTATTACCTACCCAAATAAGTAATGTATCGGTATGGATGGCTCCTGTGGGGTCGGTTGTTTTCAAAACAGCCGGGAAAATGCCATTTTTAGCGTACGTGAAGGTAGCCTGTGGGGTGGTAGAACCAACCGTTTTACCGTCGAATTTCCACTCGTAGGTAAAAGAATCTCCATCAAGATCATAGCTCTTACCACCGTCAAAGCTAACTTTCAAGGGAGCCGTTCCGATAGTATCTTTGGTTGAAATAACGGCTATAGGGGCGCGGTTGCCCGCATTGTAGTCGATCCGGACGAGTCGGGCGTCTTGATTATCAATACCGTACACAGAGCCGTATTCGAGGACATAAAGCGAGCCGTCGGGTCCGAAAGTCATGTCAATGGGGCGGCGAAAATCGCCGGTGGTAGGCATGAAAGGGTCGAGGTTTTTGAAGTTGTGATTTTCGTCAAGATGAACAGCAAAGACCCAGTTACGCATCCATTCGGTAATGAATAATGCCCTATCGTAGTGGGCTGGAAACTTAGTAGAAGACTTTGAAGCAGAGTCGTAATGGTACACCGGGCCGATGATAGCGCTACGCCCCCCTTTGCCTAGTTCGGGAAACTCGGGAGATTCGTCGTAGGGGTACCAGATCAGGGCTTTCTGTGCCGGGGGAAGATTTTTTATCCCGGTGTTGTTCGGGGAGTTGTTAATGATATTGGCTGGATCAAAAGGCGCTCCTACCTTTTCGGTAGCAAAGTCAAAGTCACGGTAGGCTTTATTGTCGCCTATAAAGTAAGGCCAGCCAAAGTTTCCGGCCTTCCGCGCCTGATTGTACTCGTCGTAACCCTTTGGGCCTCGGTCGCCGTCCTTTCCGCCGTCCGGGCCAATTTCGCCCCAATACAGAAAACCTGTTTCGGAATCAACGGTGATACGGTAGGGGTTGCGGCAGCCCATAGCGTAAATCTCTGGACGCGTACCGGCTGTCCCCTCAGAAAAGAGATTACCCTCCGGAATGGTGATGGTTCCGTCTGCTTCGGGGTGTAACCGAAGTATTTTCCCCCGCAGATCGTTGGGGTTTGCCGCCGAGCGCTGATCATCAAATAGGACCCGATCAGGACGCTCGTCGATGGGCGTAAAACCATTGGAAGCAAAGGGACTGGTATTGTCACCGGTAGAAATGTACAGGTTGCCGTCTGGTCCAAAAGCTAGTGAGCCACCCGTGTGTCGGCTTATTTCGTAATCGATCTTTATTTCAAGGATGACTTTTTCTGATTCAATATCCAGCGTGTTATCGTCTAGGAGGGTAAAGCGTGAAACGTGTTGTTTGGGCGTTTCAGAAATCGGGGTATTGTAAAAGTAGATGTAATGATTTTTGGCAAAATCAGGATCAAGGGCCAGACCGATAAGTCCGTTACCAAATTTGGTTTCCCAGTACACCGGAAACTCCCGGATCAGTTTTGTGTTCCGCGAAGCTGGATCATACAGGTAGAAATTACCCTTGCGCTCGGTAAAGAAAACCCTTCCGTCGGGCGCTACGGCCAGCTCCATGGGTTCATTCAAGTCAGTAGACAGAACCGTTTTCGTAAATCTGTTTTCTTCGGCCGCTTCCTGAGTAGAAAGCTTTTGGACAGAATCAGCAGGAAATAGATTGGCAGCAGTAGCTGCACTTCCAATCAGGCAAAAGCCGAGAATAAAGCCAGTTAGTTTTAAAGAATTAAGGGTAAGCATATAAAGGGAATTAGGAGATAGTGTTCGTTGTATATCCGGGTTATTGATCTAACGATGTAAGTCCGGATCTCATGTAATGCGACAATATCATTAGGATGACCTTTTTAGTGGATTACCGTAAGCGTGGCCTATTTTATAATTGTGAAACTCTTGGTAGCCTTCTGATATTCTGCATGATAACTTCTCGTTAAACTTTTCTGTTCATGGTTTTACCCACAAACTATCCGTAAAAAGGTGATTTTTATCAAAAAAGTGATGTTCCGTTTCAAAGCCACTGTCGTGCGCAAGAGACTGAATTTCGGGCAAAGTGTATTTTCGGGATAATTCAGTACGGATCAGTTCATTCTGTTCAAATTGAAACGTCTGATCAAGGTTCTTCAACACGACCTCTTGTGCTTGCAGGCTAACCAGAGCACTACGCACTTCTCCATTGTAGGGGTTATAGAAGCTGTAAAAGTCAAAGTTATCGAGCAAAAAGTCACCTCCCAGCTCCCGGTTCATCCGGTTCAAAAGATTCAGATTAAAGGACCGGGTAATACCGTGGGGATCGTCATAGGCTAGTTGGATTACTTGAGGATTTTTGCGCAAATCGAAGCCCGCAAGAAGGCGGTCGTTGGGCTGCATGGAAATATGAAGCATTTGAAGTAAAGCAACGGCGTCACTCATTTCATAATTTCCGATATTTCCCCCCAGGAACAAAAATAGATTCGGACGACCTCCCGTATCCAGGTTTTTCAATACCTCAAAATAATCACCCACAAGCGGATGCACAGTTAGATTGGGTAGGCTTGCGGCCAGTTTTTTTTCAAGATGCTGCATGGCTTCCCCTGAAATATCAATGGGCATGTACGTAAAGTCAGTGTGGCGGTTGATCAAAAACTTTAATAATTCGTTTGTTTTTAGCCCGTCCCCGGCACCCAGCTCAATAATATTAAATGCTTCTCTGTAAGGAATAGCCGCGGCAATCTCGTCCGGATGAAGCGTCATAATCTCCATTTCGGCCCGCGTGAGATAGTACTCCGGCATATCCATAATCTGCTGGAATATCCGGCTCCCCTTGTCGTCGTAGAAGTATTTAGAGGGTATATATTTCTGCTTGGCCGACAGCCCTTTCAGTACATCTTGACTAAATGGACTAAGTGTTTCAATAGTAATAGGTTGCAAAACGGTTCGAAATTATAGGTTTAGAGAAGTAGCAGCACACGGTTACCGAATCAGCCGGATGCCCGTGCATTGCCATTGTAGGTGGGGGTGAAAGAAATTACGGTAGGTAGCACGGCTATGGTCAGGCGAGGTCGCCGTGGAGCCGCCGCGCAATACCATCTGATTGATCATGAACTTGCCGTTGTACTCGCCAATGGCCCCCGGTGCTTTGCTGAATTTAGGGTAGGGCAGGTAGGCACTGTGTGTCCATTCCCAGCGCTGTCCCCAGTTAAGTTGGGTGGCTGCTATTTCCCATTCAAACTCAGTGGGTAAGCGCATACCTTTCCACTCGGCAAAGGCCGCAGCCTCGTAAAAGTTGATGTGGCAAAGTACCGAATCGGGGTTAATCTTTTGTAAGCCACCCAGAGTATAGGTACGCCATTGGCCATCTATTTTGTGCCAGTACAGGGGCGCTTCGACTCGTCGACTATTGACCCACTGCCAGCCTTCATCCAGCCAAAGATCAAAGCGTTGGTAACCTCCATCGTTTATAAAATCTAGGTACTCTCCGTTGGTGACCAAGGCTTTGCTTATTTCAAAATCATCGAGATATACTTTATGCCTGCCCAACTCATTGTCATAGCAAAAACCTTCCCCCGTAAACCCAATTTCATAGACCCCGGCCAAGATCGAGGCGAAGCCCGATGCGTTGTTCAATACCTCTGTGAGTGAAAAACCTTCTTTATAAACAGGGAAAATAGGGTTATGGCCAAAGATATATTTCAGATCTGTAATGAGAAGTTCCTGGTGTTGCTGCTCATGATGAAGCCCAAGGGTCACGACTTCCTCTACATCGGCCGGGATGCTGAAAAGGTTCAGAAGCTGTCGCATGGCTTGGTTGACGTAGCGGCGATACTCGTACACTTCCTCCACTCCGGGGCGAGTAATATTTCCTCGATCTGTACGTACTACCCGGCTACCTGCGTGATTGTAATAGCTATTAAACAGATAGCTAAAATCGGGATGAAACCGCTGGTAGCCTGGGCTAAATTTAGCCAATACAAACTCTTCAAAAAACCAGGTAGTATGAGCCAAGTGCCACTTGGGTGGGCTCACAAAGTCGACGGGTTGGGGAACGTAGTCTTCTACCTGCAACGGTGTGCACAGGTTTACGCTGTATTGCCGAACGGCTTCAAACTGGGCAAATATGTCTATCTGTGAAGTCAGTACTAGTATTTCTTTTTTCATGCTCGTTATGTGGGAAGGAAATGTATAAAAAAAGTATGCCAAGGGGGAAGTTAGCCTTTGCACTAAAGACGAAAAAGCCCGCCGGAAAATTCCCGGTGGGCCCAAATATGATTACAACCAGAAATAATTAGCGCAACTTTAAAGTCACCAGTGTCATGATGGCCAGGATGATTCCAACAATCCAGAAACGGGTAACAATTTTAGATTCGTGGTAGCCCTTTTTCTGAAAATGGTGGTGCAGCGGCGACATTAGAAAAATACGCCTGCCCTCCCCGAAGCGTTTCCTGGTGTACTTAAAGTAGCTGACTTGCATAACGACTGAGAGGTTTTCCGCCAGAAACACACCACACATGATCGGAATCAATAGCTCTTTACGAATTGCCAACGCCAGTACGGCAATGACTCCCCCTAGCATCAGACTACCCGTATCACCCATGAAAACCTGGGCTGGGTAGGCGTTGTACCAAAGAAACCCGACGCAGGCGCCGACAAAAGCAGCGCAGAAAATTACCAGTTCTCCCGAGTTGGGGATGTACATGATGTTGAGGTACTGCGCAAACTTGGCGTTACCCGAAAGATAAGCCAGTACGCCGAGAGTTAGGGCAATGATGCCAGAGATACCGGCGGCCAGACCGTCGATGCCGTCTGTGATGTTGGCTCCGTTGGAAACAGCCGTGATAATAAAAATGGCAACCAGGGTGTATACGATCCAGGTGTACTCATCGGGTAGCCAGCCGAATAGTAACGAACTGTAATCGAATTCATTATTTTTCATAAAAGGTACCGTGGTAATGGTTGGATGAACCACATCTTGGTAGCGCTGTACTTCTCCGATGGTAGAGCTGAGCAAAGGCTCGTCGTACACCCGGATACGCACGTGATCATTGAACGAAAGGGTGAGTCCGACGATCAGTCCCAGGCCGATCTGACCTATCACTTTAAAACGGCCGTGGAGCCCTTCTTTATTATTCCTAAATTTCTTGATATAATCATCTACAAACCCGATCATACCAGTCCAGACGGCGGTAATAATCAGGAGCACGATGTAGACATTAGATAGCTTGGCAAACAGTAGAACCGGGATGAGCAAAGAAGCCAGAATAATAAACCCACCCATGGTAGGAGTTCCCTTTTTCTCTATCTGTCCGTCCAATCCCAAATCCCGGATGTTTTCGCCTACTTGTTTTCTGCGTAGAAAATCAATCAGCCTATGTCCGTACAGTGCTGCAATCAAAAGAGAGAGAATCGTACAGCCCAGAGCACGGAAAGAAATATATTGAAATACGCCCGCGCCAGGGAAGTTAAATTGCTTGTCGAGGTAGTCGAACAAATAGTAAAGCATGATTTGAAGAGGAATTGTGATTGCCGCTAATGGTCAGGCAAAGTTGCTTTTTTATCTACTATCTTCATAATGTCTGAAAGGATATTTGACGTAAAATGAGGGATAGCTAGCTAACAACCCCTCATTTTGGTTACCTAACGTAGGTCGCCAGTGCAGTACTTAATACCTCCCGGTCATCAAAATCGTATTTTATACCTTTGATTTCCTGATACGTTTCGTGACCTTTACCGGCTACTAACACAATATCACCGGGTCTGGCTTCGAGGCAGGCCTGTTGAATAGCCTCCCGCCGGTCGGCTAGCACCTTTACTTTTTTGAAGTCAATGGGGGGTACCCCTTCCAACATTTGATCGAGGATAACCTGCGGTTCTTCGTATCGCGGATTATCCGACGTCAAGATGACTCTACTACTAAGTTGACAGGCAATAGTAGCCATCTTGGGCCGCTTCTCTGCGTCCCGGTTTCCACCGCAGCCCACTACAGTAATTACCTGCTCACTCCCTTGCCGGAGTTCTTTGATTGTTTCCAGTACGTTGAGTAGGGCATCAGGGGTGTGGGCGTAGTCTATAATACCCACTACGCCATGCTCAGAGTGCACTTGCTCAAATCTTCCCGGAGGGCTTTGCTGGTTCGAGAGTGCAGTTAGTACCTCTTCGGGCAGCTCGCTCATCAAAACCGCCGCACCATATACTGCCAGCAAATTGTAGGCATTGAACCGGCCGATTAGCCGGAACCAGACTTCCTGACCGTTGAAGTCAATGTGCATGCCGTGTAAGGTCTCCGAAAGCATTTTCCCTTTGAAAGTAGCCATCGATTGCAGGGAGTAGGTGTGTATAGTAGCGGCGGTATTCTGTACCATCACATTGCCACGGCGATCATCAATGTTTACCAACGCAAAGGCCTCGCGGGGTAGTTGGTCAAAGAAACCCTTTTTTGCTTTGATATAATTGTCAAACGTCTTGTGGAAATCGAGGTGATCGTGCGTGATATTCGTAAAAACACCTCCTCCGAAAGTCAGGCCGGTGATCCGGTGCTGCACGACGGAGTGTGAGCTCACTTCCATAAATACATGCGTACACTTTTGCTGCTGCATTTGGGCTAGCAATCTGTTTAGCGTTACCGAGTCAGGGGTAGTATGCGTCGACGGAATAACCTCGTCTTCGATTTGGTTCTGGACCGTTGAGACCAATCCACAGCGGTAACCCAGTGCCCGGAACGTCTGGAAGAGGAGCGTTGCTACTGAGGTTTTACCGTTGGTACCCGTAACTCCGACTAACTGCATGTGGCGGGAGGGATGCCCGTGAAAAGCCGAGGCCAAAAGACCCATGGCCTGGGCCGAATCCAGCACCTGAATGTAGGTAACTTCCGGGCGGGTACTAACGGGTAGCTCTTCACAGAGAATAGCCCTGGCACCAAGCTCAATGGCTTTGTCAATAAACAGGTGACCATCCACCTGGGTACCCCGAACCGCTACAAATAGGGTCCCTGCTGAGGCTTTTCGGGAATCAAGCACTATATCAGTAATAAAGAGTTCGGTAGCACCAATGACGTTGGCATCCGATATTTCCTGAACTAGTGTACTTAAAAGTATATCTGACGAGTGTTGTTGCATATTTCTTATTGTAAGCTAAGCATAATGTTTTTCTGAGAAAGTACCTTAGACCCTGGCGTGAGCGACTGCGAAACTATCTTTCCTTTTCCCTTAAAAGTAACCCTGAATCCTTTATTTTCCATAATGAACAAGGCATCACGGAGGGGCATACCGCGTAGGTCGGGTACTTCCTCTCCTTCTACCTGTCTTGTTTTCCAGGAAGTCCTGCCTTTGCTGCCCGTACTGGCAGAAATCCATTTGGCACTATCAGGAGGTGAACTCATGTTGAGTGCGCCGGCCAAGAGTCGTACATCTTCGGCATTTCCGGCCCAGTGTACTACTGAGCTGCTGCTTCCGACTTTCAACTTAGCGGGCTCATGCAGACTAAGGTCATAGGCGTAGATGCGGTCGGCTATCTGTTTGAACACCGGAGCCGCCACCTCACCCGCGTATCGCTCTGTATTGCCTCCGGCGGAGTTATCTACCAACACAAAGCAACTATATTTTGGTCGCTCGGCGGGAAAGAAACCTACAAATGAAGTACGAAGTGCTTTGTTTTTCAGGTACTTTCCGTTGATGAGCTTCTGGGCAGTACCAGTTTTACCCGCTACTCGGTAAGGGCTATCTTTGAGAAGTGGCGCAGTTCCGCGTTGTATAACCCCTTCGAGCATGGAGCGTACAAGGCGGGCGGTTCTTTCGGAACAAATGGGATTAGGGTCAACGTATGGTTCGTAGGTATCAATTACGGCGCTGGAACTACGTACCTGGTCTACGATCATGGGCCGAACCCAATAACCATTATTTGCTACGGCATTATAAAGCGCCAGGATCTGAATGGGAGCCAGGCCCATTTCGTAGCCGTACGACATATACGTAAGGGAGGTACGGCTCCATTGTTTTGCACTACGATCACGAATAAGGGGAGCGGTTTCTCCCGTCATGTGTACGCCTGTCCGGGATTTGAGCCTAAACTTTTCCAGGTAATCAAGATACTTATCGGGCTTGTCGTAAAAGTACTTCCGCATCAATAGGTGGGTACCGATATTGGATGACTTTTCCAGTACCTCACTGGCGGTAATACTACCAAACCCGCCCGTGTGTGCGTCTACGACCGTCATACCCCGGAAATCGAGGCTGCCGGTCCCGGTATTGACCCATACCTTATCGGGATCAATATTCGTTTCTTCCAGAATAGCCATCATGGTGGCTAACTTGAAGGTAGACCCAGGATCAGTTTTCAGGGTGAGTACGTAGTTTTTGTCATCTTGAAACTGATTAGGACCTTTTCTGGTAAGGTTAGACAGGGCCTTTATTTTTCCGGTGCCCACCTCCATAACCACCACGCAGCCGTAGTTTGCCTCAAAGCTTTCCAACGCACGTCTCAACGCTGATTCGGCTACGTCCTGGAAGTTCATGTCTAGGGTAGTATGAATATCGTAGCCGGCTTCGGGCCGTATGTTGTTGTTATCACCCACCGGAATTTTTACGCCTCCGGGTAGTAATTCCACCCAGCTTATGCCATCGGTACCGGATAATTGCTTATCAAAACTTGCTTCTAGTCCCACCCGTCCGTGCCCGGTTCGGGAGTTAAGGTTTCCGACGGTCCGATCTGCCATGGGAGAAAAAGGACGATAACGCCGGTATTCAGGATCAAATTTACCGCCCTTGGCTTTCTTTTTATCAAAGAATGGCCAGCTTTCGATTCTCTCCCTTTCTAGGTAGTTAATGGCCCGGCTCAGAAGTGGTACGTAGCGCTTTTTTGCTCTACGAGCTCGTCTGATTTTATCGACGTAATAACTTTTAGAATAATCGCCAAAATGCTGGGCAAGGTTCCCGGCCAACTGATCAATATTTTTCTCGAAATACACGGTATCAGCCACGCTGGGGTCAATACCAACTTTGTAAAAGGGAAGGGAAGTAGCGAGTAAGCTGCCGTCGGTCGCGTATATATTTCCCCGCATAGCCTTGACCGTATCTATTTTAAGGTCGTTAGCTTCTGCCCGTTGCGCCCAGGTTTTTCCTTTGTGAACTTCATAAAATTGAACCCTTACTAACTTAATCACTACCGCTACCGCTACTAATGCGAGAAAAATAGCAATTGTATAAGCCCGGTTGATTAAAGCTTGTTTTTGGTCTCCTTGGCTTTTCATACTATTAAGTGGGGGTTGTGTAAAAGCAAATCGGGGGTAGTTATTGCTTTTACACAGGCTATATACCAGACAATCCGTTTACACTTAGTTTTTAGTCCCTTTCTGAAGATGGCGAAATTATTTTCTTAGGGGGGGTTAGATTTTCTTCCAGTCCAATCCCCTTTACCTTTACGACTACCTCCGATTGCTTACCACTCTTCATGTATTCGGCTTTGATGGTTGTATATTCTGCTCTTAAATCTTCTACTTCTTTTTTAAGAGTCAGGCTTTGTCTGACATATTTTTCTGAAAGGTAGCCAATGCGTTCATACAAGACCAATAAAGTAACTACCCAAAGAAAGTAGTAGAAATAGCGAATAGGGATCAACTCCCGATTTACCTCCGTTTTTTCTCCAAACACTTTTTCTAATGGCAAAAACCGACTTAACCACCGGAAAAGGGAGAATTGCTTTTTCGATGGTTTGGGGGTAGGAGTAGGTTTTGAACGGTCTATGCGTTTGTTTTCGGCCATGCTTAATCGGTATTGTATATGCCAAACGATTTAATCAAGGCGTTCGGCAATTCTGAGTTTTGCGCTGCGTGCCCGGGGGTTCCGCTCTGTTTCCTCGGCGGTAGCTTCCATGGGTTTACGGTTGACACCCTTCAGGGGCTTTATTTCATTACCATAGAAATCTTTTTCTACTTCACCTTCCAGCTTTCCCCGGTTGATAAAATTCTTCACCAGCCGATCCTCCAACGAATGGTAGGACATCACCACCAGTCGTCCACCCGGCATTAGTGCATCCGGGGTCTGGATCAGGAACTCTTCCAGCACTTTCATTTCGTCGTTCACTTCGATGCGTAACGCCTGAAATATTTGAGCAAAGTACTTGTTTTCCCGGTGGCGGGGAGCGTACCGCTGGATAATACCTTTAAGGTCATTGACGGTTCCGATGGGCGCATTGTGCCGGGCCGCAAAAATAGCTTCGGCTACCGTTCGTGCGTTGTGTACCTCACCGTAGCGCCCCAGAATGGTCTGTAATTCGGCGGCGTTGTATTCATTGAGAATCTGCTGCGCGTTTTTATCGCTTTGCTGGTTCATCCGCATATCAAGCAGCGCTTCGAAACGGGTAGAAAAACCTCGGTCAGCGGTATCAAACTGATGGGATGATACCCCCAGATCAGCCAGAATACCATCTACTTTTTCGGCTTTGTAAAGTTTTAGGTAGCGTTTCAGGTGCCGAAAATTAGCGGCAATAAACGTAAATCGTGGGTCGCCTTTGTGTACTTCGGCGTTGACTAGGGCGTCCGCGTCCTGATCAAAAACCAGCAATCTGCCGGTGGTCAGACGTTCCAGAATGGCTCGTGAATGCCCACCACCCCCAAAGGTTACGTCCACGTAGGTGCCATTCGGTCGGATAGCAAGCCCATCGAGGCACTCAGTTAACATTACGGGAGCGTGGTACTTAGTTGATGAATCCATTCTTTTATTAGCAACGTGATAAGGAACTTTATCTTGCGGTAAGTCCGTTACAAACTTAATGATTTTCTAGGGGACGCCCGACTCACCTTTGGGAATTTAATTTTTGACTAACAACCTACCGATACTATTAATCTACTGATGATGAAGCAACTATCCTTTTGGATTCTTATAATCCTGGGCCTTTCAACCATTGCTTGTACTTCTCCCTCATCTCCCACGGTAAAAAACGGCATCTGGCGCGCTACGCTGAACCAGGACACCCACACGCTACCTTTTCTGCTGGATATTACAGCCAACTCTGACGGCGAAACGTACACCGTGTATGCCGTAAATGGTGCCGAACGCCTGAAAATGGACACCGCTTACGTTCAGAATGACTCACTGCATATTCCCATGGAGCTTTTTGACTCGGAGCTCATTGGTAAAATAGATGGTGGAAAACTGACCGGAACCTGGCACCGTACCCGGGCGGGAAAATTCTACGGAGAGCTTTCTTTTGAAGCCGTTTTTGACGAAAATTATCGCTTTCTTAGAGAAGATAGCAGCGCAACACCCACTCCGATGGGTGGAAAATGGGCGGTTGAGTTTCGGGGAGAAAATCCGGAAGATACGTATGTGTCAGTAGGTATATTTGAACAGAATGGCTCAGCAGTTACGGGTACTTTCCTGACCACTACCGGAGACTACCGCTACTTGGCGGGTAATGTCAAGGAGGATAGTTTATTTCTATCTTGTTTTGACGGCCAACACGCTTATTTATTCGAAGCGTCCGTACAATCAGACGGAACGTTGAAAGGTGGGTACTGGTCGGGCACTACCGACTACGAAAGCTGGACGGCCCGCCGTGACCCCAACGCGGAGCTTCCCGATGCCAATACACTGACCTATTTAAAGCCGGGCTACGAAACGTTCGATTTCTCATTTCCCAATGCCGATGGTAAAACAGTGTCCCTTAAAGATCCTTCTTTTAAAGATAAGGTAGTCGTGGTGCAGATTATGGGGTCATGGTGTCCCAACTGTATGGATGAAACAAAATTCCTTTCTCCCTGGCACAAGAAGAACCGCTCTCGGGGGGTCGAAGTGGTAGGACTGGCTTTTGAGCGATCCAGTAAACTGGAAGACTCTGCCCCTAAGCTACGACGGATGTCAGAGCGTTATGATGTATACTACCCTGTGCTGCTGGCCGGGGTGAGTGATAAAGATTCAGCTGCGTTGGTACTACCCATGCTCAGCCAGGTGTTGTCGTTTCCGACTACCATTGTGATGGATAAACAAGGGAAAGTCAGAAATATCCATACCGGCTTCTCGGGGCCGGGTACCGGTAAATACTACGATAAATTTGTGGATGAATTTAATCAGCTGATTGATAAGCTCCTGAGTGAATAATCAAGATCAATTCGGCGCTTTTAGAGGTTATGCTAGAATAGATTTAATACCAATGACCTTGTTATGACCCGTGCGGAAAAGATATTATTGTTTGTGCTGGCGTGTATCAACTTTACCCACATAGTTGATTTCATGATCATGATGCCGCTTGGCCCTCAGCTGATGCGCCATTTTGATATTGGTCCCCAGGCGTTCGGTTTCATCGTCTCGTCATACAGTCTCAGTGCGGGTATTTCGGGTTTTTTAGCCGCTTTTTTTGTGGATCGTTTTCCCAGAAAACAGGTAGTATTAATGGCTTATACCGGTTTTGTGATTGGTACACTAGCCTGCGGACTAGCCCCCAATTTTCAGTTGCTGATCGCTGCCCGCATATTTGCTGGTATCTTCGGGGGTATTCTGGGTTCTCAGGTACTTTCGATTGTGGGAGATGTGTTTCCTTATGAGCGCCGGGCCGGGGCCATGTCTATTGTGATGACGGCTTTTTCGGCGGCTTCTGTAATAGGAGTTCCTTTTGGACTTTACATGGCTACGGAGTTTAGTTGGCACGCCCCTTTCTTAGCTGTGGGTTTTTTTGGCATTGGAGTCATTGCCCTCATCTGGCAGTTTGTCCCTCGCCTAGACTCCCACCTGATGAGCAAGACAGATCGTCCGAGCCCTATCAAGGTAGTGACCACTATCGCCCGGAATCCCAACCAATTACGTGCTTTGTGGCTGACTACAACCATCATGCTGGGGCATTTTAGTATTATACCGTTCATTTCCCCGTACCTTGTTTCGAATGTAGGGTATAGTGAGTCCAATATCTATTTGATTTATCTGGTAGGCGGGGCACTTACAATCTTCTCGGCACCTATGGTTGGTAAGCTTGCCGACCGACGGGGAAAGTACCCTATATTCGTGGTATTTGCCCTTCTCTCAATGATTCCCATTTACCTGATTACGCACATGCCACAGGCTCCGCTTAGCTACGTGCTGTTTGTGTCGGGGTTGTTCTTTATATTCTCCAACGGGCGGCTAGTACCCACCCAAGCGATGACTACCTCGGTGGTAGCTCCGCAGCAACGGGGGGGCTTTATGGCCATTAATTCCTCGGTGCAGCTACTGGCCCAGGCAATGGCAACGTACGGGGCCGGAGTTATTATTGGCAAAACGGCTACTGGTGAACTGACCAATTACGGCACAGTAGGCTTCCTGGCCATGGCGGTTATTTTTGGTAGTATCTTTATTGCTCGTTACGTGAAGCCAATTGATGCTAAAATTGAACCAAAGCTGGAAACCAAACCTACCCCCAGTGCGGTTACTGCCGAATAGCGCGTAGTAATATCAAAAAATATTCCCCTGTCGGTACAAACCAGCAGGGGGATATTTTGCTTTATGATCCATTACGAATACTTATTACAAAGCATCTAGCTCCGCTTTTACAAAGTTCATTAACTCCGTGATGTTCTTTTTGGAGAAATCAAACGGGACGTTGGCCGCCGCATAAATATCTCCAATGGGGGCAGTATAGCCTAGCTTCAACGCATCGAGGTAGCCCTTTAAGCCAGCCTCCGGATTTTCGCGGTAGTTTTTCCAAACGCCGATGGCTCCCAGCTGAGCCATGCCGTACTCAATGTAGTAGAAGGGTACCTCGTAGATGTGCAACTGACGTTGCCACAGATACGCCTTGAACTTCTCCAAGCTGTTCCAATCCATAACAGTATCTGTAAATTCCTCGTAGATACGTACCCACGCTTCCGTCCGTTGGTTGGCACTGTGACCGGGGTTTTCGTACATCCAATGCTGAAACTTATCCACGGTAGCTACCCACGGTAAGGTCTCGATAATGGATTCGAGGTGCTGGATTTTGGCCCGGCGGAGGTCTTCTTCATTCTCAAAAAACTCATCCCAGTAGTCCATCGTGAGCAACTCCATCGACATGGAAGCCAGCTCGGCTACCTCAGATGGCGGGTGTTTGAAGGTGTTCAGGGCCAGGTCGCGGGTTACGAGGGAGTGAACGGCGTGGCCACCTTCGTGCAGCAGCGTGACCATATCGCGGAGGTTGGAGGTCGCGTTCATGAAAATAAACGGTACTCCTATTTCGTCCAAGGGGTAGTTATAGCCTCCCGGAGCTTTTCCTTTTCTCGATTCCAAATCCATGTGCCCCATGGTTTTCATGATTTTCAGGCAGTCGGCCAAAAACGGATCCAGACGATTGAAACAACGAATGGTTTTTTCGAGTAGCTCTTGTCCGCTGTCAAATGGCTTCAGCGGAGGTCTTCCTTCGGGATCTACTTTGGTATCCCACGGACGCAGAGCTTCTACTTTCAGGGTGTCCTTCCGCTTCTGAGCTATGCCGTTGAGCATTGGTACTACGGCCTCATGTACTGCTTCATGAAACTCAAAGCAGTCTTGTGGGGTATAGTCAAAGCGCCCCATGGCGGCAAACATGTAGTCGCGATAATTGGTAAAGTCGGCGTTCCGGCCTACTTCATCACGTAGCTTTACGAGTGTATTCAGTAGTTCGTCCAGCTTCGTGTGGTCTGTGTAACGACGCTCGGTAATGATCCACCAGGCTTCTTCGCGAACGGCCCGATCGGTACTTTGCAGGCGATCCGCCGCTTTTTGCAGAGTCATTTCCTCTCCATTAAGCGTCACGGTCATTCCGCCCGCAATGGCGCCGTACTTCCGCTCTTCGGTTTGTAATTGAGTCTGTAAGGGTACGTTTTCCTCCCGGAAAATCTCAATGGCTTTCATCATACCCCGGACCGTGATATCGAACCCCTCATCCGTTAGCTCTTTCAAGAACTCGCTATCGGCGGCTTTCTTGTCCAGGTCGTTGCCATACACCGCTAGTTTAGGCTGAATCTCAGTGATGAAAAATTGTAAGGATTGAATCAACTCCTCGTTGGTCGTATCGCAGGTCTGCCGGATATAGCGCCAAGCAAAGTTTTCCGACAAGTACGATTCCAGCTCGCTGCGGTCCAGAAACCACTGGCGTAAATCAGCCGTGCTATCGATTGTTCGGTTTTTAAGAATATCAAAAAAAGGTTGTAAGTCTTCCCAGCTGTTGAGCGTAAACTCCTCGCCAATAAAGGGGCGGGCGTGACGCTGCGGCAGGGATATAGTTTCCTGATTCGTCATGTGTAGGATTATGCTTTGATGATTGTATTTTTACCTAACGTAAATTTAAAAGCCAAAGTTAAAAGAAGCCATTTTTTTAGCCCGGATTGTATGCCCGAAAATTTTCCGTCCGTTCGAATCGACCTATTTGTCCTCATAATTCTGTTGGGAATCGTGCAGGTCTTCTTTCTTGCCTACTTTTTTTGAGCAACAGCAAGGGTAGTAATTATCCCAATCGTTTTCTGGGGCTGGCGTTACTGAGTATTTCTCTGGTAATACTTGATATTTGGCTGGGCTATTAGGGTGATTGCATGAAATAGTTAGTGAGCGATCTTTGTGGGATGGACGTATCCTAAATACTTTTCGAGATCGATGATCCCCGGCAAGAGGGCAAATGCTTTCACTTGTTGAGTGACATCTTAATGATTGTCTTGTGTGGCTATCTGTCAGATTATGAGGGATTTGAAGAGGTGTATGATTACGCATGTGATAAAGAGGAAGTACTGCGGGAGTTTTTGGAACTTCCCTGTGGCATTCCTTCTCATGACACGTTAAATCGAGTCTTTCGCCGCCTTGCCCCCACTCAATTAGAAACCTTGTTGACTCATTGGGGTAAGGATATAGTGGGTTTTTTAGCTCAAAGGCAACTCGTTATGGACGGCAAGTAACTCCGGGGAACGGTGTGGCCGCAGGCAAGCCACGGTTCAGATCGTCAGTGTCTGGGCAGAAGAAGAGCGACTGTACCTAGCCTAGAGCCAGATAGCTAAAAAAACCAATGAAATAAAGGCGATTCCGGATTTGCTGTCATCGGTTGACATTGCTGGTAGGGTGGTCAGTATTGACGCCATCGGGTGCCAGAAATCGATCGCCGAAGGCATTATAGGCCAGCGGGCAGACTATCTGATTGGCTTGAAAGCAAACCAAGGTGGTTTGTATGAGCAGGTGGCAGATTGGTTTGAGAGGATAAAGTCTTCCTTACAAGCCCATATAAGCCGGGATTTGGGCTACGGGCGGGTTGAGGTACCGTACGGGTAAGTGAGAATCTGGACTTGATTGATGCCGCGGTGGGGTGGCCTGGTATAGGAAGCATAGTGTATGTAGAGTCGATTCGTTGGACCAACCAGAAAGCGCAGCGCAGTAAACGCTACTGTATCAGTTCACTAGCGGGACATTCGGCGCTCAGATGAGCCACTATATTCGCCGGCATTGGAGCATTGAAAACCATCTGCATTGGTACTTGGATGTTACGTTTAATGAAGATCGCTGTCAAGTTCGCAAAGACCATGCGCCTGGCAATTTGTCCACAATGCGTAAATTTGCTTTGAGTTTAATTAGTCGGGATCCGGCTAAGATGAGTTTGAAGCGCAAAAGAAAAAAGGCCGCACGAGACGATAACTATTTAATGACCCTACTGAGTCAACTTGATAGTTGATGCAATCGCCCTACTTTTTTCATGAATACACAAAGACTTTACAACTTTTTCCATAAGCTTGTCTGGAATGAGATTCAAGGGGCTCAACGACTGACTTTTTTAGTAATTTGTTACAATTTAAAACATACTCTTGGAGGTAGAAATACTATGAACTGGTTTTAATATCAATAAACATATCACTGGTAGTTACTTGGCACGTTATTTGAACATGTATCCAGTTGATCATTACACAATAATTTCTCGTGATAATACCCCGTTAGTAATTACCAATGATAGTAACTTCCGATTCCTCATTACCCCGTCGATACAGGGCTTTCTTATAAAAACTTATTTTGACCAGAATTGGGTATTTTGCATAACAAAGGAGATAGGAAAGTAGTTATTTTAGTACTGATTCAGGTTCAACCGACCACAAAGGTTACTAAATACGAGACTTTTTTCTAAACTTTTACCATATTTTATATAATTATAAGAGTATTAATTTTTATAAGAAAACCCTGCCCGTTGATATGACCTTGACTGGCTGCGTGTACTTGCCTTCAGCCTTCTGATTGTATACTACGTCGGGCTATTTTTTAATTATTGGAGTTGGCACATTAAGAATTAAGTCACATTTTAGAGCCCGCGATGTTATTCTGCGGGCAGTGGCGCATGTAGTTACTTTTCATGCTTTCCGGTTCTGCTGTATTTTTTGCACTGAGGAAAAGGACTGCGTATACATTCCTTAAAGAAAGAACATTTCGTATTTTTTTGCCTTTAATATTCGGTATGCTGGTGATTGTACCACCGCAAATCTATCTGGAACGCCTTACTTAGGGCGCCACTTATTCCTATTTGGATTTTCAGAAACTAATGTTCAAGTTCAAACGCTATCCCCAAGGCAATTTTGGTTGGCATCATCTCTGGTATCTGGCCTACGTATTTGTCTATTCGGTTGTAGGATTACCGCTCTTCCTTATAATACAGCGGTATAGCCAATTCACTAGGCATCTTGCTCAACTTTCTACCCATCCGATTTTGATCATAGGCATCCCTATTCTGTGGCTATGGACTGGACGATGTTTTTTTAACACATATTTTCCTGCTTCCAATGGTCAGATCAACGAATTGAATAAGCACTTTCACTATTTTACAATGTTCATAGCCGGGTTTGTATTAGGCACCCAGCCCCTTTTCTGGGCTAATCTTCTAAGGTTACGTCGGTTTGCGATCAGTATTGCTGTTATACTTACTATCGTTCAATACTTCTATTACTGGAAAACTGATTATAACCCCATAGGATGGAAACTCGAAGTTCAGGCTCTGATTGTAGTCATCAATAGCTGGTGTATTTTACTAACGATTTTTGGCTATGCCTACCGCTACCTCAACTTTTCAAACAAGTTTCTTATTCGTTCAAACCAAGCGGTTTACCCTTTCTATATTTTGCATCAGACTGTGATCGTTTGCCTGGCCTTTCCATTGATCAATAGCTTACTTCCCATATGGGTGAAATTTGGGTACTTAGTGGTAGCTACCTTCTTAATCTGCTTGGCACTATACGATTGAGGTTCCTTTTTGGAATGAGACCAAAGGGTAAAGCTAGTAGTAGTAAAGGATACAATACAGTAGGAAGAGGGGTTGTTAGTCTTGGAATAGCTAATTTTAAATAAGAAGGATTGTAGTCAAAAGACAGGAGTTCACTATTTTTTCAAAATAGTGAACTCCACCCGACGATTGGCTGCCTGGCCCTCCGGAGTGTTATTGGAAGCAATTGGCTTTGACTCTCCATAGCCTTTACTGGCTATCCGGTCGGGTTCGATGCCTTTGCCGATCAGGTACTCGCGTACCACATCGGTGCGATCCTGCGACAGTTTGAGGTTCGCGGCATCTCCACCGACATCATCCGTGTGTCCGCCTAGTTCAATCGTGAGGGTTACGTTTTGGGTCATCGTAAGAGCAATACGATCCAACTCAAAAAAGGACTCGGAGCGTAGGGCTGCTTTTCCAAATTCAAAAGAGATATTGTTCAGGCGTACTATCTGTCCTTCTTCGATGGGTATAAGTTTTAAAGATTTGTTGGCTATTTCCCGGTAGCCTTTACCTTCCAATGCGGTAATCGAATCCGTCAGGTCGACGTTCTCGCCTTCGGCTATAAAATTGGGAGCTACCGCCCGCATACTATACTTTTTACCGTAGGGTAGCACAATTTTGTACTCACCGGTGAGTGGATTACTGGTGGCAGTACCTGCTTCTTCACCGTCTGCCATATCTTCATAAATAATCGTAGCTACCACGGGTTTGCCTGTTTTGGAGTCGATTACTTTACCGCTAATAATCACCACCGGATCGGGTGCCGGAGCGGTAGATTGAACCTTCAGGGTAGTATCTGCCGGCTGTCCGGGCTGCTGCAACGGAATCCGGACCACATCACCTTTACCAGTAGTTTCCTTGAAAGAAGTCATGTAAGCGTAATCGCCTAGGGCCGAAACCGTATAGTAAGCGTCGTAACCATCGGTATTGACCGCCGGACCCAGGTTGACCGGCCTTGACCAGCGCTTCCACGATTTGTCGATGCGTTTGCTGTAATAAATATCATTACTACCTAACCCGCCTTTGCGATTGCTGGAAAAGTAGATAGTGACACCATCCGGAGCCAGAAATGGAGTAGTCTCGGTAAAATCATCGGTATTGATTTCTGATCCGAGGTTCAACGGCTTGGACCAGGAACCGTTCTTTTGTTTAAAGCTGACGTAGATATCGTCTTCCTTACTGTTCTTTTTTTCACTGAACGACATCAGGAGTACCTTTCCGTCGTTTGACATATACCCACAGTCAAACTGCCCCTTGCTAATTTTTTCGTAGCCCGGTACATCCAGTTTCTGGGGGGCAGACCACCCTCGGGCAATGCGTTGACTGGTCGAGAATCCACGGGTTTCGTAGCGACCGTTAGTGTAGGCCCCTTTGATCAGAATCGTATTGTCGTCTGGCGTAATACTATATAGGCTGTTGTACTTCTCCTTATTAATGGGTGCCCCTAGTCTTCGGGCTAGTCCCCACTGACCACCCACCTGCTCGGCGTACCAGATATCTTGGCTTCCTTTTTCGCCAAAGGCATTTTGGGGGTGGCTTATCCGGGAAAAATAGAGCGTAATCCCATCGGGTGCTATCACCGGGGCAATCTCGTTGTACTCAGTGTTAATGGCTCGACCAAGGTTTTCTACCTTACTCGATTGCGCCCAGGACACCCCGCCAAGAGTAATGCTTAACAAAAGGAATACGGTTTTTCTTTTCATGTGGTTACGAATTGGGTTTCGTCACATACAACGTCCGGTCTAACGTCTTATTTTCTGTATTCTTTTGGAAGAAATCTTCCATCTTTTCCAAAAGCTCATCTACGGTAGATGCCACCAACATAAGGGCCCGGTTTTCGGGGCGAAGAAATCCTTCCTCCGTCATTTTATCGGCATGGGCGATCAGATGATCATAAAAACCATTGGTATTTAAAACTCCCACGGGACCGTGGAATATTCTAAGCTGTGCCCAGGCCAATATCTCAAACAGTTCGTCCATGGTGCCGTAGCCACCCGCCAGCGTTATGACCCCATCCGATAACGATACCATTTTGGCTTTACGCTCGTGCATGGTATCCACAAAGTGAAGTTCGGTCAGGGTTTTGTGTGCCACTTCGAGTTTTGCCAAAAAGTTAGGAATGATACCCGTCACGGTTCCTCCATTTTCGAGGGTAGCGTCGGCTACCGTGCCCATTAGTCCAAGATTACCGCCTCCGTATACTACATTAAGACCTTTTTGGCCCAGCTTTTGGCCCAGTTCCTGGGCTACTTCTTGATAAACAGGCTTATTTCCGGGGTTTGACCCACAATACACAACAACAGACTTCATAATTTAGGTAGTAGGTATCAGCTAATGCCAATCGGGAAAAGCTAATACTGCGATTTTAATTGAATGATTTGAAATATGATTTTCTGACTATAAATGCTACGCTTCCGTGGGAAGTAGTTCGTGCGCCAATTGTTTGAGGTCAAGCCCACCAAAAGTTCCTGAGCTCATCATCAATAAATTGCTATTCGACCAGTTTTGTTCTTTCAGATACGAGACCAGCGCCTGAGGATCGGTAAAAATGACCAGATCTTTCCGCTTAAAGGCCTCCCGGATATCCTCTTCCGAAATAGGCTCTAATCGTTTATGCTTCACGGTATCGGGGTTGTAAAAAACCACGGCGGTTGTGGCGGCCTCCATTTTATGGCGGTACTGTTTTAGAAAAGTCTTATTGAGGCTACTGAATGTATGCAGTTCCGTACAGGCCACGAGCTTCCTTTTGGGAAACTGCTCCTTCACGGCCCGGGTAGTGGCTTCTACCTTGGAAGGGGCGTGGGCAAAATCCCGGTACATATTAGAAGTAGTTCCTTTACCTAATAATTCCAGACGTTTGGCGGCTCCTTTGAACGTCTGAATGGCCCGGTAAAACTCTTCATCAGTAATGCCCAATCGCTCACAGACTACCTTGGCACCGCTGATGTTTTTCATGTTGTGCTCACCAAAGATATACAGAGGTATCTCGCCTTGGGTTTGGGTTTTTAGGGAGGTATGACCGTTGGCTACCTTAAAGGGGTGGGCTTCGTAGGGAATCTTGGTAATATCAAAGCGGTCTTTCTGACCAATGACGTCGAGCATGTTATCGGTCTCGTCGAAAACCATTACTCCGGCACGGGGTAGCGCGTCGGCCAATAACTCAAACTGCTTTACGTAAGATTCCCAGGTAGGATACACATTGAAGTGGTCCCAAGCAATGCCACTCACCAGCGCAAGATGGGGGTTGTAATGCAAGAACTTGGGAGTAGGGTCTTCGGGCGAAGTGAAGTACTCATCACCCTCAATGATAATAACTGGAGCGTCGCTGTCGAGCCGGACCATAGTATCAAACCCTTCCAGCTGCGCCCCTACGAGGTAATTGAATTTCCGCTGATTGTGCCGGAGTACGTGCAGAATCATGGATGTAATCGTGGTTTTACCGTGACTACCAGCAATGACCACCCGCTGCTTATCCTCACTTTGGCTAAATATAAATTCTGGATAGGAATACACCGTTAGTCCCAGCTCATTAGCCCGCTTTAATTCGGGATTATCGGCTCGGGCGTGCATCCCTACGATAACGTAGTCTAGGTCTGTTGTAATTTGTTCAGGAAACCAACCCATTTCGGCTGGGAGAAGTCTCTTGTCAGACAATCGTGTGCGGGAGGGCTCGTATATTTCGTCATCGGAGCCGGTAACATGGAAACCTTTTCGGTGCAGTTCCAGGGCGAGGTTGTGCATCACGCTGCCACCGATGGAGATGAAGTGTACTTTGGGTTGACTCATAGGTTTTTGAAAATAGTCCGGAAAATAGTTCCAGCGCTGAATTTAACAGGATACATTCTCCTTCGTAGTATACGTTCGCATTTAATCCTCAATCAATGTATTGAATTGGTGCCGAAGTTAAAAAGATTTTTTCAGATGCCACTCAAAGGGATAAGGTAGGGGTCTTCTAAAAGCAGTACCAGAGATTATCTTGCATGAGTAGTTATTTTTCTATGAAGCTTCTCTTTGTGTATAATCAACCCAACTTTTCTCGTCATGACCAGACAAATAAAACTCCTCTTTATACTAGTACTTTCTACCATAACTACCGCTTTCGGTCAGCTGAAAGTGGCCCGTGTTTTTGGCGATCATATGGTTTTGCAAAGGGAAAAGCCCGTAAAAGTGTGGGGTTGGGCCACCAAAGGAGATAAAGTAGAATTAATCCTGCACCAGCAAAAGGTATCTACCAAAGCCGATGCCAACGGGAAATGGATGGCGGAGTTTGCCGCCATGAATGCGGGAGGCCCTTATGAACTGCTGGTCAAATCGAAGAAAGAAGAAGTAAAACTATCAGATATCCTGATTGGAGAGGTATGGTTACTTTCGGGACAATCAAATATGGAGTGGCGGGTCAAAGATTCTGATAGCGCCCAAGTGGAAATTGCCAATGCAAACTACCCGGCTATCCGGCACTTCGAAGTAGCCCATGAGCTAGCGTTCGAACCCGAGGGAGACCTGACGACTGGCGACTGGAAGATAGCCTCACCCGAAACGGTGGGTGACTTTTCGGCCGTGGGGTACTTCTTTGCCCGTGATCTGACGGAGAAACTGGGGATACCCGTCGGGTTGATTCACTCTTCCTGGGGCGGTTCGCAGGTAGAAGGCTGGATCAGCGAAAAAGCCATGCAGGTGTCGGATGTTCTGCACTATTACCCTGCAGCGATGGCCCGGAGTTGGGAAGAGGATGCTCGGCGACAAGAGAAAAAGCTGATCAATCAGGCCTACGGGAGCCCGGATTTTGATACTAAGTCAGTAAATGAAACTACCTACCTGCAACCCGACTATGAGTACAGCCAATGGAAGCTAAATGTAAATCCGGTCGGTAATTGGGACTGGCAGGGTATCTGGGGGTTTCGGGGGAGTGCCTATATTCAACGAATGGTGGCTATTCCGGCCGAATTAACAACCACCGAAACAACCCTCAATTTTAGCAAGATTAATAGTAACTTGACCGTCTATGTCAACCGCAAGAAAGTTTTTGAAGGCGACGCTGGGCGGGAGAATCTTGCTTTGAAAATTGCGGCTGGTACCTGGGAGAAAGGCGACAATTCCATTCTGATCAAAATAGGCCCCTTAAATCAGCCTGCCTACCAGGGAATGGGCTTCGAAGGTCCTTGGACTGATTTTTCAATCAAAGGAGGTGGTCAAAGCATTCCGCTACTAAATACCCGCTGGAACATGATGCCTTCCTTTCAGACTCCCCGTACGTACGCTCATCTGATGAACAACGTGGGTACTACGCTCTACAACGCCATGATTGCGCCATTAATACCCTATACCATCGCCGGAGCTCTGTGGTATCAGGGCGAAAGTAATGCCGGACGGGCCTACCAATACCGTAAATCGTTTCCCCTCATGATCAATAGCTGGCGGCAGGACTGGGGCTATAATTTTCCGTTCCTGTTTGTGCAACTGGCCAGTTTCGGGCCGTTCCAAAGTAGTAATCAGGGCAGCGATTGGGCGGAACTACGCGAAGCCCAGACCATGACGCTTAGCTTACCCAAGACAGGTATGGCTGTTACTACCGATATCGGAGACCCCAACAATATTCACCCGACCAACAAACAGGACGTGGGCCATCGCCTGGCTTTATCGGCTTTGAACGTAGCCTACGGACAAACGGTAGAGCAGAGTGGTCCTGTGTACAAGAATAGTGAATTCCGGGACGGTAAAGCGATTATTAGCTTTGATTACGTAAGTGAAAGCATGGCCATTCGTGATAAATATGGCTACCTCAAAGGCTTTGAAATTGCCGGGGCCGACCGAAAGTTTTACTATGCCCAGGCCTATATTACCCAGGATAAAAAAGTGGTGGTCACACACCCTGAGGTGCCCAACCCAGTGGCGGTACGTTACGGCTGGGCTAACGCGCCGATGGACAATAACCTGTTCAGTACTTCCGGGTTGCCCGCTGTCCCTTTCCGGACAGATAGCTGGCCGGGGGTAACCGAGGGACGTAAGTTTGAATAAGCAGAGTGGACTTTGTGTGGCCTAACCAATGCCTCTGTAATTGATTACGTATAGTCATGTAGTTACATAGGACCAAGTATTGTCTATCTTCTTCTTATAATATTTTAACTAGTAGATAGTGCATCAAAGTTGTGGGCCAACTTTTGCTTTTTTGGGTAAATGAACTCCTTCAAACCTTGAATGAGCAAACTAACCGGTGTACTTTTACCGTTACAACGTGAACACACACGCACGAGATGTTGCCTATTCCTAACTCCTTTACGAACTTAATAGTTACTTATCAAAAACTGAATGGGCCAAAGCCCGGATGAATTTTCGCGTAATGAAGAAAGTAAAGTGGAGCCTGTGGACGGCGATTATTTGTTTTGTACTAGTATCCTGTGAGCGTACCCAACACAGTAAAGTGATCAAGGCTACCGATTGGTACACTGATTGCGTGGGTAGTCCCCTGAGTGAAGAAGAGGAATCGTACATTCGGAAGCATATCAATGCTACCCAAAAGATTGCCGAAATTGAAGAGATATTTCGCAAAAAACGCCTGGCCGGATTTAACGGCAATGTTCTGATTGCCCAGAAAGGAGTGGTGTTGTATGAAAAGTCCTTTGGATACGCTCACCTGAAAGACAAGGATACCCTACGAGCAGAGCATGCCTTTCAGCTGGCCTCTCTATCGAAACCTTTTACGGCCGTTGCAGTACTCAAACTTTATGAGGCTGGTCAGATTAGCCTAGAAGATTCTGTCCAGAAATTCTTTGCTGATTTTCCCTACCATAATATAACGATCAAAGACCTACTCAGTCACCGGAGTGGCCTACCCAACTATATTTATTCTTTTGCGGATAGCGTCCGGCACGGACAAAAGTACCCTTCTAATTTGGATGTGGTGAGTTGGTTTGCTTCTGTAGAACCTACCCCTATTCCGTATAACCGCCCGAATCGCTCCTTTAACTATAATAATACTAACTATCTGGTGTTGGCGGCCATTGTAGAAAAGGTGTCGGGAGGCTCTTTCGAAAGCTACCTCCAAAATCAAGTACTGAACCCATTGGGTATGAAGCACACGTTCATGGTCACGAATGCAGCCGACTCCGTACAGCAATACCATACCGTAGGTCATCAGTACGGGCGCATTGTGGCCAAAGACTACTACGATGAAGTGGTGGGCGATAAGGGCCTGTATTCGACCACGGAAGATTTACTGCGTTTTTACAAAGGGCTGTGGGCCAACTGCCTGCTGAGTACCAAAACAATGCATGAGGCATTTACGCCCCGCAGTTTTGAGCGACGCGGGACCAATAACTATGGTTATGGTTTTAGAATGCACCTCGACGAGATGGATCAACCCAAGTATATTTATCATGGCGGCTGGTGGAAGGGCTACAACACCATGATGTGGATGGACCCCACCAATGACTTTGTTATCATTATTCTGGGCAACTCGTATAACCGCTCTGTGTACCAGATAAAAGAGCTACTCGATGTGTTGCATGGGCAGGTGCAATCCGATGATATAGAGAAAGACCTCTGAGTTAGGTTTGAAATCGGGCTTGAATTGAGGATATTTGTCGAGCCAAAATTTCTGACATAGTACATGTTTGCTGCTACCTTACCATTTTCTGCTTTGTTATTGCTGGTTTTGCCGTTTCTTACTTTTGTAGGAATCGTGCTGGCGGGAAAGCGTGTAAACAATACGGCGGGCTGGATTGCCGCGGCGTCAACCCTGCTGGCGTTGCTGGTAAGTATCTTGTATGTTGCTCCCCCGGAGGCAGCCGTCATTCGGTACGACTGGATTACGCTAAGTTCTTATTCCCTTCCAATTACGCTACAATTTGATTCCCTAACCCGGGTAATGCTTTTGCTCGTGCATTTCATTGCCTTACTGGTGCAGGTGTACTCGGTAGCTTACATGAAGCATGATCCCGACCGATACCGGTACTTCGCATTCTTGCAGCTTTTTATCTTTTCGATGTTGGGCATAGTACTGGCTGGTGGTTTGCTGGTGATGTACATTTTCTGGGAACTCGTCGGTCTCTCTTCTTATTTACTCATAGGTTTCTGGTACAAAAAGCCCCGGGCGGTGTGGGCGGCTAAAAAAGCCTTTATCCTGAACCGGATCGGCGATGCCGCCTTTCTGACGGGGATATTACTTTTATTACATTATACCGGAGCCACTACATTCGCTGAGTTACCAACGGCCATTTTATCGCTTTCACCTGCACTATTGACTACCATCGGAATATGCCTGTTTGGCGGAGCCGTGGGTAAGTCGGCGCAGTTCCCGTTGTCGGCCTGGCTACCAGATGCCATGGAAGGCCCTACTCCGGTATCGGCCCTCATACACGCGGCTACTATGGTGGCGGCCGGAATATTTCTTTTGGCTCGTATTTCCTTTTTACTTACCCCAAATGCGCAGCTTGTAGTTGCCGTGGTTGGTACCATCACTATGCTGCACGGTGCCTGGAAAGCCACGCAAGCCTGGGATATCAAGCAAGTACTCGCTTATTCTACTATTTCGCAGCTAGGACTTATGGTGTTGGCCGCCGGGGTAGGTAGCTCGCAAGTAGCCATTTTTCACCTGTTAACGCATGCATTCTTCAAGGCAGGATTATTTTTATCCGCCGGCTCCGTCATTCATGCCCTTGAATCAAGTGATAAGGCATCAACCTTTGACCCTCAAGATATGCGTACCATGGGTGGGCTCCGAACGGTGATGCCGCGTACGTTTATTTGTTTTGTGGTATGCGCCGCTGCTTTGGCGGGTCTGCCTCTCTTCTCAGGTTTCTTATCAAAAGATGCCATCTTTCTGGCGGCGTTCGCCCGGGCGGGGGAGGTAGGCAGCTGGTACTATATCTTACCCGTTATGGCTGTGCTGGCGGCTGGGTTCACTGCTTACTACATGGTGCGACAGCTGTGGCTTGTGTTCATGGGAGAAAGTCGATTTATAACTGAGGTGGAGGTCAAACCGCACGAATCACCCGCTTTGATGTGGGCCCCCATGGCGCTGCTTGCACTGGGTTCTCTTTTCTTTTGGTTTTCGCCTAACCCAATCGATGCCTCAGGGTGGTTCTTACATCTGATGGCATATCAGGAAGGTTTTCATGCCCTCTGGGTACCTGGGTTGTCGGTGTTAGTGACGGGTCTGGGTTTGGCGCTGGGGTACCGCCGGGCCATCGGGGCGGGTTTTCTGCCCGAAGGTTCTGAGCAGGAAGAGAAGGAGGAAACAGCAGGTAGGTTTAAGTTATTGGCCGACTTTGATACCACCAATCAACAGTACATCTTTTTCATAGTACCATTTCAGAAAATCGCCCATTTTTGTGTGGCCATGGAGAAGCGGGTTATTGATTATCTAGTAAACGGAATAGGACGAACTACGGTTGTATTGGCCCATTTACTAAGCTGGACCGACCGGAATATCACCGATGGGGGAGTGAAGGTCGTAATTGCCACCGCCCGGGGAGCCGGAGGGGTAGTTCGTCTATTTCAGAACGGTAAAATTCAGTCCTACTTTGTTGTTACCTTCATTAGCATACTGTTATTGCTTTTGTGGACTTTAATGCTCGGATAAGATTCAATTGATTCGTTGGTTAGCGAGTCTGTAATTTATTATAAAACGTATGAGTGACCACCTACTTACCTTATTGATTGGTATTCCGTTGGCCGGTGCAGTGCTGGCTGTTTTGTGGCCTAACCACCGTAGCCAGGATCTTCGGATCGTGACGATCGTGACATGTGCGTTGGAGGTCGTGATGACGGCCGTGCTGTACTTTGGCTTTGATTCTGATTTGGGGGCTTCACAATACGAGGAACTCGCCAACTGGATTACCCTTCCGTTGGGTTCCTTGGGTACCGTGTCCATTGACTATGCGCTATCAGTTGATGGTATCAGCCTGCCCTTGGTACTGCTCTCTGGTGTGGTAATGCTGGTGGGGGCCATCAGCCCCTGGAAAATAGTACAGCGAAGAAAGGCCTATTTTTCGCTGTACTTGCTGCTGAGCGGAACGGTAATGGGCTGTTTTTTGGCGCAGGATCTCTTTCTGTTTTACTTATTCTTTGAGTTTATGCTCCTGCCCATGTACTTCCTCATCGGGCTTTGGGGTGGGCCAAGGCGAGAATATGCCGCGATTAAATTTTTTGTCTATACATTTCTTGGGTCGTTATTGATTCTCATCGTAATGATTGGCCTGTACCTGTCAGCGATTGATCCGGTCGAAACGGCACTTGCCATGGGACTTATTACGGAAGGCGTAATGGCTGGTCCGGATGTCATTCAACTGGTTCAGCAGGCATTGGCCCAAAATCAAATAGCCCAGGAAGCCTTGGTGCATACGTTTCGGTTTGAATATCTAGCTGATACTGCCAATTACCTACCCAACGCCTGGCTGGCGCCCGAAGCGGATATGTTCTGGGGCGATACCTCCGTCCGGTTGATTGCCTTCTGGTTTTTATTTGCGGGTTTTGCCGTAAAGTTACCCGTAGTACCCGTGCATACTTGGCTACCCGATGCCCACGTAGAGGCACCTACGGCTATATCGGTTGTGTTGGCGGGTATTCTTTTGAAAATTGGCGGCTACGGTTTTATTCGGATCGTGGATGGTTTCTTTCCCGCCGAAGCATTTTATAGTTCGGTTCCGTTGGCAATACTGGCCATGGTATCGATTGTGTACGGTGGTTTTAATGCCTTGGGGCAGTATGATCTCAAAAAGATGATTGCCTATTCTTCGGTATCCCACATGGGGTTTGTGTTGTTGGGAATTGCTGCCTTTACCGCCGAAGGATTCAACGGGGCTATCTATCAAATGGTAAGCCACGGTATCCTGTCGGCCATGCTGTTTTTGTTGGCGGGGGTAATCTCTGATCGTACCCATGACCGGCAGATAGATAACTACCAAGGCCTGATTGAACCCATGCCTCGCTATGCCGTATTGACCGGAGTAGCATTTTTTGCTTCGCTTGGTCTACCGGGTTTCTCTGGTTTTATCGGGGAGCTATTTACCTTGATGGGGGCTTTCCGGGCCGAGCAAATACCCGCTTGGATTCCGGCACTTTCTACCCTAGGTATTGTATTGGCGGCAGGCTATTTCCTCTGGACACTACAACGGATGTTTTTTGGGACCTTCTGGTATCGGCATCAATCCGCCGCTGGGCTCTTACCTGATCTCACCGCGCGTGAAGCGGGCTTGCTCATTGTATTAGGCGTCATTTCGTTTCTTATTGGTATTTTTCCTAATGTACTTTTTGATCTCAGTAGCCCCTCCGTGCAGGAATGGTTCGAAGGTCTGAACTAGTATTGGGTTCGCAGTACCATGCTTGTAATTCCTCGGGAGCTACTTCAATAAATTCTAGCTTGTATCGTTCAAAAAAAAGTACAATCTTCAAGATAGGTGTCAAAATGATATTCTATTAGAAACTATTTAGTATCATTTTAGTTATCAGGATAATATTTCGATTTCTTGGTGGATAAGTTTAGGCAATGACTAAGCCTGAATCACATTAGTTAGTACTTTTGTAGTAAAAAATAGGGCGATATGTCTTTGGTGTAGTAACAACAGTTTTTTTTTGACTACTTAAATTCAGTGAAGGGATTAGTTTATATCGTATTTAGTATACTTTTAGTGGCCCAAATGGTGACTGGGGCGTCTTCTTTTGATAATACTATTTCTTCGAATAGTTATACTAAGAACAAGTGCTATTTGAAACAGACGTGCTTTAAAAAAGGATTCTCTTCTGACGTTAAAACAGTACAAGGTATATCATCACTACTCGATGCCAATGAGCATTCGCATCAATTTGAAGGAGATGATTTGGGGCATGACGATAAACCTGAAAATGCCCACGAAGACTCTTTGAGTCTAATAGCTTACTACTTTCGCTTTTACTCGCTTGGTAAACAGCTTTATCCTGTTCTGGTTAAGGAATATAATTCTTTTCTTCAATTCAATCTCCTGCCTCCCAGGATAGCCTAATTGCTTCTTTTCTCGACTGATGCCACCGATTCTACTAGATTCAGGCAGCAAAGTGTTGGGTCTTGATGTAAGGTTTTATTAGTTATAAAAAATATTTCAAACACAGAACTAAGCAATAGACTTCAAGTCGGAGATCTCGGCTTGTGCTTACCTGCAATTAATTGGTATCAAAATGAAAGCGTTAAAAATAGTAACATCCTCCATCCAGGTGGTGATGGTGGCACTTATACTCGGTTGCACCGCCAATAGTAAAGAAAATACGGAACAAACAATTTCTAAAACAACTGTGAAGGAGCTCCCAGCTGTGGAGTTAACCCCTCAAACCACTAGTCTGCACCGTGAGTACGTAGGCAACATCAACGCCATCCGTAACGTGGAAATCTACGCCAGGGTGAAAGGATACCTCGAAGAGATATACGTCGATGAGGGCCAGAAGGTAAGGAAGGGCCAGGTATTATTCCGAATTAACGACGAAGAGTATGAGGCTGAGCGCGCCCGCGCCAAAGCTAATCTTCAAAGCGCTATTGCGGAAGCCAAGTCGGCTGAACTGGAAGTGAGTCGGCTTAAAATGCTGGTTGATAAAAAGATTATTTCTAAGATCGAGTGGGAAGTGGCCGAAGCGCGGCTGCTGGCGGCTCAGGCTAAAATTGAGGAAGCCCGCTCGGAGCAAACCAATGCAGCCATTCACGTGGCTCGCACACGCATCAAAGCCCCTTTTGACGGCATCATTAACCGTATTCCTTACAAAGTGGGTAGTCTGATTGACGAGGGAACTCTGCTGACCTCGGTTTCGGATACCCGGAAAGTGTACGTCTATTTCAACGTGTCAGAAAACGAATACCTAGAATATACCAAAGCCAAGCACGAGGGCTCAGACGGAACTAGTGTGGAGGTGGAACTCGAATTGGCGGATGGATCGCCTTTCCCAGCTAAGGGGTACATCCAGACAATGGAAAGTGAATTTGACGAAGGAACCGGATCAATTGCTTTTAGGGCGCAGTTTCCTAATGACAACAATTTGTTGAAGCACGGTTCATCGGGCACCATTCGCCTGACCAACATTGTCGATGATGCACTACTCGTTCCTCAAAAGGCCGTTTTCGAGATTCAAGACCAGAGCTATGTGTACGTAATAGATAGCACCAACCATGTACGCATGACCAGTTTTGTACCTAGGTCACGTTTTTCCACGTACTATCTGGTTCAATCGGGATTGCGGAAGGGCGACCGCATCGTTTACGAAGGCATTCAGTCGCTCAAAGACGGAGATAAAATAAAACCCAAGCTCCTTTCTCTCTAAACTGATCACTCATGTTTGATATTTTTATAAAGAGGCCTGTGCTGTCTCTGGTTATTTCGGTTGCGATCACGTTATTAGGCGGGCTGGCGCTAATCGGGCTACCCATTACGCAATTTCCCGAAATCGTACCGCCTTCGGTTACGGTGACGGCCAATTATACCGGTGCCAACGCCGAGGTATGTACCAAGGCGGTAGCTACTCCCTTAGAACGCGCCATCAATGGCGTGCCGGGCATGAGCTATATGACTTCTGTGTCCACGAACAGTGGTATGACACTCATTACGGTGTTTTTTCAGGTAGGTACCGATCCCGACTTAGCCGCAGTAAACGTGCAGAACCGTGTGCAATCGGTGATTGATGAGTTACCCGAAGAAGTGATCAAAGCGGGAGTAATTACCGAAAAAGAGGTGAACAGTATGCTTCTGTACCTCGACATCATGAGCTCCGACACAACCTTAGGGGAGAAATTCGTGTACAATTTTGCCGATATAAACGTGCTGGCCGAACTCAAACGAATCGATGGCGTAGGTTTTGCCCAGATCATGGGTAACCGCGACTACTCCATGCGGGTGTGGCTCAAGCCCGACCGCATGGTGAGCTACAAAGTATCCACCGATGAGGTAATTGAAGCCATACGCGCCCAAAACGTGGAAGCTGCCCCCGGAAAGTCGGGTATAGGCTCCGGTAAGATTTCTCCCCCGCTGCAGTATGTACTGCGCTACACCGGAAAGATGTTTGAGCCTAAGCAATACGAAAATATTGTGATTCGGGCGGAAGCCGATGGTTCTATGCTGAAACTAAAAGATATAGCTGATGTCGAATTCGGATCGCTCGACTACGACATGGCGTCCACGTCGGATGGCCGCCCCTCGGCTTCCATCATGCTCAAGCAGCGGCCCGGCTCCAACGCCCGCGAGGTAATTGCCCGGGTGAAGGAGCGGATTGCCGAATTGAAAGAAAGTTCTTTTCCGCCCGGTATGACCTACAGCGTATCCTACGACGTTTCACGGTTTTTGGACGCGTCCATTGCGGGCGTGGTGATAACCCTGTTTGAGGCGTTCATTCTGGTGTTTCTGATTGTCTACCTGTTTTTACAGGACTTCCGTTCTACGCTCATTCCGGCTTTGGCTGTACCCGTGGCGCTGATAGGTACCTTCGCCTTCATGCAGCTGCTGGGCTTCTCCATCAACCTGCTTACCCTGTTTGCGCTCGTGTTGGCCATTGGTGTCGTGGTAGATAATGCCATTGTAGTGGTGGAGGCCGTCCACGCCAAAATGGCCGAAAAAGACATGTCGGCCCGGGAAGCTACCTTCGCGGCTATGAAGGAAATCAGCGGGGCTATTGTGGCTATTACGCTGGTGATGTCGGCGGTTTTCATTCCCGTAGCCTTTATGTCTGGTCCGGTGGGGGTTTTCTACCGCCAATTTTCTCTGACGCTAGCCATCTCCATCGTTATTTCGGGTATCAACGCCCTGACCCTTACCCCGGCGTTGTGCGCTATTTTGCTAAAAAACGTTCATCACGAAACCAAGAAAAACCCTAACCTACTGGATAGGTTTTTCGCGAGCTTCAACCTGGGCTACGACCGTATAGCCATGCGCTATAAAGGGCTATTAGGAGTCATAGCTGGTCGGCGGATCGTAACAATTTTATTGCTGGTCGGGTTTTGCGTAGCTACTTGGGGTATCAATAGCATACTACCCTCGGGTTTTATCCCCTCCGAAGATCAGGGTGTACTTTATGTCAACGTGACTACCCCCTCAGGAGCTACCGTGGAGCGAACCGAAGCCGTATTGGATGCGGTTCAGAAAAGTGCCGCAAGTCTTGATGAGGTCGAGTCTGTTTCGACACTGTCGGGGTATAGCTTACTGACGGAGTCCGACGGGGCGTCGTACGGTATGGGCATGATCAATCTCAAGCACTGGGACGAGCGTGAGCGCTCGGTCAATGAGATTATGGCTGTTATGAAGGAAAACACGAAAACGATTTATGACGCCACGATCGAGTTTTTTCCGCCCCCCCCCGTGCCGGGTTTTGGTAATACCAGTGGTTTTGAGCTCCGATTGTTGGATAAAACCGGCAGTGGCGACTTCCAGCAGACGGCCCGAGTAGCGAACGAGTTCATCGGAAGTCTGCGCGCCAATCCGGCCATAGCTAATGCATTTACGGGGTTTGATGCCAGTTTTCCGCAGTACCTCATTCACATGGACCAGGATATGGCAGCCAAGAAAGGTGTGACCGTTGACAACGCCATGAGTACGCTTCAAACCCTGATCGGAAGCTACTATGCGTCCAACTTTATCCGTTTTGGGCAGATGTACAAAGTCATGGTGCAGGCCGACCCAAGTTACCGCGTGAATCCGGAAGATATCACCAAGATGTTTGTTAAAAACAATCGGGGTGAGATGGTTCCTTTTGCCACCTTTACGCAGCTTGAGCGTGTGTACGGCCCCGAACAGCTAACCCGCTACAACATGTATACCTCAGCCATGATTAACGGCGAACCCGCGCCGGGTTTTAGTAGTGGAGATGCCATTAGGGCGGTAGAGGAAATTGCCAAACAAAAACTTCCCAAAGGCTTTACCTACGAGTGGTCGGGTATGACCCGCGAAGAGATTTCATCAGGCGACCAAGCTTTTTATATTTTTATTGTCTGCTTGATATTCGTGTATCTGTTGCTGGCAGCCCAGTACGAAAGCCTCCTGCTACCACTACCGGTTCTGCTTTCGCTCCCCACGGGTATTTTCGGGGCGTTTTTAGCCCTTAAACTCATGGGTCTTGAAAATAACATCTACGCGCAGGTATCGCTCGTAATGCTCATCGGACTATTGGGTAAAAATGCCATTTTGATTGTGGAGTACGCCATCTTGCGACAAAAGGAAGGATTGTCGGTGCTGGAAGCAGCCATGGAAGGAGCCACTGAGCGGCTTCGCCCTATCCTGATGACTTCGTTTGCTTTTATAGCGGGGCTTATTCCGTTATGCGTGGCAACCGGAGCCGGGGCCCTCGGCAACCGCTCCATCGGTACCGCTGCGGCGGGTGGTATGCTCATCGGTACGATCTTCGGAGTCATCCTGATTCCGGGTTTGTACGTGCTGTTCGCCGGGCTTACTGAGCGTCGTAAGAAACCCCCGGTAGAAAGCTCGCCTGAATTGGTGGAAGAAAGCCTCGTTAACTAGTCAACTTCGTTTTATCGGGTAGCCTTGCCTAGGCTGGGGCTACCCTGATTTACTTTTTCAAATTATGTCTTCCTTATCTTATATAAAAAAAATAACGGGTGTACTCGTGCTACTTTCGCTGTATAGCTGCAAGCTCATGACACCCCTGCCGCAGCGATCCGCTATTCAGGCTCCCCGTACCTTTTTGGAAAGGGTGGACAGTGTGAGCGTCGGTGACCAATCGGTTCGTCAGTTTTTTACTGATGCCTACCTGGTAGCTCTAATTGATACAGCCTTGCAGCGAAACCCCGATCTGGCCATGGCTTTGCAGCGAATTGAAATAGCCCGGGCTGATATCCTTGAACGGGATGGTGCTTTACTTCCCAGTGTTCAGCTGGAAGGGCTTGGCGGAGTACGGCGCTACGGTGAGTACACGCAGGAAGGGGTAGGTAACTTCGATACCAATTTTTCGGATAATATCAATCCTGACCAGAAAATGCCCAACCCTTTACCGGAGTATTTTGGGGGGGGGATAAGTACCTGGGAGATCGATTTGTGGGGAAAACTTCGCACGCGGCGCAAAGCCGCCTATACCCGATTTTTGGCCACCGAGAAGGGGCGGCAGCTCATCGTGACCAACCTGGTGGCGGATATTGCCCGGTCGTACTACGAGCTCCTGACGCTAGATAATCAGTTGGAGATCCTTGAACGAAATGCCGATCTGCAACAAAAAGCGGTGGAAACCATTGTGATTCAGAAGGAGGGCGGGCGCGCCAACGAGTTGGCCGTACGTCAGTTCCGGGCTCAACTATTGAATACCCGCAGCCTGGAATGGCAGATCAAGCAGCAAATCATGGAGGTTGAGGCCCGAGTTAATACGCTATTGGGGCGCTTTGCTCAGCCTATCACGCGCGGAAACCCGATTACTCAACAATCAATATCTGATAAACTTAACGTGGGTGTACCCGCTCAGATGCTTCGCCGAAGACCCGATGTGCAGCAGGCCGAGCTGGAACTCCGGGCATCGGGTGCGGACTTGCAGGCGGCTCGCTTGGCGTTTTTGCCGTCACTGAACCTGAACGCTTACCTTGGGTTTAATGCGTTCAGTAGTTCGGTACTGTTTTCGCCTGCTTCGCTGGCCTATGGCCTACTGGGCGGCCTAACTGCCCCGGTGATCAACCGCAAAGCTCTGAAAGCGGGAAAAAATCGGGCGCAGGCTCAGAATCTGGAAGCTTTGTATGCTTATAATAAGGCAGTATTGATAGCTTTTCAGGAGGCGGCTCTCACCATGCGTACTGTTGAAAACCTGAGGAAGATATCGGAGCTGAAATCTCAGGAAACAACCGAACTACAACAGGGGGTATCTATTTCAAATGACCTGTTTCTAGCGGGGTATGCTACCTACCTTGAAGTAATTACGGCCCAGCGTACCGTGCTTGCGGCTGAGTTGGAACAAACTACCATTCAGCAGCGGCAGTTTACGGCTATGGTAGATTTGTACCGATCATTGGGGGGCGGCTGGGAATAGGCCCAATCTAGATGTACCTGCTGAATCAAAAAAAGACACCCTGTGGAGTGCAGTACCCGTTTATCCTGATCGTTGGGGCTATTGAGCTATTTTGCGTAGATTAGGGCTGCATATTTGTGCCAGAAGAGAGTGCTTGAAGAAAGTACTCTCCCTATCTTTTCACTCTAATTTATCTTAACCTATGTTTTTTATAGTAATTGGTCTTTTTTTGGTGGTAGCGGGTTTTGCCGTTAATACACCGTCGATGGCCATTTCGCAATACGCGAGGCCTATCAAAATTGCTGGTATTGTCATTGCCCTGCTTGGAGCATTAACGTCTAGTATCCGGCAGATTGATGCTGGTACCATTGGAGTACAGTCTCTCTTCGGAAAGGTAAATGATAACGTATTGGAAAATGGCCTGAATTTCGTCAATCCACTCGTGGATGTGACAATCTTTGATACCAAAACCCAGAACTACACCATGTCAGCTTCGGCCGCCGAAGGAGATCTTTCGGGTGATGACGCCATCCGGGTGCTATCGGCCGACGGACTAGAAGTAGTTATTGATCTAACGGTACTGTACAAAATCCTTCCAAGCGAATCACCTAACATTTTCCGCGAAATTGGTCGTGACTACAAGGATAAAATTGTACGTCCGCTGACCCGTACCCGTATTCGTGACAACGCGGTTTATTACGATGCCGTTTCATTATATTCCAAGAAGCGGGATGAATTTCAGGACCGGATTTATAAAACCATCGATAAAGATTTTAAAGATCGTGGTTTGATCCTGGAACAACTCCTGATCCGGAACATTGACCTGCCGGAGTCAGTGAAGAAAACGATCGAGTCGAAAATTAACGCGGAGCAGGATGCCCAGAAGATGGAGTTTGTCTTGCAGAAAGAAAAGCAAGAAGCTGAGCGTAAGCGCGTGGAAGCAAAAGGTATCTCTGATTACCAGACGATCATTGCTGCCAGCCTTACGGATCGTCAGTTGCAGTACGAGATGATCAAAGCTCAGAAAGAATTAGCCGCATCACCCAATGCCAAAGTGGTTATTATGGGCGGTGGTAAAGGCATGCCTCTGATCCTGAACAACTAGTACTAGTTACTTAGATAATTTTTGAAAATAGAAAGCCCGCTAATTTTCGTTGATTAGCGGGCTTTCTATTTGGCTATTGTGTTGTATGGCCTAGTTATTTGAGACTAGATAAAAACTCTACCACGTCGCGGATTTCTCTTTTCGACATGATATAACCCATGGGTGGCATGCTGGAAGGTATGTTTTCGCGCTTGGCGATACGAGCCGTCGGGATTTTCAAAGGTTCCGCTTCGGAGGTTTTAAGCACCAGTTCTTCGCTGTTTTCAGCCGAAAGAATACCCGTGACGGCTTGTCCGTCTTTCAACGTGAGCATGACGGTACCATAGCCGGGTGAAAGGCGGGCACTGGGCTCCACGAGCGCTTCCAGAATCTGCTCACGGCTCAGCACATTGGCGATTCCCGAAAGCGATGGCCCCACCTCGCCACCGCGACCGCCGATGGCGTGGCAACGCGCACATTGGCTGGTTGAGTTGGTATAAAAATACCGTCGTCCCTGCTGTGAATCTCCACCCAAAAGGGCATCCATGTAGTCGGCTACGCCCGTACCTTTAGGCTTCGTCGCGTTCAGGCGGCCAATGAGTGCTTCCGAATTGGTAGCTTCTACGGCTTCGGTCAGTTCAAGGTTCAGACTAGGCGAAAGTTCTTTGTTGGTCATTCGGGTAATGAGGTTATTCAGGATTGGTTCTGTTTTACGGGGATCTATCCCGCTCAGAATTCTAAGCATCTGCTGCTGCTCTTTTACAGAACCATTACCAAACATACCTTTGCCAAATACTAGGTTTACCACCTCGTTCAGGGCTTCCTGAGACAGGATAGAGCCGTCGATCAGGCTCAACGCCTTGGTACGCACATCCTCGCTGGAATCATTCATTCCCTTCTTGATCACAGCTTCCATATCGGAGTACTTCAAAGTATTCAAAGCCGTAAGCATGGCGGCCCTTACCTCAGGCGACTTACTATCGTTCAGAATCGAAGCCAGTTGGCTGTTGTAATTAGTAAGGCCTAAGTTAGCAAGCATTGCCGCCGTAGCAACCTGAGTATCGGGATTCTGATCAGCCAGTAGAGCGGGTACATAAGGAGCTACCGTAGCTCGGAGGGCTACCGGATCACGCTTGACTACTCCCCGGTAGCGGCCATCCACCCGGTCAAGCACGGAAGGCTCCGCCCAGGTACCGAGGGTAGCAAGGGCTTCGGTCCGGAGTTCTTCGCTAATATCTTTACGCTTGGCAAAATCAAGGAGTATGTTCAGTTGGGCATTTCCACCCACGCGCAAGCTGGCGTTGATGGCCCGGCGCAGCAAAGGCTCAGAAGTAAAGCGCGTTTCTTTCAACGTAGCGGCCAAAGCGGGTAGGGCCGCTGGGATAGACAAATCATCGTTGATAGCCCGGGCTGCTTCGGCTACGACGTACTCATGCTTGTCGTTCAGGAATAAACGAACGTTTTCGTTGCGCCAGCGACGTAGTACCAGCAAAGCGGCCAATCGCAGCGATTTATTTGGGTTATTGGCCAGCGCAATGATCGACTCCGTTTGATTGAGGCGAGTAAGTGCTACCACGGCCGCGTGGCGTAGGTACAGGTCCTCGTCGTTGTTGGTTTCGATCATTTTCAATAGCGCGGGTACGCCTTCCTTATAGTTTACGCGACCAATAGCCTGCGCGCCAAAGAATCTCACGCGGGGGCTGGCACTGGAAAGTAAGGGTAAAAGTAGTGGGCCCGCCTCCGCGATGACTGCATCACCGAGTACCTTGGCTGCCTGCGCCACTATTTCTGAATCAGCATCTTTTAATAGTGGTAGTAAAGTTTTGCCGTACGATTTATCAGCGCGGGCAAACTGGCCAATTCCCCAGATACCGTGTACGCGGGCTAATTGGTTATCAGTTTGGACCATCGCTTTATTCAATACCGTAGCCCCTTTGGCACCCCGTCCGGCGAGTTCGAGTTGTGCTTTCTGCCGAATCCGCATATCTGCATTAGCGAGTAGCGAAAACAGCATATCGTCCGACTGGGAGGCGTAGTTCAGCTGCATCAAACGCTTCGTTTCTTCGCGCTGGGCTTTCATATCATTTTTTGCCTCGATCACATCCAGCTTCCATACCCGGCCGGTATTTTTAGTATCCCAGCCATTGAGCCAGTCGGCCACGTACAAAGCACCATCCGGACCAAACCGGATTCCCGTGGGCAGAATTCCGGTCAGGATAGTTTTCTCTCCGGCCAGCTCAAAGGAAGCCCCTTTGGGTTTCAGACCAAACGACCAGATCGGTGAACGGGCGGGGTTTCCCACAAATTCCACGAGAAAAAACTTGTTTTTCCATTCTGAGCCTAACGCCGTACCGGGGTTGTAGACCATGCCCGTGGGGCCGTTGTGGAAGTTCATGATGGGAGGAATAAAGTAGGCAGCCTGTCCTTCCTGACGAGGTTTGAACATCTGCTCATCCATCCATACCTTATAGCTATTGTTCTTAGGGTCTGTGTACTTACCATACTGCCAGTTGGAGCGCCAACCAGCATCGTGACCGTCTACGATGTAGACCAATCGCTCGCTTTCGCCGGGGTGATCACCGTCGTTGTCGGCCGTGATAAGGTTGCCGTATTCGTCAAATACAAACTCGTGGGTATTACGCAACCCGGAGGCAAAAACTTCGAAGTCGCTGCCGTCAGGGTTGGAGCGCACAATCACACCTTCGTTAGGGTAGTTGTACTTCTTGCCATCTAGGGCCGTCAGCTGGGCACCGATATCGCCGATTCCCCAGTAGATACGCCCGTCGGGGCCTTCCACTGCTCCTGACATACCGTGGCCACCGAAACCAATGTGTACCCCATAGCCATGGCTGATGGAAGTTTTCTTGTCCAGAATACCATCACCGTTGGTATCTCGTAGTCGCCACATATCCGGGGCAATACCAACAAATACGTCGTTGGCCCGTACGAGCAGCGCTCCGGCTACGTCGGATACTTCCTCGAAGAAATCGCTGAGAATACGCGTCGATACATCAGCGATGCCGTCATTATCCGTGTCTTCTAACCGCCATACCTCGTCTTTTTCTACGGTAAGGTCATGCCAGTCGTGCACGCCATCTTCGTTAAGGTCTTTCAGCCATTCATTTTCGGCGCTCTTCTCCGGGGCGAAGGTTTCGCGCAGAAACTTACGGCGATCTTCCACGGATTGCAGACCGATGGAGGCAGTCATCCAGTTGCGGTGTCCCCGGATATCAAACTCGGAGTTTTTCTGTCGATTAGTACGCGTCAGATACACCCGTCCCTGATCGTCGATTGACATCGCAATGGGGTCAGGGGCCAGGGAGTCAGAGGCCCACAGATCAAGTTTGAGGCCATCGGCCAACTTTACGGATACATTGTCCCGGATTTCTTTGGCCTTTGCTTTGGCAGTACTAGCGTCTTCCTTGATCGCCACGAGCGTCCCGGTAGGGGCAAGTTTAGCGCAAGAAAACACAACCACACCGACGCCTAAGGCTACTAGTATTCGGGGAGATTTGTATAATTGTTTGAGGTTCATAGTGGTATATTTGCTTAGGTAGTATACGTTATTGACAAGGGTTTGTCCACCTTTTATGTTTTCCAAAAAAAGAGCTTCAGATTCGGTTTTTATACTGCAATTAGTAGCAGATATCTGGCGTAACTATCTGCACAGGTAGTTTTATGGTGGAAGTCGTGAATTAAGCATTCTCGATAGAGTACTTAATTCTGGGTTCTATTACCGTAATTTTTTTTACGAAGGTACGCCAACCTGGTAGGCGAATGTGAGTAGATGTACACTGGTACTCGCCTTAAATCAAACAAAAAGCCTCGGGGATAAACCATAACCTGTTCAATATGAAAATGAACCATCAATATCGTTTCCTTGCCGTTCTACTGCTGCTGATTTCAGCCTTCCTGACGGTCAACGCCCAAAATACCGTGAAAGCCGTATCTCTTTTTGATGGTAAAACCCTGAAAGGTTGGAAAACAGTTGACCCTGCTCAACAGAAGGAATGGTTTGTGGCGGATAGTACCATCAGGAGCGGCGACGGGGTCCGTAAGATTCCCGCCAACACCTATTTATACACCGCAAAAGAATACAAAGATTTTGAGTTTCGGTGCATCTTCCGGTTGACGGGCGACCCCAAAACGGGCATGATCAACAGCGGTATTCAGTACCGTTCTCTGATCCAGGACGGAAAAATGGTAGGGTATCAGGCTGATATTGGAAACGGCTACTGGGGAGATATTTACGACGAGCACCGCCGGGCCAAACTCGCCGGTGGTGATTTGAGTACCCTACGCCACCTCCTGAAAGAAGACGGCTGGAATAGCTACATTATCCGGTGCATAGGCAACCGGCACGAACTCTACATTAATGGCGTCAAGACCTGTGACTACACCGAAACAGACGCTACCATACCCAACAAAGGCGTCATTGCCGTTCAGATTCACTCGGGTGGGGTAGCGCAGGTAGAATTCCGCAACCTTACCATCGAGGAGTATTAAATCTTTTATTCATTCCAGCACCACCTATTCAATGAAATTATCACGTCTATTATTTGCCCTGATTCTTGGTCTAAGTTTAGCTCTTTCCCCTGCCGTACGGGCTCAGAAAAAAACGCAATCCGTCCGGATAAAACTCTATACCCCGGAAGAAGAATTGGCCGGTTTTAAAGTGCCACCCGGGTTTGTGGTAGAACTAGTGGCCAGTGAAAAGGACGGCATCGTCAATCCGATTGATCTAACGTTTGACGATGCCGGTCGACTATGGACGCAAACCGCCACGATGTACCCCTTGGACCCGGTAGCCGATATTCAATGGAACGACTTGCTAAAACTAATGGATGATCCGGAAGCGCAGAAAAATCACCCGGCATTCAAACGCATCCTGGATTTATATCAGGGCAAAACCAAGGGAACCGATAAGGTATTAATCCTCTCTGATCTGTACGGGAAAACACCCGCCAAAGTGAATGTTTGGGCCGATGGTCTCACCATTCCAATGAGTATACTACCCTACAAAGGAGGGGCCTATGTAGCCCAAGGGGCCGAGCTTTTCTTTCTGGCCGATCGCGACCAAGACGGCAAGGCTGATACGAGAGAGCCCCTTCTTACGGGCTTTGGATTTACGGATACCCACACGATGGCGCACGCGTTGGTCAGAGGCCCTGGTGACTGGATCCATTTTAGCCACGGAGCGCTCAATAAAGGGGAAGTAGCCTCGCTCAAAAGTGACGCAAAACAAAAGATTGATTTCTGTAAAATTGCCCGCTTCTCACTGGACGCTACCCGAATAGGGTTGGTGAACAATGGTCTGAATAATATCTGGGGGTTTCAACTGCGCGGTAACGGACAGTGGTACGGCTCGGAAGCCAATGACCTGGGCTTTTCGGTGGTGCCCATGGAGCCTCAGTCCGGGTACTCCGGCATCGGAAACGACCGCCTGCGCCCTTACCAACCCTTTGTGTCACCGCTGCATGAGTTTCGGGTGGGTGGTACGGGGATATCGGGTACTGCTTTTGCCGACGATGCCTCGGGCTCCTTTCCGGAGGACTACCGAAACGTAGCTTTTTTGGCTAACCCCATTACAAGCACCATCAACGCCGTCAGGGTTGTTAGAAATGTGGATGGTACGGTCACGGCGGAACACCTACCTGATCTACTGACTTCCGACGATGATTGGTTTCGGCCGGTCAATATGGAGTTTGGCCCGGACGGGTGCCTTTACGTAGCCGACTGGTACAACAAGATTGTTTCGCACAATGAACTACCCACTACCCATCCCGACCGCGATAAGTCCCACGGCCGTATCTGGCGTATCCGGCACGTTAGTCAGCAACCCAGGCCTATTCCTGACCTCACCGCAGTGTCAACGAGTAGCTTGGTACAATACCTGAGGTCTCCCTCGATTTGGGAAAAACGGGCGGCCTGGCATCAGATTACCGATCGTCCCCGCGAACAAACCCAACCCCTGACGGCTCAATTGTTCGCCTTAGCGGCCGATAAATCGGAGGATGAAAATACCCGAATCCACGCGCTTTGGTCACTGGAAGGAATCAAAGCATATAATGCCCCGCTGATAACTTCGCTACTACAATCAGCGCCGCCTGATCTCAAACGAGAAGCAATCCGTTCGTTGACTAGTTTTTCTATAAGCTCAGCTGAGAGAGCTGCTTTATTGAAGCCCTTGATGGAAGAAGCTAATCCGATGATCAGGTCGCAAGTACTCAGAACTCTGGCGGAAGCTGGTACCGCCAATCACGATGTGATTGATATACTGGTACGGGCTTGTAAATTTGAACTACCCGGTAATGGACTGGGCGGAGCTTACGAGCGAAAGTTTGAGCGTTTCCTGGCTCGTATGGCCTTGGAGCAGTACGCCGATGAGTTACATACCTATCTCCAAGCACCTCTGGCAGTTGACATTCCGGTACTGAATATGTTGTGGGCTACTCAGGCGCTCCCCACTAAACAAAGGGAAGATACATTTCTTACCTTCTGGCCGCAATCGGGTATCTCACTAATGGACGAATCTACTTTTATTAGTATCGCCTCGATGCTCGGTAACCCCCGTATTTTGGAAGCGGTAAAATCTAACGTAGAGGCTCCTGCGCACGCCAAAGCGTATGTTTCGTATTCTTTGCAAAATCAAAGTCAGGTACAATCGGCCGAGCTTGCCCGCCTTCTCGAAGCTCCGGTGAAAACGCTGATGAAAAGTAAAGCGGAGATCGATCAGAATCTTGCGTTGGATGCCATTGGACGCTATAAAATTAAGAATGTACAAATAGAGGTAGTAGCATCGCTCAGTGGTGAAGTAGCCAATAAGACCCTGGATCTTGCGCTGAAAGCCCTTGAAACTGATTCAAAACAGGGACAAGAAGTACTTCTGTCGGTGATTCAGAACCCAAATCTAAGTTTTGGGACTCGGGCGGTGTCAGTAAGTAACCTCACCCGGGTGAACCCCAAAGAAGCACAAGCCGTACTTCTACGCTTGCTTCCTAAGCTGAGTCCCAACGAAAAAACTGAGCTAACGAAGGTACTTTCATCGTCGAAAGAAGGGGCTAGTTTGCTGGTAGATAGCTACGCTAAAAAGCAACTAGGACTCTCGAATTTTGATATGTCGTCGGCGGAGCGAGTCGTAGCGAGTACGCAAGGGGATAGCCGTGGAAAAATGATTCTGGATGGAGTCAAGAAACGCGAAGAAGAGAAAAAGAAAGCATTTGATGAAAAGCTTAGCCGGTACATGATTATTGCCGGGAAACATTCGGGTAATCCCAAAGAAGGAAAATTACTTTTCCAGACTTGTCTTCTGTGTCATCAGGTAGGTACCGAAGGACAAAACATTGCGCCCGCGCTGGATGGCTCTGCTTCCCGGGAAAATGAAGCGCTAATTACCGCTATTCTTGACCCTGACGCGGCCGTAGAGTCGGGCTACGCGGTGTATCGAGTGACCAAAAAAGATGGGAGCAGCGTAGAGGGGTACCTTGTCAACAAGGAGGCTCGTGGTACCACGGTTGCCTTTATGGGAGGTAGTAAGGTATTTGTGGAGGCGGGCGCTATTAAAAGTCAGGGTTTTCTGGGCGGTCGCTCTTTCATGCCCAAAGGCCTGATTGATCAATATAAAGACAAGCAGGTAGCGGATTTGTTGTCTTTTATTAAGACGTTGAAGTGAGGGGTGGAACCCCAATCTACCCCACCAACCGCCCCAGCATGTGTATCAGGTAGTTCTCATTGCCCGAAAGAGTACCATCGGCGGGGGCGAGGTTGACTACCACCTTTTGCCGGGGCATGCGGTAGCCCGAGTATTTGAGTGAGGTCTCCACGCGCTGCTCGCTTTCCTTCACGGCGTTGTCGGGCAAGCCCACCATAAAAAAGCGAAGACCCTGACTTACCGTGACTTCAATGGTAATCATGGAGGCATCTACGCCATACACTGCGCCGCCG
>Ga0335398_10001152_pt1 | contig 46387 bp, 49 predicted proteins | sample BON03_FD_205742 | JGI IMG/M metagenome (GOLD analysis project Ga0335398, IMG submission 205742) | Freshwater microbial communities from Lake Bonney liftoff mats and glacier meltwater in Antarctica - BON-03 (spades assembly) (version 2) | ecosystem: Environmental > Aquatic > Freshwater > Ice >... | reverse complement strand
GACTTCTTCATGGTGGTTGAGCTTTCTTCGGTTCAGGTTGAGGATGTCGAGAACCCGCATTCTGGGCCCACGACTGCTTCAACCACCAACTCAACCTTCAACTACGGGCGGGACATCCTCCAACGAGCCCGTCAAAAAGTAAGTAGCCGGGATTGGTTTGGATGCTTACCTGACCCCAGCTTGCGTTGGGTGAGCGGCGGCGAGCGTTCGCATAAATATACAATAAAATCAACTACTTACAAGTATGCTGAGGGCGGCGCATCATAGGTGATGGGCCGCCCTCAGTTGTTTCAACTCCGTTATTTCAAGCGGGGGGTGTCTGCAGCACTAGCCCCGCTTTAACTCCGCCACCGATTTCACCAGTTCCCCATCTGCACACACCAGCGGTTTGGTTGCCGCGCGCGTGACGCCGAACGTCGGCACGTACTGGGAGTGTCAGGCTTCACTGGTGCGCAGTTTGCCTTATGCATATAACGTATATACACATAGCGGTGTGCGGTTCAAGCACGATCCTGCAAAGGCTGTGGCAAATCTCAAGAAACATGGCGTTTCATTTGCCGATGCAGAGGGTGTGCTTGAAGACCCACTCGCGGTCACCGTCGAAGACCCGGACGCCGAAGGTGAGCAGCGCTTCGTAACCATCGGGCTGGGAAACGTTGGTGAATTACGCCGGTAAATTAATTGTGTTGGTCTGGACAGAGCGTGGCGGCGAGTGCCGTCCGATCTCGGCGCGTCGTCCGACGCGAAAGGAGTGAAAATATTATGAGAGCTGAATACGATCTTTCCAAAGGCAAGCGCGGTGCGGTGATCCCACAAAAGGGGAAGACGCGCATCTCCATTTTTATTGACGACGTCGTTCTCGATGAATTTCGCGCACGTGCGGAAAAATCCGGGACCGGTTATCAAACCATGATGAATGACGCGTTGCGGAAGTATCTTTCCGAAACCGACCAACCGGTAACCGAGAAGATGTTGCGACAAGTGCTGCGGCAGGAAATGCCCGAATACCTGCGAGGTCTAACTACCGCATCCACATCGACGCGCCCCAAGAGCAGCACGCGCCGGTGATGCGAGATGTTTGCGCGCCGCCGGTGACGACTAGGGTCACGGTGTTGTCGCAGCGATGTGGTTATTAAGCAATTGAATAATAACAATAATTAGTGTTTTATGGGGTATGCGTTCCCAATAGACCAAGGCCGTGCCGCCCGGCCCGGATGGGATTGCCCATACCCAATTAGGGAACTATCATACCCATAATGGGAACGAAGAAGAAAATCAGTTTCGGCGATGTCCTCTTTACCAAGACCCAGCGCCGGGTCCTGGGGCTGCTGTTCGGCAATCCGGGCCGCAGCTATTACGCCAATGAAATTGTGCGCTACGCCGGCGCCGGCATCGGTGCGGTGCAACGGGAGTTGGAGCGCCTGGCCGGGGTGGGCCTGCTGACAGTCACGAAAATCGGCAACCAGAAGCACTATCAGGCAAACCGCGAGGCGCCGATTTTCGAGGAGCTGTGCGCGATTGTGCTCAAGACCTTTGGTGTCGCGGATCATCTGCGCGATGCGCTCGCACCGCTGGCAAAGCGTATAGACGCAGCGTTCATCTATGGCTCGGTGGCCAAGGGGGCGGATACCGCCGGTAGTGACATTGATCTGATGATCGTCAGTGACGCGCTGTCGTTTCCCGATGTGATGGCGGCGCTGAGCAAAGCCGAAGGTGCCATCACGCGCGCCGTCAATCCGTCGGTGCTCGGGCGCAAGGAGTGGCGCCGCAAGGCGGCAGAGGCCGGCGGCTTTGTGTCCCGCGTGATGCAGCAGCCGCGGATTTATCTGGTTGGATCGGATGATGACCTCCCCCAATCTTGAAAATCTGGTGAAGGTCGGCAAGCTGAAGAAAGAAGCCGTCAGCCAGGCAGAGCTGGATGGGCTGGTGAAATCCGGTCGTGTGCGTCTGGCCGACGCGCGCACCGCGTCGTTGTCCATCGAGAGCCGCTTTGACCTGGCCTACAACGCCTCACATGCGCTCGCGCTGGCGGCGCTGCGCTGGCATGGTTATCGCTCCGATAACCGGTATCTGGTGTTCCAGTGTCTGGCGGAAACCGTAGGCCTCGGCCCGGAATACTGGCGGGTACTGGCGCTGGGGCATGAACGCCGCAACGTCGCCGAGTACGAGGGGCATCTGGACGTGGAAGAAAAGCTTGTCGCTGATCTGATCCGCATCAGCGAAATGCTGCTGGAAAAAGTATCGGCGCTGGGGAAGGCGCCGCAACCCTAACCCCGCTTCAGTTCCGCCACCGATTTCACCAGCTCCCCATCCGCCCGCACCAGCGGTTTGGTCGCCGCGCGCGTAACCCCGAACGTCGGCACGTACTGTGAATGTTTGCCCGCGCCGCCGGTGACGATGACGATCAGGTCGTCGGGTTTGGCCCACATGTGGATCTCGGTATCCAGCGGGGCGTTGGCGTATTGCTCAGTCTGGCGGCGGCGGAAGCGCCGCGCGATGTTGTCCGGGGACCATCGCGACATCGGCAGTGTGGCGTGGTCGTACAGCCATTGTTTGACATCGGCCTTGCTGAAGCCGCCGGCCGCCACGGTCGCCGCGTGTTCGGGGCCGAAGGCGAGCACCGGCTGGCTTGCGTAGTAGGCGTTGTTCGATCCGGTGGTCGCCATGGTGCCGGCGATCATGGTCAGGATACCTTCGGCGGTGAGGCTTTCGTGGTCGTTGACGTTGTGCGGGCCTTCGGCAGCCACAACGGTCACCGAGCTGGCGTCTTTGGGGTAACCCATTTCGACATGCAGCGGGTCCCACGGGTTGGCGGCTTCGTTCTCGGCCACGCAGAAGGTGAACTTGGCCGGCGTGCCGTGGGTGGCCATGTCGCCGGTGCCGGGGATCGCCGCGCCGATGTTCACCAGCGCCAGCCGCACCGCGCGGCCGATGGCGGCGTTGGCGCGGTGGTAGTTGCCCATCACGTTGTGGCCGGAGTTGAGGCCGACCTCGCGCGCCACCGGGCCGTTGAAGATCAGCATCGGCGTGCACGGGTGGGTGGTCGCCTGCGTGCCATAGAGGTTGTATTGCTCTTCGGCCAGCGCTTCGAGTGCGAGCAGCACCAGCGGAAAGTATTCCGGCTTGCAGCCGGCCATCACCGCATTGGCGGCAACGCGGATCGGTGTGGCCGCACCGAAGCGCGGCGGGATCTTGATGACGGGTTGGTCGAAGTCGCGGTCGCAGTACGCCAGCATGCGTTCGACGCGCTCCGGCGTCGGTGGGATCACCGGCAGGCCGTCGCTCCAGCCTTTGGCACAGAGGAATTCGAATACCGCTTCCGGATCGTCGTCGCATTCGATCAGCGCGCCGGGGGCCTGGAGCAGGGTGGCGATTGCGGTCATGACTGTTTCTCCGTGCTCGTTTCTATGCCCTTTTTATCCCGCGATGCCTTGATGAATTTGTAGAGCTGCGGCAGCGCGACTGCGGCGCGTTCGCGCACTGTGGTCATGTCCAGCCCGCCCAGCGGATGTTTGATCTGCAGCAACGGCAGATCAGGCACGCCGAATACCTTGGCCTGTGCGGTGCCGAGTTTCATGAATGAATCCGAACACACCACGGTGGCCAGCAGGCCGCGTTTGGTCAGTTGCGCCATGTCGTGGACACTCCACGACGTGCACGACCCTCAATCGGCCATGGCACTGACGACGAGGTCTGCTTCCTTCGCCAGTTGGTCAAGTATGGCGTCCGTCGCCGGCTTGCTGGAAAAGGGCTTGCGCGTCATCACCACCGAATCGACCTTGAATTCCTTTTTGACGCCGTCGATGATCATTTGCAGCAGATGGTCGGCATTGCCCTTGCTGTTGTCGAGCACGCCAAGGCGGATGCCGGTTGCGCCCAGCGTGCGGCTGGATTTCATTTGTGCGACGTCTTCTACCGGCGCATCGGGTACCACCAGAAAGATTTTGCCCATGCTGACTCCTTGTGAAAATTAACGGCTTGTTTCAAATGCCATGGCATCGTGCGAACCAAGTGCCAGGAAAAATAAGTTTCAATGATTCGTATGCAGCCCACCCCCATCCCAACCTTACCGTCAAGCGGCACCGAGGTCCCCCTGAGGGGGAAGGAGTCATTAGGTATTTCCCTCCCCTTCAAGGGGAGGGCTAGGGTGGGGATGGGATATTCAATCTGGTCTCGTAGCTATTTTGTCAGATTCTCAAAGCCGGATTGTAACGATTGCCCATTACGAAACTCATTGTCCGGTTCAGTTATTAACCTTGATGCCCGCAGCCTTGAATACCGGCGGCCATTTCTTCATTTCTTTTTTGACATGTTCCGTGAACTGTTCCGGCGTGTAACTCACCGGATCAAAGCCGCGGGCTTCGAGCTGCTTGTTGACTTCAGGCAGTTTGATGATGCGGTCGAGTTCGGTATAGAGCTTGTCGATGATGGCGCGCGGTGTTTTTGCCGGGGCCAGCACGCCGTAAAAGCCGTCGACTTCGTAGCCCGGCAGCGCGGCTTCGGCCACGGTCGGCACGTCGGGCAGGGCCTTGACCCGTTTGCCCGAGCCCACGGCGAGCGCACGCAGGCGTCCGGCCTTGATGAACAGAATCGATGCGCCGGGTGAAGTCATCAGCATCGGCACTTCGCCGCTGACCACGGCGGTGGTGGCATTGCCAGCGCCTTTGTACGGGATGTGGGTCATCTTGAGGCCGGCCATGTATTTGAGCAGCTCGATCGACAGGTGGCCGCCAGTGCCGGCGCCGGAGGAGCCGTAGTTGAGTTCGCCGGGGCGCGCCTTGGCGAACGCGATCAGTTCCTTCACCGATTTCACCGGCAGCGACGGATGCACCACCAGCACATTGGGCGAGAACGCGAGCAGGTTGATACGCGCGAAATCGTTGATGGTGTCGTAGGGCAGTTTTTTGTAGAGGCTGGGATTCAACCCGTAGCCGGTGGCCACGATCATGATGGTGTAACCGTCGGGCGCCGAGTTGACGACGATCTCGGAACCGAGAATGCCCGCAGCACCCGGGCGCAGGTCAACCAGCACCTGCTGGCCCCAGTTCTCGGTCATGCGGGCACCGAACAGGCGCGCCAGAAAATCATTACCGCCGCCGGCGGATGACGGCACGATCCAGCGGATGGGCTTCGATGGATAAGTTTGTGCGTGCGCCAATGGCGCGGCCAGCAGCAGCGCGCAGAGCAGGGGGATAAGTTTTTTCATGAGGGGTCCTCGATATAGTTTTGTTCAGAGTTCGTCATTCCGGCGCGCCCCCCAAGGGGACTTCCTTCGGGGCGTCCCCCAAGAGGACTTCCTTCGGGGCGCGCCGGAATGACGGGTTTGGTGATTGAGTTACAGGCTGAGTCACAGGCGTTATTGCAATTTCAGTCCGGCGTTTTTCACCAGCCCGCGCCATTTGGCAAATTCCGTTTTGGTCTGCTGCGTGAATTCACGCGGCGGGTTGCCTACGGTTTCGGTGCCGCCGGCTTCCATGCGTGCCGTGAGTTGGGGTTCGGTGACGGCTTTGGCGGCTTCTCTGTAAAGCTGCTCAAGAATGTTCGCCGGCAGCTTGGCGGGCCCGAACAGGCCGAACCAGGCGCTGACTTCGTAGCCGGGCACGCTCTCACCGATGGTCGGCAGGTCCGGCAGCGCCTTGAGGCGTTTTTCACCGGTCACCGCAATGCCGCGCAGGCGGCCGGCCTTCATCTGCGGTTGGGCGGAGATCGGGCTGCCGAGCATCCAGTTCACCGTGCCCGACATCACCGCCGGGTAACCGTCGGCGACGCCCTTGTACGGGACATGGATCATTTTGGTTTTGGTGAGCACGGTGAACAGTTCCGCACCCATATGCAATATGCCGCCAGTGCCCGACGAGGCGTAGGTGATGGTCCCGGGTTTGGCTTTGGCCAGTGCCACCAGGTCGTCGACGGATTTCACCGCAAAGGACGGCGTGACCACGATGATGTACGGATTGGTGGTCAGTTTGGTGATTGGCTGAAAATCGGCTATCGGGTCGTACCTCACTTTGCGTATCGCCGCGTTGGTGAGGTAGCTGCTGCTGCTCACCATCAGCGTGTAGCCGTCGGGCACCGCGCGCGCGGCGATCTCTGCGCCGATGCTGCCGCCGGCGCCGGGCCGGTTGTCGACGATAAAGGGCTGGTTCCACACCGCATTCATGTGCTGGGCAACGATGCGCGCGAGGCTGTCAACGCCGCCGCCCGCGGACACCGGCACAACGATGCGTACCGGGCGCTCGGGATAAGCGGCGGCATTGGCGGTTGCAATGAGCGGCGGTACGATGAGCAGGGCCGCGATGAGGGCGGGCCGCAGTATTCTGAGTGTAATTTTCATGAAGACTCCTCTGTTATGTGGCGATTGTTTTTGTTGTGTGTGGGTATGCCCGCGGCGCGAATTGGGCTCGAGGCTTGGATCAAGGCGCGGAACCTTCCCATGACACGCGAGGCGCATGGAAGCATGGAAGCCGATGATTATCTGACCCGCTCACTCTTGAGTAAATTGAAATTATTGCAACAATTGTTCGTGTTGGCGCATTAATGGGTGGGTGCTCAAAGCACCGACGGATTTGCTGAACAAAGCTATCTCTGCAGTTTCCGGCTGAGCTGCGGGAGAGTTATAAAATAATAATTAATAAAATCAATCACTTGAAAACATCCCCGCCCTGGGGCCTAAACAGGGCGGCGTCGCATGCCGATTTCCCGGAACATATCGTCGGCGTAGCGTGTTTGCCGTGCAGTTTCCAATCAGCGCTGGTCATGTTTGTTGTAATCCCCTTTGCCCCTGTATGTTTTCCTTTTTGTTTCTTTTTCTCTTTATCGATTTGCACTGAACCTCAGGAGAGTCGTGATGAATCCAGGTCAACCCGTCAAATACCATCGCCGCGAATTTCTGCAGACCGTTGCGGCTGCGTTGGCATTAAGCAGTCTGCCGTTTGCGGTGCATGCTGCGAGTGCTGGCGCCAAAATGAAAATCGGCATCGTCGGTTCGGGCAATGTCGGCAGCAATATCGGCGCGTCGTGGGCACGGGCCGGGCACACAGTGATGTTCGCTTCGCTTGATCTCGAGCATGACAAAAAACTCGCCGCAGAAATTGGCGCCAACGCGCGCGCCGGTACGCCGCGCGAGGCCGCGGCATTTGGCGATGTGCTGATGATTGCGGTGCCGTACAAAGCGCTGCCTGCGGTGGGCAAAGATCTTGGCGCATTGCTGAAGGGCAAGATCGTGATCGATACCTGCAATCCTTTCGAGGGCCGCGACGGTGACATCGGCGTATGGGCGCGCAAAAAGGGCGCAGGCTTGGCCTCGGCCGAATTGCTGCCCGGTGCGCGCATCGTGCGCGCCTTCAACGCCATCGGCGCCGCGCGCATGGGTGCCGCATACCAAGATCCGGGTAAGGTCGGCATGCCGATTGCGGGTGAAGACCCGCAGGCGATCGAGATTGCATCCGCGCTGATCCGCGATGTCGGTTATGAGCCAGTGCTGATTGGCGGCTATGCCATGGGCCGGCACCTGCAGCCGCGCGAACCGCTGGGCGGCGAACACACGCCCGACGAGATTCGCAAGATCGCGGCGACGCTGAAATGAGTGGGCGCCGCCCGGAAAATAAGTAACTTATTGATTATATTAAATAATTAGTAAATTTTGAGTGGTGGCGCAAGCTTGCTCTGCGCGTGGGACTTGCGCTATTCGCGATTCGCGAATAGCATAAGTTCATGATTTTAAAGCCACAAGACGTAGTGATATTGCTCAAGCTGGTCGTCTGGGGTGACCAGTCTTGGACATACCAGCGGCTGGCGGTCGAGCTCTCAATCAGTCAGTCGGAGGCGCACGCCGGTGTGAAGCGTGCCGTTGCCGCGAGGCTGATGAGTGATGCCTCGACAGCCAATGGCCGACCGATCCTGCGTTCGCTGGAAGAGTTTGTCATTCACGGCGTGCGTTATGCCTACCCGCCCGAGCGCGGTGAACTCACGCGCGGCATGCCGACCGGCTACGCTGCGCCGCCACTGAACAAGGTCATCGTCCAGTCTGCCGAGCCCCCGCCGGTTTGGCCGTACGCTGAGGGCACGGTTCGCGGTTACAGCTTTTCACCGCTGTTCCCATCGGTGCCTGCAGCTGCCGCGCGCGATCCCGAGCTGTATGAGTTGCTTGCGCTGGTGGATGCCATCCGCGACGGGCGTGCGCGTGAACGGAACCTCGCTGCCAAAGAATTGGCATTGCGGCTGGTTGCTGCGGAATGATTGCGGGTGACCCCAACGTCGAACTCCTCACCAGGATGGTTGAGGCGCTGGGTGATTTGCGCGAGCGGTTTGTCTTCGTCGGCGGTTGTGCGACTGCGCTGTTGATCACGGATCCGGCAGCGCCGCAGGTGCGCGCGACGCATGACGTAGACGCAATCGTTGCGGTTATTTCATTGGTGGAGTATCAGCGTTTGGGCAAGGCGTTGCGAGAACGCGGTTTTGTCCAGACGCTCGCGACGGGTGAGCCACCGTAACGCTGGGCATATGCCGGCATGCAATTGGACGTGATGCCCGTAGACGAAAAGGTGCTCGGCTTTTCCAATCGCTGGTATGAGGCCGCCATGCGGGACGCCACAGTCGTACAACTTGAAGCGGGCTTGGACATTCGATTGGTGTCGCCGGTGCATTTTATCGCCACCAAGCTTGAGGCCTTTGAGGATCGTGGCCGCGGTGATTATCTGGAAAGTCACGATCTGGAGGATGTGCTTTCGGTCGTTGACGGCCGCCTGGAACTCGTCGCCGAGCTTGCGGGGGCTGATCCTTCGTTGCGCACTTATGTCGCGGGGGTATTTTCGAGGCTCACGGCGGATGCGGATTTTCTGAATGCATTGCCCGGTCTCATCATTGAAGGCGGTCCGGCTATGCGCATGCCGATTGTTCTGAGTCGATTGCAGGCCATTGCAGCGCTGCATGACGTAGGAGACACATGAATCACCGACTCTTCGGCCGTCCCCCAAGGGGACTTCCTTCGGGGCGCCCCCCAAGGGGACTTCCTTCGGGGCGCCCCCCAAGGGGACTTCCTTCGGGGCGTCCCCCAAGGGGACTTCCTTCGGGGCGTGCCTGCGTCCGGCACGAATCCCTGGCTGTCGACCAAGTTCCAGCTCGATGTCGAAAACCTCGCAGACATTCCGGCGCAGATCGAAGAAAAACTGAAAGCCAGCCTCGCGCGTTTGCAGCGCGATTCGGTGGACCTATTGCAATTGCATAACCGTATCGGTGCCCGAGCCGGCGGCCGGGTGATGACGGTGGAGCAGGTTCTCGGCGCGGACCATGCCTGCAGCGTGGACCGGGCAGCGCCTGGACGGTGTGATTGATGCCTGCCGCGAGTCTGGTATGGCGGTGATGGCGATCCGGATTTTTGGTGCAGGCATCATCGCCACCGACCAGCGCACTGGTCGCGAGAGCATGTTGACGTCCAACACGGTGCTTGCCGAAGAAGAACGCAAGGCGCGTGCGGTGTTTGCCGCCATCGGTAATGAGCACGGTACGCGCGCACAGGTGGCGCTGCGTTTTGTGCTGTCAAATCCGGAAGTGTCCTGCGCGATCATCGGCAGCGCGGAACTGAACCACGTGGACGAGGCCCTGCAGGCCGCGGCGATGGGGCCGCTGCCGGCGGATGTGCTGGCGCGGCTGGATGCGCTGTATCAGAGCGATTTCGAGCGGGTGTAAGGCGGGACCCGCGCCCCGCCTTGTTTAAACAACCCGATTGCTAGAACTCGCTGACCTTGTAGACCACGTCGTGTTCGCGCACGTGTTCCTTCACCTTCATGCCGAAGGCCTGCCGGCGCCCGACTTCGGTGACGGACTGGTGCTCGACCTCCAGCGATTCAATTTTCTGGCGCAGGTCGGTGGTGTGGCCGAGGATGCGGATATCGTCACCCACCACCAGGCTGCCGGTGTCCAGTTCCACGACGGCTACTGACAACTGGCTGAAGTAGTGGGTGACGACCCCAACCGGGTCTTCACCGGGCAGCGGGGTGTGTGCGGGCACCTCGGCCGGGACTGGTTTTGAGCGGGTGATGCCTTTCGGCGCGACAGCCACCGCGGACAGGGTGACCACCGACGGTTGCCGTGGCGCTGCGCGCTGCACGGGTGCAGGAGCAGGAGCAGGAGCAGGAGCAGGTGCAGGCACGGCAGCTTGCACGGCGGGTGGCGTGACTATGGGTCGTGGCGCCAGGGTCTGCTGGACTGCAGGTTTTTGCACTGCGGCCTTGGTTACGGGCGCCTTGCGTGCTGCGGTCTTTTTTGCAGCTGGTTTTTTCGGCGCGGTTTTTTTAACAGCTGCTTTTTTTACCGCGGGCTTTTTCTTTTTCAGCGCTGACTGTTTCGCGCTGGCGGATTTTTTTGCAGGTGCCTTTTTTTTGGTGCTGGATTTCGCTTTCTTCCTGGCGGCCATGAGTCCTCCTGTCGGTTAGCGCAGTCCTTATCCTAGCCGCGCTGGCGCTTTAGATCAAACCGCATTGCATTCGGCGTGTTCCGGTGCCTCGGCATCCTGATGTGCGCTTGCAGCAACTACCGTCCCGCGTCACGCCGTTCCAGGCGGGTCAGCACATCGCGCTCGCGGTCGCGCGCCAGCCGTATTTCGTAGATGTCCTGTTCGATGCTGCTCATTTTGTCGCGCAGTTCGACGACTTCCACCAGCAGCAGCGCGCGCTGCGCCGGCAGCGTGCCCACGGCGATGAGTTCGGACTGTTTGTGGGCGAGGTCGGCATTGAGGCGCTTGAGGTCGCTCTGGCTGGCTTCGATGCGGTGGCCGAGGCGGTGGATGTTCTGTTCGGTGTCGTAGAGTTCGCGTCCGTCCTGGTAGGCCCGGGTAAATTCACCGTCCAGACGTTGCGGGCAGATGCCGCCGTAGCCCGTGCCGTTGCGCCCGAGGCGATAGCCGTTGCGCGGTTCGCAGTAACGCTGCAGTCCTGCATCGCGACCTGCAAGGTAACGCTCGAGGTCGGGCGTGATGCCATGTTCGGCGCAGGATTTCCGATATTTGCTGAGCTGTGTTTCGCGCTGTCCGCCGCCGCCGCTTTCGTAGCCGACGGCGTACCAGTCCGCGGCGACGCACTCGTTTTTGGACATCGAGGCGCAACCCTGGAGCACAGCGGGATGAAAAGCGCGGCAATGCATCGTGCGCGTGCGGTATCAAGCAGGGTCAGGTGCGGTGTTTTCATTTTTGCAACCATACCGCAATTTGCCGGATTGATCCGGCATGTCACTGCACTTGCTGCCGGCAGCCGCTATGGCCTATGGTGTTGGCGCCCGCAATCGGAGGAGGGGCTGCGATGGCGTCGCCGAATATCGTTGAACACCGCAAGGCTGCAACCCGCGCCGGCCTGAACTATGTGACGGACGGCGTGGCGGGTATTGCGCGGCGGCGCGCGGGCAAGGGCTGGGCGTTTTACCGCGCCAATGGTCGGCGCATCACCGATCCGCAGGTGCGGGAGCGCATCCATGCGCTGGTCATTCCGCCGGCGTGGACGGAAGTGTGGATCTGCGCTGATCCCAAAGGCCACATCCAGGTCACGGCGCGTGATGCGCGCGGGCGCAAGCAATACCGTTATCACCCGCGTTATCGCGAGGCGCGCGACCGCTCCAAGTTCCGTCGCATGCTGGAATTCAGCGAAGTGCTGCCGGCAATTCGCGAGCGCGTGGAACGCGATCTCGGTGCGCCGGAACTGAGCCGCCGGCAGGTGCTCGCCGCCACGGTGCGGCTGCTCGACAAAACATTGATCCGCGTCGGCAACGACGAATACGCGAAAGAGAACCGTTCCTATGGACTGACTACGCTGCGCACCCAGCATGTCAAGGTGAAGGGTTCAGTGCTGCATTTCAGTTTTCGCGGCAAAAGCGGCGTGCAGCACGCGATAGCCGTCACCGACCGCCGTATCGCGCGCATCGTGCAGCGCTGCCAGGATCTGCCGGGGCAGGAGCTGTTCCAGTTCATCAATGGCGACGGCAAGCGCCAGACCATCGATTCGGATGATGTGAACGAATACCTGCGCGCCGCCGGTGGCCGTCATGTCACGGCCAAGGATTTTCGTACCTGGGGCGGCACCATACTGGCGGCGGTGGCGCTGCGTGCTGCGGGTCCGGCGCCCACCAAAAAAGAGGCGCTGCGCAACATCATCCGCGCCATCGATGTCGTGGCCGAGCGGCTGGGTAATACGCGCACGGTGTGCCGCAAGTACTACGTGCATCCCGCGCTGCTGCATGCCTATCAGCAGGGGCTGACCGCGGCGGTTGCCACTGCCGTGCCACCGCGCCGGAGCAAACGTCCGGTGCCGGCGCTGCGCCGCAACGAGGTGGCGGTATTGCAGTTCCTGCATGAGGTGACTTGAAGTGCATGGATTTTAGGATGGGTCCGCTGTTCGTGGTTCGACAGGCTCACCACGAATGGCTTTCAAATAACTTCACCCCGGGCGGGTCGCGATGGGTTGCCCCAAACGGTTACCCAAAGGCTGGGCTGGAACAGCGACTGTCAGCATTACCGCGATGGCCCGATCGGAATGATCGCCAGCGGCTCTTGTAAGGACCGTTCGCCCTGAGCCTGTCGAAGGCGCGCAGTGGGATTTTGTCATGGCGTTCCCGGGCTGCGGAACTGTCGTATCGGTTTCCGGACTGCCTCTGTAGCACAGCATAGTCACTCGATCAGCAGCGGGCCGGATCACTGCGCCATTTGTGCGATTTTTCTCAGTCAGAACAGGAGGTTGCTGTGGTCAGAAATAGCCGGCTTTGTTCGTGACGGACGGGACAATTATTGCTTATTATGCCGTGTCGCTCGGTGTGAGGCTATTTTCATCCGACGATAGTTCCGATACTGGTGTCTGATGCGTTTGGGGTGCAAAATCACCGAAATCTTCCGGATGGGTTCCTGGGTCTTGCGAAAAAAGCCGAAAAAAATGGCAAATTGAGTGGGCAAGACCGTAAATATCAATCAGCAAAAGCTTGGCACTGTAGCTCATGCCAAGCTACTCATTGTGGTCGCGGCGGGAGCCGGGATGCTGCTCGCGCTATTGTTGGGAAGCTTCGTTGAAATTAATGACGGGCGCTGGCTTTTTCCGATCACTGACGCTGCGCTGCCTTGGGTCATCCTGCTGGCCGTGGTAGCGGTAGGCCCGCTGCTATTGAGTATATTCCGTTGGCATGCCTCCGTCGGCAGTGAACCCGTTGCCGATTGGGATGGCAGCCTGATCGAGGTGCTGCGCAGCAGTGAATCCGATCTAGCCAAGACGCAGCGCGTCGCTGCGAAAGTCATCGAGGCGTTGCCTGCCCCGATCTTTTTCAAGGCGGTAGATGGAGGCAACATCGAAGTCAATGAGGCCTGGCAAAGGCTATTTGGCGTCACGCGCGCGGCGTTCGTGTCCGACATGGTGCGCGAGCTCTACGCGCGCAAAACGGAGGCGGGCGGTATGCAGCGGACGGTTGCAAAACATTCGGGCCCGGAGGTTTACAAAACCACGATCAGCACGGGCGGTGGCGACCGCGTCGACACTATTCATAGCAAGGCCGCCATAGAACCGGGCGATTTCAGCGCGGCCGGACTGATCGGCACCATCATCAACATGGTCGAACGCAAGGAAGCCGAGTTGTTCGACATGTTGGGGTACGCGAAAGAGGAGCTGGTTGGCAAGACCTGCCTGGACATGTCCGATCTCGGCGACTACGGCCGCGAGGGGCTGCTGGACGGACGGATAGCGCAGGGCGCCCTTATTTCGCTTGTGACCAAGCAACCGGGTGTCCGCAAGAACGGCAAGTTCGGTTGGCACAAGCGTAACGTTTCCGTCGTCAGTGACGGATCCGGAAAACCGGAATTCTTGTTCTGTGTGGCTGAGGACATTACCGAGCGCAAGCTCAATAAACAGCGCCAGACGATGGAGCGTGCAATCAACCTGGTGCTAGCGGAAATAGATTCCGTTGCGGAGGTCATGCCGAAAATCATCCAGGGCATCTGCCAGAGCATGTCATGGCGCTTTGGAACATGCTGGATACTCGATCGGGAGTCCGGAGATCTGTGGTATCGGGATTCGTGGGGTCTGGATGCACCGGAACTCGAGGCTTTTGTGGCAGATCATGAACAGCACGTGATCAAGCCTGAACCAAAAGCTATGCAAAGCCTGGTGCAGCGTACCTTTATGGCCTGCAAGCCGGTGTGGATTGCGGACATTACGAAAGAATCCGGTTTTGCGGGGGCGGACTTGTTGACAAAGGCCGGGCTGCAGGGCGCCTTCTGCTTTCCGTTGCTGGTCGGAAGCAAGGTGCTGGGGGCTATGGCGTTTTACCACCGCAGCGCTCCCGAGCCCAACGACGCGTTACTGACGACGGTGCATTCCATAGGCAACCAGATCGGCCAGTACGTGGCGCGCATCGAGGCTGAAGATACCGTCGAGAAAACTGCAGCCTACGATCCGCTGACGAAACTGCCAAGTCGCGAGGTATTCAATCAGCGTCTCGGCCACGCGTTCATTCAGGCGGAACGCCGGCGCTCCCGTCTGGCGGTGATGTTCATCGATCTTGATCATTTCAAGATCATCAATGACACCCTAGGCCACGAAGCGGGCGACACGCTGCTGATAGAGGTCGCCAGGCGGCTCCGCGACAATCTGCGTGCCAGCGATACCGTGGCTCGCTTCGGTGGCGATGAGTTTGTTGTGCTGATAGAAGATGTATCGGATCCGCTGTACACCGGCAGTCTTGCCCGGAAACTGATTGACGCTCTGAGCGAGGGATACATGATTGCGGGTCAGGAATGTCATGTTACGGCCAGTATCGGGTCGAGTGCCTTTCCGGATGATGGTGAGGATGCCCAGACATTGCTGAAGAACGCGGACACCGCGATGTATCGGGCGAAGAAGCAGGGCAGGAACGGGTTTCAGTTCTTCTCCGAGGTGATGAATTCCAACGCCGTGGAACGAATGTCGGTGGAGGCGGAATTGCGCCAGGCGCTGGACCGCAACGAACTGGTTCTGCACTACCAGCCAAAAATCGACGTCCGCAGCGGCCGCGTTACGGGGCTGGAGGCGCTGGTACGCTGGCAGCACCCGCAGATTGGCCTGGTGCCGCCCGCCCATTTCATGCAGGTTGCGAATGAAACGGGCCTGATGGTGCCGATCAACGAGTGGGTATTGCAAACCGCCTGTGCCAGCGGCAAGGATTGGGCGCGGCACGGATTGCCGAATATTCCGATTGCCGTGAATTTGTCGCAGCGCCAGTTCATTTACGGCAATTTACAGAAAGATGTCGATCGGGTGCTGAAGCAGACTGGCTGCAGCCCGGAATGCATCGCACTGGAAGTTACCGAAAGCATGGTGATACACGATCCTGAACGGGCGATCTTGCTGATCAAAAGTCTCAAGAACCTGGGTGTGCAGATCGTGATCGATGATTTCGGGACCGGCTACTCATCGCTCAGTTATCTGCAGCGCTTCCCGATTGATGCGCTGAAGATTGACAGATCCTTCATGCAGACCACGGCTGATTCCAGCAACCTGTTGATAGTTCAGACAATTATTTCCATGGCCCGCAATCTGAAATTCAACGTGGTCGCTGAGGGCGTTGAGACCCAGCAGCAGTTCGAGTTCTTGCGCGAGCATGGTTGTAACGAGATACAGGGATATTACGTGAGCAAGCCGGTTGCACTATCGGATGCAATTGCCTTTATCAAGGGCAAAACTGGGAATTCTTCGCTGGGGTGACTTGTGGTTCTAGTGCCCGGAACAGCAATGGCGCACTCCGTCGCCAGTGCGGTCTGCAGCGCAGTTCTTCGTATTGCCAATGGGGCGGGATGCTAGGTAATCGTGACAAATTGCCTATTGAATCACTGCCCATGTCCATATAGTTGGCTTGCGGTTTCCCGATACGGGTATGAGCCGGATGGCTTGGGTTAGGAGCAGACCCTGCCGCAAGCCAGAGTGTCACTACCAAACCAGTGATTCAATCAGAGCCAGTCGATTTTATGATCATCTTTCTCAACAAATTCCGTAAGCCTTGGATGCCGCCAGTCGCCAAGCGCGCGGGTTATCTGGACCGCAGCAGCTATGAAGAGGAAATACGCTCATCACAGTGGACGCGGGTTGAGCATCTGATGCAGTCGCTCAACATCAGCTGGAGCAAGGCGTGTCGGCTACTGAGCCAATCCGCGGGCGAGCGTCGGGAGGTGCGCTAAACGGCGCTTGCCACGAAAATTGTTGCTGACGCTGCTGTCCGCAATGTTACAGGCACTGCTGCTGAATATCACCACGGCATAGTGCAAGAACCCCTCATCGGAGGGGTTGTTTTTATCAGGCTATAACCCAGTAACAGATCCATGTTGCGCCGCATTATTCCGATGCGGCGTTGTTGTTTGGCGCCTAGCGTGTTGTCAGAGCCCGGTAACGCTCTAGTTGCCGGATATATCTAATCCTTATTTATTCAATAGTTTTAACAAGTTAGTTGCATCTCTAACAGTAAAATAGTAACTTCCTGGTGTGTGCATAGACCGGAAGGTGGCATCGTTAGGTCCATCCTTACATTAAGCGGATTCTTGGCGGTATTGATGCTGGCGCTGCCTGGCGCAGCTGGCGCGGCCGGACTGGGGAAACTCGTCGTTTTATCGGCGTTTGGCGAACCCTTCAGAGCCGAAATCGATTTGCTGTCGTACCAAGATGAATGGTCCACCCGGGGGCCCCGGCTGGCCCCGCCGGATGCCTACAAACTGGCGGACTTTCGCTACAGTCCGGCGCTCGCCGGCGCGCGCCTGTCCATACGCAAGCACCCGAACGGCCGCGACTATGTCGAGGTTTACTCCGCTCGTGCGGTCAACGAACCAATCGTCTATCTGCTGATCGAGCTTGAATGGAATGCGACGCGCATAGTGCGTGGCTATACCGTACTCCTGGATCCGCCGGGATTTGGTCCGCCACCCGTTGCCGTGCTGCCTGCCTATCTGCCTGCAGCGCGGCTCGATGCGGCGGTTGACGGAGCACTGAGGCGTCTGCCGACGGCCAATACCGCTGCGATCGCGGCGGCAGCTCAGCCGAAAGTGATTGTACGATCTGCACCACGCGATCTGCTCGCAAGCATCACTGCCACTACGCCCGCCCTGTCGGCGCGCATCCAGGTACTCGAAGAGCGGATGAATACAAGTGCAAAGACGCTGAGCGGGCTCCTTGAGCGAATCGCCTCGATGGAGGAAACGGTGCGGCGTTTGCAAAAGAGGCTGGAAACACAGAACGCTAGGGCTGCGGCACCAAAACCCGAGGCCGTGGATATGCGCAATCCCGTGGCCCCCACAAAAACGGCATCCGCACCCGCAGTTCCGGACATGGCGCGGGCAAAGTCTGCGCTGCCAGCACCACCGCAGGCGACTGCAGCGCCAGAGGCTTCGCAGGTGGTTGCGCCGCAACCACAGGCAACTGCGCCGGCCGGGCAAGCACCGGAGTTATCGACGAGTGAGCCGCGCCCGCGTCGCGCATGGAGGCCACCGGATTCCCTGCTCAACGAGGCACTGATGGTGCTGGCAGGGGGCAGCTTGCTGTTGCTGGCCGGAATAGTTTATTGGATGTGGAACCGTCCGCAATTGAAAGGTGCTGCGGCCGAGGAAAAAAGCGTGACCACCGAAGACATCCTGACGAAATTGCTCGCCCGGGATCCGGAACGTGAAGACGTGCAACTCAAGCTGCTTGAAATCTATGCCGGGCGAGAGGACGGGACCGGGTACCAGAACGTCGCCGTCAAGTTCCACAAACTGACCGGAGGTCAGGGTGATGCCTGGCTAAAGGTCGCGTCTACTGGTTTTGCGCTGGATCCCGGTAATCCGCTGTACACCGCGGGCAGGCATGCGGTCATAGTGGCTTCAATGACCGACAATGCGAGCCAGGTCAGGCATTAAGGCCGGCGGCGGCTAAAGCTGGTTCTTCTACAGCAGCTGATGCTGCCCGCTGATCACCGCTGCGTTTGCGTACATTTCCAGTGTGCTCCGTACTTCCGCGCATAAACGTTCCGGGGCCCAGCGCTTGGGCGGGAACAGATGGATGCCAGCCCTGATGGTGGCGCGGGTCAGCGTGGGGATGTCGTCGCCGACGGAAGCGAGTACGCGCAGTGCACTGGCATACAGTTTGCAGACCCGGGTCAGGAATTCGATGCCGCTCATGCTCGGCAAATCATTGTCGATGATAACGATGTCCACATGGTGTCGGGCGAGGATTTCGAATCCTTCAGAAGCGTTTTTTGCGGTCAGCACGTTGAAGTCCTCAGTTAGGAATGCCTGAGACAGCCGCCGCAGTTCCTCTTCGTGCTCAACCAGCAGCAGCGTCACGGCCGATTTTGCGGCTTTATGCTGCGGCAGTGCGAGGCGTTTGTTTTCCGTGAGCATGCGCGTGCATGCCGCCGGGAGTTGCGGGTGCGGGAGATAGTAGCCCTGCAGTTCGTCGCAGCCGTGCTGCCGCAGGAAATTGAGCTGTCCTTCGGTCTCCATGCCTTCGACCACCATCCGCAGCTTCGGACTGTGTGCGAGGTTGATGATGGTCAGCAGCGCGATCGCGGCGTCGTCCGCATTGCTAATGGTGTCACGGATGAAATCGCGATCGATTTTTAGTTCATCCAGCGGGAAGCGCTTGAGGTAGCCGAGACTCGAATAACTGGTGCCAAAATCGTCGACCGAGAGTTGCACACCGAGATGCTATCAGCTGATAGAGGGTTGCGATGGATTCCTAGGCGTCGCTCATCAGCAGTGATTCGGTCAGTTCCAGTTCGATCAACGCCGGAATGGCGCGGCTCTTGCGCAGCACCTGCCCCACCACGTCCGCCAGATTCTTGCGCTGGGACTGGCAGGCCGAGAGGTTGACTGCGATGGGGCGCAGCGTAATGCCGGCCCGTTCCTACAGTTTAAGTTGCACGCACACGCTTTGCAGGATCCAGACCCCGACGTGAACGATCAGTCCGGTTTCTTCCAGTATGGATATGAAAGGGTCCGACGGCCGTTGCGAAAGCGCTGCCGGTAGTGCATGCCGCGCATTGCCGCGGCTGATTAAGACTCCGCAGCCTTGCCGTCCACCACCCGCAGCGCCGGCCGTTCCTTGGGCGCGCGCAGTTCGTGGTTGTCGGCAAACAACAGGCATTGCGGGCCGATTTCGTCAACCGTGTTGCACCCCAAAATCGCCATGTTGCGGTGGATTTCGTCGCGGTAGATCTGCAGCGCGCGCGCCGCACCGGCTTCGCCGCCAGCGGCGACACCATAAAGTGTTGAGCGGCCCACCATCACGGCCTTGGCGCCGAGGGCGAGGGCTTTGACCACGTCACTGCCGCGGCGGATGCCGCTGTCCATGAACACGGTGGCGCGTTTACCGACGGCATCCACGATTTCCGGCAGCACTTCGATCGGTGACACGATGCCGTCGAGATTGCGTCCGCCGTGGTTGGAGACATCGATGCCGTCGGCGCCGTGATCGACTGCCGAGATCGCGTCCTGCGGATCGAGTATGCCTTTGACGATCAGCTTGCCCGGCCAGATCTTGCGCAGCGCGTCGAGATCATCCCAGCTGATCGCGTCGGTGCGCAGGCTGGAGCGGCCGACCGGGCCGCGCGTCATCTTGGCCTTGGCGGCGGCCGGGTAGTTGGCGTACATCGGCATGCCGGTGGTGAGCAGGTAACGCGCCATCACGCCCATCAGCCAGCGCGGGTGGGTGGCCATGTCGACCATGTTCTTGAGGCCGAAGCTGAAGGGCAGCGTGAAGCCGTTGCGCAGGTTGTATTCGCGGTTGCCCGACGACACGCCGTCTACGGTCACGATCAGCGTCTTGTAGCCCGCGGCCTTGGCGCGATTGACCAGTTCATGTGACATCGAACGATCCGGCCACAGGTAGAGCTGGAACCACAGTTCACCGCCGGCTTCGTCGGCAACGCGTTCCATCGCGGTGATCGAGCCGGTAGCCAGCGTGAAGGGAATGCCCGCAGCGCGGGCAGCGCGCGCCAGCGCGATCTCACCTTCGTGCCACAGCAGTCCGGCCACGCCGGTGGGGGCGATGACCATGGGCATCTTGTGTGTCACGCCGAAAATCTCGGTGTCCTGCGTGCGCTTGGATACATCAACAAAGGTGCGCGTGCGGAAGCGAATGCGGTCGAACACATTACGGTTGTTCTTCAGCGCGATCTCGTCTTCGGTACCGCGGTCGACGAATTCAAACAGTCCCCTGGGCACGCGTTTCATCGCGATATCGCGCAGGTCGAAAATGTTGTAAGCGTTCAGGTCGTTGCTCATGGGTTCGGTTCCTTGATGTCGGGCGGTGCTGCGCGGCCTGTAATGTGGACGTGCTTCAAATTACGCTATGCGGAGGATGCTGGAAAATACTCCGAACAGCGGGGAGTGGCTAGTGTCGCGTCACTCATGACATGCTGCATAGTAGGGCGGAAAAGCGTAGCGCCTTCCGCCGGATGTGGCCTCATTTCATACGGCGGATAACGGCCTGCGGCCTCATTCGGGTGCCCGCCCCTATGTTTTTTGGGCCGGTGCCGGGGCAAAAGCTCTACGCACGCCCTACGAGTTATCCGTCATTTTAGACATGACACGACATTAGTGCCTGGCGTTATTTTTACGAGTCCGCAATATGACGAACTGTGGTTCGCGCGAGTTGTATCGGCCCGGTTGTTATTCCGGCTGTACTCTCAGCACCGGATGCGAGCTGGTGGTGTCTGTGGCATTGGCGTAGGTCTGCAGGATTTCACGGACTTCGGTGCGCAGCCGTTCCGCCGCCCAGTGTTTGGGCAGGAACAGATGAATGCCGGCCCTGTTGGTGGCGCGGGTCAGGGTGGGCGTTTCATCACCGCTGGAGGCCAGCACGCGTATCGAATGGGTGTAAAGCTTGCGCACCCGTGTCAGGAATTCGATGCCGTTCATACCCGGCATGTCATTGTCGCTGATCACGACGTCAACGCGGCGCTGGGCGAGGATTTCGAAACCCTCCAGGGCGTTGTTGGCCGTGAGCACGACGAAACTCTCGGTTGTAAATGCCTGTGACAGCCGTTGCAGTTCGTCGGGATGGTCGACCACCAGCAGCAGTGATGTGACGTTGCTGGTTCTTTTGTGCGATATCTGGGGTAGGCGCTTGTCTTCGATCAGCATGCGGGTACATTCCGCCACCGGCAGCGGACGCGAGAAATAGTAACCCTGCATTTCATCGCAGCCGTGCAGCCACAGGAAATTGAGCTGGCCCTCGGTTTCCACACCTTCGGCCACCACCCTCAGCTTCAGGGTGTGGGCGAGGTTGATGATGGAGAGCGCGATTGCCGCATCGTCCGGGTCGCTGATGGCATCGCGGATGAATTCGCGGTCAATCTTCAGTTCGTCCAGCGGGAAGCGTTTGAGGTAGGCAAGGCTGGAATACCCGGTGCCGAAATCGTCCACCGACAATTGCACGCCCAGGTGTTTTAACTGGTGCAGGGTTTCCACGGATTCCTTGGCATCGCTCATCAGCAGCGACTCGGTCAGTTCCAGTTTGAGCAGTGCCGGGTTGACGCCGCTTTCACTCAGGATCTGGCCGATCACCTCCGCCAGGTTTTTGCGCTGGAACTGTCGTGCGGACAGATTGACGGCGATTGCGCGCGGCGTGATACCGGCCTGTTCCCATTGCTTGAGCTGCGTACACACGCTGCGTAATATCCATTCGCCCACGGGAACGATGAGGCTGGTTTCCTCGAGTATGGAAATGAATTCTGCTGGCGACACCAGCTCCCCGTCGCGTTGCCAGCGCAGCAGCGTTTCAAAACCGGTGATGGCGCCGGTTGTCAGGCTGACCTTGGGTTGGTAATACAGCAGAAATTCTTCGCGCTCCAGTGCATCGTGCAACTGGGCATCGATTTTCTGGCGCAGGATGAGCCGCTCGTTCATTTCCGGCAGATAGAACTGGTAGCCGTTGCGTCCCCGTTCCTTGGCGAGATACATCGCGGTGTCGGCATTTTTGAGCAGGTCGTCCGGTGATTTGCCGTCACCGGGGTAAATGGCAATGCCGACGCTGGCGGATATGTACGCCTGGTGGCCGTCGATATCGAAGGGCGCTGCCAGCGCATCGACGATTTTCTGCGCAACCATGCCGGCGTCGTCGGCTTTGGCCAGATTCGAGAGTATGACGGCGAATTCGTCTCCACTCAGTCGTCCGACGGTGTCGCCGACGCGCACGCATTGCTGCATGCGTGAAGCAACCATGCGCAGCAACTGGTCGCCGGCGGCATGGCCGTAGGTGTCGTTGACTACCTTGAAGCGGTCGAGGTCGACGAACAGGACACCGACCGACCAGTCGTTGCGGTGCGCCTGCGTCAGCAGTTGTTCCAGGCGGTCGCTGAACAGGAAGCGATTGGGCAGATCGGTGATGGCATCGAACTGCGCCAGGAAAGCCACCTTGTCTTCGGCTTCCTTGCGCTGGATGAACTGCCCGATCTGACTGCTGATCGCGCTGGTGCTTTGAATCATCGCCTCGTCGGGTTCGTTCAATTGCGGACCGAAGAACTCGAGGACACCGATGGCATTGTTTTCGATCAGGATCGGGATGGCATACGCGCTGTGCCATCCCAGTTTCAGGACGCTGGCTTTGCGGCGAAAGGGCTTGTCGTCCTGCAGGTTGGTGATCCAGACTGGTTCCTTGTCTATCCACGCGTGACGCAGGAACCGGCCCTTGCCGGGGTCATCCAGCCTTGACCACAGATCGCGGTCTGCGGGGTCGAAATCAGGTTCATTTTCGCACCAGTAATCCATGCGGCAGAGCTGCTCTGTTTTTCCATCGACTGCCCACCTTGCGCCATACGACCATTCCATGGTCTCGCAGATGGCCTGGATGATTTTTGGCATGGCTTCCTGCAGGTTTTTCGATTCGGCGAGTACATACGTTACCGTATGCGACAATGCGCGCCGGGCAGTGACCCGTTTTTCCTCGGTAATGTCGTGGCTGATGCCTACGGTGCCGATGATTTCTCCAGTGGATATTTTCAGCGGGACTTTGGTGGTGGAGGCCCAGCGCACCATATGCTTATGCTGACCATGGCCTTTGATGATCATCCGCTGTTCAAAATTGGCGACTGGTGTTCCGGTTTCGATGATGCCGCGATCCTGTAAGTTCATTCTCTCTGCTACATCCGGAGAAAAGTAATCATGCGTTGTTTTTCCGACGATGTTCTCGCTTTGTTCGTCACGCGCCGCAAGCCATGTTTTGTTGGCGAGCATGAAGTTGCCGTTGCGGTCTTTCGCGTAGACGTGATCGGGCAGCGCGTCGATGATGGTGCGCAGCAGCGCGCGTTCGCGGGCGATGATTTCCGCGGCCTGCTTGCGTTCGGAGATGTCTTCGACGATGCGGATGAAATGCAGCGGCTTGCCGGAGGCGTCACGCGCCAGCGATACGGTACGGAAGGCCCAGAGAATGCTGCCGTCCTTGCGGATGTAGCGTTTTTCCTCGGCGTACTTGCTGATTTTCCCTTCCCAAAGATCCTGCCGGTAGTGCGCGACTTGATTGCGGTCGTCTGGGTGCGTGAACTCGGCAGCGGCGTGCCCCAGCAGTTCAGCTTTGTCATAACCCAGCATTTCGCAGAACCTGCGGTTCATCCGCAGGTATTTGCCGTCGTGCGAGGTATGCACAATTCCCACTGCGGCCTGGTCAAAGGTTTCCTGGTAGCGCCGCTCAAGGGCCTTGCGCTCGGTAATGTCTTCGATGACCCGGATGAAGTACAGTGGCCTGCCCGATTCGTCGCGCGCCGGGGAAATCGTGTGGTTGGTCCAGACGACGGACTTGTCCTTGCGAAAGAAACGCCGCTCGCGGGAAAACTGGGTGATCTCGCCGCGGAGTATTTTATGGCGTGCCTGCTCGATCTGTTCATGTTCCTCGCCGGGGTACACCGTGTCGATGATTTTCATGCCGGTCATTTCTTCAGGCGTGTATCCCAGCATGTTGGCGAACGCGCGGTTGACCATCAGGTAATGGCCGTCGAGGCTGGTCAGAACCATGCCGACCGCGGCATGGCTGAACGTCAGCTCGAAACTACGCGCCAGTTCCTTGCGTGCGGTGACGTCGTGGAAGCTCCATACCCGACCGACGTTTGCGCCGTCGACGGTCTGCGGGCGTGAATTCCGTTCGTAGATCCTGCCGTCTTTGAACACAATGATGTCTTCACTGGATTCCGCCGGGCTGCTGCACAGTTCATGTAACTTGGCACTGAAGCTCCGCGGCTCGATGAGTTGCTCGCTGGCAAATTTGATCAGTCCGTTACCGTCACACGTTTCCATCAGCGATTCCGGAACACGCCACAGTTCCAGAAAACGCCGGTTGTAACTCATGATCTGCCCGGTGCCGTTGACGACGAGGATGCCGTCGGTGGTCGATTCCAGCGTCGCCTGCAGCAGTGACAGCGAGTTTTTTAATTCCGTCTCGGCGCCTTTGCGTTCGGCAATGCTGTCGATGGTCTGGATCAGATAGGGTTCGTCGTCAGGGCTATTACGCGCCAGGGCGACCGTCCGGCTCACCCAGATGACGCTGCCGTTTTTGTGCAGGTAGCGCTTGTCGCCGGAGAAATGACTGCACGATCCGTCGAGCAGTTGCTGGCGCATGTTGTCCTGCTGGTCGCGATCGTCCGGATGAGTCAGCTCGCGCGTGGTCATGCTCAGCAGTTCGGCGGCGGTATAACCGAGCAGCTCGCACAGCCTGCGATTGGCTTCCAGTATCCGGCCGTCGGTCGTGGTATGGGCAATGCCTACGGCAACCTGGTCGAACGAGGACTGGAAGCGGGTGCCGGTATCGGGCGCGACGCCGGCAGGGGCGGGCTCGCCACTGCTGCGGGCAGCAGTAACTGCGCGCTTAATGGATTTCTTCCCCCGCCGTGGTTGCATAGCTGTAGCTCATGGCCCCAACACTTCAGATGGCTTGCCGCCGCTTTCCCCGTTCAAACTGCACTCAGGCCAACGCTTGCTGTCAGCGGGTGATCAAGGGCAAGGCTTGTTCTTGGTTGCGATTATAATTGTAAGAAATTGATTTTATTGATTTTTGTGTCACTTATATGGGCATTCTACCAGTCTTGCCCGGCTGGCTGCAGGTGGTATTTCCGGTCTGGAACTGAATTTGAGCGGGTACCGCGGTGGTGCCCGCATCTGGCGGATGCCATGCAACGGAATAAACATGAATTTTGATGTTGTGGTGCTGGGTGCGGGTGCTGCCGGCATGATGTGCGCTGCAGTGGCTGCCCGGCGCGGACGACGGGTGTTGTTGCTCGACCATGCGGAGAAACTCGCCGAAAAAATTCGCATCTCGGGTGGCGGACGCTGCAATTTCACCAATCGTGAAGTCCGTCCCGAGAACTTTCTTTCGCGCAATCCTCATTTCTGCCGCTCGGCGCTGGCGCGTTATACGCCGCAGGATTTTATTGCACTGATCGAGCAGCATGGCATTCGTTATCACGAACGCAATCTCGGTCAGCTGTTCTGCGACGACAGCGCAGTGCAGATCATCAACATGCTCAAGTCCGGTTGCGATGATGCGGGCGTGCAGTGGGCGATGCCGGCGCAGGTGGAGCGCGTTGAGCGGCTGGACAGCGCAGCTGATGCTGGTTTCGAGGTGGCGACGACGCAGGGCAGTTTTCGTACGCGGGCGCTGGTGGTGGCCACCGGCGGTTTGTCGATACCCAAGATCGGCGCCACGCCTTTTGGTTACCGGCTGGCCGAACAGTTCGGCCTGGGCATCGTGGTGCCAAAGCCGGCACTGGTGCCACTGGCGGCAGCGCCTGAGTGGCTGGCGCAGTTCGGCGAACTGTCGGGTTCTTCGTTTGATGCGATCAGTTCCTGCGTGGAAATGCCGCGGGCTGCGGCATGGCCGTCGTTCCGCGAAGCCGCATTGATTACCCACCGCGGCCTGTCGGGGCCGTCGATCCTGCAGGTGTCATCGTATTGGCAACTGGGTGGTGCACGCGGCGCAGTGGCGCTGGATCTGTTGCCGGGCCTGGATGTGGGTGCATGGCTGGTGTCGCATCGTCGCGATCAGCAGGGTCTGGGGACGCTGCTGGCGGAGCACCTGCCGCGCCGTTTTGCCCAGAACTTTGCTGCCCTGCATGGCTGGACGCAGCCGCTGGTACAACTCTCGAACGCGGTGCTGGACGATGTCGCCCGTACGCTGCAGGGCTGGCATATCCAGCCTTCGGGCACACTGGGCTACGCCAAGGCCGAAGTGACCCTGGGCGGGGTAGCGACTGACGGTTTGTCGCAACAGACGCTGGAGGCGCGCAGCGTGCCGGGGCTGTACTTTATCGGTGAAGTCGTTGATGTCACGGGCTGGCTCGGCGGTTACAATTTCCAGTGGGCATGGTCGTCGGGGCACGCGGCGGGCACTGCCGTGTAGGGTGTTGCGGGAGGTGCAAGCGGTGTAGGCGGTGTAGAGTGCGTGCTGCATCAACGGTCGTCATATCCGTAACTGCGCGTTCACAACTGCGATGGGTGGCCCATGAGTTATCTGATCCTCGGACTGGTGCTGTTTCTCGGCGTGCATTCGGTGCGTATTTTTGCCGACGGCTGGCGCACCCAAACCATAGCCCGCATCGGATTTCTGCCGTGGAAGGGCATATACGCGCTGCTCTCGATTGCGGGTTTCGTGCTGCTGGTCTGGGGTTACGGCCAGTCGCGGTTTGAATCCATGGTGCTCTACAACCCGCCGCTGTTCACGCGTTATATCGCCGCATTGCTGATGCTGGTGTCGCTGGTGCTGGTGGCGGCGGCCTATGTGCCGCGCAACCACATCAAGCGGGCGCTGGGGCATCCGATGATCGTGGGGATCAAGGTGTGGGCCTTTGCGCACCTGCTATCCAACGGCCGTCTGGTCGACGTGCTGCTGTTCGGTGCGTTTCTGGCCTGGGCGGTTGCCGACTACATTGCGGCGCGCAAACGCGACCGCGCTGCCGGCACGGTGTATCCGGCAGGCGATGAACTGCTCACCGTGTTGACAGTGGTTACCGGAATCGGTGTTTGGGGCGCGCTGGTATCGGGGCTGCACCTGTGGTTGATCGGAGTGCCGCCGTTCGTGTGATCCCGGCATCCGCTGTGGCGTTGCCGGCTTGAGTATATGGACTTCATCATGTGTGAATGTCGGGTCGTGTCTATAGGGCACCTCTATAAATTCACCAAACCCCGTTCGGGCTGAGCCTGTCGAAGACTTTATCCAATAAAAACAACAACTTAGAGAGAGGACCCTTCGACAAGCTCAGGGCGAACGGTAATTTATAGAGGTGCCCTATAATAATTTGGTGTTTATGCGGGTCGGGTTTTGCCGATCAGTTACTCATGTATTACGACATGGGCGTACTACAAAAAGGGTCTTGATGATGTCTGCCGGCAAAACAAACGTTTCACGCCGTTCCGCAGTGACGCCGCTGCTGCCGGTGACTATACAGCCGGGAAATATTCATTACGCACCTGGAGTGCGGGCGGGTCGCTGGGTTTTTGCGACCGGGCACAAAGGCACCGCCGATTTTGTGAACGGCATGGCTTCCGAGGTAGTGGATGCGGCTGCGCCGCGCCACGGTGAGTCCAAGTACAAGAAAGAAGCGCGCCGCATTTTTTCGAACTTCGCCAAAGTACTCCGGGCAGGCGGCACTGACCGCCGCAATGTGGTGAGAGTGGATCAGTATTACACCGGCGGCCATGTTGTTGATGCCTACCATGAAGTCAGGCGACGTTTCTTTTCGGGGCATATTCCACCGAGCACGTCGAACCTGCACCAGAAGTTTCTGCTGGCTGGTCAGGATATGGAGGTGCAACTGATGGCAGCGGTGCCGGGGCGTGGCTTTTCGGTGACTCAACATCGCCCTGAGAACCTGCCCGTTCATGCCTCGTCCGGCTACAGTCCGATACTTACCTGTGGTGATTACGTATTTATCGCCGGCCAGACATCGGAGGCACTGAAAACCGAAGAGGGGCCGCTCGACCCCGCCGCACGCATGCCGGCCGGACATCTGTGGAAAGGCACGCCGATCAAGTTGGAAGCTGATTTTGCGATCGAGCGGAAGCTGAAACCCGCACTCGCCCTGATCGGCAATACACTCGCCGACGTGGTCAAGGCGCAGGTCTACCTGCGCGACATCAATGATATTCCGGCCTTTAACGAAGTGTGGGCGAAACATTTCAAAAAGACGCCGCCGGCAACAACCATTATTACCACCGCGACGCCTGGTTTTATCTGTGAGACCGGTCGTATCGAGATCAATACGATCAGTGTTTGCCATGGTGGCGCGACGAAAAAGCAGATTATCAATGCCGGCGTGCCGGTTGCATACGCGGGTCATGTGCAGGCAGTCAAAGCCGGTGACCTGTTGTTTCTGTCCGGGCTGATGGCGGTTGATGCGGTGGGCGCCCTCGCCCCGGCGGTACGTGTTGATCCGCGCCAGCCTTATTTTGGAGATCCGGTGCAACTGCAGATGCATTACATGCTGGAGCAGGCCGAGCGCATCTGCCGCAAGGCGGGCACCACATTGTCCAACGTGGTGCGAGCGCAGCAATTTCATACGGATCTGGCGGACTTCAATGGTGCATATCAGGTTTGGCAACAGCATTTGCCTGGGCAACATTTGCCGTTTTCTGCTATCGAAGTGCCAGCGCTCGGTGTGCCGGGGGCCGTCGTGATGCTGGATCTGTGGGTTTTTGTGCCCTGACCAGGAAGGTGGCAGTTCTCGTAATCTACCTGAGGCCCAGGGGCTGCTGAAGCTGTATTCATTTGAAAGGAAAATCATGAGTCAGAAGAATCCGGGTTCGCTGTTTTCTTGCAGCCACATGCTGACGGTATTGCATGCGCTGGCTATTACGCTGCTTATCGCACCTTTGTCGTCATTGGGGCAGACGTCGGAATTTCCGCCGGATCAGATTCGTATAGTCGTGCCGTATTCAGCGGGTGGCGGTACTGACGTCATCGCGCGGATTGCGGCAAAGCACCTATCCGATACCTGGAAGGTGAACATCATTATCGACAACCGGGTTGGTGCTGGTGGTGTGATCGGTTCGCAGTATGTGAGCCAGCAGAAACCGGATGGCCGCACCTTCCTGGCAGTGGCCAGCGCCTTTGCCGTGCGTGCGGCCATAGACCGCACAGTGCCCTACGATGCGACCAGGGATTTTTCAGGAGTCGGGCAGATGGCGATTTCACCGAGCTTTATGGTGGTGGCGACGTCGCATGGGTTCAAATCGCTCCAGGATCTGATCGCCTATGCAAAAGCGCAGCCTGCCGGAATCCTGTATACGTCGGCGGGTGTCGGTAGTACTGCGCATATGCATGCGGCCGCGGTGGCGTATCTGGCTGGCATCAAGGCTGAACATGTACCGAACAAGGGCACGCCGCAGGCCGTCACCGAGGCCATGACGGGGCGTGTGCTTTATGCGTTTGCGCCGGGACCCAACGCCATTCCGTTGGCCAAGGCGGGCAAATTGCAGATACTGGTGACCACGTCTTCTGCTGGCGCCCGATTTATGGCGGGTGTACCGAGTATTGCGCAGGCCGGGGTGCAAGGCTACGAGGGCGACGACTGGTTTGGCGTGTTCGCGCCTGCTGGAACCCCGCTGGCGATACGGGAGAAGTTTTCAAAGGAAATGGCGCGTGGTTTTGCGTTGCCGGAAGTGCGCGAACGCCTGTTTAACCTTGGCGCCGAGCCGGTATCCAGTACTCCGCAGGAGTTCGAGAAAATGTCGCGGGCGTACATAGCGCGCGCGCGCAAACTCGGCGAGGAAATCGGTATCAAGGTCGAGTGAGAGGTGGGCAAAAGGACCTGCAAGCGCAGCGAAAGGAGCACTTGGTGACTGCATCGATTGAAACGCGATTGAAAAAAATGGGTTTTGAGTTGCCGCCACCATTTGTCTTTCCGAACAACAACCGCACTGGCTGTACGCAGTCCGGGAAACTGTTGCTGCTGTCTGGCCACGGACTTGATCTGCCCAAACTTCCCGGTGTCCGGCAGTCCGGCAAGTTCGGCGTCGACATCACCGTGGAGGAGGGTTATGCGACGGCACGTGCTGTCGCGTTAACCATGCTCGCCACGATCAAGGCGCACTGCGGTGATTTGGATCGGGTCAAACGTGTGTTGCGTCTCTTCGGCATGTGTAATTGCACGCCTGATTTTGTGCAACCACCGCAGGTGATTGACGGTGCTTCTGATCTTTTTTTTGAACTGTGGGGCCCGGAGTTCGGCAAACACGCCCGTTCAGCAGTGGGGCATGTGTCGCTTCCTCGGGGCATCGCAGTGGAAATCAATGGTGAGTTCGAAATCGACTGAATGATTGGCACCGGCTCAACGTCCTGTGCGCGGTTGATATTAAGATTGCCATTGTTTCGTGGACAGCGCGCGCGTGCGCAGGCGCGCCAGTATCACGGACAATCCGACACCGCCGAGGCACAACACGCTGATGCCGACAAATCCCCAGGTAAAGCTGCCGGTCTGGTCCTTGACGATGCCGAGCGCCGAGGCGGTGAGGAAGCCGCCGATGTTGGCGAACAGGTTGCTGAAACCCGTGGCCGTGCCGGCGGTGCGCGGCCCCAGCACTTCCATGGGCACCAGGAACAGCGGCCCGAAAAAAAACTGCATGAACATCGAGTTGACGGCGATGGCCAGCAACAGCAGCGGCACGGATTCGACCATGACCAGCAGGGTGGTCGAGCAGGCGAGGATCAGCAGTGCGCCGCCGACCACCAGCGGCGGATTGCGCAGCCGGTCGGAGACGTAGCCGCCCAGCGCGTTGGATGACGCGGTGATTGCGGCGCCCATCGCCACGATCAGGCCTGCGGTCTGCACCGAGAAGCCGCGATCAACCACCAGCAGCGAAGGCAGCCAGAAATTGAATGCCGTGACCACGGCAAAGCGGATGAACTGCAGCGCGCTGCATACCCACATGATCGGATAACGACACAGTTGCAGGATGTCGGACAGCGCCAGTTGCGGCGGCGGTTCGGTGCGCGGTTTTTCGCGGGCATAACGTTTGTAGACAAAACCGGCAACGATGCCCAGTGCAGCAAAAAACATGAAGGCTGCGCGCCAGCCGTAGAGCGCCGCCAGCAGCGGGCCGCCCAGCGAGAGCACGATGGTGCCGGCGAAACCGCCCACCATGAACAGGCTTAACGCCGTGGCGCGGCGCTCGCGCGGAAACCACGACGCCAGCAGTGACAGCCCCGGTGCAAACAGCAGTGAGCGGAAGGCGCCGGCGAACAGTTGGGTGACGATTGCCAGCCAGAATGTGTGGACCAGGCCGATGCACAGCGAAAACGCCGACCAGCCCAGCAGTCCGATAAAAAACAGCCGCCGCGGGCCGTAGCGGTCCGACAGGAAACCTGCGGGAATCTGGCCCAGCCCATACGTGAGAGTCAGCGCGGCGGAGAGCAGGCCGGCTTGGGTGAAACTAATCTGCAGGTCTTCGCGGATCAGCGGCAGCAGCAGGGGCATGGCGCTGAAGGTGATGCCGTGGGTGATCTGGCACAACACGACCATGGCCACGGTGTTGATGCCGTCGCGGCTCATGCCGCCGCTGGCCGGTGCGGACGCGGAATCACGGGTCATGACGGGTGGCCGGAAACCTGCTGTTGCTCAGGCCAGCAGACCGCCGGTTTCGAATTTCAGATATAACTCCCTGCAGACCCAGGCGTCGGTCGCAGCATAGGTGATCTGCGCAGTAGTGAGCTGCGGTGCAGCCCAGTTGGTGGTTTTTGCACCCTTGGGGACGCGGTAACCGAGGAGCATGCCGGCGAGGTTGCGTACGCCGGTTTGTTCGTAGCCGTTGCGCTTGGCGATGATGCCCAGATCGATGATGCCCCGCTCGGCAAACGGAAACACCTGTTTCAGCGTGCGCAGGTCATAGGCCAGCGCGACGCCGGCTTTGGCGGTGCCGGACGCCTGCAGCAGTTCTGCGAGCACGGCATGGGTTTCAGTCATGCGTAGCGGGAATATGTAGGCGCATTTTGCCGTGGCGACCTGGACCAGGCTGGGCAGGTAACTTTCGCCCTTGCTGAAGGCCGGACGGGTCTCGGTATCAAAGCCGGTGACGCGTTCGCTGCGGATGTCGGCGGCGGCAGCGGCGAGCGCCGCAGGCGTATCGACGAATGTAACCGGTCCTTCGTAACGCTGCACCGGCAGTGCGTTGAGGTCGTCGCGCGAGATTGCGCGGGCGGCGGCATATTGCGTGTTGTTCATGTTCATCAGAGTGCTGAGGGTAACAGGTGGGCGCGTGGTACAGTAACTGTCTGCACAGCCGGAGCGGGTATGACATGAAGTGTATGACATGAGCAGTTGGCGATGGATGAAAGTGCCGGCGCTGCGCGCAGCCGCGGCGGGCATCGCGTTGTTGTCCGCGGCCTGCGTGCAACTACCGGTTTATACGACGCTGCCGGTCGAGGTGCAGCCATCGCCCAATTTCAGCGAACGGCGGCCCAATTTTGTGATCATTCACCACACCACCAACGACACGGTGGAGCGGGCGCTGGCGACGCTGACCAATCCGGCCCGCGAGGTCAGTGCGCATTACCTGATCGGGCGTGATGGCCGCATCATTTACCTGGTGGACGAAAAAATGCGTGCCTGGCACGCCGGTGAAACCTACTGGGGCGGCCATCGTGATCTGAACTCGGCCTCCATCGGCATTGAACTCGACAACACCGGTTTTGAACCGTTTGCTGATGCGCAGGTGACGGCGCTGCTGGTTTTACTCGCCGATCTGAAGGCACGCTGGAATATACCAACGGCAAATTTTCTGGGGCACGGTGATGTGGCGCCGGGACGCAAGGTCGATCCCAGTGCGTGGTTTCCGTGGCGACAACTGGCGGCTGCGGGTTTCGGCCTGTGGTGCGATCCGCCCTATGATTTCGTGCCGGTGGAAGTGGCGGATACAACACTGCTGGCTGCGCTGGGTTATGAGGTGGCGGTGCCGTGGTCTGCCGTGGCTGCATTCAAGCGCCACTGGGCGCCACTGGATCTGGCGCCAGGACTGACGGAGGAGCAGCGGGGGATGTTGCAATGTCTCATACGTCAGCAGCAGAGTGGATAAAAATAACAATATAATCAACAGGTTATTAATTTTTTCCCGGTGCGATGACGCTGTGTACTGCAGTGTGGACGTGTGATCCGTAGCGTCTGCGAACACCGCTAGAATGCGCTGACTACACCGTCTCCCGGAGGAGGGATCATGACTGTGAAGCTCGGACTGATGGTGCCTGCCAACAATACAACCATGGAACCGGAGCTGCTGGCATGGTTGCCTGATGCGCGCTGCACGACATTGCGCATTCCGCGCGGCCAGGGTTTGCTCGGGCCGGCGGAAATTCCTGCTTATGTAGCGCAGGCGCTGGAACTTGCCAGGACTTACGACCGCGATCAGACCGACATCGTTGCCTATGGCTGCACGGCGGCGGGATTCATCGGCGGCCCGGCCCGCGATGCCGAAATCCAGGCCAGCCTCGCGACCATCACCGGCAAGCCGGTGGTGACGACGGCGAGCGCAATGATTGCAGTGCTGCGCCACATCGGCGCGCAGCGCATTGCTGTGGTCACGCCATATCTGGAGCTGGTCAACGAACGGCTGCGCGCCTATCTGCAGCAGTCAGGCATCACGGTCGTGAAACTCGCCAGCTTCAAGGCTGCGACTACCGATGAACTGGCAAATATCACGCCGGCACAAATCGCAGCACTGGCGCGCGCGACCATGACGCTGGATGCCGATGCCATGTTCATTGCCTGTTCACAATTGCCGACCAAAGACATCATGGACGGGCTGGCGCAGGAATTCGGCAGGCCGGTGTGGTCGTCGATCAAAGCGACAGCCTGGCATGCGGAACGGGTACTGGCCGACAAAATGCTGTCCGACAAAAAAGCAGTTGCGGCCTGAATAAAAACCAAGGGAGGGTGATGATGCGATTCATGTTGAAAGCAGTGGCGGGTGCAGTGTGCATGGCGCTGGCAATGACAGCGGCAGCACAGAATTTTCCGACCAAGCCGGTACGCATCGTGGTGCCGTTCCCGCCGGGCGGCGGTGTCGATATCGTGGCGCGGGTGGTCGGGCCCAAACTCGCGGCGCAGTACGGCCAGCAGGTGATCGTTGAAAACCGCGCCGGTGCGGCCGGCATCATCGGCACCGAATACACGGCGCGCGCAGCGCCCGACGGTTACACCTGGGCGATCTGCACGCTGGGTAACCTCGCGGTCAACAAACACCTGTATTCAAAAATGGCGGTGGATCCGCTGAAGGATCTGGCTGCGGTAACGCAGGTGGTCGATGTGCATTTTGTAATGGTTGCGCATCCTTCGTTGCCGGCGAAAACCGTGCCGCAGCTGATTGCGCTGGCGAAAAAATTGCCGGCCGGCGACATCACCTATTCCTCGTCAGGTGCCGGCGGTGCGCCGCATCTGGGCGGGGCGTTATTCAATCGCCTGGCCGGCGTGCAACTGACGCATGTGCCGTACAAGGGCAGCGGCCCGAGTTTTGCTGATCTGCTGGGCGGGCATGTGTCGCTGACCTTCGACAGCATGCTGCAGTCCCTGCCTTATATACGCGACAAGAAGTTGGTTGCGCTGGGTGTGCTGGGCGGTAAACGCGCCGCAGCGCTGCCCGACGTGCCGACCATCGCCGAGCAGGGCGTCAAAGGTTATGAACTGACCAACTGGTTCGGCCTGGTGGTGCCGGCGGCGACACCGAAAGACGTGATCGCGCGCGTGCATGGTGATTTCACCAAAGTGCTGCAGGAAAAGGAAATCCGCGACAAGATAGCCGGCATGGGCGCCGATGTGGTGGCCAATTCATCGGAAGATTTCGCCAGGTTCTGGCGCAATGAATCGGATAAATGGGCGAGAGTGATCAAAGAGGCGAAGATCACCGTGAACTGATGCAGGCTCTGCTCCTGTGTAATCACAGGAGCAGAGGTGCAGTCATGCGTTCAACGCGGTCGGTTCAGCGCAGTGCCTTGAGTATGCCCAACGCTTTTTCCATCGTGAAGTTGTAGGTGGTCTCGTCCCAGGCTTCGAGGTTTTCGCGCATCATGTAACCGTGCAGGATGCCCGGGAAAATGTGCACCTGCAGGCTGGCTACGGCTTTTGCTTTTTCGAGATAGGCGGCCTGCACGTCCAGTGGCGCCGCATGATCCTGATCGCCCCAGATGATGCATACCGGCTTGGTCATGCCGTCCAGTTCGTGCAGAAAATCCTTCATCTGGGTGCTGTGGCAGCCGATGCCTGCGTCAAAGCCCAGGCGTTTGGGGCCCAGCACGGCATAAGGCCCGCCAAAACAGAAGCCCATCGCAGCGGCCTTGCCGTTGTGCTGCGGCAGTTTTTTGACCATGGCCAGCGTGTCTGAAATGTCGGCCTCGCCGGTTTTGAGCACGGGCAGCCGCGGTTGCGAACGTTCGGCGCCGCGCGTGTCGCCACGTGGTATCGGGCCGGGTATGGTGCGCCAGAACATGTCCGGTGCCGCGGCGATATAACCGGCAGCGGCGAAAACGTCGGCAATGCCGCGGATGTCGGCATTGACGCCATGCACTGCCGAGGCCATGACCACGGCGGGAGCTTTGGCAGTGCCTTCCGGCAGTGCCAGGTAACAATCAAATTCACCACCGCCTGATGCGCGGATTTTGACGTGTTGACCGGACATGATTTTCTCCTGTGTGGACACTCCGGAATCAGCGCAGCTGTATCCGTGAGCGGGATTTATCTGGATTAAAGCAGTAGGGTTGGCTGCGCTTGGGCTACGCCGTGGCGAGCAGTTCCACCTCAAATACCAGAGTTGCATCCGGCGGAATCACGCCACCGGCGCCGCGTGCCCCGTAACCGAGATCGGGCGGGATGGTCAGCTTGCGCTTGCCGCCGATTTTCATGCCCTGCACGCCTTCATCCCAGCCGCGGATGACGCGGCCACCGCCCAACGGAAATACGAACGGATCGTCGCGGTCCTTGCTGGAGTCAAATTTCACGCCGTCAGTCAGCCAGCCGGTGTAATGCACGGTGACTTCCTGGCCGGCGGCTGCTTCCGCGCCGTCGCCAGTGACGATGTCTTCGATGATGAGTCCGCTTGCGGTGGTGGTTGCCATGATGATTTCCTGTTCAGTAAGAGATTGCAGCGTGAGGCCGCATTATGCCGGGTGCAGCGCGCAGGGGAAAGACGCGGGCATTTTAGGTAGAATCGCGCCTTTGCCAAAACGAGCGCAAGGAGAATGGCAGTGGAGTGGATCAACAAGATGCTGAAGGAAGTGCCCGCTGCAGCGCAGTATCAGCAGCAGCTGGAGTCACTCGCGCGCGAGCACGCCGAACTGAAAAGCGAAAATGCGCGGCTCAACGACGAGCTGGCTTGGTTTATTCCGAAGTGGGACACGCTGGACGGTGATGCGGTGCGCACGCTGGAATACCTGTCGCGCGTCGAGCGTGGTATTCCGCAGGAAATCGCCGGGGCCAATCAGGTCAACATCCAGATCGTCGAATCCTATCTGCAGTACCTGATCAAGGGACAGTTTGTGCGTACTGCCGACAACGGCGGGCAGCACTTCTGCATTTCCGAGAAGGGGCGGCGTTACCTGAGTGATCGCGGCCTGTTGCGGGGCTGATCAGCGCTGCGCGTTGATGATTTTCCGGTGGGCGTGAGTTTCCAGCGTGATGCGTCCCCAGTCGATGGTGGAGGTAGTGCCGTCGAGCTTGACCGAGAAATCCTTGAGATCCCAATCGGCGAACTGTGAAGGAATGCGCGAGCGGAGCGCGGGGATTTTTTTTCTGTGGCTGTGTGCCGGCGGGCCGTATTTTTTGGTCAGTGCTTCCAGCGCAGTACCCTGGCCCTGTATGCCCCAGGTGTTGATGTGGATGGCCGCGATGTATCCGTCCCGCACATCAACGATCATTTCACCGCGGGCCCACGGGGTTGTTGCGGTGCGCGGATAAAACACGAAGTGCTCTTCACTGCCCCAGGCCGTTTTCCGGGTGAGTCCTTCGGTGTAACAAAGACGGCTGGTCATGGTGTCTTCGCCGGGCGCGCAGGCTGCAATCAGGAAACGTGAGCCCAGTTCGACGCCGAATAGGGTTTTGGCGGGATTGGCGGCGGCGGTTGCGGTTGCAAAAACGAGCAGGCAGAGCGCAGGCAGCAGTTGGCGTAATGTTTTCATTGCGGTCATCATACGGCGCTTCGGAGTTCAGTTCCAATCGTGATGGATCATGCGCGGTAAATCTTTAACTTCCGGTGCGTCCGCTGCGTGGCAGGTGTACATCGTACGCTGTGCCGACGACAGCCTCTATACCGGCATCACACGCGATGTGACGCGGCGCATCACTGAGCACAATGCCGACAGCGGAGCGGGTGCCAGTTATACGCGCTCCCGCCGTCCGGTAAAGCTGGTGTACCTGGAGCCGGCAGCTGATCGCTCGGTGGCAAGCCGGCGTGAATACCAGATCAAACAATTGAGCCGCGGGGAAAAACTCGCACTGATTGCGAAGGGGAATACAGATGACTGACATCAAAGCCGTGGCTGGGGACGTTTTCGAGGCGGCGCGCACACGCCGCTCGATTCGCGCCTACAAGCCTGATCCGGTGCCGCACGGGATACTGCGCGAGATCGTGGCACTGGGGCGCCATGCACCCAGCGGTTCGAACATCCAGCCGTGGCGCGTACATGTACTGACCGGTGCGACGTTACAGCGTGTGGGCGCTGCCATTCAGCAGGCTTTCCTCAGCGATGAACCGGGGCATCAGCGCGATTACGAGTACTACACTGATCCGGTGGTCGAGCCTTATCTGGCACGGCGTCGCGCCTGCGGCTGGGGGCTCTACGGCACGCTGGGCATAGGCCGCGGCGACCATGAAAAATCCAGAGCCTATCGCGCGAGCAATTACACTTTTTTCGGCGCACCCGCGGGGCTGGTGTTTACCATCGACCGTGAATTGGAAAAAGGCAGCTGGCTGGATTACGGCATGTTCCTGCAGACCCTCATGCTGGCCGCGCGGGGCAGGGGACTGCATACCTGTCCGGAAGCGTCGATTGCGAGTTACCCGGATGTGGTGCGGCGGGAGTTGGGCCTGGGCCATGAATGGGTGGTGGTTTGCGGCATGGCGCTGGGTTATGCCGATCCTGATGCCGTGATCAACACTTTCCAGCCCGATCGCATCGCACTGGAAGATTACGCCGTGTTTCTGGAGTAATTAAAAAAAACAAATAAAATCAATTAGTTATGGTTCAAATACGCGATTGCCCGAGCGCGGTGGGCAGGACTGCAGATGGCACCATCCCGGCGTCGCCGCGGGGTGTTCCAGCCACAGGCCCAGTTCTTCCAGTACTGCGAGATTGGCCATGCACCAGGCGTCGAGCGCACCATCGCGGTCATGGAGATCAATGGCCAGGCAACTGATGTGTTTGCTGTGCGGCGCGGCCCCGGGCACGTTGGCGTTGATGGCGGCGGGGCGCCAGCCCGAGGATATTTGGGCGGGAATGCCGGCGCACCGCAACAGCTGGTTTATCCGGTCTACGATATCGCGGGCATTGCTGCGCAGTTCGGGAGTGAGTTCGTCGCGATGCTGTTTGTCGCGACCCACGTAGTAATCGCCGAGTTTCAGCGCTGCGGTAGTTTTGCGTGCAACCATGAGGCGGGAGATTACCTGATTTGGCGCACTGCATTTACACTACCTGCTTGCCATCATGCGGCCGGGAGGGCGGCATGATGTTCCATGATTCAAAAACACGGGCACACCAGCCATGGATCTGCTGATACATGCGACATTGACGGTCACCGGCGCAGGCGCGCCGCTGTCGGCCTGTGATGCACGCATCAAGGCGCTGCTGGTCGAAGAAGTTTTTGACGGCGAGTTCGAGGAACATCATGGCGCTGACGCGCTGTCGTACGATTTCAAGGTGCGTGGCGGCATCCCTTTTCCGGTATTTGCCGCAGCCTCGCAGGAGTTCCCGGGACTGACGATTACCGCGGAATGGGTCAATGTCGGCGCCGGGCGCAAGGGCCGCGCGCAGATTGCCAACGGTGAAATCACCCAGCACACGGAAGAACCCCTCACGCTGGCGAGTACGGATACGCCCAACCGCTACATGTGCGCGGCGGCTGACGGCACGCTGGAGCTGGCCGTGGCACTGGTGCAGACCGATGCGCAGGTGTGGGCGGGTTATGTGCTGAATCATCAGCGCGACGCACTGTTCCGGGTGACGCGCAGCGGCGAGGTGGTAGAGCTGGTGGCTACCGATGGCGCGCCGGACTGGGTGCAACGCTGGCAGCTAGGCCATGCCGTTGCTATGCCGGAGAGTGCGGTGATTGCGCCGCCAGAACGGGTGGAAAAAAATCTTTACGCTGAACTGGAGCAGCTGGCGCAGGGTTTTGTTGCGGACTGGATCTGGTTTCGTGATGTGCCGGCGGAAGTCAACGCCATCGATGTGGATCGTTTTTCGCGTTACGGTTTTACCGTGCGTGACGCCAATGTGCGTGCGGCGCGGTTGTATGCACTGCGTCAGGAAATCGGTGACGGGCAGCCCCTGAAACATACGACAGTCGATCCGGAAGCGGCCTGGATCATCGGAGTATTGCAGCGTTGCTGGGCTGGAGATTAATTCCGGAGTTTTAAACCCGGCGCTGCCTATACCCGCTAATTCTGATTGGGCGGGCGCCGCCGCCACTGGCGAATCAGGATATAGCCGCCGAGCATGCCGCCCAGATGTGCGAAGTGTGCAACCCCGGCCTGGCTGCCGGTGACGCCGAGATAAATTTCCAGGATGCCGTAGAGCGTGACAAACAGCCACGCCGGCATGGGTATGGGCGGGAAGATCAGCATCACCGTGCGGCGCGGGAAAAACAGGCCGTAGGCCAGCAGCAGGCCGAACACGCCGCCCGAGGCGCCGATTGTCGGATAAGCCATGCCGCCGGCGAAGGCCGCAGTTGCAAGTTGCGCCAGCGCCGCGGCGAACACGCAGCCCAGGTAATAAATCATGAAGCGCCGCGAGCCGAACACTTGCTCGATCTGGCCGCCGAACATGTACAGCGCCAGCATGTTGAAACCGATGTGCATCAGGTTTGAAGTGCTGTGCAGAAAGCCGTAAGTCAGCACCTGCCAGGGCAGGAAACCGGCGCCGTCGCTCGAGGGCGTGTGGAAGGGCCACAGACCGAACCAGATGACCAGCGTGTCGCCGAGCGCGAATTGCAGCAGATAGACCGCGACATTCGCGATCAGCAGCATTTTGGTGACTGGAGGCAGCATCACCGAGATTTTAACAGCAGGTCTGCGGTGTTCGATGCATCAGGCGAGGACCGGCGGCAATAGCGGTGCGAGTTTTGCGCGCTCCGCGGTGCTTGCGCCATTCAATGCGAAGCCCAGCAGTTTGCCTTCGGCATCAACAAACAATGATTTCACGCCTTCGGCGGTGGCTTCGATCTGCCAGTTGCCAACGGCGCCGCTGGCCGGCGGTGACACGATGGTCGGGCAGGCGGGTGTCTTGACCATCACCGGCATGGCCGGGAATGTCACCGGTGTGGGTTTGCCGGCGAGGGTTTGCGCCAGCGCGCGCGCGGCATGCATGATCGGCATCACGTAGGGCATCACCAGGCCTTCGATTTCGGCGCAGTCGCCCAGCGCATATACGTCGGGCGCGCTGGTTTCGAGATGGCGGTTGAGGACGATGCCGCGATTGATCTTGAGCCCTGCGGCTGCGGCCAGTGCAGTGCGCGGTTTCAGGCCCACTGCGGACAGCACCACATCAGACTGCAACTGGGTGCCGTTGGTCAGCGTGACGGCGTAACCGTCGGCGCTGCGGGCTACGTTCTGCACACCGGTGCCCAGATGCCAGTTGACGCCCAGCGCTGCCAGTTTGGTTTGCAGCAGTGCGCCGCCCTCGGGTGGCAGCAGCCGGCCCAGTGCCTGTGACGCAATGTCGATGATGTCCACAACGTAGCCGGCGGCGGCGAGATCGTTGGCGAACTCACAACCGATCAGGCCGGCGCCGATGATGAGCACGGTTTTCTTGTCAGAAATCGTTTTGCGGAAGCGCGCGTAATCGTCGAGGTCGTTGACGGTCAGGATGTCGGCCGCGCCATTGCCGGTGACCGGCAGGCGGATCTGGTCGGCGCCCAGGGCCAGCACCAGTTTTGAATATTGCAGCACTTCGTCGCCGATGTGGACGGCATGCGCCGCGGTGTCGATGGCGGCGACGCGGGTATGCGGGCGCACGGTGGCCGTGAGCTGGGTGGCCATCTGTTCCGGCGTGCTCAGCGCAATGGCTTCCGGCGTTTTTTTCGAGGCCAGTGCATTCGACAGCATGGGTTTCGAATAAAACGGGCCGCTATCGGCGGCGAGGATGACCAGCGGTGTTGTTGTGTCGAGCTTGCGCAGTTCCTTGGCCGTGTTGTAACCCGCAAGGCCGCTGCCGATGATGACAATCGGGTGCATGGCGTTTCTTTCGATGGTCCGGTGAAAATCAGCGCAGGATGGTATCAAACAGCATCATCAGCACAAAGCCGGCGATGAGGCCGATGGTGGCCACGCGTTCATTGCCGTTGCGGTGGGTCTCGGGAATAATTTCGTGGCTGATGACAAATAACATGGCGCCGGCGGCAAAAGCGAGTCCCCACGGCAGCATGGCGGCTGCGTAACTGATGGCGCTGGCGCCGATCAGGCCGCCCAGCGGCTCGGCCATGCCGGTGGCGAGCGCGAGCACTGCCGCTTTCCAGCGCGAGATGCCCAAAGACACCAGCGCGATGGCGACGATCAGCCCTTCGGGCATGTTCTGGATGGCGATGCCCAGAGTGATCGCGGCGGCGCCGTCGCTGCCCTGGGCGACACCGACGGCGAGGCCTTCGGGGATGTTGTGCAGGGTGATGGCGACCACAAACAGCCACAGTCCCTGGGCATTGCGCAGCGGCAGGCCTTCGCGGCCTTTGATGAAATGTTCATGCGGCAACCAGCGGTCGCTCGCCATCAGAACAGTGGCGCCAAGGATCACTCCGGCGGCAACGATCATTACACCGCCGACGGCGCTGCCGCCGATGGCCGCACCGCTGTCGAGGGCGGGTTTGAGCAGCGAAAAGAAACTGGCGGCGAGCATTACGCCGGCACCGAAACCGAGGAGCACGTCGCGCATCGACTCCGAAATCCGGCGGATCACCAGCACCGGCAATGCGCCGGCGCCGGTGGCCAGCGCGGTGAACAACGTTGCCGCCAGCGCGGCGCGCACGGCCGGCGCTGCTTCGGCAATACCGATGCCGGTCAAGGCCGCCGCCACGGCGATGACGATGAACGTCGCCAGCCGCTGCCCGGAAGGCGCGGCAGCATAGCGGCGTGCGTTCATGATCATTTCAGCCATGGCGGTATGGTCGGCGGCGTAGTTAAGCGAACAGACTTATTTGTCTTAAGCGAACAGCCTTATTTGTCCAGCAGGCTGCGCAGCATCCACGCGTTTTTCTCGTGGAGCTGCATGCGTTGCGTGAGCAGGTCGGCGGTCGGTTCATCGCTGACCTTGTCGACGATCGGGAAAATGGAACGCGCGGTGCGCGCCACGGCTTCCTGGCCTTCGACCAGCAGCCCGATCATTTTTTCGGCCTTGGGCACGCCCGCGGTTTCCTTGATCGAGGACAGTTTCACGTAATCGGTATAAGTGCCCGGTGCCGGATAACCCAGTGCGCGGATACGTTCGGCAATGAGGTCGACCGCGAGCGCCAGTTCGTTGTACTGGGTCTCGAACATCAGGTGCAGCGTCTGGAACATCGGGCCGGTGACGTTCCAGTGGAAATTGTGGGTTTTCAGATACAGCGTGTAGGTGTCGGCGAGCAGCCGTGACAGGCCGTCAGCGATGGCCTTGCGGTCTTTGTCGCTGATGCCGATGTCGATGTCGATTTTCCTGGTTTTGGCCATTTCATTTCCTTTTTTCGGATGCTGGTTTGAAGGGCGTGGTGCCCGCCCTGCGCAGGCAGGGCGGGCAGCCTTCGATGTTACGCTGCTTTCAATACCATTTCGAAGTCGGCTTTGGCGATGCCGCACTCCGGGCAGGCCCGGTCTTCCGGAATGTCTTCCCAGCGCGTACCGGCCTTGATGCCGTGATCCGGATTGCCCTCGGCTTCGTTGTAGACGTAGACGTAGCCGCAGACGATGCATTCCCATGTGCGCATTTCGTTCGTCATATTCATTTTTCCTTGATTCCTTAAACGTTAACCCGGGCCAGCGTGGCGCGGTAGTGGTTGGCGTGGCGTTCCTCGACCTTGGCCAGTGCGGCAAAACGTTTGGCGGCCTTGGCGAGGGTCTGCTGGAAACACGCGACGTGTTCCTTCGACTCCCCGATCTGCTCGTCCATTTCTTTCACCGCAGCGTGGTTGCCTTCCTGTTCGGCCAGGTGGCGGAACTGCGGATACATTTCAGTGTATTCGTAGGTCTCGCCGGCAATCGCTATGTCCAGCGCCTTGGCGGGGGTCAGCCCGGTTTTCGGGTAGAGCAGGTCGAGGTGGCCGAAGGCGTGCTGCACTTCCTGCGCGGCGGTTTCTTCGAACACTTTGGCGGTTTCGATGTCGCCCTGTTCACGGCAGATCCTGGCGAAATACATGTACTTGATGTGCGCCATGGATTTACCGGCAAAGGCGGTTTCGATGTTTTTGATGGTGACGGATTCGGCTTTCATCTGTATCTCCTGTGGTTGATGAATGGCGCGTCTTGCAACGCTTGGAGTGCATTCTGATTGCCGGCAGTTTATTAATAAAATTGATTATTATTACTTTATTGATAGTAATTGACTATATTCAAGATATAATTTCAACCAATTGTTTTTAAAGGTTATTTTTTCTTTATCAGAGTGGAGCCGCTGAGTGCGCAGGCGGCCACCGCATCGCGGATGACGTCGAGTGCGGCGTTGCGCGGAAAACTCGAGCGCGACGCCAGCACCACCCGGCGGTCGGGCACCGGGTGTGAGAACGGGATGTAGGTCAGCAGGTCGGCGGCGGCACGTCTGGCTGGCACGGCAGACGCCGGCAGCACGGTCATGCCCATGCCTGAGGCCACCATCAGGCGGATGGTTTCCAGCGATGAACCCTCAACAGTTTGCTGCAGCGAGCCTGGCGTTGCGCTGGAGCGATTGAGTGCCGGGCAGGCGCTGAGCACCTGGTCGCGGAAGCAGTGGCCCGTGCCGAGCAGCAGCAGGCTTTCGCGCACGAGCTCGTCGGCAGCGATGGTTTTGCGCGCGGCCCAGGCATGGGTTTTGGCCAGTGCAACGACAAAGGGTTCGGCGTAGAGCGGCGTCACGGTGATCCCCGCCTCGCTGAAGGGCAGCGCGACAATGGCGGCGTCGATGTCGCCGCGTTTCAAGCGCTCCGCCAGCGTTAAGGTGTAGTTTTCCTCAAGAATCAACGGCATTTTCGGTGCGCGCCGGCGCAATACCGGGATCAGTTGCGGCAGCAGGTAAGGTGCGATGGTGAAAATCACGCCGAGCTTGAGTGTGCCTTCGAGCGGGTCACCGGTGGCTTTGGCGATGTTCCTGATTTTGTTGGCTTCCTCCAGCGTGCGCTGCGCCTGTTCGATGACGCGGCCGCCAGCGGGAGTCACCGTGACCTCAGCGGGACCGCGCTCGAAAATCTGCACTCCGAGTTCTTCCTCGAGCTTTTTGACGGCCACCGACAGTGTCGGCTGGCTGACGAAACAGGTTTCCGCGGCGCGGCCGAAATGCCGCGCATGGGCGACAGCGACGATGTAGCGCAGTTCAGTGAGAGTCATGGCGGAGGAACTTTACCGGAAACACCGGGTCTATTTTCTGTGAACGTTTCGTCGGGCCGGCGTTGATTTTGAAATCCCCTAAAAATCAATGGTCTGTGCGGAACGCGAGCAAACGCATGTAGGATCCTCAAGGGCGCTTCCCCGGCGCCCTTTTTTTTGCTGGATACCCGGCGCGCGCGGCTTGCGGCTCAGTTCCCGTGGCCGGAAGGGATTTTCCAGGCATCTTCCTTGGATACGCCGGGCGGCGGCGTGAACAGGATCTGGGTTTCGCCGAGGAGTTTTGCGGCGCCGCCCCAGGCATCTGCGGCCTTGCGCTGATCGGACTTCGCGCGGGCATCCACCGCCTCCGGATTACAGACCATGCGCAGTTTCTTTTCCAGCGTATTGACAGTGCCGGGGTGCGCGGCGGCGAGATCTGCCGTTTCATCCGGATCTTTTTGCAGATCAAACAGTTGCGGTGGCATGCCGACATGGTAGATGAGCTTCATTGCACCGTCGCGCAACACAAAGGCGCCGGCTTTTGAGGCCTGCGCATGATATTCGGCGAAAGCGGTGCGTGGCGACTCAGTGCCGCCGATGGCTGGCCAGAGGTCAATGCCTGGCAGGTCGTGGTCTGCAGCAGCGAGTTGCGCACCGGCACCGGCGACGAGTGTCGGAAACAGATCGACATGAGAGGCAAATTGCCGGACTACACGGTTTTGCGGCACCCCCGGCCCCGAAATCAGCAGCGGTACCTTGATCGCGCCTTCATAGAGGTTTTTCTTGCCGAAAATGCCCTGTGCGCCGAACAGTTCACCGTGATCGCTGGTATAGGCGATGCGGGTATTGCCGAGCAGGCCGAGTTCTTCTGCGGCATTTAACACGGCGCCGATCTGCTCATCGAGGTGCGTAATGAGTCCGAAGTAACCGGCGGCGATGCGCCGCAGCGCGGCTTCGTCGCTCATCACGCGCATGCCGTCCATGTAGCGCAAATGTTCGACTGCAGGATGTTCAGGACGCTCGCCGGGGCGGAACGCCGGCGGCAGCGGCATGTTGCGCTCCGGATAAAGATCCCACAGGCGCTGCGGCACGGTGAATGGCGGATGCGCGCTGATGTAGGACACGTACAGAACCCAGGGTTTGCCGCTGCTGCCGGCGTTGCGCTGCAGCCATTCCACTGCCTTCGCGGTGATGGTGCGGTCGTATTCCTGGTAATGCGTTTCGCCCACGCCGGAACGCTCTATATAAAGTTTCCAGAAGCTGCCGTCATCCTTGCGCGGTTCCGTGCCATAGCCGCGCAGGAGGTTCTTGATCGCGCCCTTGCCCTCGTGCAGATGCATGGGCACGATTTCCTCGGTAAAACCATTGTCGTCGTCGCTCGAGCGGTAATGCAGCTTGCCCACGGCGACTACGGTATGTCCCTGCTCGCGCAGCCGGTGGTGCCAGCTCGGCACGCGCCCGTCGTAGGTGAGGGCGTTGTCCCAGTATCCGGTCTGGTGCGGATAACGGCCGGTGGCAAGGCTGGAACGCGAGGGACAGCACAGCGGGCTGGTGCAATAGGCGTTGGCGAAACGCACGCCGCTGGCGGCAATGCGGTCCATGGTTGGTGTTTTGTGTCTATTCAGCCAAGGGCAGGCGAGATGGGCTGACCGATGAAGGCCAAGCGAAGCGCCTCGAAGACATTATGCCCTTGCTTGAGCATGGTATCGAGGTAGGCGCGGATGACACAGAAGTCCT
>Ga0335398_10001131_pt1 | contig 46917 bp, 36 predicted proteins | sample BON03_FD_205742 | JGI IMG/M metagenome (GOLD analysis project Ga0335398, IMG submission 205742) | Freshwater microbial communities from Lake Bonney liftoff mats and glacier meltwater in Antarctica - BON-03 (spades assembly) (version 2) | ecosystem: Environmental > Aquatic > Freshwater > Ice >... | reverse complement strand
GTACACCTTTCCGCAAGCCGACAGCCTTGAAAACAAATATGAAGTAAGCCACATAGCCTATAATGCAAACCGAGCAGATACGGTGACTAAGACATTGACCATCCGTCCTAAATGGAAGAATGATGTATTGGGGAGAGATACATTCTACTGCACAGGAGACTCAATAAAACTAATACTCCAAGCACCCCAAGATATGCATTGCGTGCATTGGAACGAGGAAGAGCCCAATCTAGATGAGGCACTAGGACCGATAGTAGACTATGACCACTTTCATACAGATAGCCTGCTAGTAGACACCGCAGGTACATACATCGTAAAAGTAACGAATAAGACATTTTGCCAGATGTGGGATACTATTCGTGTAACGGAAAAACCAAATCCTCAACAACCAAATATCCAGAGAATAAGTCAAGAGTTAGAAAGCACTATAGCTGCAGCTGAGTATAGATGGTACTACGAGGGCAGGCCCAAATTTCAAAATGAAAATTCTAAAATACAACCTGACTCTAACGGCTACTGGCAAGTACAGCTCGTAAGTGAATTTGGTTGTGAGAGTGAGTTAAGTGACTCGTTGCTTGTGGGTTTTGCGTCTGTACCAAGCATCAAAGCAACCTACGCCGCTCTAAGCTTCAACGTATATCCTAATCCGAGTGATGGTAACATCAGCATAAAAGTGCCTAAACAAGGAGAATATAACATTCAAATCACTGACCTAAACGGAAAGGTGGTTTATACTACGAAGCACAACTTGAATTTGTCTTTTGAGTTTGAATTTGTATTTGCTAAAGGAACCTACATCGTCACTCTTACAGATGAAGAAGGCAATACAGGGAGTAAACAGATCGTGGTAAGGTGATCTAAAAGCACTAACTTTGTGTATAGATGGAAGCAATCATTATAAAAGCAGATACTAAAATAGTAAAGCTACTTATACAGCTTGCTCAAAAGCTGGGTGCAGATGTTTCTAGACTTTCTAAATCTGAAACGGAAGATTTTATGTTGGGTGAAGTGATGGACGAGTTAAAAACGAATAAGTTAGCAGATAAATCTAAGGTGTTAGATTTTCTAAAAGCCAAATGACAGTAGAATTTGATGAGTCATTTTATACCTCCTTGGTAAAACTAAAAAATCCAGACGTACATCCCAAGATTCTTCAAATCATCACCATGTTAGAAAATGCCGATTCTCTTCGAGATATAGTCTCAGTGAAGAAACTAAAAGGATATTCTTCATACTATCGTATTAGAAAAGGTGACTAGCTTTGCGTACTATGTGCCATATGCAACATATCTATTTAATTAGTGGTCTTAAAAAAATGAAGAGTATTTCCCTATTACTGATACTTACATATAGTACACTTTTGAGTTCTGCCCAAATTCCCGAGACAAATCCTGATATATATAGAACGATAAATTGGGCAGTAGGTGATAGCTTACTTATTAATTTTGACAATTCAATTAAAATTAGCTCATCAAGCGTTCATACCTCTGAAGCATACGCATCCTTCTCTACAAGCTCTGGAAAATTGCTTTATTATTCAGATGGACGCAATCTATATGACAGTAATAATATTGTTCTATCTGTCGTAAAGGGTGATAAATCTTCCGTTCAAGGCGTGATAATCACTGGAAACGATTCTATTATTAGTGTAACCACAACGACTGATATTGGCAGAAATGATGGGGCCCATTTTTATACGTTTAAAAATGGAATTAAAACAATGGACAAAAAAATTTTAAGTCCTGTTTGCGAAATGCAAGGAAGAGTGAAACATTCTAATCAAAGAAATGAATGGCTTGTTTTACATAAATTCAAATCTGACTCTATTTATACTTTTCTTAACACAGAAGAAAATCTTTTTTGCCCATCAATAACAAGATCTAGCAACTATATAGGTAATAAAGGGTCTAATGCTCCTGGAGGACTTTTATTTTCTCCTTCTGGTAAAAAACTAGCTTTAACTATATATTCTTTAAATGAATTTAATGCAGACGGTATTGTAACGCTATTTGATTTCAATAATTCCACAGGACAAATTAGCTACCTAACAAATACCCCAATATTATGGCTGCCTCTTCATAGTCTATTTTCGCCAGATGAGTCAAAACTTTATGTTTCTGAAAGAGGTAAAACTTTGATTCAGTATGACCTAAAACATCTAAATCAAGATTCGTTGAAAAATTCAGAAAAGATATTGTGGACTGCAAATGGCACGTTTTCAAATATGACTTTGCAGCATAGTTTACATAATAAAGTGTACGGCAGTATTCCTGATTCTTTATATTTAGCTGAAATATCCTCCCCAAACGATACGGGCTTCGATGCAAATTTAGATCTTAATAAAATCAGTCTTAACGGTAAACAGCTCTCCTACGGCCTCCCCAACTTCAATGCCTCTTACTTCTACACACCGAGTATAGACTTTGCATACACAGAAGACTGCTGGGAGCATACCTATAGTTTTGAGGGGAGAGATACCTTTGATGCAGATGGGTATAAGTGGGTTTTTGAAAAAGGAGCCTACAGAGACTCTATACTTACCAAGCACTGCAACTATACTTTTGCAGATACAGGAAAGTGGCAGGTCAGCCACATAGCGTGGAATGCAAGTAGAGCAGACACCGTGAGCAAGACACTCACCATACGGCCTAAGTGGAAGAATAATCTACTGGGGAGGGATACTTTTTACTGTCTACCCTTCGACTCCGGTCAGGGTGACAGCTCCGCTCGGGCTGACTTCACACTCACACTTAAAGCTCCAGCAGATATGCACTGTGTGCACTGGAACGGTGAAGAACCTAACCTAGATGACGCTCTAGGACTGATAGTGGACTATGGCCACTTTCATACAGATACATTGCAGGTAGACACCGCAGGTAAATATATCGTAAAACTCACGAATAAGACCTTCTGCCAGATGTATGATACTATCACTGTGAGTGAAGTACCAAATCCCCAAAAACCAAGCATCCAAAGAAATGGGCAGGAATTAGAAAGTTCAATAACAGCAGCAGAATACCGTTGGTATTTCAATGGAAACTTAACACTCACGACTATTAACTCACAACTTATACCAGATAGCAACGGCTACTGGCAAGTGCAACTAATAAGCGAGTACGGATGTGAGAGTCAGTTGAGTGATAGTTTTAATGTTGGTTTTGCTAGCCTTAAACCCTTAAATCCTAAACCTTTGTCCTTCAAAATATACCCTAATCCTAGTGATGGACATATTAGCATAGAAGTACCAAAGGAAGGACAGTACAATCTAACACTGAGTACTATCGGTGGGCAGCTTGTCAGACTGAGTGATTCGCCCCAAGGCGAATTATACCGAAGCGTGAACAAACGTATTGAGTTTGAACTTAATCTCGCTAATGGCACGTACATCCTCACTCTCACCGATGAGGATGGAAAGACGGGAAGTAAAAAGATAGACGCAGTGAGATAATGCAGCAACATATCTATTTAATTACTGACTACAGATATCCAAGAGCAAGCTCTAGAACGCTCTGGCGGCACACACGGTCACAAAGGTGAAGAAGCTGCGTGGACCGTACTGAAGTTGCTAGAGAAAAGTTAACAAAACGTAATACAAAAAAGGCGTCCAAAATAAATTTTGGACGCCTTTTTTAGTTGTTCACTTTAAGAGATTAAAACAATCCGTTTATCTCACCATCTATTTTATTGATGATCTCACCTAGATGTTCTGGATCATTTTCAAAGTCTATATCATCTACATCTATAATAAGCAGTTTACCTTCTTTATAGGTGCTTATCCACGCTTCGTAGCGTTCATTTAGACGCTTTAGGTAATCTAGACGTATACTATCTTCATACTCTCTGCCACGCTTCTGTATCTGGCTTACTATATTACCTATACTACTTCTCAGGTATATCATAAGGTCTGGAGCATCTACACTTGTTTTTATATTCGTAAAAAGAGCTTGATACGTATCAAAATCACGCGTACTCATAAGACCCATAGCGTGTAAATTAGGAGCAAAAATGTATGCATCTTCATATATAGTACGATCCTGAATAATGGTCTTAGGGTTATTTTTAGCCTGTATCAGACTACTAAATCGAGTATGTAGGAAATAGATCTGAAGATTAAACGACCACCGCGTCATATCGTCATAAAAATCTGTAATGTACGGATTGTCATCCATCGCCTCAAAATGTGGCTCCCAGTCGTAGTGTTTTGATAAAAGCTTGGTTAGTGTTGTTTTACCTGCTCCTATGTTTCCTGCTATTGCTATATGCATGGTTTATGATTAAGTTTTTGCGTTGATCTATTGTCTTAATAAAATTTTCTGAACCCGATAAGTTCTCGTACTTCTTTCAGTGTTTTTTCGGCACTGTCGTTGGCCTTTTCTGCTCCTATTTTAGCTGCTTTGGCTAGAGCTGCTGTATCTTTTTTAAAGTGCTCTATCTTTTCTCTGATGGGTGACACAAAGGTAAGCACATCTTCTGCTAGTTGCTTTTTCAGATCCCCATAGCGTATGGTCGCATCTCTGTGCAGTGCATCAAAATGGGCTATAGTGCTGGGTTCTGATACCAGTGACATGATATCGAACAGATTTTGAAGACCTTCACTTTTTGGTTGTCCAGGTTCTGTAGGTCCGTTATCTGTAACCGCACGCATTATCTTTTTGCGTAATCCCTTTTCTTTCTCATCAAACATGATCGTATCCGCATCTCCACTACTTTTACTCATTTTACCTTGAGCGGTAAGCCCGGGTACTTTTACAAGATCTCCTCCTCCGCTGTATGCTTGTGGTTCCTTGAAATAGTCTTTTCCATACATATGGTTAAATCTATTGGCAAAGGTGCGAGTCATCTCTAGGTGCTGCTGCTGATCTTTGCCCACAGGCACCATCTCTGCGTGATGTACAAGTATATCCACTGCCATCAGCACAGGGTAGGTAAGTAAACCTGCGTTCACATTTTCTTTCTGACTACGTATTTTATCCTTAAAAGAAGTACTCCGCTCCAGCTCTCCCATATATGCATTCATATTCATATAGGTATATAACTCACTGATAGCCGGCACATCGCTCTGTACGAATAGGGCACACTTGTCAGGATCTACGCCCATAGCTAGATGCTCGGCAAGTACTTGATGTACGTTAGCGTGCAGGTCTCCTGGGGTAGGATGCGTAGTAAGCGAGTGAATATCTGCTATAAAAAAAAAGCAATCATGCTTCTCTTGCATTTTAAGAAAGTTTTTTACCGCACCAAAGTAGTTCCCTAAATGTAACTTCCCTGTGGGTCTAATGCCTGATACTACACGTGCCATTTATACTTATAAAGGGTCAAAAATAGAACGACTGCCATACTTTACCTATGATGTGGATATTTATACCCATTAACCCTAATATAATGAAACTACTTAATTGGCTAGATTAATTCAAATTGCTTTTGAAAAAGCTCATAGTACGCTCCTTTTTTTTCTATTAGCTCTGTGTGACTGCCTACTTCTGCTACCCTTCCCTTATCCAATACCAAGATAGCATCTGCTTCTCGTATGGTACTTAACCTATGGGCTATCACTATAGAAGTACGTCCTTTCATAAGCTTTTTGGTAGCTTCTTGTATGAGTTCCTCTGTCTCGTGATCCACACTGCTCGTAGCTTCATCCAGTATCAGTACTTTAGGATCTGCTGCCATGGCACGTATAAAACTGATAAGCTGTCTCTGGCCTACTGATAATGTACTGCCTCGCTCCATTACATCATATTCCCAACCTCCATCTAGATTTTCTATAAAATCTAATGCATTTATAGAAGCAGCAGCTTCTCGCATTTTGTCTGCATCTATATCTGTATTCCTGAGGTTTACATTCTCTGCTATAGAACCAGCAAAAAGGAAAACATCCTGCATCACTACCCCTATCTCTTGTCGAAGATTTGCTATTTTTAGGCTGTTCACATTGTGACCGTCTACCTTGACCTCTCCTTTTTGTATGCTGTATAATCGGGTAATTAAGTTTATAATACTACTCTTACCTGCACCTGTGGGTCCTACTATAGCCAAGCTTTTACCCGGCTGTATCTCGAAATTAATATCCTTGAGCACGTATTCATCATCTACATACGCAAACCAAACATTTTCGAATTGGATGTGCCCATTCACCGCTACTAAATCTACCTCTCCTTCTGGCTCGGAATACTTTTGGTCATCGAGTAGGTTAAAGATACGCTCACTACTTACTACTCCCATTTGCATCGTATTGAACTTATCAGCTATGAATCGTATAGGTCTAAATATCAAATTGATATACAAGATAAAAGCGGTAATCACACCTGGACTCACAGCTATATATGAGCCAGCACTCCACCAGATGATTAGACCTAGCGTTAGACTACTGAGAATCTCCACTATCGGAAAGTACACTGCATAATAGAGAATAGACCGCTCATTGGCCTGACGATGTTCTTTGTTTAGCTTATCAAATTTCTGAAATTGTTCTTCTTCCTTTCCAAAGAGCTGCACCACTTCCATACCTACTATCTGCTCTTGCACCATAGAGTTCATTTGAGACACTTTTTGACGGACAGTCTGAAATGCTTTTCGTACTCCTCGTCTAAAAATCTCTGAAGCAATAAGCAGTATAGGTAAAACTGCCAATGAAATGAGAGTCATCTGCCAACTCGTGAGAAACATAATGATCAGCACCGTAACTATCTGTGCTAGGTCTCCTATAATACTGATAAAACCCTGTGAGAAAAAATTAGAAAGTGTCTCCACATCACTCACTGAGCGAGTGATAAGCATGCCTACTTTACTCTTGTCAAAAAATGCACTACTCTGTCGTAATATCTGCTGATATACTCTCATCCTTAGATCTTTAATTACATTTTGACCCAAAAGATTAGTGACGTACGTGTAGCCAAAAAGCGTGAGGCTGTGCACTAAGATATGTGCTAATATTAACATAGAGAAAAAGAAAATACCGTCTCTATCTCCATTGGCTACATAAGTATCTATGGTAGTTTGTACTAACCATGGTTTTAGAGGTGCTAATATGGTCAGTACTAAAATGAGAAGTACGGCAGACCACAATAATTTCCTATACGGCTTAGCCAGTTTTATTATCCTGACTATTAGCTTCATATCAAAAGCTGCTCCTGTGTTCTTACTTTCTGTACTCATCCCAATTGTATCCTATCTCCTCCAGATAGAGTCCTCTAGCAGCTACACTTTTACCGCTGCTACTTCTTTTTTTATCTTTTATTATTTGCTCTAGTTGTTCCAGAGATAGCGTACCGTAGCCCACATCTAATAAAGTACCTACAAGTGCCCGTACCATATTTCGAAGAAATCTATTGGCCTTTACATGAAATTCAAAGCCATATTCTACCTCCACCCATTCAGCTAACATCAAGTCACATATAGTTGTTTTACCATCTGCATTTCTTTTGCAGAAAGAGGCAAAATCGTCCTGTCTTAGTAATAGCCTACACGCTTCATTCATTTTATCTACGGATGGCATTTGAAATAAAAAGAGAGACCCCCCTTCTTGAAAAGGATTTTTTCTGAAATGTGTCTTGTATATATACTTCCGATAAGTCGCAGAAAACCTAGAGTGAAAATTATCCGTCACCTCAAACGCTTCATACACAGCAATATCAGAAGGCAGCATCCTATTTATTCTAAATTTAAATCGATCGGGTAAATCATTATCATAATCAAAATGCAGTATAAAATGAGAAGCGTGCACACCGGCATCAGTTCTGCCACAGCCCATTATATTTATTTTAGCACCTAATATCTTTGCCAGTTGGAGCTCCAGTGCCTCCTGCACGGTAGTGCCATTCAGCTGGGATTGCCATCCGTGATATTCTGTCCCATCATAGGCTATTTCTAATACGTACCTCACTTTGTGGGGCAAATATATTTTGATTAAAAGTCAATCGACTATTTATTCCATACGAATTCTATTTTTGCCATCACATATAAGAATCCAGATGATCAAACAACTAATAGAGTGCGTCCCTAATTTTAGTGAAGGCAGAGACCTGAACATCATAAAGCAAATCACCAATGAGATAGAATCTGTAGATGGAATTAAACTTCTGGATGTAGATCCTGGAGCCGCTACTAACCGGACTGTGGTAACTTTCGTGGGTGAGCCAGCAGCAGTCATAGAAGCTGCCTACTTAGCTATAGTAAAAGCAGGAGAACTTATAGATATGAGTAAGCAGACGGGCGAGCATGCTCGGATGGGAGCTACAGATGTCTGCCCACTAGTGCCCATAGCTAATATCTCTATGGAGGAAACCGCTGAATGGAGTAAAAAACTAGCAAAGCGAGTAGGCGAAACTACAGACATACCCGTATATCTATATGGTGCTGCACAGCCCGATACCAAAAGAAATGTGTTGAGCATTATCCGCGGTGGTGAGTATGAAGGGTTCTTTGAGAAAATAAAAAAACCGGAATGGCAACCAGACTTTGGACCTGCAGTGTATAGTGCAAGAAAAGGAGCTACTACTATAGGTGCTCGGGATTTTCTTATCGCCTATAATATTAATCTAAATACTAAATCTACTCGCATAGCCAATAGAATAGCGTTTGACGTACGTGAAACCGGACGTGTCAAAAGAGAAGGTGACCCATACACCGGTAAAATAATCACAGGTGCCAATGGTGAAAGCCTCAGAGAACATGGATCTTGTAAAGCAGTACAAGCCGTAGGGTGGTTTATAGATGAGTACGATGTGGCTCAAGTAAGTGCTAATCTTACTAATTTCAGTATTACTCCTATTCATACTTTTTTTGATGAAGTACAGAAAAGTTGTTTAGACAGAGGAGTGCGTATCACCGGTAGTGAATTAGTAGGACTTATTCCGCTACAGGCTATGTTAGATGCTGGAAAACATTACTTAAAAAAGCAAGGCCGATCCGTAGGTGTTTCAGATGCAGAGCTTATTCATATTGCTATTAAATCTCTTGGACTAGATGAACTAGCTCCATTTGACCCAGCTAAAAAAATAATAGAATATTCACTTACGTCTGCAGATGAAGAACGACTGGTAAGCCTTACTGCTAAGGAGTTAGCAGACGAAACAGCCTCTGAAAGCATGGCCCCAGGTGGTGGTAGCATAGCTGCTTATTGTGGTGCTCTAGGTGTCTCACTCGCTACTATGGTGGCTAATCTAAGTGCCAATAAACCGGGATGGGAAGATAAGGTAGAAGTCTTTTCAGATTGGGCGGTAAAAGGTCAAGCCATTAAACGAGAGTTACTCTACTTAGTAGATGAAGACACTCGCTCATTCAATGGAATAATAAATGCCATACGAATGCCTAAGGATACAGCAGCAGATAAAACTGCGAGAACAGAGGCCATAGAAAAAGCGAGCCAATATGCCGCAGAAGTACCCTTTAAAGTGATGCAAACGGCCTACAAAGCTGAAGACCTGCTAAAAGCAATGCTAGATATAGGTAATAAGCCATCTGTCACAGATGCTGGTGTAGGTGCTTTGTGCTGCTTGACTGCCATAGAAGGTGCGTATATGAATGTGCGAATAAACACCAAAGATCTTAGTGAAAAAGAATTTGCAGATAGCCTAAATAAGGATGCTGCTGCATTACTAGCAGAAGCTAAAAAAGTGCTTGGAGCTATTACTACTGAAGTTCATAACAGAATAGTATAAGAAACCTATATTCTTGGCTTTCTAGCAATAAGCATTCGCAAAAAATAGTTATTATTGTACCTACAGAATAGTTTAAAGACACCGACTAACATAATATGAAAAAAGTACTTCTAGGACTAACGCTACTCATTACCACGTTATCTTACGCACAGCAAGACCCATACTACACACATTTTAAGGATGTGATGCAGGCGTATAATCCTGCTGCAGCTGGTCATAAATACGGTGAAATCTGCGTCAGCGGTCTTACGCATCATCAGTGGAGAGACTATGATGATGATACTAGGAATAGAGGAACGGATGGAGTAGCCGGTACAGGGCAACCCGACGTAGCACCTGTCACATATAACTTTAACGTAAATACCGTTTTCAAATTAACAGAAGACAAATTTTTAGGAGCAGGTATCACAGTCATAGATGATAAAGTAGGGTTTACTAAATCTACCTCATTTATGGCTAATATAAATTTTAGACAGCAATTCCAAGGTGGATTTAGTGAGCTATCTGGTGGAATAGGTATAGGTGCAAACCAATGGGGATGGGATGATCCAGATTACAAAGCAAAAGATGCTGGAGATCCAAACATACCAGGATTAGGCGTGAAAGCAAACGAAACGAAATTTGATATGAACATAGGCGTGATGTATAAGCGTCAAAGCATTATTGCATCCAACATAAAAGACTTCTATGCTGGGTTTTCTATGACCAATATCAATCAAGCTTCTTATTTAATCCCCGTAATATCACAAGCTAATACACAGGCCAATCTGGGGTTGGACTATGTAACTCACTACTACACACAAGCAGGTGTAGATGTACATTTAGATAACGGTGTAATTTTAGAACCTGCTATATTGGCAAAATACGGATTACTTAATGGGGCATATAGACCTCAGGTAGATTTAAACGTTACTGCTCTATTTGCACAGAAGTTTAGAGGCGGGCTAGCGTACAGACAGTTTGGTAATGCTGACGCATTATCTATACTATTAGGATTCCAAAAGGACAACATCAAGGTAGGTTACTCCTATGATATCACCTTATCTAATGTACAACGAGTAAGTAACGGAACACACGAAATATTTGTAAGGTATTGTATCCCAATCAACACGGCATCACCACCAACTTTCATTCGTGAGAGTGTACGTTTCTTATAGTCCTCAAGTTAATAATTAATAATCTTTTGTACCTTGGTAATACTATACTACTAATCAATAACGTTATAATCAGGATATTGAAAATACATTTAATTGCTTTTATCAAGAATTCAATGTTAATTTGTCAAACTTTTAAAAAAGTAAGTTTTATATGAAATACACAGCTAAGGCACTTGCGATAATGGCTTTCCTAACACTAATAGGATGCGGTTTTGGAAATAATGGGGAGTTGATTGGTGAACAAGGTAGAAGACCTTGGTTCCATCCGCAGCCATTCGGTACAGTATACATACCTACAGGTACGTTTCACACTGGACAGAGTGATGAAGATATTTTTCACACTTATATTCAGCCAAACAAACAAATATCCGTGCACGCTATGTGGATGGATGATACTGAAATCACCAATAACGAATACCGTCAATTTGTAACCTATGTAAAAGATAGTATAGCTCGCCTTGCTATGGATATAACCGTTACAGAAGAAGACGAGTTTGATGAATATGAACGTCTTAACTATGATGAAGATTTAGATGGAGAAGCTTTTTATGACGATCAAGGTAGTAAGTACTTTTATCAAGGAAAAGAACGATATAATCACCTCAGACAGTGGGATATCCGAAAACTGAAGTACACTTACACGTATGTGGATTTTCAAGCTGCTGCAAAAGGAAGCTTTCTGGACTCAGATAGAGCAGAATATCTAGTAAAAAAGACAAGAGCTATATATCCTGATACGCTGGTATGGGTAAGAGATTTCACCTATTCTTATAATGAGCCTATGACTCGTCAATACTACAATCATCCTAAATATGATGATTACCCTGTGGTAGGTATTAACTGGCATCAAGCTAATGCTTTTTGTAATTATAGAACACAATGGTTAAATAGATATTGGTCAGCACAAGAAATGCCAATTACTGAATACTGGAGATTACCTACAGAATATGAGTGGGAATTTGCAGCAAGAGGTGGCAGAGATAACAATATGTATCCCTGGGGCGGTCCTTACACCAGAAACAGTAAAGGTTGTCTACTAGCTAACTTCAAACCGAATAGAGGAAACTATATGGCTGATGGAGGACTGTATCCTGTAAGAGCAGATTCTTATTTTCCTAATGATTATGGGCTATATAATATGGCTGGAAATGTGGCAGAGTGGACTATATCAGCATATGATGAGGCAAGTAACCAATTTACTCACGACCTTAATTCTGATTACCAAATAGATGCTGCAGATGATGGACCTCTTTCTTTGAAGAGAAAAGTGATTCGTGGAGGAAGCTGGAAAGATGTAGCATACTTCATTCAAAACGGATCAAGATCGTACGAGTATCAGGACACTTCTAAATCGTACGTAGGTTTCAGATGTGTACAGACATACATAGGTAGATCTGCAAATGACAGACGTTAATCATCTAATAGCTTTAATTTATAGACACTTTTTTGTTCTCTTAGAATAAAATGACATTCCTACACTAAACTTAAGTCAAATACGTTTATATATTTGACACAGAATTATTATTAATTCACTACAACTAAATTAAAAAAACAAAAACAATTAAATTATTATGGCAAATTTTTTCGAATCAAAATTGGGTAAAAATGTAATGGCTAAAGCTTACGGTATAGGTGCAGCAGTAGTTATTATCGGGGCTTTATTTAAAATAATGCACTGGGAAGGTGCTAACACCATGCTCATTGTAGGTATGGGAACTGAAGGTCTTATTTTCCTAATATCTGCATTTGAGCCTTTGCATGAAGAATGGGATTGGAGCCTTGTTTATCCTGAATTAGCAGGTATGGAGGGTGATGAAAAACCAAAACAAGGGTCAATAGCACAAGGAGATGCCGTATCCCAACAGTTGGATAAAATGCTTGCAGATGCTAATATCGGTCCTGACCTTATAGAAGGATTAGGAAGCGGCCTTAGATCACTTTCTACTAACGTAAGTTCTATGTCTGATTTATCAGGTGCTAGTATCGCTACTATGGAATATACAGAAAATATTACAAAAGCTAATGAGCAACTTACTGGTATGAACTCCTCGTATGGTAGAGCAGTGAATGCATTAGAAAGTTTAACAGAAACTACAGAAAGCTTCAAAGAAACTACAACTAAAGTAGCTAGCATTAATGCTACACTGAACGATAGTCTAGTGAGTTTTGATCAAAATATACAAAACCTTAATAAGGTGTACGGAGGAATGCTAAATGCAATGCGTCCTTCTAATTAATCCAAATCATAGTTTAACTTTAATTCGATAATTTAAAAAAATAATTATGGCCGGAGGAAAAATGTCCCCAAGGCAGAAGATGATAAACATGATGTACTTAGTACTCATGGCACTTCTAGCCCTCAACGTATCTAAAGAAATACTGAAGTCTTTTCATTTATTTGAGAAAAGTTTCAATGCAGCAGCTCTAAATATAAACTCAAAAAGTCTCAGTACCATGAATGCCTTACAAACGGCAATGGATGAGAAAAAGAGCAAGACTGAACCTTATATGAATCGTGCTATTGCAGTGCGACAAGAAACAGCTAGTTTTTTGAAGTATATTGATGGTATCAATGTTAAAATAGAAGAGTGGTATGGTGGTAGAGAAGAACAACTAGCAGGTGTAACAGGAGTGACTGCACTGATCTCTCCAGACCAAATGGAAGATCATGCTAAATTCTACACCGAGAATGACTACAAAGAAGGATATGCTGTAGCCAAACGAATAAATGATGCAAGAGAGAATATAGCTAGTTACCTGAAGCCGAAGGCACCAGGTCTTACTGATTCTACCAACATCAAAGATGACAAGCTATATAAAGACGCTATTGCTACTTCACAATTACGTGCTGGAACTGGTAAGCAATGGGTAATAGAAAGTTTAGAGCATAACCCTGCCGCAGGTGTTACTGCACTCCTTTCGCGCATCAAGAATGATGCTCAAACCTTAGAAGCAACTGTATTGGAAAAACTAGCTCAACAAGTGGATGCGACAGATTATAAGTTTGATAAGCTAATTGCCACTGTTCTTCCTTCTTCAAATTATGTAATGGAAGGTGAGAACTATGAAGCTGATATACTATTAGTAGCCTCTAGTTCACAAAGCATGCCAGATATAACAGTAGGCGGAAACGTTATTAAAGTTGAAGGTGGTGTAGGTAAATATTCTACTCCAGCAAGAGGTATAGGTATCAAAACTTTCGCTGGTAAAATTGTTTTAAACGGAAACGGTGGTGGTGAAGAACAAGTATTTGAATTCGAGAATGAATATACAGTCTTCAAGCCCGCAGCTACAATAGCCGCTACGCAAATGAACCTCTTATATAAAGGTATAGATAATCCTATGTCTATATCTGTACCTGGTTTTGCCGCTAGTGATGTTAAAATATCTAATCCAGGACTTAATCTTAAATCTTTAGGTGGTGGTTTATATAATGCTACAGTTCCTTCTAGTACAAATAGAGAAGTTACTATAACTGCAACAATTACTAAAGATGGAAAGTCAAGGGTCGTTGGTTCTGAGAAATTTAGAGTAAGAAGTTTGCCTCAGCCTACAGCCCAACTAGGAGGTATTCCTAATGATGGTCTTCCCAAAGGGAAAGCTGGTGTAGCTGCACAAACTACAATTATAGCCTCAATGGGAGCAGGATTTGCTTATGACTTAAACTATAGAGTACAAGGATTTAAAATGATAATCGCTTACAAAAGAAGGCCACCACAACAGGCATCTAGTAGTAGTGGCACCCTAACAGATCAGATGAAAAGTTTGATGAGATCAGCTGGTTCTGGTGACATGATTATCATAGAAGGTATCCGTGCTACGGAGGCTAAATATGGCTTCAGAGCTAACCTAAGTCCGATTATCATAACATTAAAATAATTTTTTGAAGAATAATTCGTTATTTTTGCGAAGTAGATAAAAGAGATATGAAGAGAATAATGGTAATATTTATGACACTTATGCTTATAGCTGGAGTGTCTCAGGCTCAGGTAAGTAAGTTCGAAGACTTTACTTATCCGCATACCGCTGTAAAAGAGCGTAAGGCGGTGCCATATCGATATATCCGTGAAGCAAACGTAAAGTGGAGTAAGCGTATACATCGAGTAATTGATGTACGTGAAAAGCAAAACAAAGTAATGCACTGGCCACGTAATCCATTCTATCTTATCATATGGAATGCGGCTATGAACGGTGAAGTAGCAGCTTATGCAAATGACTCACTTACGTCTATTAAAACTCCTGAGGACATTCAAAAAGAAATCAGCATAGAGTCTACTGTAATGGTTACTAATCCTGAAAACCCGAATGATCCATATGATCTAATACCTCTCGTAGTAATAGAAACGTATGAACCTAAAAAGATTGTCAAGTACAGAATAATGGAAGATTGGATTTTCGATTACAACTACTCTGACTTCCGTTCTCGTATAATAGCTATTGCTCCTCTTATTAAGCCTCTTTCAGAGTCTGGTGTAGAATTAGGAGAAGTTCCATTGTATTGGTTAAAAATGGAAGATCTTAGAGACAAGTTATCTCAAGAAGAAATATTTAATTCAAAAAATGATGCAGCACGTATCAGTTTTGATCACTTCTTTCAAATGAGACAATTCAGCAGCTATGTAGTAAAAGAAAGTAATATGTACGACCTTGATATTGCAATGTTTGAAGAATTTAGAGATAACGGAGTAGAAGCACTTCTGGAAAGCGACAAAATTAAAAATGATTTATTTATCTTAGAGCATGACCTCTGGGAATACTAAAATTCAACTAATACTATTAAAAAAAGGCGACCAATTGGTCGCCTTTTTTATTGCACTGATTTTAAGCTTTCACAATTTGTGAGATCTTAGACCACAGACACTTTTATATAACCAAAACATAGGGATTAGAAAAGGGGAACACTTTCCGAATTTACCTTTTCTAAATCTATTGTCCACTCAAAGCCTAGCACTTCTTAAATACGACAGCTACTCCCTGCCCTACTCCTATGCACATCGTAGCTAAAGCGTATTTAGCACTAGGTCTATTCTTTAGTTCATGAAGTAGTGTATTCGTAATACGTGCTCCGCTTGCTCCTAGAGGATGACCTATGGCAATAGAGCCTCCATTTACGTTCACTATATCTGGATTAAGATCTAAGTCTCTTATACAGGCTATTGCTTGGGCAGCAAATGCTTCGTTCAATTCTATTAAGTCCAAATCCTTTACTCCTATCCCAGCGCGCTTTAGTGCTTTCTGAGTAGCCGGTACTGGACCTATACCCATAATCTCTGGAGGCACACCCGCAGCGGCACTGCTTACTACTTCTGCTATAGGTTCTAGATTATATCGTTTTAGAGCTTCTTCGCTCACTATGAGAAGTGCGGCTGCTCCATCATTTACTCCACTTGAGTTACCCGCCGTCACAGTACCCCCTTTTCTAAAGGCCGCATTTAGACTGCCTAACTTTTCTATACTACTCAGTCTAGGGTGTTCATCCTGAGCAAAAATTATATCTTCTCCTTTTCGCTGAGGAATAACAATAGGTATGATTTCATCCTTAAATTTTCCTGCCTCTAAAGCACTTTGATACTTCTGCTGAGTCGTATGAGCAAAAATATCCTGCTCCTCACGTGTGATTCCGTACTTTTCTACTAAATTTTCAGCGGTCTCTCCCATAGGAAAAGGGAAGTACATCTCTGATAACTTTGGATTTATAAATCTCCATCCAATAGATGTATCATACACTTTAGTACTTCGGCTATATGCTGACTCCGCCTTAGGCATTACAAAAGGTGCACGCGTCATGCTTTCTACTCCACCTGCTATGAATATATCTCCATATCCCACAGCTATATTCTTAGATACATCAGCTACTGCCTGTAGACTACTTGCACACAGTCTATTAATAGTGAGTCCAGGCACTGTGACAGGTAATCCTGCCATTAATAAACTCATACGTGCTACATTCCTATTGTCTTCTCCTGCTTGATTAGCCGCACCAAAGATTACATCTTCTATCTCATTAACATCAATGGAAGGATTACGTTGCATTAATGCCTTAATCACTTCTGCTCCTAAATCATCAGGACGCACAGAAGCCAACGTACCGCCAAATTTACCGACTGCCGTACGGGCAGCATCTACTACGTATGCTCGTTTCATTTGCTAGCAAAAGTAGTTACTTAAGAACATCTGAAAAATATTAGGTGAAATAATAATCGAATTTATGCGTATATAGTTTATCCTAGAAGGAAAACCCTTTTATTCATTTCAATATGGCTAATGCCGTATTACTTATCAATAGTAGAGGTAATGAAGGGATACATAGGATGATTAGCCACTAAAGTAGTCTTCACATAGGTCTTATCTGCCTCCATATGGTTTACGTCTATAAGCCAAGACGGAGTAAACTTCTCTATCATATATCTATGATACCTATATTCTGCATTGGTAGGATATTTAGCAATAATGCTATTCAAATCATTATATCCTTTTTTGAATGCTGCCAACTTCTCATTAGGCCAAGTGAGATATTCAGCTTTCATACAACAAAACACTGCTTTGTAGCACTGCTCATCAGTCGTAAGACTCGTTTTTTCCTTCAATACCTGTAACATAGCAAGTACCTTATCCTCATCTTGGCTTTTGTAAACCGAACGGATGTCAGAGATATTCGTGTTACAAGCTAATATGATTAATAATCCAAAAATATTCATCTTACATTAATAACAAAATCCAATAGAAAATAGCGTGTACGAATATCATCCAAAAACTACGCCCGGTAATCAAAGGAACCTTTCTAAAACACAACTGAAATATAAACGAAAAACCAAACCAACATACATAATTAAATATCGGAATGATTCCCTCATCCCACCACCACCAGCTGAACTTGATAGCAACAGGCTCTAATAGGTAATCATACGCAGTAACCACTGCAGCAGCTACAGCAGAAGAAAGTACTTTATGTTGCATCACAAGGTTTACCATACTACGAGATGCTATACATAACATAGCCCAATTCATGGCTATAGTGAGCGGTACACCTTCCCACTTAAATCCAAGTGTAGTTCCATACTGATAGTCGCCGAATAGATAACCATAATTGACACCTATAAATTCTACAAAGAAGCCTCCAGCAAAAATAAATAGAAGTGTTGCCACATTAAACTTAGTCCACTTACCTTCCTCTATGACCACCAGTATAAAACTGAATAGCAGCATAGCAGGCGTAAGACTGAGAAAAAAATCTCTACTCATTGGTAATAAGATGCCTATAGTTCCTACTGCATACGGCACAAGAAGAAGCGTAAAAAAGTTCTTTTTAATAAAGTTTGAAATCATGTGCTATTATATCCGTTGTTATTTTACCGGAGAGCAAACATAATGGTATTCCGCCACCAGGATGAACACTTCCACCACAAAAATATAATCCTTTATGCTCATTGCTGAAATTAGGTTGACGCAGAAACGCAGCCATCTTATCATTAGAACTGGAGCCATATAGTGCACCCTTATAGCTTCCAGTTTTACTTTGGATAAGCTCCGGAGTGAGCTTATGCTCTAACTGAATATGTAGAGAAATATCAATCCCCAATACCCTATTTAGCTTAGCTACTATATTCTTGCGAGTCTCACGTATCATCTTATCCCAGTCTTGCCCGTCAGCGTAAGGAGCATTTACCATCACAAACCAATTCTCACACCCCTGAGGAGCGTCATCTGCTTTGCACTTACTACTTATGTGAATATATACTGTAGGATCGTCATCTATCTTCTTACTTTGGAAAATATTATCAAATTCCTTCTTATAATTATTAGAGAAGAAAACATTATGTAAATCAAGCTCCGCAAACTCTCGATCCATTCCCCAATAAAAAATAAGAGCAGAGCTAGAAGGCTCGTATTTCTCCCGTTTACTTGAGATGAATTTTTTTAAAGGCCCTTTGGCAGCTGAAGCTACATCCATATTACATACCAATATATCACTCTCTGCAGTACCATTTACCACGTACTTGTTCGCTACTTTATCTACGGTATGTACGGATGAACTAAACTGAAAATCCACTCCCAATCGTAGTGCTTTTCGGTAAAGAGAATCCGCAATAGAGCGTATTCCCTTTTTAGGAAAGAAAGCTCCAAATCCAAACTCATAGTGCGGTATCACATTAAGCGTAGCTGGTGCTTGATAAGGATTAGACCCGTTATAAGTAGCATACCTATTAAAAAACTGAACAGTCTTAGGGTTCTCAAACCTCTGTTCATTTCGAGCACTCATATTTTTAAAAACCTCAACTTTAGACAAGCTAAAAAAACTCTTTATAGTACCCCAACTTAAATAAGTCTTCAGCTTATGAAGTGACTTCTCCAGAAACACATGATTCGTTATTTCAAACTTGGTCTTGCTATCCTCTAAAAATGCTTCAATATTTTCTCTAGGCTCATTTAGCTGCTTTAAAAATTCCTCTTTAAGTTGATCTCGGTCCTTAGTGGCGGTCATACGCGTACCATCCTCCCAAAAGTAATTACATATAGAATCTAACTCTGAATAATCCAGCTTCACATCGGACTTACCGTCTATAGTGAGTAATTCAGTGACATATTGCGGCATGGTAAATAGAGATGGACCTGTATCGTACCTATATCCATCTTGCTCCCACATGCCCATTTTGCCCCCGTACGAAGCCTGCTGCTCATATACGGTCACGTGTACTCCTTTGTGAGCCAATCGAATAGCTGACGAGATACCAGCCATACCAGCTCCTATTACGATAGCGTCTATATCTTTATTTTTATGTGTCAAATTGTGGGCAACTCGCTGATTAATTGATCAAAGGTAAAACACAAAAAGTCACTAAAGGTTTACTTTTGTACATAATGATACAAAGACCACAAACCGTATTTCTTTTGGCATTAGTAGCTATATGTATTATGCTTATGTTCTCTAATACTACCTATTTTGAGGGTCAAAATAAAATCACTAACCAACGTGTAGCCGTAGAATACGACGAGACTAAAATGACTGCTTCAGACGATACTTCTTCCGAAGTAAATACGTATCTGCTCGCATTCATAGCAGCAATAGGAGCTTTAGCACTGACAACAGCATTATTTTTTAAAAACAGAAAACTCCAAGTGATTATCTCCTCCATAAACTATTTACTAATACTGGGACTTTTCAGTATGATGTATATGTATAGTATTCGAATAGACTACTTTGAAGGGTCAGGTAATCAGTCGTTTACTTTTTACGCTCTGTTGCCATTGGCATTACTTTTTTTCAACTTCTTAGCCATACGAGGTGTCAAAAAAGATGAGCGACTTATCCGTTCTATTGATAGATTAAGATAAGTATTGAAAATACTTCAGGTACATAACTTCAGCGTAAAATTTAAATTAAATAAAGGCGAAACTTTCACAGCGGTGAAAGAAATAGCCTTTAGTATTCATCAAGGACAAATACTAGGTCTGATAGGTGAAAGTGGCAGCGGTAAGTCTGTGGCTAGTCAATGCTTAACGCGTCTAATAGATGACGCTAATCTCACTGGAGAGGTGCTATTCTCTCACAAGGATACACTTGTAGACCTGCTCACTGCAGATGAAGCTACACTCCGCGAAATACGAAAACATGAAATAGCCTATATTTTTCAAGAGCCCATGACTGCTCTTAATCCACTGATTCCTTGTGGTAAACAAATACTGGAATGCTCAACAGCACAGAGTCCTGAGATTCTCTCTGAGCTATTGGAAAAAGTAGAACTTACAGATACGAAAAGAGTAGCAGCTAGCTATCCTCATGAGCTCAGTGGAGGACAGCGACAACGTATAATGATAGCAATGGCTCTAGCCAAAAAGCCAAAACTTCTTATAGCAGACGAACCTACTACTGCATTAGATATAGCAGTTCAAACTGGAATCTTAGCCTTGCTAAAAAAACTAAGTACAGAAGAAAACATGGGTATTTTATTTATCACTCATGACTTGCTATCTCTCAAAGGATTCGCAGATCATATAGCTGTGATGTACCACGGTAATATAGTGGAACAAAATACTGCTAGTCAACTACTAGATAATCCACAGCATCCCTATGCCAAAGCACTTATAGAAAGTAGAGCTACCTATAATAAGCGTGGTAAGGTGTTAGCTGAAATAGACGATTTACTAGAAAAAAAGAACGGTGAACTTCATTTTCACCAACCCAAAAGCGTAGCTCTTTCTAGAGAACAAAATTCTAATAAAATACTCCTCTCACTACATAATGTAGAAAAGTCTCACTTCAAATCTTCATTCTTCACAAAAGAAGAGACCAAAGTACTTCACGATGTAAACTTCACCTTAAATAAAGGAGATATTTTAGGGCTTATAGGAGAAAGTGGCAGCGGTAAAAGCACTATTGCGAAGCTGATACTGAAAATATGGGATCCCACCTCAGGTAATCTGATGCTGTATGATAAGGATATAGCTACTACCAAAGATCTCTCTGAGAAGATTCAGTTGGTTTTCCAAGATCCTTTTTCATCTCTGAATCCCAAACATAAGATAGGAAATGCAATTAGCGAAGTGCTTCAAACTATTGATAAAAAGGCAGCAAAATCAGCCATTAAAGAAAAAGTAATATCTTTGCTGAAAGAAGTGGGTCTAACAGCTTCTGATTTTGAAAAATATCCTCACGAGTTTTCTGGTGGTCAGAGACAACGAATTTGCATAGCCAAGGCACTTGCCAAAAATCCCAAAATTATAGTATTAGACGAGGCAGTAAGTGCACTAGATGTAAGCGTACAAGCCAAAGTTCTAAACTTGCTGAATGACCTAAAAAGAGAAAAAGGTTTGACCTATCTACTCATATCACACGACATGAATGTGGTGAGTTATTTCTGTAATAAAATAATAGTCCTGAAACAGGGACACGTAATAGAATTGGGAGAAACTGATACATTGATACGTAATCCAACATCAGATTACACCAAAACACTGCTGGAACACAGCATAAATTAGAAAACACAATTTTGAAAAATAAACACAAGCGGACGCGAAAATCAAACAGCTACGAAGAGATACTACAAGTACTTGCAGCTAGTCCAAATAGACCTCTAAACTATAAACAAGTAGGTGCACAAGTACCGGAAATTTCCTACAAGGAAGTAAATAAGGTTCTGGATCAACTGGTACATGACCAAAAAATAAAGCAACCTGAAGTAGGCAAATACATGTTTGAACGAATGACCGCTGATGAATTAATCGGTAAGCTAGACTTCAACTCTAGAGGTGACGCCTACTTGGTCATAGAAGATGTAGAAGACGATATTAAAATAAAATCTGGCGATACGTTAGACTCGTTTGATGGTGATGAAGTAGCTGTAAAACTGAAATACCTATCCGGAAAAACCAAGCCTAGAGCATATGTAACACGAGTAATCACTAGAGCTAGAGAAACCTACGTAGGTACAGTATCTGCAGGTGGCAATTCGTTTTTCATAATACCAGATGGCAATAAAATGCACACAGACTTCTTCTTACCAAAAGAGCGAGCAAACGGTGCTACAGATGGAGATAAAGTTATTTTTAAACTACGAGACTGGCCAGCAAAAGCTAAAAACCCGTATGCAGCTATAGTCGATATCCTGGGTAGATCAGGAGAAAACACAGCCGAAATGCACGCTATAGTAGCTGAATTTGGTTTTGATACAAAGTTTGATGATGCTGTAGAACACGCAGCAGACGAATTTCCTACTCAAATTTCAGATGAAGAAATAGCCAAACGAGAAGACTTCAGAAAAGTCACTACATTCACTATAGATCCAGCTGATGCCAAAGATTTTGATGATGCACTTAGTTTTCAGACCTTGCCAAACGGCAATATAGAAATAGGAGTACACATAGCAGATGTATCCCACTTCGTCACTCCAGGAGATACTATAGACCAGGAAGCTGTGAAAAGAGCTACTTCTGTTTATTTAGTAGATCGTACTATCCCTATGCTTCCAGAGAGACTAAGTAATGAGCTATGCTCGCTGCGTCCTCATGAAGAGTCCCTTACATTCTCGACTATCTTTGAGCTAGATGCTAAAGGTATCGTGAAGAACTATCGTTTTGCCAAAACGGTAATCTACTCTGATCATAGATTTGCGTACGAGGATGCTCAAGAAGTGATCGAAAACAAAGCAGGAAAGTATGCTAAGGAACTAGGAACGATGAATGACATTGCGCTATACCTCAGAAATGCTCGCTATGACAATGGAGCCATCAATTTTGAGACCACAGAGTTCAGATTCGTACTAGACGAGCAAGGAACTCCGACGGCCGTAATACCTAAAATGCGTAAGGATGCTCACAAAATGATAGAGGAATATATGCTATTAGCCAATAAATATGTGGCCATGCATCTCTATACCAAAAATGATAAAATGCCACTTCCCTATCGTGTGCACGAAGAGCCAAGTGAAGAAAGAATATTAGAGTTTGCAGCCACAGCATTAGAATTTGGTATCAAAATAGATACCAGTAGTTACAAGGCATACAGCCACTCTATCAATGAAATGGTAGCTAAAATAGAAGGTACTATGGAAGGTGATATATTACAGCCATTAGCCATACGAAGTATGCAGAAGGCATACTATACGAGTCAGAAAATCGGTCATTTTGGATTGGCATTTGATTACTACGCTCACTTCACCTCTCCTATACGTAGGTATCCAGATCTGATCACACACCGTATGCTACACGACTATCTTACTAAGACTAAATCCTTTGACTACGGAGATGTAGAAAAAATGGCAAGTCACAGTAGTAAGCAAGAACAAAAAGCTACGAGTGCAGAGCGTGCCAGTACTAAGTACAAGCAGGTAGAGTATCTCGCTAACTTTAAAGGAGAAGAGTTTGACGGAATCATCAGCGGGGTGACTGACTGGGGAATATTCGTAGAGATCATAGAAAACAAGTGCGAAGGAATGGTAAGACTCAGGGACTTAAAAGGAGATCACTACACCTTCTTACCAGAGAAGAAAAAAGTGATAGGTCAGCGTACCGGCACATCTTATTCGATGGGTCAGCAAGTCCGTATCCGAGTGAAGAATACCGACCTTGCAAAACGGAATATTGATTTTAGTTTTGTGGAGGAGAGACATAGCTAATTTTGACTGATTGAGTGGTAAAGCTATTAAAGCAATATTCCAATACGAGTCCAAAACAGAAATATTTCTTTTGGTCAATTATTGTCTTTGCGATATCATTATTTGCCCTAAATCCATCCTTTGCCTGTTTCTCAAATTCACCAATAATTGATATTATTATTGTCAATTTAGTATCTCATATATCTTCACTCTACATATATTTCTTAAGTGGAAGAGTTGTGTTCAAAATTAAGAACAATTGGCCAAAAGAGACAAAAAAAAAGATTGCAAAAGGCTTTCAATATCCTTTTATAATCGGTGGAGTATTATTCATACTCCTTAGTATTTATGAATCTATAAAGATCGGGAACTACCATAGTATAAAAGATGTTACAATTGGAATAGCGTTATTAGTTTCGTCTTTAGAGAAGATAAAGAAAATAGAATTAATTAAAAATTAAATCCCAAGCTTTATTAACTCATCTGAATTACTTCTCAGATCTATGCTCTAACGATTTATAACTCCTTAAAAAACATATCCAAACCAAAAACCTACTCCTTCCGTTTTACTATTTTGTAATCCGATTAACTTTGCTGTCTTGAATAAGCTAAAACAATTACTCGTCGACTTAGAACCTGCGATAACCGACATAATCAACCAACCGGGGTCTCCCAGAGCAGTATATGAGCCTATTAGCTATATACTTGGTATTGGTGGCAAACGAATACGCCCAGCCATGGTCTTGGCAGCATATAAGCTGTATAATGATGAGTATACCAATGAAGTACTAAAAGTAGCTCAAGCAGTGGAGATGTTTCATAACTTTACGCTACTACACGATGACATCATGGACAACTCTCCACTGCGTAGAGGACAAGAAACCGTGCATATAAAATGGAATGATGCTACCGCTATACTCTCGGGTGATTTACTCCAAATAGAAGTATACGAAAAACTAGCCGAAGTAGGTAACGTAGAGATTCTAAAACTCTTCAATGCTATGGCTCGTGAACTCTGCGAAGGGCAAATGAATGATATGCAGTTTGAGCAGATGGACGTAGTGAGTAATGAAGGGTATTTGGATATGATTCGCCAGAAGACAGCCGTATTGCTCGGGTTTAGTCTGCAGGCTGGAGCCGTACTAGGTGGAGCTAGTAAAGAAGATGGCAAAAAACTATATGATCTTGGAATCTCCATAGGCCTCGGTTTTCAGCTAATGGATGACTACTTAGATAGCTTCGGAGAAACGGCCAAAGTAGGCAAGCGTATAGGTGGAGATATCCTAGAAAAGAAGAAAACGTATCTATGGAACGAGATGTGGAGTAGACTAAATGACGAGGAGAAAAATAACGTTCTTGCTTCTTATTCGTCTGAAACCTCAGCAATAGCATACGTAAAAGAAACTATGGACAACTCTGGTGCTAAAGACTACACCCTAAAACTAGCTCAAGAGTACACAGACTTAAGCTTGAATGGACTTCAACATTTCAATACTTCGGGTGATAAATCTTATCTTGAAGAGATTGTGCATATGTTGGCAGGCAGGGAGAGTTAAGGATTCTCTTTATTAAACCCTCTCAGATTTTCGTCACGAGAGACTAGGCAAACTCTCCTCTGTAAAATTATCTTACACTTTTTCTCTATTCACTTGCCCTTTCTATAAATCGCTGTGATATACCGTACATGAAAACTGTGACGGTTTTATTTAATGAACCAATTATTATTTAATCAAAAAGTTGCGTTTGTGAATTGGATGCAGCAATCGCAAAATCATTCTAATTAAAAATTAGCACAAAAAAGCCAGGCTCCCCAGCCTGGCTTCAATATGAAACTCAATAAATTATCTTACGATAATTAAAATTCCGAATTCTAAAATATATAGAATTCTGCGACCTAGCTTTTGTTAAACTAAGTCATTTATTAACCCCATTAATACTGCGAATAAAGGCCTGATAATAGAATAAACAAAATATTAGAACAACTTTTTCAATAAATTATTGATTTATTGAAAAAACCCAATAAAGTCTTTCCTTCTAAACCAATTATAAGGTCGCTAAATGTCTATTCTACCATAGATACTGCCAAACATAAACTTATTAAAATTGAAGTGGTTTTAATAAGTTTATAGATTATTATTACTGAGCTTCCTTTTGATCAATCTCTTTACTTTAATTTGTATTCAATTAACATGCAAAAGCTAAGGATATACATATCAGACTCTACCAATGTATTTTATAATTTAGCCTTAGAAGAACAACTAGTGACTTTCAGTAAAGAGGATATTCTACTTTTTTATGTAAATACTGATGCTGTAGTCATTGGAAAACACCAAAACCCGTGGAAAGAAGTAGACCTCACCCCTATCAATAAAAACTTAGATACGCACACCGTAGCAAGAAGGCTAAGTGGTGGCGGTACTGTTTTTCACGATAATGGCAATATTAATTTTTCATTCATAAGAAATAAAGAGGTAGACTTCGTAAATTTCAGAGAACATATAGAACCTGTGAGTGCCGCTTTAAACGCCCTTGGTATTCAAAATAGTATTTCACCACGGAATGACATATTTGTAAATGAGCATAAAGTTAGTGGAAATGCTGAGCACGTAAATAGTAAGATGAAAAGAATACTACACCACGGTACGTTGCTCTATGATAGCAATATCATAAAACTCAATGGCAGCATCAGGCCTAAAAATGCCTTGGATATAAAAACACATGCGGTAGAGTCAGTGCGAAGTCCGGTGATGAATATACGCTCCATCTGTGACTTAGGTGATACACAGTCATTTTTAGATAAACTGATCTCAGAAATAAAAAACTACTTAGAGGTAGCGTCCGTGGAAAAAATACAACCTGAATACATGGCAGTAGTTCAAACTTTAGTAAATGATAAATACACGACCTGGAATTGGAACTTTGGGCATACGCCTCAATTTACTTACACCAATAAGCTGGGTGAGGAGGTAAAGATCCGAAAAGGTAAAATTGAAGAAATACAATCTTCCTATTTAAATACAAAAGAAACAGAACGGTATTTAGGTAATTATATTGATTCGCAAGGCTATTTTGAAAATGGAGGTGTGGAACTATCAGGCCAAAAACTAGAAAACTATTTTAGGTTTAAAATCGAAATCAAATGACAAATAAAGAAAGAGCTAGCGAGATACTAACCATACTAGAGCGTGAGTTTCCAGAAGTTCCTATACCTCTGGATCACAAAGATCCATATACACTGCTTATAGCTGTACTCCTTTCCGCTCAGTGTACGGATGAGCGAGTAAATAAAATCACCCCGCTCCTCTTTGCCAAGGCGGACAACCCGTATGACATGGTAAAAATGACAGTAGAAGAAATAAAAGCGATAATACGCCCATGCGGTCTGTCACCTATGAAAAGTAAAGGGATATACGGACTTAGCCAGATGATTATAGAGCAACATGATGGCCAGGTACCTCAGAGCTTCAAAGACCTAGAAGCTATGCCTGCTGTAGGACACAAAACTGCTAGCGTAGTAATGAGCCAAGCTTTTGGTGTGCCAGCCTTTCCGGTAGATACTCACATACATAGGCTAGCCTACAGGTGGAAGCTCAGTACAGGAAAGAATGTACAAAAAACAGAGAAAGATCTAAAAGCAGTCTTCCCTAGAGATACGTGGAATAAAATACACCTTCAAATTATCTTTTTTGGAAGAAAGTACTGTCCGGCTAGAGGTCATACCCCCTTGTCCTGTCCCATCTGCAAGGATTATGGTAGAGCTACACTTTTAAAATAATACTCTTGTTTTGGTCTACTCTGTTAATGGTTACCTTTGCACTACGAAAAAATGCAACTAGAAGTAATCTACGAAGACAATCATCTCATAGCGGTGAACAAACCAGCTGGTTTGGTAGTACAAGATAATGAGCACGGATTACCTTCTCTAGAGACACACGTAAAAGCATATGTCAAGGAGAAGTATAATAAACCCGGAGCAGTGTTCATGGGATGTATACACAGACTAGATACCAATGTCACAGGTATAGTACTCTTTGCTAGAACAAGTAAAGCTCTCGTGCGTATGAACGAACAATTCAAAGAGCGAAAAATCACTAAAACATATGCCGCTCTTATTCGTAAAAAGCCACAACCGATGGCAGGTACACTAACTCATTGGCTCAAAAAAGATCCAAAACAAAATAGGACTAAACTCTATGAAGAAGAAAGAGAAGGCAGTAAAAAGGCCGTACTTCATTATCAGTTTATTAATACTGCTAATCACTGCTTCCTAGTAAAGGTAAATCCAATAACTGGAAGACCACACCAGATCAGAGTACAACTGGCACGCACATTTACCGGTATAGTGGGAGACGTGAAATATGGACAAACTAAGCCTACTGCTGATAAAAGCATATATCTGCATGCTCTTGGTCTTAGCTTCTCACACCCTGTCACTCAAGAAGGTCTAAACTTACATGCTCCAATGCCAGACTTTGGTAATTGGAAGTTTTTTAAAGATATAGAACAAAACTTATTAGCGAAATGAACCAAATAGTAAAAATACCAACGGCAATTAACGAACCAGTAAGAGCCTACGCTCCAGGCACTGTGGAAACACAACGTCTAAAAAGCAAAGTGCAAGAAATGAAAAGTACACCGGTAGATATACCCATGTACATAGGTGGAAAGAAAGTCTATACCGATGAGAAAATCAGTATGCATCCTCCACATGAGATAAGTCATAACCTGGGCACCTATAATAAAGGAAATGCACAACACGTGCAGGACGCCATAGATGCTGCACTAGCTGCTAAAGATGCTTGGGCTATCATGCCATGGGAAGCTAGATCAGCTATTTTTCTAAAAGCTGCCGAACTTCTAGCAGGGCCATACAGAGACAGAATGAATGCGGCTACTATGCTCGCACAATCTAAGAATGCAATGCAAGCAGAAATAGATGCAGCTTGCGAAATGATAGATTTCTTTAAATTCAACGTACAGTTTATGAGCGAAATATACGCTCAGCAGCCACCAGAAAACTCTCCAGGAGTATGGAATCAATTAGAATACAGACCGTTAGAGGGGTTCGTATTTGCACTAACTCCATTTAACTTTACAAGTATATGTGCTAATCTATGTGCAGCTCCAGCCATGATGGGAAATACCGTAGTATGGAAACCTGCTGAAACTCAGATATACAGTGCTCAGGTTATAATGGACCTGTTCAAAGAAGCTGGATTACCAGACGGAGTTATAAATCTAGTATATGTAGATGGTCCTACTACAGGAGATGTAGTTTTTAATCATAGAGATTTTGCAGGCATCCATTTCACAGGAAGTACAGGCGTATTCCGTCACATCTGGAAAACCATAGGAAATAATATCGAAAAATACCGCAGCTACCCGCGTATCGTAGGTGAAACAGGAGGTAAAGATTTCGTAATGGTACATAAAAGTGCTAACGTAAAGCAAGTCAATACTGCTCTCGTCAGAGGATCATTTGAGTTTCAAGGCCAAAAGTGCAGTGCTGCTAGTAGAGCATATATACCTAAAAGCATGTGGGCAGAACTTAAGCCAATGCTTATAGAAAACACGGATAAGCTAAAAATGGGTACAACTGAGGATTTTAGTAACTTCATAAACGCTGTGATAGACCGTAAATCATTTACTAAGCTAGCCAAGTATATAGATGAAGCTAAAGCAGCAACTGACGCCGAAATAATAGCTGGCGGTAGCTATGACGATACTGAAGGTTACTTCATACGACCTACGATTATAGAGACTAGTAATCCAAAATATGCTACTATGTGTGATGAGCTATTTGGCCCAGTACTCACTATTCACGTGTATGAAGATGACCAGTTTGAAGAGACTATGGAGCTGTTAGACAGCACATCTGAGTATGCTCTTACTGGATCTATTTTCGCCCAAGACAGAAATGATATAAACCGAGCTCTTTATATGCTTAGAAACGCAGCTGGAAACTTCTATATCAATGATAAACCAACTGGTGCAGTAGTAGGGCAACAACCATTTGGAGGAGCTAGAGGTAGCGGTACAAATGACAAAGCAGGCTCTACGGTAAACTTATTACGTTGGACATCTATGAGAACTATCAAAGAGACGTTCGTAGCTCCTCAAAGTTATGAATATCCATTTCATAGTTAGTCTCTATTTTTGAGAGTCAAGTTTCATATCGGGAATTAAATGCTGTGGTAATACAGCGCCAATAAACTCCCAACCAACACAGAAAGTCAGCCATAATCGGCTGACTTTCTGTGTTTTAATACAATAATACAGTACTCATTTTATGCGCAACTTGTAAAATACGCCAATGGCATACGCTTTGTAATTTATAAGTAAATTCATATGTCAAGCAATAAGAAATTTAACTTCCTTAACTTCTTCTATGGACTTGGAGCTACAGTCATATTAGTGGCTGCTATGTTTAAGTTCTTAGGGTGGAGATACGCCAATACCATATTTATCGTAGGTATATTGGTAGAAGCATCTGTTTTCTTTATTTCAGCTTTTGACTGGGGTGAAGATACTAAAGGTTATCAATGGGAACGAGTCTTTCCTCAACTAGATGATGAGGACAACTCTTCGAACATAAGCAGCATAGAACTAGCAGAAGGAACACAACAGCAACAAATTCAAAAAATAATGGGTACAGTGATGACTCTTAACTCATCCGTGACAGAATTAAATAATGCTACAGAAAAACTAACTAAATCTGTAAGTATGATGGAAAAAAACTATAGAATAGTGACAGAAAGCACCCACAAGTACCAAGTAGAAATAGATAATTTAAGAAATAAAATATCCGGGGCCAATGATCGATTAAAAGATTTTGAGAAGTTTAACTTTAACAAAAACCTATAAATAAGAATGAGTTTATTAAAAGGCATATCATTATCATCAGAAAATGGACTTCGACAGAAGGCCGTAAATCTGTTTTATTTGATATTTCTGATACTCATCTTTTCGTTTATCCCCTCTGGATTCGTAGATTCCACTTTTCACACTAATGTATCACTAGATCTTATTAGTAACGAGGTAAATCAACTAAATAATAACAACACAAAGTACTTTCTTCATTTACTGAAAAATGAGCCAAAACTTTTAAATGAAACTAAATACAAACTCATACGCATAGAGAGTATCACTAACAACACGACAGCATACATTGACAGCCTCAAAGTAAAACTCATAAGCATAGACAAAATGAACAAGTATGGCTTCTTCAAATTTGGCAAGGAAGAGACCACTAGCAATGAAGTCATGGTATATGGGAAGCAAGCTGACAGCTTGTTCAACAAACTAGCAGCATATAAAGAGACAATGGCCGAGTATTTATCTCCCAGAGAGAAAAACTATCTCGATGCCATTCTTCCACTACCTCGCTATGAGATGACCAGTGAAGGCATCAAAATTCCTGCGAGAGAATTTTATTTTAAACACACACCACTCAATGTAACTATACTAAATCTCTCACATTTCAAAAGTAGAGTGGAACGTATTAAGGTATATGCTCACCAGAAACTTATTAATAAAACCTTCTTTGAAAATGCTAGCTCAATACCATTTGACGATCTGAAACTAGGTTCCGGTGAGAGTATAAGCGACCTAATTGGTAATTCTACTATTCAAGAGTTTTTTGAAAAGTTAGAATTAAGCAGCAATTTGGCCACAGGAAGTACTACCGGACTATCAGGAAAACATCGCTATTTTATAGAATCCCTCACAGACACAATACATCCTATGGGGAAAGCCATAGAATACTATGCCTATTTTGATACCGCTGGAACTAAAAACATGAGTATCACCGTGAGCAGTGATGACGGCACAGAATATTTCGGACTCTCAAAACCAGGATCTTTTTACTTCTACCCCAGTTCACGAGGCAGATATACCTTTACTTTTAATAATGGGAAAAAAGTAACTACGAAACATATCACAGTCATAGACTCTGATCCTATTATAGAAAATACAAGGTTATCCACCCTCTATATAGGGTTAGATAATCCGCTAAGCGTCAAAACTTCAGAATTTGATGCAGATGATAATCTAACTGCCGTGATCACTAATGGTCAAGTAATTAAAAAAGGAAATATCTTCTATGCTAGGGTCTACAAAACAGGAATTACACAGATAAAGATTTACGCTAACATGTCTTACGGTAGAATTAAAGTGGCAGAAAAGTCTTTTGTAATAAGAGAATTACAAAATCCTATCCCAGTTATCAATAACCTAAAAAGTGGCGGAGTAGTAAAAAAAGCAAATTTAAGTCAGTTACAAAATATGAAACTCCTCACAGACGAGTACCTCATAGATGAAGACGTCTATGTAGCCAATTTCGAATTTATGCTTATATATGGTGATTATAGCTCTATAGTGAAACCCATAAAAAATACCGGAGCTTCTTTAAACAGAAATATCCTCAACGCTTTAGAAAAAGCAAAGCCAGGAGACATCTTGATGTTTAATAATATACGAACCCTATCTAGCAGGGGTGCAGAATCCCTTATACCTAGCCTAACGTTAACAGTAATTTGATAAGGCCAAAGATCATATATCAACTATACAAATCACTTCTATTGATCTGTATTTTGCTCCTTTCTCAAGGAGTCACAGCACAAATAGATTTCCCTAATCAAGTGAGAGAAAATCTTACTCTTAGCGATGGGATCTATCTTGTAAAAGGAACCAGCTATGTAAAAAAAGGTGTAACCCTCACGATTACAGGAAGTGCAAACTTACTTTTTGCGGAAAATGCTACAATACGTATAGATGGAGCTCTAAAAATACAGGGAGAACCAAATAAACTCATTAATATCACAAGTACAGACAAGCAACACCCCGGTAATGGAATAGTGATAAATGGTGTAAGTTCAAATCAGGATGTGATTATAGAATACGCTCGGTTTGATTACATCAAAAAGCCCGTAACTTTTGAGTTTAGGTGGTCCAGAAACAGCGTTAAGATAATCAACAATATCATCAAAAGATCACTATATGATGGAGCTGCTATAGAAGTAAAAGAAATAGACAATCTCCTTACTCCTAGGAAAATCTATTTCGATTTTAAAGGTAATACCTTTAGTAATAGTACTTCAAGCATCCTTCTAAGTAACATCACGAGCGACCTACTCACTATCCGCTTAAGTGAAAATGTAATTACTAGAAATGAGTACACTGGCAGAACAAGAAATGGCGTTTTCACATCTCCCGTATACCTAACATATAATACATACCAAAACAATGAAGAACCTACGTTAGAAGACAATTCTATCTTTGATAACTTCTACAGCCTATTCTATGCAGACACTTTTGACCTTGGGCGTACCAATATAAGTATTACAGGCAATGCGAGCGAATTGAGTCTTAATAACAACTACTTTGGGAATCCCGAAGAGAGAGAGATAGAAGAGACCTTTGATTTCATATCTGCTAACTATCAAGCTCCATTTCTATACATTGATAGTGCAAAATCTAAACCACCTAAACATCTGAATGGGCATTTCTATGAGGTAATTATCAATGGAAAAGAACTGGATGAAAGTGCTGTACTAAAGCTGTATAAGAACGAGGTAAAAACTATCGAACTACGATTTAACAGACCCGTATCAGACGGCAAAGACTTTGGTCTAGTCTATAACTTTCTGAGGGACGACACCATAGTAACTGTACCTATCAAAACTAGTCTGAAGTTCAGTGAGGAGAATCAGTTTTTCAAAGTGACTTTAAATGAGAAACTTTCGAAACATTCACTCCAAGGATACCTAGAATTATCTGGTCTCTACGATAGTGAGGGTATGGATGTACCTATACTTAGTTTAGGTAAAAAAGCACTTCTAGATCAGCAGCTTCGATTATCCCAACCTATATTTAACTCTACGGACGATAAGTCTGATAACCTTAATCCCACAGAAAACAATCCCGAGAAGTTTAAAAACCTGAACAACTCTGTACTTGATTTACGAAAAAAGTACTGGAGTGCAGGAGCTTTTATTGGCAACGCTCTATACTTTGGTGATCTCAGTAGAACTGCAGTGAGTATAAACCCTAATAAAATGAGACCTAATATAGGACTGCGATTCAACTATCAAGCTACAGAACAATTTAGCATTGGACTGAGCAATAACTACATGGTCATAGCTGGGTCGGACAATGCAGAAAATGATGTACGTGGAACTAGCTATGCTAGAGGCCTGAGCTTCCGCACCACCGTCATAGATGCAGCACTGATGGCAGAGTGGAATTTTACTCGTTTTAAGCTAATGAGCTCATTCGTGCCGAGCATTTTCGCTGGAGGAAATATATATTATTTCAAACCCGAAGCTAGAGTGAATGGAGAAGGACAGTGGTTTAACCTACGGGATATAGGTACTGAAGGACAAACAATAAGCGGTGCAGACCAAGCCTACAAAAAAATAATGTTTGGTATCCCTGTAGGTGTTTCTATCAAAAGACACTTGACACAACGTACTGTAGTGGCTCTGTCTTACACGTACAACAAAATATTTACGGACTACCTTGATGATGTAAGCACCGGTGCTTATCCTGATACTGCACCTCTGGCAGCCGCAAATCCTAACCTGAGTCAAGACGCATTAGTCTCACTTAGTAATCCAAATAATCAAGCAGGACAGCGATCCTACTCTTCAAGTAATGACGGATACGGTTATTGGGGACTTACCTTCACTGTTAAATTATACTAATCTTAGGTTTTGCTATTTTTCGATAAAGTGCCACTTTATCACACTACAGAAAAGTAAATTGAACTACGAAAAAAAAAAGCAACCTTGCCAAACAGCCGGCATTAGAACGTTTCCCCTAAAAAGTAGCGAAATACTACCCTTTTATTGGCTATTCATCTAATATATCTAGTAGATTTATACTCCATAATATAAACTTGCGTTCACCTTATACGATTTATATTTTACAGTCATGAAAAAGTACATATTAAGCATCGCTATTCTTCTTGTTTTACTCTTGGGTTCTTCCATTTTTCTTCCTTATTTATTTAAGGACAAAATCATAGAGACCATTAAGTCTGAAGCAAACAAAACGCTGAAAGCAGAGTTAGATTTTGACAATGATATCACTATTAATATCTTCAAATCCTTTCCTAACCTAAACCTGGGGTTTAAAGATCTATCACTCGCATACCCTGACAGCACATTCCGAAAGGACACCTTCTTTGCTGCTGATAAGCTAGAAGTATCCTTTGACCTGATGAAGTTTTACAAAGAACAGAAGTACCAGTTCAAGTCGATAACTATAGACCGCCCAAGACTGCACTTAGAGCTACTAAATGACACTACCGTAAATTGGGATATAGTCATTGCCTCGGAAGAAGATACAAGTGAAGAAAGTACGGCCCTTAACTTTGAGCTAGACAACATACAAATAGAAAATGGCTCACTAGAATATTTAGATGTAGCTGCTAATATGGTGATAAAATTAAGAGGGCTTAATCACACTGCTAGTGGAAATTTCAATACCGATGCATTTACACTCACATCTGAGACTAGCATAGCTGAGCTAAAAGTAGTAATGGACGGCATATCATATTTAAATAACTGGTCCATCACCCAAGAAGGTGACATAGCTATTGACATGACCAACAGTAAGTACTCATTCCCTAAAAACAGCGTTTTTATAAACGGGTTACCGATCGACTTAGATGGATATATTCAGCTCCTAAATGAGGATATCATCTTTGATATAGCAGCCAATTCCTCTGCACCCGACCTTAACAAATTTCTGACACTCATACCGGCTATTTACACCTCAGACTTTGCCAGTATGCAGACCAAGGGGAGTGGGAAGCTTAACGTGACTTTTAAAGGGACGTATAATGACACCTCTTTCCCCGCTTACGACATGAAAGTAAAAGTGGATGATGGATATTTCAAATATCCAGACTTGGCTCTGCCAGCAGAAGACATTCACTTAGACCTTCATGTCTATAGTTTAGACGGCAATACTGACCGTACAGTGGTAGACATACCTCGCATGCATTTCAAACTAGCCAACGACCCCTTTGACCTAAAACTAAATATGCAGGACCTCTCTGGTAATATGCTCATAGACGCAGATGCCAAAGGAAAAGTAGACCTAACTAATCTCACTAATATAGTGCCTCTACCTGACACAGAGCTTTCTGGAACTATAACTGCTGACTTACAGATAGCAGGTAGAGTAAAAGATATAAGTGCATCTGCCATAGATAAATTTAAAGCCAATGGTACACTTGTGGCTCAAAACATACACTATAAATCTGCAGATATGAATGAAGCCTTAGATGTAAAAACAGCTGAATTACTAGTCCAAAATCAACGCTTAAATATCCCCATATTTGAAGGAAAAGTAGGCAAGAACGATATCAACTTCTCCGGCTCTTTTACTAATTTCTTTGCATATGCACTCAGTGATCAGACGCTTACTGGCTCAGCAGTACTTACCTCTACTCATTTTAATGCCAATGATTTTATCACAGAAAGCGAATCTAAGGAATCTATAGAAATGACCTTGGTAGAAGTGCCTGGAAATGTAGATTTAGACTTCACTGCTTCCATAGCTACCTTAATTTATGATGACTTGACACTCACTAATTTTAGTGGAGCGTTTGGAGTTAAAAACCGAACAGTAGAACTCCGTAACGTAGCTAGTGATCTACTCGGTGGAAGAGTAAATCTAGAAGGAACGTATGTATATGACCTCCAGAAACCTATGGCTAATTTTGACATCTCCTACTCCGATATCAAGATAGCAGACTTACTGGCTAAGTTTAAGGTAGTGCGGGCATTTGCTCCTATCGCTGAGCAGGTACAAGCTATGACTACGGCAAAACTAAACATAGCCACAGAGCTCAATAACGATATGTCTCCCAAGCTAGAGAGTATAAATGTAGGCGGCTCACTCAATCTAGAAAAAATTGTGGTAGATAAACTGGAAGTGCTAAAAAGTATCGATACCAAACTAGGCACTACTCACTTTAACGTAAAAAGCCTTAGAGACTTCCTAGTCAAGTTTAATATCAAAGATGGAAAACTCTTCGTATCTCCGTTTGACTTATTTATAGACAGTTCTAAACTGGCTATAGACGGAGTATCTAAACTAGACGGATCTATAGATTATAAAGGAATACTGAGTATACCCAGTTCATACATCAGTAAGCAAACAGCTATTGTCAATGGACTTACAGCAGGTACTCGTTTCAGCAATCTACAGCTAAAACCTGAAGACTTCTTAGACATTGCTATGCAAATAGACGGCACATTCAAAAAGCCAAAGATAAACCTGAACCTGAAAGAGATCAAGACCTCTATCAAACAAAACATCAAGAATACGGTTAGTAATGAAGTAGATAAGCAGAAAGAAAAAGCAAAAGAGCTAGCCACTGACGAAGTCAATAAAATAAAAGAGGAGACCAAAAAGAGAGCGGATGAAGCTAAAGCTAAACTAGAAGCTGACATAGCCTTAAAGAAAAAAGAAGCTGCAGACCGCATCAGACAAGAAGCGAAGAAACAGAAAGAAGACCTGAAGAAACAAGCGGAGGATAAATTTAAAGGACTATTCAAAAAATAATGAAATATATACTAATAAGCATACTAGCCATTACCCTAACCGCGTGTGGCGGAGGACAAAAAGATACTGGATTTGATACGGATACTGAGGAACTAAGCGCAGAACCAGTGAAGGCTACTTCTCCCGTAGATGAGAGTGATACGATACGCATAGTAGCTTTAGGAGCCAATATGAGTGAGATGAAATTTGACACCAAAAGCATAAAAGTGCCTGCTGGAAAGGAGATCACCATAGTTTTGATAAACGAAAGTACAGATGCTACTATGCCGCACAACATAGTCTTCATACAAGAGGGCACGGCCAATGATGTGGGTCAAGGAGGTATAAAATTCAAAGACAATGCATATGTAAATCCTGAGGATAACAACGTCATAGCACACTCACCTTTAGTACAAATAGGCGAGACAGCCTACTTTACGTTCACTACTCCTTCTGCTGGAGACTACGAGTTTATCTGCTCGTATCCAGGACACTGGGGTATGATGAAAGGGAAATTTGTGACAGAGTAGTGGTTCTATAAATAGAATCTGCAGTTTAAGTGATTTATTAAAAGAGTTGAAAAGCACTAATTCTCAGTTGCTTTTAAACTCTTTTTTTTGCTCTAACCTCCAGCCGTTATCAAGCAATGAAGTCTTATCGGTAAAAGAAGATATATGTGATATTGAATACTTCAAGTTAGGCTCACCCCTAAAACGGCGAATTCTCCCCTGGATCAAAAGGAGAAATCTCCTCATTCATCTTACTGCCATACGTCACACTAGTATCTGTAAAGGTATCAGCACCATAATCACTGTAACCCCAGTCTGCAAATTTACCGAAGTGCTTGATAAACTTAAGATTTACGGTGCCCGGAGAACCGTTACGATGCTTTCTAATAATGATCTCTGTTAGACCTTCGTTATCATTTCCTTCTTCATCCTGTGTGATACCGTAGTATTCTGGACGAAAGATGAACGTCACCAAATCCGCATCCTGCTCTATAGATCCAGACTCTCTAAGGTCTGAAAGCATTGGTCTCTTATCTTGACGTGCCTCTACTGCTCTACTCAACTGAGCCAGAGCTATCACAGGTATATCCAGCTCTTTGGCCAGCCCTTTAAGCGAACGTGAGATATAAGATATCTCCTGCTCACGATTACCCGCAGACTTATTACCTTCCTCGGCACGCATCAGCTGTAGATAATCTATGATAATCATATCTAGACCACGCTGACGTTTCATCCTACGAGCCTTAGCTTTTAAATCAAGTACAGTAAGTGCAGGCGTATCATCTATAAAAATATTAGCATCCTCTATAGTGCTTATCTTAGTATGTAGCTGCTGCCATTCATGCTCTTCTAGCTTACCACTACGTATCTTCTCAGAGCTCAACTCAGCTTCAGAAGCTATGAGTCGTTTCACAAGCTGAAGACTACTCATCTCCAGTGAAAAGATGGCTATATTTTTATTAGCAAGTACTGCTGCATTTCGTGCCATACTTAGTACAAATGCAGTCTTACCCATACCTGGACGTGCAGCCAGTATAATAAGATCTGAATTTTGCCAGCCACTGGTCATTCGATCTAGCTCGGTAAATCCTGTTGGGATACCCGTAAGTCCTTCATCTCCCTCAGCTGTAGATTCTTCTATATCTTTTATGGCTTTAGCTATCAAGTCTGTTACAGTCTCATAACTCTTAGTCATACTGTCATTCTTGATCTCAAAGAGTTTCTTCTCAGACTGGTCTAGTAATTCAAAAGCATCTGAAGTTTCCTCAAAGGCCTTCTCTCCTATCTCGCCGGCTACAGATATCAGCTGGCGTTGGATACTTTTTTGAATAACGATATGAGCGTGGTATTCTATATTAGCCGCACTACTTACCTTATTCGTCAGCGTAGTGATATAGTAGGCACCTCCTACAGACTCAAGTGTACCATTTTTTCTGAGTTGTTCGGTGACTGTAAGTATATCTATAGGATTCCCATCTGCGAATAATTGCATGATTCCTTCATATATGAGCTGATGCGCATCCACGTAAAATGCTGCAGGTTTTAGGTAACTAGCTACTTTTTCTGGAGCATATTTCTCAAGCATAAGTGCACCCAGCACTGCTTCTTCTAAGTCACGAGCTTGTGGTTGAAGTTTTGACATGTCCAGATTACCAAAAGTGGACTTTGTCTTACTCTTTGTACTTACTCGTTTTTTATCCATTTGATAGTATGTGTTATTAAAATGCTGTTAGGGTGTCTGATATTAATTTTAAGGAGGACAAAAATAAGTCGATGTGCAGCACTTAAAACACACTAATGTGCTATTTCTACTTATCCACAGCATCTTCTAAAATGTGGGCATAGCGTTAACAACTGCAAGCCACCACCTCTAATTAGCTCATTATCAGTTTCATCTTTTCCACACTACCTTTTTATTATAATCCCAACACTAGACAAATACTCCATTTTATGAAGTTATGAGCCCTTGATAAAGACCTTAGGACCACAGCTATTATAGTTATACACCTTATGATGCTCATAACTCTGTTTGTAAGAGCTACCCTGATGTATAAATATACCTACATAAACTATTATGGCACTGACATGGTGGATACACACATCATTTTGGTCTTATATTTGTTAAGTATATATATAATGGAAGCACAGTTTTCACCAGGAGTCAAAGAAGTAATTCAGTTTAGTAGAGAAGAGGCTATACGTTTGGGCCACAGCTATATAGGCACAGAGCACCTACTACTCGGTCTTATCAGACAAGGAGACGGCAAGGCTATACGCCATCTCAAGAGTATGGGCATAGATATGCTCCGTCTCAAAAAATCAGTAGAGGATAGCATACGCGACACTACAGGTAAAAGTACTAATATCGGCAATATTCCGCTTACTAAACAAGCAGAAAAAGCACTGAAAATCACGTACTTAGAAGCCAAAATATTCAAAGATGATGTTATCCGAACGGAGCATTTACTACTCTCTATACTAAGAGATGAGGACAATGTAGCCTCTCAGATACTCAATCAGTTTGGGGTAGATTACGATCTATTTAAAAGTGCTATGGAAGATAAACTTCCTGACACTGCCATAGAGATGAGTACGGACAGTCCAGAGGATTTTTACAACGAGGAATCAAGTACGTCAAGTACACCATCTAAGCCAGGAGCCAAAAGTAAAAGTAAGACACCCGTTCTTGATAATTTCGGGAAAGACCTGACAAAATTGGCAGAGGCTGACAAATTGGACCCTATCGTAGGTCGTGATAAAGAAATAGAGCGTGTATCTCAGATACTAAGTAGACGTAAGAAAAATAATCCTGTGCTTATAGGTGAGCCAGGTGTAGGTAAAACTGCAATAGCAGAAGGCCTTGCACTACGTATTGTACAACGCAAGGTGTCGCGTGTCCTTTTTGATAAGCGTGTAGTGACGCTAGACTTAGCTAGCCTTGTGGCTGGTACTAAGTACCGAGGCCAATTTGAGGAGCGAATGAAAGCTGTGATGACTGAACTCGAAAAGACAGATGATGTCATCCTATTCATAGACGAGATACATACTATAGTAGGTGCTGGTGGAGCGAGTGGTTCACTGGATGCTTCTAACATGTTTAAACCTGCTCTTGCTAGAGGAGAAATACAATGTGTAGGTGCTACTACCTTAGACGAATACCGTCAGTACATAGAAAAAGATGGAGCTTTAGAACGTAGATTTCAAAGTGTGATGGTAGAACCTACCAATCCGGAAGAAACCCTTGAAATACTAAATAACATCAAAGATAAATACGAAGATCACCACAGTGTGACTTACTCTCCCGAATCACTAGATGCCGCCGTGAAGATGAGTGTACGCTACATCACGGACCGTTACCTGCCAGACAAGGCTATAGATGTAATGGATGAAGTGGGTGCTCGTGTACACCTGAGTAACATCCACGTACCACAGGATATCCTAGAACTAGAGAAAAAGATAGAAGAGATAAAAGAGGAGAAAAATCGTGTAGTGAAAAGCCAAAAATACGAGGAAGCTGCTCGCCTTAGAGATAAGGAAAAATCACTACTAGAAAATCTAGAAACGGAGAAAAACAAGTGGGAAGAAGATAGCAAAACACAACGCTATATGGTCACTGAAGACGATGTGGCTGATGTGATAGGAATGATGACTGGCATACCGGCCAAACGTATCCAACAAAAAGAAGGTAATAAACTTCTCAAAATGGGTGATGAGCTAAAAGGTAGTGTGATAGGTCAGGACGAAGCTGTAGGTAAACTGACAAAAGCTATCCAGCGTACTCGCGCAGGGCTAAAGTCTCCAAATAAACCTATAGGTTCATTCATATTTTTAGGAAGTACAGGTGTAGGTAAGACAGAGATGGCTAAGACACTAGCCAAGTATCTCTTCGACTCTAGAGACGCACTATTGCGAATAGATATGAGTGAGTATATGGAAAAATTTGCTGTATCTAGACTCGTGGGAGCTCCTCCAGGATATGTAGGATATGAAGAAGGGGGTATACTTACCGAAAAAGTAAGACGTAAGCCTTACTCCGTGATTCTTTTTGATGAGATAGAAAAAGCTCACCCAGATATCTTTAACCTTTTACTTCAGGTATTAGATGAAGGCTTCTTGACAGATAGTCTTGGTAGAAAAGTAGATTTCAGAAATACTATAATCATCATGACGTCCAACATCGGTAGCCGTCAGCTTAAGGAATTTGGTGCTGGAGTAGGTTTTGGAACGAGTGCTAAAAGTGCTAGTTCAGATCTAAACTCAAAGGGAGTGATAGAGAATGCATTAAAACGTTTCTTCTCTCCTGAGTTTTTAAATAGAATAGATGATGTGATTGTATTTAACTCTTTAGGAAAAGAAGACATTACTAAAATACTAGAACTATCCATCGCTGACCTAATGACGCGTATCAAGCAGATCGGTTTTGATATTAAACTAAGCAAATCTGCTAAAGAATATTTAGCAGAAAAAGGATTTGATTCAAACTTTGGTGCTAGACCGCTCAACAGAGCTATACAGAAGTATCTAGAAGACCCGTTGGCAGAAGAGATTCTAAAATCTGACATAAAATCAGGTGATGTAATCGCGGTAGACTTTAATAAAAAGAAAGATGAACTCACCTTTAAAAAAGAAAAAGCGAAGGTAAAAAAAGAGAAGGAAGCGTAATTGAGTATACGAACACGCTTTTGAGCTACTCGTATCTGAAACGGGTACATATAACGAATATAAAAGGACCAATTCTAGGAATAGAGTTGGTCCTTTTGTAATATATATATATATATGTATATATTACCTAAACTATACTTATTCAGGATAACAGCCATTTAGTTTTTATCTTAAATTGTCTTAAATTTGACTATTGTGAACAACAAACAACAAACAACAAAAAAGAACTTAACCTGTCAATCACTAGGTACATTTAAAATTTTTACCCTCGTGATAATGGCTATTACAATTATGGGGTTTAAGTACCATTCTCCTTTCTATCCTAACGCTGACGCAGTATCAAAGGTAGACGCTGTCCCTTGTATTTTTGACATTACTAATGAAGTAGATTGTATAGTCGAAATAAAACTAGAAGCAATAACTACGAGCGGGACAGTTATTCCTACTTCTATTCAAATACTGAGTGTAACCTCTACTAACCCTCCTCCAATCCCTTGCCCGATATCCTTTACCCCATTTGCAGACATCACGTCTCTACAATGTGGATCACCTAGTGCTCCAGATGTACACCAGGTTCAACTTAATAACTGTACTAGCTATCCTGCAGGTTCTACCATCAGATTAACTGTACTCCCCATAAACGCAGATCCCATAAATGTCTCGTGTGATGCACTGAATACACATGTAGTTATACCAGGACCTAGTGCTCTTGGCTGTTGTCATCTTGGTTATGATCTTTATTATAATGGAGGTCAATTTATTATAACCCAGGTTTGCCCATAAAATAGTATGATTAGATTTACCATTTACTTTTTCTGTATTATCCAAAGTGTACAAATTTACGCCCAATATAAAGTAGACTATATGCTCGTAAATAGAACGCCCTCTAGATTTACAGATACTCAAGATATAGAATCAATATACGCTTTTTCTGCCTCTATTGATAATAATACATGTAACTTCTTAGATGATGACACCTTATTACTCATCGATAATTTTTCTAAACAAGTAACCTTTCAATTCCACCACTTTTATAGTGATGAAGAAGACACTATTTCTTTTGGTTATTCCAGTGGGTTCAACAAAAGGAATGGCATAGTGCTAGCTAAATTTACACCTGACTTTTCTCATAAACACTATGGCAAAATAGCATCCAGTGGTGAAGCACTGCTGCTGGATTACACTATAAACAAATCTAAGAAACAGATAGCACTACTCGTCGCTACTTTAGGAGACACACTCTTTTATGACCCTGCCGATAGATCCAATTACCTCCTCACTCCATTAGCTAAAGAAAATGGAGTTACATTTCTAGTCATACTTGATTATCAATTTAATGCTATCAGAGTTTCACCAGTAACATACTCTCGTGGCAATAAGTACTTCAATGGTGCTTCCATAAGCTGGGTAGACGATGCATACTACTTGTCTACTCAGTTAAAGTTTAATGACTCCCTTTCTCTTCATAATAATCAATATATCATCGGAGATTATTCATCTGCTGTTCACTATTTAAAACTTTCCGAAGAGGGCAATCTAATCTGGCATGCCAGCACTACTTTGGCGGATTTAAAGCCCTTAAACAAAATAAATAGTTTCCCACATAAGATTTTAAGTGAGATGCTTGGAAATCAAGATTATCCTTATTCATTTTTTTATTGCATCGGCGGTGATACCATCATAAACTACTCCAATGAACATTTGCCAAACAACAAGGTGGTAACTTATATAAGTGAGTTGCTCGCTGATGGATCTGTTAATACTTTAGATTCAATAATACATATCCCCTACAGTGGGATACCTTCATTCGGTTCAAATTTTATAACTAACAATTTTGTGCACTTGACTGGGTCACGGTCTGATTCTATATGTATTTTTAGAGGCGAACACTATTCATTCCCATCAGACGCTACTCGGGTTAGGGCACTTAGATTTACTGGGGAACCTCTTATCACAAATGATGTATTCCCCATAAAGAGAGGAAACTCTTATTTCAGTGCTGTCTCCATCAAAAATGCTACTAACTCTGAGAACTTTGCTTATCACAATGATGAAAGCCTAAGTGCAATTCCAAAGCCTGGTTACTTTATAGGAGACAGAAGTGTCTTTTTAACAAAGTATGATCAAAAACTAGACGCAGTATGGTCTAGATCTATTAGGTTTGATAATTTAAAGGCTCAAGATTATGGAATCGGCAATCTATCTATTGCTGACAATGCTAAATTCACTGCTATCTATGGAGTTGGATTTGAGCAAAACGGAATCCATCCTGAGAGCGGTTCAAATAATTTTGACGGTGGGCATCAGTATCAGCTGCTCTTTTTAGACTGCAGACCGATCTCCTATTTCAGAGTAAAAGAAAGACAACACCGAACGTACACTTTCGAAAACCTGAGTCATCAAAAAACAAATTTTACATGGAATTTTGGAGATGGTAATAGCTCTACAGAAAAAAATCCTGAACATACCTTCCCAGATACTGTAAAGGTATATAACGTCCAATTAATCACCTCAGATGAATGTGGGTCCGACACCTTCAGCAGAGAAATCTATGTGAACACTTTAGGGCTCAGCATAATGAAGGAAGATGATATTATACTTTATCCTAACCCTGCTAATCATACTATATACGTTGACTGGGTAATGGCTGAAGAGTATTCGTTAACAGCCTATGACGCCATAGGAAGAGAGCACATCTTAAAGCATACTAATAATACAATAGATATAAGTAATCTAATGACGGGTGTCTATACGCTAATATTTAGTACTTCAAGTGCTACTTATACACGAAAGATAATTAAAAAATAGTGTACATCTGAAGTGAGTACCTACAACGAATACAATAGGACCAATTCTAGGAATAGAGTTGGTCCTTTGTATCATTATTTAGTGTCCAAAAAACCTTCTAATCATTACTCCTATTCCATTACCTTTGACACCTCATGGAAATAGGTAAAAAACTGTTCGATTTTGAGCTCAAAGGAACCAAGGGGAAAATGTACAATAAGTTCACCTTTGCGGATAGGACTGCACTAGTGCTGGTAGTGACCTGTAATCACTGTCCATATGCTCGTGCGTACTGGAGTAGACTTACTAAACTTTTTAATCAGTACGAAGAGGATAATCTAGGGATCATCGCTATCAATTCAAATGACGCTAAGCAGTATCCTGCGGACTCTTTTGAGGCCATGGTAGACTTGTCTGAGCAGCTAAAACTACCTTTTCCATACCTCTATGACGAAGATCAGGAACTGGCAAAAAAACTAGGTGCTACGCGTACTCCAGAAGTATTTGTATTTAACAGTAAACGCGAGCTTGTATACCAAGGAGCTATAGACGACAACTGGGAAAATGAGCACATGGTAACTCGTGTATTCTTGGAAGATGCTATAGAATACACCCTGGACGGCATGGAACCAGATTATACTGAGATACCTGCTGTAGGATGCAGTGTAAAGTGGAAAAAGTAAGAACTACGCTTTGATAGATAAACTCAAAGGAAAGAATATAATTATCACGGGAGCGTCCTCAGGCATAGGAGAAGCTCTAGCTATAGCTTGTGCTAAAGTAGGTGCGAACATCGTACTAGCCGCTAGAAACAGTGATAAACTAGAGAGACTTAAAAAAGACCTCACCGCTTATGCTGTACAGGTAATTACAGTACCTACGGATGTAACTATAGCGTCACAGTGTAAAAATCTTATACAAATAGCCATACAAGAACTAGGCAGCATAGATGTACTGATCAATAATGCGGGTATCAGTATGCGTGCTCCTTTCGCTGAAGTGGAAACTAAAGTACTTCGTGAGGTTATGGATGTAAACTTATGGGGAGCAGTCTATTGTAGCCATGCAGCCATCCCCTATCTCTTAGAAACCAAAGGAAGCCTAGTAGCGGTATCATCCGTAACCGGATTCAAAGGTCTACCAGGCCGCACAGGCTATGCCTCATCTAAATTTGCTATGAATGGTCTTTTCGAAAGTCTGAGAATGGAGTACATGAGTAGAGGATTGCACACGCTCATAGCTTGTCCCGGTTTCACGGCGAGTAACATCCGCTACAATGCCAGACAAGCAGACGGAACTGCACAGGCAGATACCCCAGGAGACGAAAGTAAAATGGATACCGCAGAGTCTGTAGCTATAGATATACTGCAAGCCATCCGTGATAGAAAAGATTTTATGCTCACGAATAAGCAAGGAAGGGCCATCTATTGGATGAATAAGTTTTTTCCAAGATACGTAGAACGAAGAATACACAAGGTAATAGCTGCCGAACCCA
>Ga0335398_10001130_pt1 | contig 46921 bp, 32 predicted proteins | sample BON03_FD_205742 | JGI IMG/M metagenome (GOLD analysis project Ga0335398, IMG submission 205742) | Freshwater microbial communities from Lake Bonney liftoff mats and glacier meltwater in Antarctica - BON-03 (spades assembly) (version 2) | ecosystem: Environmental > Aquatic > Freshwater > Ice >... | reverse complement strand
GAAGTTGGATGTAGAGAAAATGGAAAAATATCTATTGAGGGCAAAGAATATGTCGTAAAAGATGGAGATATCATGCATTTTAGGTTTAATGTTTAACCATTTCCAATAAAATTTAGTAATTTTAAATATTATATATTAATCACCCATCAGTAACAGTTTTAATTATTTATTGTCTCAATAATTTTTAATTTATCGTGAGAGTTAGACTTATATTTTCCTTAAAAAACAAAGGTTCGTACTTACCATTTCATCATCAGTACATACTAGCCCAATTCTTAAAAGGAGTAATTGTTAAAGGCGGTAGAGAAGAATTTTTCAACTACAACTATTTCAATTTTTCTGGACTAAAAGGACAGACCAAAGTAAGTAGAAGCGGATTGCATTATTATTCCAGTTTAGTGACCTTAGTATTATCCTCGCAAAGCGAGGAATTTATGGATTATCTGTTGGAACAGGTATTTGCAACTCCAAAAATTGAATTAGGAAACTTAATCTTAGTGCCCGAATACACTGAAATCGAGTCAGAACCAACGTTAGAACCTTCAAACAAATTTGTATGTATCTCTCCATTGGTTCTGATCACACCGGCATTCAACGAGGAAGCTGGAAAACGATTTATAAATCCTGACAGCGACGAATTTTCAGACCTACTATATGAAAGTACATTAACTAGAATGGAACGTTCCAGTTGGTATACACCGGAACAAATGGAAACTTTCTACAAATTCCAAGTTGTCCCTGATATGGTTTATGTAAATAAACTTAAAGATGCACAGAAAAAGTTTGCTCGAATCTATGCTGTTTATGATATGGATGTGAAATATGAAGTCAGAGGTTATACGCTTCCAATCACACTGTATGCCGCACCTGAAGTTCAGGATTTCGTATTTAAATGTGGTCTAGGAGCATTTACTCATAAAGGTTTTGGAATGCTTGACCTCGCAAATCATGGAACAGGGATAAGAACTGAGACTTATAAGTTCAAGCGAGAAGGTTTTGTCCCTTATAAGCCTTCCGAGCGAATCCGCCAAAATGTGGCACCAGAAGAGGCCTCCGAAGAAACTGAGGATCAACAGCCGAAAGATTAAGCTGAAAAACCTACTAAATTAAAATTTGGTAGGTTTTTTTATAGTCGTCTCTTGTTGGGATTGAGATTGATATAGCTTACCAACTGGTCGTATCGAGAACCTAGGTTTCTAAAATATACAAGTACTTCATATTCATTTTCTGTCTCGAAATAACTTCCTTCGAAAGAATCTGTAGTGAATCCTTCTACGCCATTTAATGCATACTGATAGTCATACCAGCCCTGCTTGAGTAAAAGAGTTGTTTGATATACTTTCATTTTATTATCCCAAACCATTTTTGCTTCCAGCGATTTTCCCCATTGAGTCAGAGAACCAATTAAGAACACAGGGGTAGGACTTTCCTCGATTTTGAATCGGAAAGTAACCAATATGTATTCACTTTCAATGTCAGGATTTCCTCCTGGCCGATCATTAGTATAGATAAAATATTGCCCATTTAGGTCAAGGTACTGCGAATAGACCTGATCTTGTCTAGGAAGATTGATATTCGCATCAGCATAAATGACATCTGCTTCTACGGTGATATTTGCAATATTGACACCCGTGGCTCGTATAAATCGCAGGTCTACAAATCGGAATTCATTTCCTGCATCAAATTCATTTTTACCGTCAAACAGTTCATATCGAAGAATCTTGGAGCTTTCATTCATGAACGTTGGTTTCTGAATAAGCTTTGAATTATCCCAGCGTTGATTTTGTCTCAACACCACTTTGATCTGATTAATGGGGTCCATCACCTCACCTTTTGAATAGTTAATGATTGTATTAATCTGTTGAGTCCCCCTTCTGTTAGATGTCTGAGACGGTGGTACAATGGCTGCGCCTACTGTAAAAAGCTCCTCATAAACCATAAATCTTTTGGTGAAAGCGACTTCAGACTCATCCCTTCCTCTATAGACTTTTAGGATATAATTCCCCGACTTAGTCACCCGAGGCAACTGAAATCTGTAATGGATGTAAGGAATTCGAGTGTTGATAGCGTAATCATAATCTTGGATGTTAAATTCATTGAAGGTCGAAAGGAAATCATTATCACGCAATTGAGATTTCTTCCAATCAGCATCACAATGAATCAGCTTGGCACTATATAATTCAGGATCGAAAGCCAAATCATCAAACAGTAACTGTAGAGAACCTGATCCATTCAAAGAAACCACTGGAGAATCCAGCTGACTGGCATCATCAATCCCAGTGGGAAAAACTCTTACAGACTGAATGTGATCTTTATAGACTTTATCCTCAATTTGCGTGTAGCCTTCAGCCAATAAGCTGAAACATATACCTAGTGTTAGCAAAAACTTCCTCATGCTTCAAGATAAGGAAAAGAATAATTTATCTCAAAGATCAAGCAATGACTTCTTGAAGAGAGGAAATCTGATCTACGAGTGATTCCCATTCGGCATTCAAGCTGTTTAGCTTCGTTTCAAACTCTTGATATAATTTCTGGGTTTGTTGAGACTTTTCTTCGTCAGCGTATAGCGTAGGATCTGCCATTTTAGTTTCCAACTTTTCCTTTTGAGACTCTAGCTTTTCGACTTCTGACTCAACCTTAGCCAGCGATTCCTCAAGCTTTTTCAATTCTCTTTTGGCTTGCTGAATCTCCTCGCTGTTCTTTGGTACTACTTTAACAACTTCCTTTTTTTGAGCCTTTACTGATGGCGCTGCGGATTTCACCTCGACTTGGTTAGCTCTCCAGACTTCATATTCTTCATATGTACCTAAATATTCTTTGATCTCTTGATCCTCTATGTACCAGATTTTGTTTGCCACTCCTCTTATAAAATGTCTATCGTGAGATACCGTCACAAAAGTACCTTCATACTGCTGGAGAGCTTGGATCAAAATATTTACAGATTGAAAATCCAAGTGGTTGGTAGGCTCATCAAGCAATAAAAAATTCGATTCTGAAATCAAGGTTTTAGCTAAAGCTACCCGAGATTTCTCTCCGCCGGAAAGCACTTTAATTTTCTTAAATACTTCTTCATTAGAGAATAGAAAACATCCCAAGACACCTCTTAACTCCATTTCAGATTTTGCACTTCCGGCCTGACTCATTTCTTGAATGATCTCATTATCCAAGGTAAGCGCTTCTAACTGGTGCTGCGCAAAAAAAGATTTAATCACATTATATCCTTCAGTTCGCTCTCCACTTGACTGCTCAGAACCATCGATTACCCTAAGCAAGGTTGATTTACCTTTTCCATTGGCACCGATCAAAGCAATTTTATCTCCTCGCTCGATTCGGGCAGAAGTTGTTTTCAAAATCACATTATCACCGTAGGCTTTCGAGACTTGGTCTAAGACCACGACATCTCTTCCAGATTGCTTCGAAAATTTAAATTTAAAATTGACGGAAACTTCATCGCTTACCACCTCGTGTACTTTATCCAATCTATCCAAGGCTTTGATTCGGGATTGTACCTGATTTGACTTGGATGCTTTAGCTCTGAAACGGTCAATAAACTTCTCCGTCTGCTTGATCATCTGTTGTTGATTCTCATAAGCATTTTGCTGTATTTCCATCCGCTCCACTTTCTCTTCTTTGTAGAAAGCATAATTTCCTGTATAGAGTGTAAGCGTTTGACTGGCAACTTCTACAGTGCTGCTGATGCAATTATTTAAAAAAGTCTGATCGTGAGAAACCACTACCACAGCTCCATCGTAGTTTTTTAAGTAATTTTCAACCCACTGAATCGATGGTAAATCCAAGTGGTTGGTAGGCTCATCAAGCATAAGTAATGAAGGCTTTTCCAAGAGAAGCTTCGCAAGCATGACCCGCATTCTCCATCCACCTGAAAATGTTCGAAGTGGCTTCTCCAGATCTGCTGTCCTAAAACCAATTCCTTCCAAGACTTCTTCTGCCTTAGCTTTGATTGTATAGCCTTCATTTGCTTCAAACCGCTCTTGAAGAAACGCCAGCCTGTTTATGATTTCTTCTGAGTAGTCGATCTCCATTTTTTTCAAAACTTCGTCGATTTCAACTTGTAACTGTAATGTCTCTTTGAATGCTGCCAAAGCCACATTCAAAATACTGTCATCCGATTGATAGGAAAGAAGATCTTGATTTAAAAATCCAATTGTACAATCCTTTGCTTTTTGCACTTCTCCAGAACTTGGCTGATAGTCTCCATTAATTATTTTAAGAAGCGTAGACTTGCCAGTTCCGTTCTGTCCGACCAAGCCGATTTTGTCTTTTGGCTTAATATGAAGATTTGCATTTTCGTAAAGAGGGCGACCTCCAATAAAGTAAGAGAGATTATTAATCGATAACATGTCACAAAAATAACATTAAACCCGTTTATAAACCTTTTAAAGCAAAACAATCTCAGCCGCTCTACCTTAGATTAATAAATAAAAAAACCAATGAGAATATTAAGTAACATAATTCACTCAGTACTACTTACTTTGATTGCCTTTACATTCGCATGTAGCGAGACGCAAAGTGCTGAAGATCAATATTTAAAATCAGAAGGATCAAATAAAATAGCCATAGGCAATGCTGTAGCTGATGTACAGCTTGACAAATTGAAGCTCCCGTCAAATTTCAAAATAGATGTTTGGGCAGGGGATATTCCAAATGCTAGATCCATGGCAATATCTGACAATGGAATTGTATTTGTGGGAAATCGCCAAGAAAATAGTGTCTACGCAGTAGTGGATGAAAATGATGATGGTAAAGCAGATTTTAAATACATTCTTGCCGAAGGACTTCAAATGCCAAATGGAGTGGCCTATCGAGATGGCGATCTATATGTAGCGGAAGTAAATCGAATTCTTCGTTTTAAGGATATTGAGGATAATCTGGACAAGCCTAGCTTTGAAGTGGTCTATGAAGACTATCCCGAAGAAGGACATCATGGCTGGAAATTCATTGCATTTGGACCAGATGGAATGCTCTACGTGCCTGTGGGTGCTCCATGCAATATCTGTGAGTCAGAGAATTCAATCTTTGCCAGCATCACAAGAATTGATGTAAAGTCACCCAATCCAAAGCCAGAAGTGTTTGCACATGGCGTCAGAAATTCTGTCGGCTTTGATTGGCATCCCCTCACCGGGGAGCTCTGGTTTACAGATAATGGTCGCGATATGATGGGAGATGATATTCCAAATTGTGAATTAAATCGAGCAACAGCTACTGGACAGCATTTTGGATATCCTTATTGGCATGAGGGCTCAGTAAAAGATCCTGAATTTGGATCAAAGGGAGAAGCTCAAAGCTCATATGTTGCTCCCGCAGCAAAGCTTGGTGCACACACAGCCCCCTTAGGAATGCGATTTTACGAAGGAAAAATGTTTCCTCAATCCTATAAAAACCAAATTATCGTAGCTAAGCACGGCTCTTGGAACCGGGCTAAAAAATCTGGCTATGTAGTAACATTAGAAAAAATTGGAGCTGACTCAAAAGTAACAGGAGAAGAAACTTTTATTTCTGGCTGGTTGGATGAAGCAACTCAAGAAGTTTGGGGAAGACCAGTGGATGTGCAGGAATTAGCAGATGGGAGTTTGCTGATCTCTGACGATATGGCCAATGTAATTTATAGAGTTAGCTACTCAGTAAAATAAAAAAGGGAAGCATATGCTTCCCTTTTTTATTTTAACCAATCTGGCTTAGTGGTATCAACTTCTGCTTGTAGTTGATTAAGCAGATTATAAAGACCAAAGTAAGTTCTGTTAATATAGAGTCCATGTCTAGATCCCCTAGCCTGTCGTGACTGTTTGAACATTTTATCAGTTGTAATTCGATTACTTAATTGAAAAATCTGTTCGAAGAAAGTATCATCTGAGAAGTCAAACTGCTCAGAATGAAAAGGCCTGCCGAGAAGATCAATCATCTCTGTGAATACTCCTTTGAAGTAAACCTGTTCTTCGGCTGTATCTTTGTCTGAAATAAACTCCAGGTCAAAGAATATTTGATTCAATTCTTCCGCTTCAGCGAGTAAGTCCTGTTTAATTAAAGCAAAATAGCCCTCGTAGAAATCATCCGGGATTACTTTTACGCAACCAAAATCAATAACCCCTAATTGATCATTTTCCTGAATTATGAAATTCCCGGGGTGGGGATCAGCATGTACCTTTTTAAGATTGTGAACTTGATGATGATAGAAGTCCCAAAGCGCTTGTCCAATTTGATTTTTCGACTTTTGGCTGGGCTTAGTATCTAACCACTCTTTAATATGAAGCCCTTCAATCCAATCCATTGTAATGATTCGTTCCGAACTTAATTCATCGTAATAAGTGGGAAATTTCAAATTGGGAATATGTTCACAAGCTGAAGAAATTTCTTTGGATCGTTCTACTTCAAGTATATAGTCTGTTTCCTCGAGCAGTTTTTCTTCTACTTCTCCCATGTAATTATCCAATTCTCGCTCATTCATGTTGAGTAGTCTGAGTGCAAATGGTCTAACCAACCTCAAATCAGAACTTACAGAATCCGCTATACCCGGATACTGAATTTTTACGGCCAGAGTTTTTCCATCTTTTGTCGCCTGATGAACTTGACCAATAGATGCAGCATTAATTGCTGATCGTGTAAAGGTGTCAAACAGCTGCTCTGGGGTTTGTGAAAAATGCTTTTGAAAGGTCTTTACAACTAGCGGGTATGATAAAGGAGGAGCAGAGTATTGAGCCATGGTAAACTTGTCCTGATAGGCTCTAGGCAATAGATTTTTGTCCATCGACATCATCTGTGCTACTTTTAAGGCAGAACCTTTTAACTCGCTTAGCGAGTTATAGATATCTGAAGCATTGTTTTGATGAAGTTCCTCTTTATCCATAGAGGGATTTACCATCTTCTTAGCATAATGCTTCACGTAATTTCCACCAACTTTAGCCCCAGTAGAAATAAATTTCGCAGCTCGCTGAACTTTTGAAATAGGGATAGCTTGTTGTTCTTTTAACTTATCAACCATTATTTTTATTTTTGTAAAAGAAATTTCGCAAAGTTTAAAAAAGAGTCCAGCGAACTTTTCCCCATAAAATCAAATGCAAAATTTACTGATTTCTCAATGGCTGCATCAGTTTTTTCAAACCGAGGCGAACGATCATCCATCCAATATTTCAATATAAATAAAACTTGGAGCCACAATGCGTCATCGTAGCGGTCAGAAATTATAGGCCGATAAGCAATCTCGTCGGTTTCCTTACCTTCCAAAATGATCTCATTTGCAAAGTCCTTGAATCGCTCTTTGAATTCGGACGTTTCTTTGGTCTTCGCGATCATCGATTTCTGTCCTTCCCCGTAAAGAGTAATAAAAAATGATCGATTCTTCTTTAATTCCTCAATCCAAGTGTACAAAAAACTTAAAAACTTCTCTCTAGCAGAGTAAGTTTTGAAAACATCCTGACTCTCAACTTGTTTTTGGGTTTCCTCAAAAATATTAACCCAAATCGCTGCCTTGACAGATTCAAATGAAGTAAAGTATGAATAAAATTCCTCTTCCTTCATTTTTAGATCACTAGCAAACTTAAAGACTGACTTAGGGGTCACGCCATATTCTAAAACTTGAGAGCGATATTGATCTAAGATTAATTTTCGAAAATCTTTTTTAGTAGTCTTTTTAGGCGTAGTAATTTCCATAATGCAAAATAAACTTTTAACACGTAACATAAAAAAGGAGTAACGGGTTTTTGAAATTCACAAAAAAAGCCTTGTAATTATAATTCGGCTTTATTTTAATTTCTATTCCTTTTGAGTTATTCCGATACTTTTTCCAGCACCAAATTATGGTTGGTGTATATACAGACATCTGCTGCAATATTTAGACTTTCTCTGACCATTTCTTCAGCAGTTAAATGTGGCGCGAATTTCTTCATGGCTCGAGCAGCTGACTGTGCAAACATACTCCCAGATCCAATTGTTGCAATTTCCATATCAGGTTCTATGACATCTCCTGTCCCTGAAATAATTAAAATATCATCCTTGTCTGCCACTATCATCATTGCTTCTAGCTTACTGAGCATTCGATCAGTCCTCCATTCTTTTGCAAGTTCCACGGCTGCCCGTTTCATATTATTCCCAAATGCCCCTAATTTCTCCTCAAACTTTTCTAGCAGTGTAAAGGCATCGGCAGTAGATCCTGCAAATCCGGTTACGATTTTACCGCCCTGTAAAACTCTAAGTTTTTTGACAGTACTTTTAGCAATGGTATTGCCTAAAGTAGCTTGACCATCAGCTCCAATGACTACTTCTCCATTGTGACGAATTGCTACTACTGTGGTTGATTTTATTCTTTCCATAATGTGATTTAAAGTTTGGACTGAGTCCTTTTTTTATCATTCTCTAATACTATACAACCAAAAAACGTACAAAAAGCAAAAAGTCCTGATTTCAGGACTTTTTGGCAGTTTTACTAGATTAAAATCCGAACAGGATCCTCAAGAAGAGTTTTTAATGTCAAAAGAAACGCCGAACCTATCGCTCCATCTACTACTCTATGATCGCAAGACAGGGTCACTTTCATGATATTACCGATTTGCATTTGACCTGCTTTCACTATTACAGTCTCTTTAATCCCCCCTACTGCTAGGATACACGCGTCAGGCGGATTAATAATTGCTGTAAATTCATCAATTCCAAACATTCCAAGATTAGAAATGGTAAACGTATTTCCCTCCCAATCTTTAGGCTGAAGCTCCTTCTTCTTAGCTTTCCCTCCCAAGCTTTTTGCTTGATTGGATATCTGGGAAAGTGATAGTCCGTCAGCAAATCTGATCACAGGAACCAAAAGACCTTCTTCCACCGCTACTGCCATACCTATATGAATATGATCGTTGTATCGGATCTTATCTCCGAGCCAGCTTGAGTTCACCTTAGGATGCTGACGCAATGCAGAAGCAGATGCTTTAATGATCAAATCATTGAAAGAAATCTTAACAGGAGAAATTTCATTCATTGATTTTCTGGCTTCAATGGCCTTATCCATATTGATCTCCATGGTCAGATAGAAATGCGGCGCTTCAAACTTACTTTCAGCTAGTCTCTTGGCAATCACTTTACGCATTTGAGATACTTTCTCCTCAGTAAAGCTTTCCTGGCCCAAAACAGCCGGAGCCGGTGCATCTGATTGAACGGGTGTAGGTATAGGTGTAGGTGCTGCAGGAACGAAATTCTCAACATCACGCTTCACTATCCTTCCTCCTTCACCAGATCCATTTACTTGACTGATATCAAACCCTTTCTCTTCTGCCATTTTCTTTGCCAATGGAGAAGCTTTAATCCGATCACTAGCAGATGGATTTACAATAGTGATAGGAGGAGGAGTTTGAATTAACTCTTTTGGCTCTTCAGCTTTGGGTAATTCAGGCTCGGGTTCAGCCACTTTTTCCACTGGCTCATCTACCACTTGGTGAGCTTTCAATAAAGTCTCATAATCTGATCCTTCTTCTCCGATTATAGCAATGACACCATCGACAGGCACACTATCTCCAGCCTCAATTCCAATGTATAGCAGTATGCCATCCTCGTAGGACTCGAGCTCCATAGTCGCTTTATCCGTTTCCACTTCTGCTATGATCTCTCCTGCTTTGACAGCATCACCCACCTTCTTCAACCATACGGCGATGGTGCCCTCCTGCATGGTATCAGACATTTTAGGCATTGTGATCAGCGTAGCATTTATAGATGAAGCGCTGACTTTTTCAACTATTGGTTTGGACTCTAACCTTTCTTCCTTTTCGTCTTCTTTCTTTTCTTTTTCGTCGGGAGCAGATTTTTTTAATTCATTGGGAGATTCTGAAGCATCTTTGAGCAAATCTTCAAACTTCTCACCTTTCTCTCCTATGATTGCAATAATCCCATTGACAGGTATAGAATCTTTTTCTTTGACTCCAATATACAAAAGCACACCCTCGTCGTAGGATTCCAATTCCATGGTTGCTTTATCAGTTTCTACTTCGGCTAAGATATCTCCGGGCTTTACAACATCCCCAACTTCCTTTAACCAAGAGGCAATCACCCCCTCTTCCATAGTGTCACTCATTTTCGGCATTCTTATTATTTCGGCCATAGGTTTTTCCGCGATATCCGTTTATTAAAGAGCTCAAAAATAGTTTTTATAAAGTCTTTATTCAAATTTAAAACTGGTAATTTACCTCTGCTCTTAAGCTTAATCATCATTTCTATCTGAAGTGCCCATAATCACAAGTACCAACTATTCTAGACCGAAGTGGCTATTCAATAGCCATCTTGAGACTATTTATCCATCATTATTTAGAAAAGTAATGTTTGAAATTCCTTACAAAGAGCGTATTAAAACTTCAGATGAAGATTTTCTAGAATTAGATTGGTACAAAAAAAACAATCCTAGACTCGTAATAATTAGTCACGGGTTAGAAGGAAATAGCGAACGAGCATATATGCTGGGGATGGCGAAAGCTTTTTACCAAAATCAGTTCGATGTACTCACTTGGAATCTACGAGGCTGCGGGCATGACATCAATGACCAAGTTATATTTTATCATTCTGGGGCAACTTATGATCTCGATGAAGTTGTCAAACATGCCGAAAAAAATTATGATGAAATTTATCTTGTGGGATTCAGTTTAGGTGGAAATCTAACCCTGAAATATCTAGGTGAAAAAGAATCAAACTTTCATAAAATCAAAAAGGCAGTCACGATCTCTGTCCCACTTCACTTAGCAAGTTCCAGTCAAAAAATTTCAAAAGGTGAAAACATCTTGTATTCAAAACGCTTTTTGAAATCACTGAAAAAGAAAGTAATCAGGAAATCACTTGCTCATCCCGGCAAAATTCCCATTCAAGTATTGGAAAACATTAAAACATTGACTGAGTTTGACGACTGTTTTACTGGCCCCCTTCATGGCTTTGCCGATGCACAAGAATACTATGAAGTCAATTCATCAATTTTTTTTCTCGACCAAATTGAAGTTCCTACACTAATCCTAAATGCACTAAATGATCCATTTCTAAGCGAAAATTGCTTCCCCCAACAACTGGCTAAGTCACTTGATTTGGTGTTTTTTGAATATCCAAAGCATGGTGGACACGTGGGATTTAATCCAAGTAATTCTACTCAGCTTTATTATTCTGAGCAGCGAGCTATTGAATTTATTACCAAGGGTTTCTAACTTTCCAAACAATTTCAAATTAAAGCTATGTGCGGACGCTATTCATTGAGCAAAAGTAAAATCGAACTTGAAGAACGATTCCAAGCAGAGATGCTACCTGATTTCCATCCTCGGTATAATATTGCTCCTACCCAACTTATACCAGTGATTACTTCTCAAAGTCCAAAAGGCTTTTCGTTTTTTTATTGGGGAATCACTCCAGAATTTGGTCAAAATCGATCTGTCACACAGACACTAATCAACGCAAGATCCGAAACAGTCTCTGAAAAAATTTCTTTTAAAATTTCTTTTAAAAGAAGGAGATGCCTAGTTCCTGCTGACGGATTTTATGAGTGGAAGCAACTTGGCAAGAAAACCAAAATCCCTTACCGATTTACAGTTGGGGAAAATGAGCTTTTCGCTTTTGCCGGTATTTGGGAAGAGTACGAAACTATTGCAGGTGAAATCCAGCATACCTTTTTGATTTTGACCACAAGTCCCAATGAGAAAGTTGCTGAAATCCATGATCGAATGCCGGTGATTCTAGCACAAAAGGATGAAAAAAAATGGCTGAATTCTTATTCTTCAGAAGAAGAATTGAAAACTATACTTAATCCTTATTCGGCTGATTTGATGCTCAGTTACACCGTATCTCCATTGGTTAATTCTGTCCAGAATGATATTCCTTCACTGATTAAAAAGACTTCACCAATGGATCAATATGGCAATTACACGCTCTTTGGCTGATCAAGCGAATCAACCTTATATCAATTCTTTATTGTGGAACTCCGATCATGTTCCCATATTTGTGGGGAATTGAATAAACCCAAAGATGAAAAAAAGTAGAATCCTAGGTGTTGGCCATTATGTCCCCGAGCGAATTGTGACAAATGATGATCTATCCAAAATAATAGATACCAACGACGCATGGATTATAGAACGAACTGGAATCAAGCAACGCCATTGGTTTACTCCAGGTGTTGACACCGTCAGTTCCATGTCCAAAAATGCTTCAGAAATCGCTTTAAAGCGTGCAGGAGTAACCGCCTCAGAAATTGATTTCATTATTTTTGCGACGGTAACTCCAGATTACTTTATTCCTGGAAATGGTGTATTACTTCAGCGTGAACTGGGTATGGGGACGATAGGCGCACTAGATATTAGAAATGCATGTTCAGGATTTATTTATGGATTATCCATTGCTGATCAGTTTATCAAAACTGGAGTGTATAAGAATGTGTTAGTAGTCGGCGCCGAAATCCAGTCTTCTGCCTTAGATCTTAGCAATGCAGGAAGATCCAGTTCCATAATCTTTGCGGATGGAGCAGGTGCCGCTGTAGTTGGAGCTGTCGAAACCGACCAACCTGGAATATTATCAACCCATCTTCATGCCCAGGGTGAATATGCCGAAGAACTCTATTGCAAAGATCCAGGAAGTAGTCGTGAAGTAAGACTTTCTCCAGAATTAATAACTTCAGGAAGTTTCAATTTGACCATGAATGGTAATGCCGTTTTTAAACATGCAATAGTTCGATTCATAGAAGTGATTAAAGAAGCACTGGACTTTAATAATCTAGATCAGTCAGCGATTGATCTCCTTGTACCCCATCAGGCTAATTTGCGAATTAGCCAATATGTCCAAAACAAATTAGGCCTTCCCGATGAAAAAGTCTTCAACAATATCATGCACATGGGGAACACAACTGGAGCCACAATCCCAATTGCTCTAAGTGAAGCTTGGGAACAAGGCAAAATAAAAGAGGGAGATCTTATTTGTCTGGCAGCTTTTGGATCGGGTTTTACTTGGGCCTCAGCTCTACTTCATTGGTAAAATGTCGCATAACTCCGTCCATCTAGACCTAACACTTTGGAGGGATAAAGAGCTAGTCATTCGTCAAAATAAACTCAAAGAAGCATTTTGGAATATTTTCTCAGAAAAAGGAAATAGTGAACTAGCAAGAAAACTATGTCAATTACATCCAAAAAGCAAAGGAACCAAGCTTACAAAAGGAAATGATTTATTAGGCTTCCATTACCAAGTACTCGATCTGATTCGAGATTTCAATCCCGATAACGGCTTAAATGTAAGAGTGCTAAATTGGTTTGGTCATGGAGTATATGTTTTTATTTTATTTGGTAAAATTAATGCACTGGCTACTCTAGATTACTTTATAAGTGATACATTTAAATATTCATTAAGTCCGACTCCGTGGAACTACCCTGAATTGATTTTAGGAAATCATAGCACAGAAAAACCGAATTATAAGAATTATGAAAAGGCCACCTATCATCAATGGTTTAAAGAAATTAATTTTAAAGATTCAAATGAGCTAAGCCTAAAAATAGACAACGAGTTGAAAAAACTTATTGAGTTCTTCGACCTAAAAATGGGATAAAAGAAGATTTAACTTATTTTTAAATATGAAAAGAATTCTTCCGTCCAATAATCGGTTTTTCGAGGCAAAGACAAATACATTTCTTGATAATCTCAGTTAAAACCGGCTGGGTTAATTTGAAAACAAGAATACATGAAATATATCCTTATTGGCCTTTTTCTATTAAGTAATTCACTTTTTGCCCAAGAATCAAACCTGATTCGCCAATTCACGAGCGATTCTTCCATTATGGCAGTAGGAGTGGTAAAAGATTCCATACGTGAAGGGTTGTGGAAATCCTATAATCCAAAAAGCAACATCCTGATTACTGAAGGTAATTATAAGGAGGGGCTCAAAGAGGGTACGTGGGCTTCTTATTATTTAGATGGTAAAAGAAGCATTTTGGCAGAGTATAGATATGGGAAACTTTTTGGCCCTGCCAAATATTATGATCCTGAAGGGGCTTTGAAATATGATTTACTCTTTCAAGACAGCGTACTGGTAGGAAAGTTCACTCAATATTATGGGAAAACTGGTGCTCCTGAATATACGGATCCAAGCCAAGTATATATTGAAGGCAATTACATTTCAGGTCAGAAAACAGGCGAATGGCTAAAATACCACGATAATGGTACAGTTTCCATGAGAGAATTTTTTGTTAAAGGAAAAAGAAGTGGTCCTTACCTAGAATATAATTACTATGGTGAGCTGATGACCGAAGGAATATACCAAAACGATCAATTAGAAGGACCTTACCGATCGTATTCTTTCGAAACTTCAATCGTTGAAGATGGGAATTATGCCAAAGGAAAAAAGATTGGTGAATGGAAGACCTACTTTCCTGGCACAAGAGTCATAGAAGCAGAAGAGTACTATGATGAAATTGGAAACCAAGTTGGAACTTGGAAATATTACTATCAAAATAGGCGTCTAGCCCGAATAGAAAAGTATGACAACGGTATCGCTGTAGGAACTTGGGAGGAATATTATCCTAATAAATCTATCGCTAAACGAAAAACCTATGACTTAGGCGTACCAGTTGGTGAATACGTAGAATATCACAGCTCTGGGGAAATCTCGGTTTCAGGGAAATATGAAACTGGAATGAAGACCGACCTCTGGAAAAGTTATTTTCCGGAAGGGGGACTTTATTCAATTGGAGAATACAGGAATGATGTGAAATCTGGTCTCTGGAAATACTTTAATAAAATAGGTATTTTAATCGCGGAAGGTGAGTATAGCCTGGGAATGGAGATAGGTCAATGGTTTTACTATTATGATGGTGGACAACTAAAGTCTGTGGGGGGATTTGTACTCGGATTCGAGAATGGTACCTGGGGATTGTTTTATGATAATAAAAATCTTACTCAGGAGGAATTTTGGGATAATGGTCGCCTGTTAAATGTTGGGGATTATTTCTCTTTCGACGGAATCGCAAAGCTGAACAAAGGAGATCTTAAAGATGGAAATGGAACTCGAATGACCTATTATGTATCCGGAAAAAAGGAATCTGAAGGAAACTACAAATCTGGGAAGGCAGACGGAACTTGGACTTTCTATCACGAGAATGGCAGGAAGGCTTCCGAGGGCATTATGATTGAAGGACGTAAAGAAGGTCCGTGGAGATATTATAATCCATCTGGTCGATTAGAAGACTTAATCAATTACAAAAATGATACAATCATCGAAGAATCTATCGAAAACATCTTTCAAAAGTAAGTAATCAGACCATTCTTTAACTAAATGGTTTTTAAATTAAAAAATATTATGTTTGGACTATTCAAGAAAAAATCAGAGAAGGATAAATTGCAAGAAGCTTACGCAGCCAAACTTGCAGAGGCCCATAAAATGTCAACTACAAATCGAACCGCTTCGGATAAGCTCAGTGCCGAGGCTGAGGAGATAGCCAAGAAAATTGACCTGCTTTAGTATCAAAAATTGAAACAATATTTTTGTTTGAGCAAAACGGCTCATACTATTTGAGCCGCCTTTCTTAGTTACGATTGTAATCATCTGCTAGCCTCACAATATCTTCTTCGTCAGAGGGATGGTTGGGGTTTTTGTGCATCCAGATTTCTGCTACTACACCCCAATTTTCCAAGCCCACCAATCGGTGACGCTCTCCTGTCTTTAGGGAAACCGTAGTATGAATTTCCATATCCTCCAATTCACCTTGTTCGTCCGATTTACTTCTAATTAACCCTGCTTCTCCGAAAACCAACTGCCATAATTCTGCTCTACGGTGATGGTACTGCCACGAAAGTCGAGCTCTCGGAGCTACCACCAAAAATTTTGGGCTCAACTTCTGCGAAAGTTGTTCCGCTGAGAGTATAACATCTGGAAAGTAGGTGAGTTGAAATTTCTTTATCTGGCTTTGATCTAAGACAAAAAAACCACCCCAAGGCCTAGATTGGTCTATTTTAACTATTGTAAAACCCTGCTGAGAAATATATTCTTTCATCGCTTCAAAAACTGCCGGCTTAGAATCGGAACTTAGTATTGATTGAACATCCATAAGAAAATTTTTAATTCAGAAACCAAACTTAAAGTCAAAAAAACGAAAATCCGATTTTTAAAAATTAAATACACTTTAAACTGCGTGATTATCCGCTATTTAAACCGTTGACCTATTTTTCATTACTCAATTATTGGAAAAACCACCAAGTCAGGATAGGCTGATAACGGGTAGCGGGAATACCAGTGTCACTAGTGCTTACACTACATTAACTAGCTATTTATCTTCCACTAGTGTAAATTCAAACCCACATTTTGAATCTTTTCTCTTAAGAATCAAGATTATGGAATTGATTTAAAAAAAAATACAAATTTACAAGCCTATTTTATTATTTTTTTAAAAAAGTATTTTTTTAAACATAAAATTTCCCTCATTCAAGTGTAACTTAGGTTTATGAATTTGATTAACCCCAAAGCAGTCATTGATAAAATGGATGGTGTAGTAGAGATTAAAAGCTACCTGAACAAAATTAAGATAATCAAGAACCTATTTCAGAAAAAGGCAAACACAGCAAGTGAAATATGTGCTGAGGTAGGAATATCGCTTCCTACAGTTAACTCACTTCTAAGTGATTTGATGGAAAGTGGCGAAATCATCAAGCATGGAAGAGCTGAGAGTCAAGGAGGTAGAAAGCCAGATTTGTACCGACTCGCTGGAGATGCCTTTTATTTGCTTTCCGTTGATCTCTCCAAGTTCAATATGAATCTTTGCCTCTACTCTTGCAGTCAAGAAATTACATATCCTAAAGAAAGCCAAAAGATCACCTTAAATAATGAGGAGGAAACTTTTGAGTCAATCTGCTATTTAATAGAAAATTATCTAGCTAAGAGTGAAATTGATACCGATAAGGTAATTGCAATAGGAATATCCATGCCTGGATTGATTGATTCGCTAGGAGGTGTGAATTACACCTATTTGAAATTTGGTAAAAAGACCTTGTTAGAAAATCTGGAAGCACGATTTCAAAAGAGAATATTTTTAGAAAATGATGCGAGAGCCATGACCTTAGCCGAATTCAAATACGGCTCAGGACGCAATTACAAAAATGTTTTAGGCCTTTTTATTGGCTGGGGAATTGGTCTTGGTATTATCATCGACGGAAAAATCTATCAAGGTGCTTCTGGTTTTGCGGGAGAATTTAGCCATTCTCCAATCTTTGAGTCGAGAGATGTGACTTGCATATGTGGCAAAAAAGGTTGCCTTGAAGCTGTGGCTTCAGGTACCGCCATTGTAAAAATGGCCGAGCAAGCGATTCTGTTAGATAAGGATGGCATACTAGCTCGGACGGTGCGTGATCATGAAGGAGAATTAATGCCAAGCTTAGTAGTCGAAGCAGCATTAGCCGGTGATCAACGTGCGATTACCATTCTTTCTGAGGCAGGTTTGGACTTGGGCCGAGGGATCTCTATGCTTATCCAATTGTTAAACCCAGAGCTGATTATCATTGGTGGGTCAGTTGCCGAAGCGAATCAATACTTGATTACTCCTATTCAACAGGCACTGAATATCTATAGCATGGCAAAATCCCGAGAACGATCTAAATTAGTCTTGTATCAATTAGGCGAAGATGTAGGACTTCTTGGTGGATTAGCAGTGGTGAATGAGAAGCTATTTGACGATATTATCAATTGATTAGACTAAAATCAGTTAAAAAACACTTATGAAAATGACTAATTCCGGATTTTTAAAATGCTTAATTGGTTATTGCTTCATTTTGCTTCATTTTGAAGTTGAGGCCCAAAATCAAGGTTTTGAGCAATTAAACTCACGGAGGTCTGGAGTCTCCTTCAAAAATCAACTCAGTGAAGACGCCAATAACAATATCCTCCGCTACGAATACTTTTATAATGGTGCAGGAGTGGCCATCGGAGACTTGGATAACGATGGACTCGATGATATTTTTTTTACCGGAAATATGATTTCCAATAAGGTCTATAAAAATCTAGGTAAGTTCAAGTTTGAGGATAAGACGAAAAGTGCTGGAGTAGCAGGGAAAGAGAGCTGGACAACTGGTGTGGCAATGGCAGATGTCACTGGCGATGGCTGGTTGGATATCTATGTGAGCTACTCAGGAAAAGGCAATACCGAAAGCCGGAGAAATGAACTTTGGGTCAATCAGAAAAATTTTACTTTCATAGATCAGGCAAAGGAGTTTGGATTAGATGATCCCTCTAATAGTACGCAAGGCCTATTTTTCGATTTTGACCGGGATGGCGATTTGGATTTTTTCCTGCTGAATCACCACACTCAAGTGATCACAGCGATTGAATTTGATGAGGCAAAAAAAGTACGTCATCCCCAAGCAGGCGATAAATTATATCGAAATGATTCGGGTAAATATATTGATATCAGTGAAGAAGCGGGAATAAAAGGTTACTCGCTAGGTTTTGGATTGGGTGTGGTAGCTTCGGATATCAACCAGGATGGATTCGTCGACCTGCTGGTAACCAATGATTACATCGAGCCGGACTACCTCTATATAAATAATGGTGATGGCACATTTACGGATCAACTTTCCACCAAATTTCAACACATTTCTCATTTTTCTATGGGAGCTGATATCGCTGATATTAACAATGATGGCTTACCGGATATCTATACTTTAGATATGCTTCCAGAGGACAATGAGCGTCAGAAACTGCTCTATGGACCCGAAAACTATGAGCAGTATGCCTTGATGATTCAGCAGGGTTTTTACCATCAGCAAATGAGAAATATGCTTCAACTGAATCAAGGGGATGAGCTTTTTTCTGAAATAGGACAATTAGCCGGTATATCAAATACAGACTGGAGTTGGTCGGCACTATTCTTTGATGCTACCAATGATGGATTCAAAGATCTTTTGGTTACAAATGGCTATTACCGCAATTACACGAATCGAGATTTTCTCAAGTACAAAGGCGATTATTATTTCAAGCAAGCAGTGGCGGGTGAAAAAGCAGATACACTACAGCTAGTCACCACGATGACATCCACGCCAGTTCACAATTATTTATTTGAAAATAAAGGGGATTTGACTTTCCAAGACAGATCGATGGATTGGGGATTTGGAGAGAAGAACTTTTCCAGCGGGGCAGCCTATGCTGATTTGGACAATGATGGGGACTTGGATGTGGTCATCAATCATCTCAATGAAACAGCTGGTATTTATAGAAATAACTCGTCAAAGAAGAATTTTCTAAAAATCTCCTTAGCAGGAAGTCAGGCAAATACAAAAGGAATCGGTTCTAAAGTAACGCTGATTTCCAATGGGAAAACTCAGACTTTGGAGCAGCAACCGGTGCGGGGCTTCCAATCAAGCGTGAGCCCCATATTGCATTTTGGATTGGGTGAAAGCTCCCAAATCGACTCAATTCAGATAGTTTGGCCGAATGGGCAAAGCGAATTGCTTACTAATATTGCGGCAAATCAAACACTCGAAATCAATCAATTATCAGCTGCAAAGTCTTCTCCTGAGTCGAAATCAGCAGCATCCCCCCTACTCAGCAAAAGCTCAAACCCTACGCCTTTCACCTCAAAAGCAGCAGGCTTTAATGACTTTAAGCGCCAACCCTTGATGCTTACCATGCCTAGCTACGTCAGCCCAATTTTAGCACAAGGGGATTTGAACAATGATGGTAATTCAGAAGTGTTTTTTGGTGGAACCAAAGGTCAGGCTGCAGAAATCTGGTCTTGGGAAGATGGGAATTGGAGTCCTTACTCAGGATTCCGATCAAGTCCTGAGTTTACCGATGCGGTTGCAATTTTCGAAGATTTCAACGGAGATGGCGCTGTGGATCTTTTTGTGGGTAGCGGCGGTTTTCAGGATTATATCGGTTCGGATGAATCCCTGGAAGACCGAATTTACTTGAACGATGGAAATGGAAAACTAATTAAAAGTTTGACTTTCCCTTCCTATAAATTTAGCACAGGCACCGCCGTGGCGCTTGATGCAAATGGAGATGGTTTTCTTGATTTATTTGTTGGCGCAAAACTCATTCCAGGGAAGTATCCCATCATTCCTCAAAGTAAACTATTGATCAATGATGGAAAAGGGAATTTTTCCGATCAAACAGCAGCTTTTTTACCCAAAGAAGGAAAGCTGGGAATGGTAACCGCCTCGGTAGGAATGGATCTGAATTCGGATGGCGTCCAAGACTTGGTGCTGGCTGGAGAGTTTATGAATTTGACTTTTTTGGTGAATTCAGGAAAGTCACATTTCGAAGATCAAAGTTCTACTTATTTGCAAGAGTCACTTTCTGGTTGGTGGGGAAGTCTCTCCAAAGCTGATATGGATGGAGATGGAGACTTTGATTTGATTGCAGGAAACTTTGGGACCAACTCCCAATTGGAAGCTTCAGATGAAAAGTTGATTCGGTTGTATGCGGCAGATTTCGATGAAAATGGTTCGATCGATCCGATTCTTGAATGCTTTATCGGGGACAAAGCCTACCCCTACCCTAGTCGCGACGAACTACTGGATCAGATGGTTTCTATGCGAAGTAGATTCACAGACTATGCAAGCTACTCAAAAGCTACGGTCAACGAGTTATTTTCTGACAAAGAGCTTGAATCCGCTCAGGTATTAGAGATCAATACAATGGAATCTTTTTACCTGGAAAATCAGGGTGGAAAATTCATCCCAAAAATGCTTCCTAAATTAGCGCAGAGCTTTCCAATTCGAGCAATTTTACCAACTGATCTGAATGGAGATGGCTCCCTTGACTTGATTCTAGGAGGAAATGAAAACTTTACTAGAATCCGAATCGGAATGATTGATGCTGGATTGGGTCTTGTTTTGTTAGGGGATGGTAAAGGTAATTTTAAGCCGCTCAGTCCCTCTGAATCCGGATTGGCTATTAAAGGCGATATTAAAGCTATTTTAGAATTGAATACTGAAGGTGTCAAACAGATTCTCTTTGGCATTCACCAACAAGCTATTGAGACCTATCAACTGAAATGAAAAAGCAGTATTCCATATCCTTTCTGATTTTAGCATTTTTCTTGGCTACAGGTTCAGCTTTTAAAGCAAAAAAACCGGTAAACTGGCCAAAAACCTATGCTGAACAGCTTTTTCATATCACCGAAGTAATGGTCACCGATGTGGCTAGCCCACCAGTTGCGGCTCGTATTTATGCTTATGCTACATTAGCTTCTTATTTGACGATGCGAGAGCAAGGGGCGGAATTTAAACATCAACCACTTTTAGATACTAGCTATCTTACCGACTTGAAACTGGAGCTTCCCTCCGATCAACTTCAATCCCCTGAATTTGCTGGAATTTTGGCGATGCTGAAAGTTGGCGAGGCGATTATGCCTTCGGGTTATTTATTGAGAGAAAAGCAGGAAAAGTGGATCAATGAAAGTCTCAAAGCAAAAACGATTTCCAAAAAAGAATTGGGTAATCATGTTGCTTTTGCAAATGACCTTACCAAGCAGGTCATGGCTATTGCAAAAAAAGACGGTTACCTTCAACTTTCCACTTTTACTCGATATACACCTAAGCAGGATCCAGGATTTTGGTATCCGACTCCGCCAGCCTATATGGCAGCGGTGGAACCAGAATGGAAAACCATCCGCCCTTTTTTTATCCAAAACCTATCAGAATTTGAGCCAAAACCAATGGCTACTTTTGATTTGGAAAAAGGCTCCTCCTTTGAAAAACAATTGATGGAAGTCTATGAAGTCACCAATAAGCTCAGTGCCGAAGAAAAGTTAATCGCCAATTTCTGGGATTGCAATCCCTTTAAAGTGGAATTTTCAGGTCATATGGCTATGGGAGTCAAGAAAATTTCACCGGGTGGGCATTGGATGGGAATAGCGGGGATAGCCGCAGTCAAGGAAGCCCTATCTTTCGCTGAGACCGCCTATGTGCATGCTTTGGTGGGATTGACGCTTCATGATGCTTTTACCTCCTGCTGGAAAGCCAAATATGAGACCGATCGAATTCGACCAGAAACGGTTATTAATCAAACCTTTGATCCGACTTGGAAGCCATTGCTCCAGACTCCTCCTTTCCCGGAATACACTTCAGGCCACTCAGTCATCAGTCGAGCCTCGGCAGTAGTGCTAACTGGTTATTTTGGAGATAATTTTGAGTTTATCGATACCTCTGAACTCTTTTTTGGATTGCCTGCCCGTCCTTTTAACTCATTTTTGTCAGCCTCAGAGGAAGCAGCTGTTTCTAGACTTTATGGTGGGATTCACTTTCGGGATTCGATTGAAAATGGCCTAAGTCAGGGAGAAAAGATTGGAGAAATGATTTGGAGGAAGGTTAGGAAGTAGGGTTTAAGATTCCAGATTCTAAACTTTTTACTGTAACTAGGATTTTGAATCCTATGGCATAATTTAAGAATTGCCAGTAAATAACTTTCAGTATAGAAAGCAGTTTGATCAAAACATAAAGCCCATTCTGACAACCAAGCTGTGAAACAAGTAGGAAGTTTCACTTATAGAACCATAGCCCGGAGGAAGCTTTGAGTTGGGCAAAGGCCTTGGGCTGTTGCCCCGCTCAAAGAATCCTGTAAAAAATCCTAGTTCCTGCCTCTTGTAGGCCATGCTCATCGTAAGCGAAGTTTTACCTTTTTTGGATGGTAATTTCACGCCAATTGAGGGACTGAGCATGATCCCGCCCCGGTACCAGCTTTCGTGCCATTCGGTAATTTCTTTTTTCTCAAACATCGCTGAGCCACCTCCAAAATCAAATCCTCCGATCAGCTGAGGTTTATTTTCTTTTCCCAAAAATCCCCTCCATCCTATCGCAATGGGGATGACCGAAATGGATTCGTACTGATCAAATCCCAGAGACATTCCTACTGCATGGTTTTTTGAAATTTTGACTCCATGAAAAGTAATTAACGAAAAGTCTCTTCTTTTTTCATTCTCCCCATTCCATGTAGCAGCACTATTTCCAAACGATACTCCCATTTCCGTCTGGTTGAAATATGCTTTCTCCTGACCGAAGGATTCGGTGAAAGACAGTGCCAAAATGCTTATAATCAAGAATCTTAACTTCATTTTTTGAGGTAGTGGGAAACGATAGACTACAAGTTCAATTTCCGAACTTTAAAAAGATCAACTGGACTGCCTTCGACTAAACTACCACAGGATTCTTCACATTGATACAACTTAAAGGCTTAAGCTTATCAGGTTTGGTATAATCGAATTGGCAAACCCCATCCGGACCAATGACAATCAAGGATTTTGGACCAGGAATGATATCTACTGACTTCATTGATTTTAAAAATTCCAGTTGGTTTTGGTCAATTCCCATCACATTGGCGACATTGAAGCTTTTCAAGCCATGTTGACCTTCTGCGATATAAAGATGGTCACCTGACAAAGCCAGACCATGGGGATTCAGCATGGGGTAGGCTTTGACCAGTTTCGGTTCCCTGAGATTCTTGATATCTACTACTTGCAGCTCATTCGGACCATTCCAACAGGTGTTTCCACTTCGAAGCGTGACAAAAGCATAATCCTTATTCACAACTACCGGATCGCAGGCTGTTAAGTGCTCAAAAACTGACATTTTAATCGGATTTGATGGTTTGCTTGCATCGTAGATACGCATACCTGTGTTAGAACCGATAAATAGCTTTTCCTGAAAAGGGAAAATCGTCTCTATTCCCCAACCCAGCTCAATATTTTGAAGATGCTTGGGTTTGGCAGGAACTTTTACATCAAATACTCTCAAGCTGTAATCATCCACCGCATACAGATGCCCGCTCATCAATGTGAATCGGGCCATTGACCCACCTTGACCATAACTTTGTGCGGCACCAGAAAAATTGGAAGCAAAACCTAGGCTTGAATTAGTAATAAAAAAATCGCCTCTTCCGAATCTTTGACCTGCTTCACTGGTGATGACAGAATCTTTGAAGGTCAGGATTACTCCTGTATCCGAATTGGAATACATGTGGTTGAATACGTCTTTGACACGCTCTACTTGCTTGATTGATCGAATGTTGCTGATGTCAAAAACCAATAAATCCACATAGTTGTCAGCATAAAGCATGTTGTTATTTACTGCCAAATCGACGTTGCCTTCAATCGGTATGAAATTCAGATTAATCGGAGACGAAGGGTTGGTATTATCCAAAATATGAATGCCTTCCTGGGGTTCGTTGATCAGCAGATAATCACCGTAAAGGTAGATTTTACCAGGATTTTCGAGTTCCTTCCCTGGTTCGATGACCACCTGCCTCGCCCGCACATCGCTCATCGCAAGGTAAACCGGAACCATTGCCCGATAGGTGTAAGTAGTTGTGATTTCGTCTTGGCAAGAAAAAAAAGAGCCGGAAACCGTTAAAATCAAAATCAGGGAGCTAATGCTATAATTTTTCATAGGCGGAAGATGGTGTATGTGGAAAATATAAGCAATTGTGATCCCAACGGCTGATTAAAGTGACAGGTTACAAAGGGTTTAAATGTTTTTTTTTGCTGACTATTCACCAAGTTGAACTCAAGGGAAAATTGAAGCAATAACTAGGATACCAAAAAGCCTTTTAAAAAAATATTTACGAATAGGTATGGTCAAATATTCATCTGGACTAGATGGGATTTACCAACCCTGCTATTTCACCATGGCTAAACAAATCCTGCGGGATAATTTTTTTGGCTTGTATGACCCTTAATAGATTTACCATCCGGTTTTTTTGGGTGTATTTGATTAAATCTATAATGGTGGTAGGTAGAAAATAGACGAATGCAGTAAGCAAAAGGAAAATACTGATCAAAGCAAAAATTAAATGATGAGCCGTTTTCTTAACTTTTAAAAATTGAAAATATCTCAGTATATCCATAATTTATAAATGTTTAAAATTGACATTGGAATCTAATTTTTTAATTATTCAGGTGATTGAAAACATGTATTAGAAGGTGTATTATTGGACAAAAAATTAACTTTTTAAGTTAAAAACTACCCTCAAAATCCAGCTAGGATTAGTTAAGATTCGCTTAGGTTATGATCCCACTAAATTCAGGTAGAGTTCTAATTGATTCTTTTAATGTCCCTCACCTTCTCCGGCACTGTTTTTAGCTTTTGAAAGGAGAGTGAAAGCACCTTTTGTCACCAGCTTGATATCCTGATAAGCTCCTACGGAATCCAGCAGCTTAACCTGAGTGTAGCCATCTTCTTTGCTACCCATTTCCACTTCTATCATTTTATAGTCGAAGGCAGGAGTACCATCTTCATCCCGCTGACCCAAGTATGAAAAGATAAAATGCTTCTCGCCAAACCGCACCACCGCATCATCCGGGGCCACCAGTACTTCATCACTGTCTATTTCTATTTTGGCAGTCACATACATACCCGGAAGCAAATCAGTATTCTTGCTGTCAAAATGCCCATGAACCGTCACTGACCTATCCTCCCGAACGCCTTTGCCTACCAAAAACACATGTGCCTCACGCCATTCTCCATTTGTATTAGCAATATTAAATTTGATGCGTTGATCCTTCTTTACTTTTGGAATGTCATTTTCATAGACAGAAAGCTCCACATGCAGGTCATCAGAATTTGTTAGATCCATAATTACATTCTGTGGGCTAACATATTTACCGATATTAGTATACACATCCAGTACCGCTCCTGAAACAGGCGAGTAGATATTCACCGACGTCTTTATCTCTCCATTTTCCACTTTCTTTGGATCAAAGCCAATCATGATCAGCTTTGCTTTGGAAGTATTAACCCGGGCCTCATTTGCCAGATAATTACTCTTTGACTGTTCAAAGTTCTTTCCGGAAGCAACTTGCTCGCTGAACAATTTCTCCTGACGTTCATACTCAGCTTTTAAATAGGAGCTGTTAGCCAGACTTTCCAGGTAATCCTGTTGAAATTGAATGAAATCCGGATTTTCTATTGTCACCAGTAGCTGCCCTTTTTTCACTTCGTTACCTGGAAGCAATGTGGTATTTTTCACAAAGCCCCCATAAGGCATGGTAATGGAAATATTATTCTGTGGAGGGACGTCAATCTTCCCATTCACCATCAGTTCAGTCCCTATCGTCTTATACTCCAGTACTCCCAATTCGATACCTGTCACATCATATTGCGCTTGAGTGAGCTCCACTTTGGATTCATCCTCTTGATGCTCACCCTCTATCACGATGCTGTCAACCTTAGAATTACAAGAGGTGGCCAAGGAGATGGCCATAAGTGTATATAAACTTTTAATGATATATTTTTTCATGCTATTTTCCTTTTTGAGAAGATTAATTGATGCCTGATAAGAATTCAATTTGGATCAAGGTCTGATTTGACTTGTCCAGTAAATCCAAGTAGTTAAAAGAAACAGATAAGCTTCGGTTAAGCCCTTGGGTATATTCGACATATCCAATTTCTCCGCTTTGAAATCCCCTCTGTGACTGTTTTAAAATGAGCTCCGCCTGAGGCAAAGCATTGACTTCATAAAAAGCTAAACTGGTTTGATATTTTTCATATTCCAGTATCAAGGCACTCAGCTGATTTTCCAGTTCATTGGAAAAAGCCAATTTTTGCTGTTCTGCTTCAGCAATTTTTATGGTTTTGGATTTGATGGTAGCTGATTGGGATTTCAAACTGAAAATCGGAATAGCCAATCCAACTTGAAATCCATCAAATCGATTTCCAGAACCAAAAGTCACTGCATCTCCCGAAGCAGTTTGGCCCGGACCGTTTAAGGACTGATTGAAATACCCTAGTTTTAAGTCGGGCATCAGTCTGGATTTCTCTACGGACTTTTCCTTTTCTGCTATGGCTATTTGCTGTTGAACCCACGCTAGGGTTGGATTTGCTGCCAAACTTGAAGAATCCATAGGTATTTGGGACTCCTTTTGCGTTAATTCTCCCAATTCTACTTCTATTTCCGTTTTGCTATTTAGCAACATCTTTAACCTTGTTTGATAGATCTTAATGTCTGCTTGGTTTTGAACGACCATCGCTTGGATTTCTGCAATTACTGCATCCGCTGTTGCTTTTTCAAGTAGATTAGTTTCACCCGTCTCAAATCGTAGTGCAGCAGCTTTTGCAAAACCTGCATAGATGCTGTCTTGTCTAGAAAGTAGGCGGGCTTTATCTATTAATTTCCAGAGTGAGTACCAGGTGGACTTGACCTCTCGGGTCAATTCATTCTTGCTCATTTCTACTGCCAGCTCCCCTGATTCTACTTTAGCCTGGGCCAGTCCATATTGCCTGATATAGGTAGTAGGGAACTCAAATGTTTGGGAAACGGAGAATCGGGTGTCATTCATAGCAATGCTATTCGTCTGTCCATATTCCATATCCACCGCAGTTTTTCCCATGTTCCAACTGGCTCCTATTAAAGCTCGCTGTTGTTCGAGTCTAAGCGCTTCAACTTTCACATTGGGATTGTTTTCCAATGCCACCTGAATCGCCTGATCCAAAGAAGTGACTTTAGAAGGTGTTTGCGCAAAAGCGTCCACATTTACCAATGTCAATACTCCCAATAGGATCATCCCAACAGGTCCCCTTGTTTTTTTAATTCCCTTTTCAAAGTAGAAATACAAGACAGGCAGCACGACCAAAGTCAGCATAGTAGCAGTAATAAGTCCTCCGATAACTACGGTTGCCAATGGTTTTTGAACTTCAGCGCCGCTGGAAGAAGAAAGTGCCATAGGCAAAAAACCCAGCGATGCCACAGAAGCAGTCAAAATAACAGGCCGTAGCCTTGTGCGAGTCCCCAAATATATCCGCTCAAACACATCGCTGATTCCTTCTTTCTTAAGTGAATTGAATTCAGCAATCAGGACAATTCCATTGAGAACAGCGACTCCGAACAGCGCGATAAAACCGATTCCGGCAGAAATACTAAAAGGCATCTCACGCAGTGATAATGCAAAGATTCCCCCTATGGCTGAAAGTGGGATTGCTGTGAATATCAGGATGCTTTGCTTGATAGATCCAAACGTGAAAAACAGCAAAACAAAAATCAGTAAAAGTGCAAGAGGAACTGCTATACCCAGCCGCGCCCGGGCTTCTACCAGATTTTCAAACTGCCCTCCGTAAGTCACCGAATAGCCCGGCTCAAATGTCATCGAACTGGCAATCTTAGCTTCTATCTCATTTACTATACTTTCTACATCCCTATTTCTGGCATTAAAGGCGACCACAATTCTTCTTTGAGTATCGTCACGCTGAATCTGATAGGGGCCTTCTTTTACTGATACATCTGCCACCTGATAAAGCGGTATCTGATCCCCATTTGACCGTGCTATATACAAGTTCTGAACGTCTTCCAACTCATTCCTTTTGGACTGAGCTAATCTGACTACCAAATCAAACCGCTTTTCCCCTTCGTACACTTTTCCGGCTGATGCTCCTGCAAATGCAGCTTGAACAGATCGATTTACTTCCTTGATACTCAGACCAAATTTCGCCAATTGAGCCCGGTTATAATCAATGACGATTTGCGGTATTCCGGTAACTTCTTCCACGTAAATATCCTCCGCACCTTCAACGCCACTTGCAATCTGTCCTATTTGATTTGCATATTCAGAGAGTCGATTTAGATCCTCCCCATATATTTTGATCGCCACATCTTGACGGACTCCTGACATTAATTCATTGAATCGCATTTGAATAGGCTGCTGGAATCCAAAGTTCACACCTGGCAATACTGATAAAGCTTCGGACATTTTATTCGCCAACTCTTCCCTGTTGGTGGCTGAGGTCCATTCACTTTTGTCCTTTAGGATAATCATCAGATCAGCACCTTCAACAGGCATGGGGTCAGTTGGTATTTCTCCGGATCCAATTTTGGAGACTACTTTTATCACTTCCGGAAATTCCTTCAAAAGTATCTTTTCGGCTTGGGTGGTCGCCTTAATAGTGTTCTGAAGAGATGAACCAGTTACCACCCGGGTTTCCACTGCAAAATCTCCTTCCTCAAGTGTCGGAATAAATTCCCCTCCCATGCGGGAAAAAACCCATGCGGAAATCACCATTAGGACTAATGCTATCCCCAAAATCAGACCTCTATGATGCATGGACCAACGGATTACAGGATTATAAAATCGCTGGAAAACACCCATGATCCGATCAGAAATAGTTGGTTTATCACTAATTTCTTTACTCAGAAAAAGCGCAGACATCATCGGTACATAGGTCAGTGAAAGGATAAATGCTCCCAAAATCGCAAAGGCCACTGTCTGAGCCATCGGTCTAAACATTTTACCTTCAGTGCCAACTAGCGCCAAAATAGGAAGGTATACGATCAGGATAATAATTTCCCCGAAGGCAGCAGAGTTTCTGATCTTACTGGCAGACTGAAAAACTTCCTCGTCCATTTCTGACTGCGTTAATTTCCTCCCGATTTTTAGCAGCCCCAAGTGATGTAAGGTTGCTTCCACAATAATTACAGCTCCATCCACTATCAATCCAAAATCGATTGCTCCAAGGCTCATCAAATTCCCTGAAACACCAAAGAAATTCATGAGTGAAAAGGCAAATAGAAGTGCCAATGGAATCACCGATGCCACAATTAGGCCTGCACGGAAATTCCCCAGTAACAGCAAGAGCACAAAAATGACAATCAAGGCTCCCTCGATTAAGTTCTTGGTCACAGTTCCAATAGCATTATCAACCAGTTTGGAACGGTCCAAGAATGGTTCCAGCGTCACTCCTTCTGGTAGCGTTTTCTTGATTTCCTCAATTTTAGCTTTGACATTATCAATCACTTCCGATGAGTTTTCACCTTTCAGCATCATGACGATAGCGCTGACGACTTCGCCTTCTCCATTTCTGGTGGTAGCACCATAGCGGACTGCATTTCCAAACTGTACTTTTGCAACGTCTTTGATTAAGACAGGAATACCATTCGGATTTACCCTTACCGGAATATTTCTGATATCATCCAAGGATCCAACCAGTCCTTCACTTCGGATAAAAAGTGCCGTCAGATCTTTTTCGATATAGGCACCTCCTGTGTTCTCATTGTTATCTGATAAAGCCTGAAAAATATCCGAGATGGATACATTGAGTGATTTCAGTCTATCAGGCTCTATTGCTATTTCATATTGCTTCAGATAACCTCCAAAACTACTGACATCCGCAACCCCCGGTGTACCCAGTAATTGTCTTCTTACGATCCAATCCTGAATAGTTCGCAGTTCTCTCGCATCATACTTATCCTCATAGCCAGGCTCTACGCCAACTACATATTGATAGATTTCGCCCAAGCCCGTGGTGATCGGAGCCAAGCCGGGTGCGCCTATTCCAGGGGGGATTTGCTCTTTGACTTCAGCCATTCGTTCATTGACTTGCTGTCTAGCCCAATAGACATCCACCTTTTCCTTAAAAACTATAGTGACTACAGATAAGCCAAAGCGAGAAAAACTCCTGATCTCTTCTATATCAGGAATAGTGGCCATCGTCAATTCGATGGGAAAGGTAATTAAGCGCTCTACCTCCTCCGCCGCTAATGACGGAGAAGAAGTGATTACCTGTACCTGATTATTGGTAATGTCGGGAACGGCATCGATAGGAAGTTGGGTAAGTGAATACCCTCCCACGATGACCAAACCCATGGTAAGTAGCCCGATAATCAGTTTATTTTTGACTGAAAACCGGATGATATTATCCAGCATACGGAATTAATTTTTATGGAGTAAAATTGAATCGGACAAAGCTGTCCTTCGAAAAAACCGAACAAGGCAGAATTACTCAAGCATATTGAAATGCTGACCAAAAGGTGTTATTCTGGAAGTATTCGGATTTATTTAGCTTTTGGGGGGCTGAAAAAGATGACCCAAAGCTGGTGATATGAAGTGGAAATTATAGAAACTTATTGCTTCTGTTTTTTCAGTATCAGATTGAATCACCAAAAAACTGGGTACTGAAGAAAAATAAATTGGAGCATGAGAACAGTTATGATTTCCATTAAAAGGCAAATCCTCATGACTGTTTTCAGCATGGTGGTTACTACCCGAACCATGATCAATGTAATCTTCTACGACAAAATCAAAAACAGAATCTCCATCCAATGCTTTATGCTCCGCAAAATGGGAAACTAAATTCGGGATTTTCTGAATCTCACAACATAAATCCAAGCCGGTAGCCAACGTACTGAATACGAGCAGAAATAATGCGATATGTTGTAGGAATTTCACTGAATTCAAAGCTACTAAATAAACCCGTGCAAGGCTATTGCATCACGCGGTAAAGTGATGACCTATAAATGTCCCTTCTTTCCTAATCAATTCTTGAACTTAACTGGCCTAGATTTAAAAGCTATGCTTCCAATAATTCTCAGGAGCATCCATAGCAAATGAACTCAATCATTAAAACGAATAGGAAATCAGAGCTACATCACCTTCCCAGCAAGGTATTTCTGCACTTCATAGACATCAATACTTTTATTGAATCGCTTGCTGACAGAAGGAATATTTTCGCTGGATATCCAGATTTTGAGTTCTGCGTCAAGATCAAAGGTTCCGGCTGTTTCGAGAGAAAACTGTGAAATACTTTTATAAGGCATGGACTTGTATTCTACTTTGCTGCCCGTCAGACCTTGGACATCTATTAGGATTAGACGTTTGTTGGTGAACATAAACGTATCGCGGATTAGCTGAAATCCCAGTTCGACCCGCTCGCCATCAGCAAGTAGCCTTCCATACTTTTCTGTTAGTTTTTCAACTGAAACCTCACTTGAATTTCCGAGTATTTTATTGAAAATGCCCATCTACGTTTTTTATGGTGATTAAAGATTTATCTGATGTAAATATCAGAAATTTTTATTTGTCTAAGATAAATACTGGTTGAGGGAATAGGGAAACAACCCCAATCAGAATAGTCAAATCTCTTTTTAAACTAACTTTTTAAGTTATTTAGCAGTCCCCAAAATTTAGAGAACTTATTGAATTAGAGAATTAAGTTTGAATAGTCCATTTGACAAAATTACCCTCCCAATCCACCTCTACCCCAAAAGGATTAATTAGCTCATTTAACAAGACCGCTACCTCTAGGCGAGTAAGTTTTTTTTCAGCAGTAAATTTCTCAGGTAATTTGGCTCTATCCCAGATTTGAGCTAGTTCCAAACGTGAAGTATTTGGTTTGATTTTTTCTAGAATCGCCTGGAATCGTCCTCCCGTCAAATAAGCTCCTGATGCTCCCCAGAAATCTTTTAATTCAGGATAAACAGGTCTCAACCCATCTACCAGTTCATATTCGGAAACCAATCGCTCCGGATAAAACCAAGTCTGATTTGCCCAGAGATACGGAACTCCTTCCCCTTTAAGAATTCCACTAATCCCGATTTTTTGAACTGCTTCAAAATGCGGATCAAAAGGTGTAACATCAATAAAAGGCATCAAATAAGCTCCTTGGTCTAATAATGCTTGTTGTACGCTTCGAATGGATACTTCAGCTGGCGCTTTATTAGATTTTATCGCGACACTAGCTAAGGTTCCCGCAGCTTGTCCTATTCCCAATACTACGGGCTGGAGTCGCGATGCCCCATTGACGATATTTGAAACGGAAATACTTTTCTCAGCCAAGATCAAGCTCGGATGATCTTTAGGGACTAAAGCACCCAAAGGCACATTGTACGAAGGCACCCGAATCTTGATAAAATCTATGGCCGGCGCATCCAAGTTCTTTTTATGATGGTGATCTATGGTATAATCTCCCACTATCGCTCCTGTACGGTAATAAGGATTAGGGGCTGTATAAGGATTTAATACATAAGGCAAGGTAAAATCCACCAATCCAAAATAACGTCTGGATTCCCGATGGTAAGGGATAATTGGAAGATCATCTGCCGTGGGATATTCTTCGGCTGCTAACCCCAAATGACTAAAGCCTAGATCATGTTGGATGTAATAAATAAATCGGAGCGTAGCCGCTTTCGCCTCTTTCAAAGCTTCGCTTCGCTCCTGTGGGTTCATTTCAATACTATTCAGGTAATAATCATTGCCGCAATTTGGCCAGTTGATCATGTATTTGCCATTGGGCAATTTTCCATAGTCGAGCATTTTGCTACAATCTAAAGTCGGCGCATTATCCGTGGTGGGATCCGCATGAGCACAGGCGCAGGCAAACTCAGCAGGATCATAATTGGCAGGTTTTGGAATGGTCTTAGCTACTTCCTTTCCATAATCCTGAAGTGTGGCCACATAAGTCAAGTCTTGAATGATGTTATTCGCCTCAGCTGGAGCATAGATTTCTCCGATCACCTCCCGAGCATCCATTCCCAAGCGATACTCCAAACCCTGAGCTACCGCGACATCTCCCAATTCTGTCGCATCAATCAGTAGTGTTGACGTGACAATTACATTTTCTCCTCCCTTTTGATAAGTCAGCTTCCATTTCCCTTCGGCGTAGATGGCAGTCATCCACGTACTCTGAAACGATACCGTAAGGTTTGGAGTCTTCGCTGCCATTTCCTGAAGTAGTTCATTGGCTACTTTGGGTTCAAAAAGTGTATTACTCACCCAGCCGGTAGCCATATTTTTAGACCCTCCATAATAAGCTTCCAGTGCCTGTTTGAATTCCCCATAGAAGCCACCGGAGATCTTATCATTGCCATCGATTGCCGAAACGCCCGCAGATGTCAGCATCCCTCCAAGCCAGGTACTTTCTTCGATGATCAGCGTTTTGGTCCCCAATCGCCCGGCAGTGATTCCGGCAGAAGTTCCACTGGCTCCTCCACCTACAATGATGAGCTCATAGTTTTGCTGGGAAAAACCCTGGTTGCTAAAAAGTCCTAAAAGCCCAATTAAAAACGATTTTTTGATAGCTGAAATTTTCATGGTTCAGGATTTTGTCAACGGTTGACAGGCACCGATCAGTGCTGCTTGTTCACCTAGCGTTGAGATTTTAATCTTAGCTAAACAGCCGTTCTGAATCAAATATTGAGAGGTTGTGGGTAAAAATAGATTATTCATCAGGGCTATTTTTCCTCCCAGAATAACAGCCTCACTTTGAAGACGAATCAAATATGGTACAAGAAATTCACCGAGCGCTTTTCCGAAAATTTCGAATATAATAGCTGCCTCTTGCTTAGTGTATGCTAATTCACCCAGTTCTTTCACCCCTGAAATGGAGAGGTCAAACCGATTCTTAGCTTCTTGGACAAACCAATTTGTACCCAAGTAATCCTCGGCTATTCCGTCACGGAATGGCGCAATCCAAAGCTTTGCATCGCTTACCACATCTTCTACTTTGATCGCAGATCCAAGACCTGTTCCCAAAGTGATACCAATAGAGTTTTTAAAAGCCTTTGCGGATCCTGCTAGACTTTCTCCCAATAAGAATGCTTCTGCATCATTGATGAACTGAATGTTTGTTGAAGGAATATCGAGCGATTTGGCAAGCAGATTTTTAACTGACAGGTTATAGAGTGACTTCATTTTCCCCTGATCCTGAATCAGAGATATTCCATTTGGGTAATCGTAAGGGCCAGGCATTGCAATTCCTACCTGATAGCTCTTTGCTCCCTTGGCGCTTGCCTGAATCACGGCAGACCAAGCAGAAATCAATGTATCGGCAGCGGCTGTTGTATCTACGGATGATTCTTGAAAATCAGCCAAATTCAGCTTTCCTTCAGAATTAAAAGTCAAGGAAGCGGCTGAAATATGTGATCCTCCAATATCTACTCCGATAAGTTTCATGTAACGATTGTTCAGATTCGATTTTGAGGATTAATTAAGAAAGTTAGAAGTTCCAATCTGTTGATCTATTGCATCCAGCAATTCTCCGGAAGGGTCTTCAGAAAGTTCCCAAAACATCACTCCTGCCAGCTTCATTCGTTCTACATATTTAATTTTCGCTGCTATTGATCTGGGGCTTTCGTAGGTTACCCATTCTCCTTTTTCAGTGGAATAAAGAAAGGGATTTTGAGAGATCTCATCCCAATAGTGAACGTAGGAAGAATCCTTAAGAAGAAGCTGAATTCTGTCATGAGAAAGCGTTGTATCCCACTTGCCATATTGGTTTAATCCATTGTTCGCTGTCGCTACGTCTTTCCATCGCTTTCCGTAAAAAGGAATACCCACTACCAATTTATGAGCAGGAATCCCAAAAGCGATATGATCGGCCACCGCTGATTCTACAGCTCTTTCCTTTTTCCCTTCAGGCATGGTTTCGGGATTGCCTTTATATAGATTAGCGTGATGCCCTGTGATCTGGTCTCCGGGTCCAAAAAGATCGTAACTCATAATATTCACTAAGTCTAGGTATTTTACTGCAGATCGAAGATCATTGGCTTCCAAATATTTCCGAAAACCACCAGTTGCAATGGTGGTCAGGTAACGTGTCTGATGAAGCTGACCCAATGAATCCAATGCTTCTCGAAAACTTTTGAGCATCGCAACAAAATTCTCTTTATCTGCATCTCTCACCACATTATTATCGCCTTGGAGTGCCGGATATTCCCAGTCGAAGTCCAATCCATCAAGCTTATGCTTGATCAAAAAATCTATTCCCGATGCAGTTAGTTTCTTCCGGCTTTCAGGTGTCAAGACAGCATCGGAGAAGCCTTTAGACCAAGTCCAACCCCCAATAGAAACCAATACCTTAAGGTCTGGATTCCGGGATTTGAGTGAATGAAGTTTCAAGAAGTTCGAGCTATCTCGCGCTGCCAATCCTTCTCCTGAAGTGACCATTCCATCTACCACATTTGCAAAAGCGTAGTTGATGTGTGTGAGTTTCTCAGCCGGGATTTTATCGGGATCCACTCCCTTCCATCCTGCGATGTATCCGATGACTACTTTTTTTTCTCCTTGCTGTGAAAATCTTTGGAAGAGAAAAGAAAACAAAAGAAATAGAAGAAATGAAAATCGCATAGCGAAATAGTTAATAGGTAGATAAAAAGATAGAGGCCCGGTAAAACCAAGACCTCTATCTGAAATTTATTTACGAAAGGTTCTAAGTGAGACTTTACTTATCCCACCAAACTGGGTTTACCCAGGTATCTCCACCCATATTTGAAATAGCATTAACCAAATTTGTTGGATTAGTAGTACTTTCAGAAGCTGGGTATAATTGTCTTCTTGGAATTTGTCCACCGGAGAAGTTTCCAGAGTAATTCACTGGCGTTAAAACAGGATAACCTGTACGCTTCCAGTTGTTCCAAGATTCTACGAAATTAGCGAACAAGCCGGTAGTAGCCCAAATTTGTGTATTAATCATTTTTAAAGCTGCAGGAGTACTACTTACATCCAGTGGATTTGCAGAAGCAAAGCCTGAAGCTGCAGAAGAAGAAATTGATCCTCCTCCGAATTTACCCATAGTAACTATTGCCCCTTGTAATCCAGCTGCATAATATGATGAAGCTGTACCTGGAACGGTGAATCCTCTTGTCGCAGCATCAGCTAATAGAAACTGAGTCTCAGCATAGGTCAAGATGAAAACTGGTGCATCTCGATCTCTATATATTGCGGTAGGTCTAGAATATTTACCGATTAGAGAAATATCACCACCAGTACCTGTTGAACCTGGATAATTTGGAGATTTTGTGATGTCAGTAGCCAATCCTCTTAGATCATAACCATTCGGCATTCCAATCTGGACGGCAGGATCATTATCACCAACTGCGGTACTTTTATTTCCTGTTAAACCGGCGACGGGAATTTCTGCAATTAATGATAAACGAGGATCATTGTTTGACTTAAGGAAGTCGATCAACTTATTAGACCAACGTACTTCATATACATCGTCAGTTACGTTTAGCGCATTAGCACTTGAATTGGAATAACCATTTGCCTGATCAGATACCAAAATTGCCTCGTCCGCAGTGGATGCAAAGATGCCACCAGCTAAAGCTTTTTGAACGTAAGTCCTGGCAGTCGCTGGATCCGCATCAACTAATCGCATTGACATACGCAACATAATTGAGTAGCCTAATTTTTTCCATTTAGTCAGATCACCTTTGTAAAGCACATCGTTTTTGATTCGATCGCCTGAATCACTAATTTTCGAAAGTGCAGCATCAAGATCAGAAAGCATCGCAATGTAGGACTCAGATTGAGAATCATACTTTGGTTGAGTGATTCCTGATTCAGCTTTCAACGCTTCAGAGTATGGAATATCTCCATATACATCAGAAACGAACGAAAGAGTAAGTACTTTCCAGATTTCCCCTACTGCAACTAAATTGGTGAATCCTTTTTGCTCCGCAAGAGCCTGCATTTGATATACTCTTGATGCCGTAGAGAAGCCACCATTCCAAACATTTTGGATATAACTGTTTGTACTTCCTGATGCCAGATATTTATCGGCATTAGAATAGTAATTAGCACCTCCTGTAGAAGTAGAAGCCATTACTTGTACCCACATACTCTGGAAAAGAATTGCTCCACTATATCCAGTCATCATGTTGCCATAGTTAAAGGAAACAGTAGGGAGAATAAGGTTAGGATCAAATACGCTTCCATCAGCACGGTTTGGATCCGTATTAATTTCGGCAAAATCCCCATCGCAACTGGATACGGATAGTAAAATTCCCGTAAGAATTATGCTTATGTATTTTTTCATATTAATTCAATTTGAAATTAAGGTTAAACCCAAAAGATCTAGTGCTAGGAAGGTTTTGACCTTCGATGCCTGTATAGTTAATATTGGAGCCAAAACTAGCCTCAGGGTCAATATTTTTAGCTTTACGCATCAAAAACCCAATATTTCTAGCTACAAGAGATACACTCAAACCCTTCAAGACTGGAGTATTACCAAACCATTTTGAAGGAAAGCTGTAACCCAACGTTAACTGTCTCAACTTGATGAAATCTCCATCCACTACACTAGTACTGGTTACATTTTGCGCCAAAGCTTGGTAGTAACTTTCAGCAGATGCCGTCACACCATTCGTAGTCAGGCCGGACTCTCTGCCCTCAAGTGTCACTTGATTTAAACCTCTAAAAGTCGAATAGAATTCGGTTGCAGAAAGCACTTTGTTACCATAATTATAGTCAATCAAGAATGAAAATATAACCCCTTTGTACATGAAATCGTTATTCCATCCACCATAAAGTGTAGGCAATACAGTTCCCATATTGATCAAATCTCCACGAATAGGAAGACCTGCCTCGCTTAATTTGATGCTTCCATCAGCATTGTAAGCATAGTCATACGCTCTAATCTGAGGACCAGCCTCACCTACTACGTAAGCTGTTACAGCATTTCCTAGAGTAGCTCTGTTCTGCCCTAGATTGACAGGATTATTATTAGGGTCAGTACTAAGTATTCTATTCTTAACATTGGACAGATTGAATGAAGACTTCCATGAGAAGTTTTCTGTTTGAATGGGGACACCAGTCACCAATACTTCAAGTCCTTTGTTACTTGTTGATCCTGTTGCTACCACAGCACTATTAAAACCTGAAGTTATGCTATAACCTGCTTGCATAATTTCATTATGAGTTTCCTTCTCATAATAAGCAATATCAAAACCTAGACGGTTATTGAAAAAACTAAGATCGACACCAAATTCTATTTCACTTGTAGTGAATGGCTTCAAGTTCAAATTTGGTAGAGATGTTGGAGATGATCCAGCAGGTACTCCGTTGTAAGAGTTAGCAGAATTATAATAGAAGGTACTTTGGTAAGCGTCAAATGGCTCACCACTAGTCACTGCATAGGATGCTCTAAACTTACCAAAATCCAGTGCCGGCACATCAATCAACTCATCAAATACAAACGCAGCAGCTACAGAAGGTGAGAAGATGCTATTATTGTTAGTAGGCAAAGTGCTATAGACATCATATCTACCAGTGGTGGTTAATGTCAAAATATCATTGTAACCAATTCCAACAGAATAATAAGCAGAGTGAACTTCACGCTCATTATATCCATAAGATCTAGAGAATGTCTCTAAATTGAATGGAGAATATAAGTATGGAAGGACGAATCTGTTTCCACCAACACCTACTGATTCAAATTTGTTGTTTCTCATATTTACACCGGTAAGTACATCTAGATTTAACTTATCTGTCAAATCAAACTTACCGCCCAAAATACCGTCAATGTTCGTCTCTGTTGTTTGAGATTGTCCACGACCATTAAGACCACCTTTCAAATCCCCCGTATAGGCTAAGCCAAAGGGGTCAATGCTATAGAAGTCATCATTAGAAGCATCATTACCCAATCGTATCATTGCAAAAATATTATTTGTAAAGCTATATTTTGTAGAAATAGCAGAAATAGTTCTCTTTCTCCCTAGGTCATTAATCCCTTGGTTAACAATAAAATAAGGGTTTGTCACATAGATATCATCACTAAAAACAGTTTCAGCTCCCGTATCAGTATTATAGCCAGGAGCAAAAATACCCTGACTGATATTTGGGGCAAGGAGCAAGAAGTTGTTTGGATTCTTAGGACCATCACTTAGGTTAGGCACATTGGTGGATTTTTGATCGATGTAATTGATCATTGCCGTTACGCTCAATTTATCAGTAATATTTTGTTCCACATTCAAATTGATGCTCAGACGATTCACATCATTATTTGGGACAATAGATTTTGCATCCAAGTTAGATATGGACATTCTAAACGAACCATCATCTCCTAACCCTTTAGATAATGAAACAGTATTAGTAAAATTAGTCCCAGTATTGTAAAAATTAATATATCCGTCACTAGTAGGAGAATAAGGGTACTGATTACCATCAAATCCAATTACTGGGCTTCCGTCCATTTTTCCTCCCCATGACAATCTACCAGTTGATTGTGCATCGGCAGCTGTAGCTGGCTTCAGTCCGCCAGTACCTTGACCATATACTTGCTGAAAATCAGTAAAATCCATCGCATTTTCAGTCATCATATTCATAGTATAGTCAACAGACCAACCGCCACCTTTGGCTCCTTTTTTTGTAGTGATCAAGATCACACCGTTAGAAGCTCTAGAACCATAGAGTGCAGATGCAGCCTGACCTTTCAAAACAGTCATTGTTTCGATATCATCTGGACTAAGATTTCCAATACCATCGCCGCTATCGGCCCCTCCCCACTGTCCGGCACCACCTCTTTGAGTGTTATCCATCGGAATACCATTGATAACATACAAAGGAGATCCTGTACCGCTGATACTCGGTAGACCTCTCAATGTGATTTTGGAAGTACCACCTGGACCACTATTTGTTCCTTTTACTACTAAACCAGCGACTCGGCCTGCCAAGGAATTCGCAACGTTGGTCTCTCGAGCTGTTGTAAAGGACTCACTCCCTATTTGAGTCACTGAATAACCTAAAGTTGCTTTATCTTTACTGATCCCTAGTGCTGTAACTACAAATTCTGATAGCTCACTTGAGTCCTCATCAAGAGTGATATTTAACTCAGTAAGATTACCAACCGTAAACTCCTGCGTCGCAAAACCAATAAATGAAAACACTAGCACTGAACTAGCACTTACTGAAATAGAATACTCCCCGGCCACATTCGTGGCGGTTCCTGTATTCGTTCCTTTATCCAAGATAGTTACTCCTGGCATGGGTAATCCGTCCGACTCTGCAGTGACGACTCCCTTCAATACTCTCGTCTGGGCTTCTGTATAAGTCGATAGACCCAGCATCAGCACAAAAGAGAAAGCAACAAATAGAACTTTTCTCATAGTTTAAAATTAATGGTGAAATTAAATTGATTTGACTGTCTTGGTATTCCGAGACCCGCTCGTTCTACTCCATTATGTAAAGTTTTATTCATAAAATTTGGACTAAATGTTAGATTGTAAAAATTTTCCCCCTGATAGTCAGCTGTATCAATAGATTAATTTGTAAAAATTAAAACAATCAAAACATTGTTACTCATAAATCTATAAAAATAAATTTCTATTCAAAAAAAAATAAAATTTTTTTTTGAAAAAGGAATTCTTACCTAATTTTTTTAAAAAAGTGATTTTTTATAATAGCTTATTTTAGGATATACAGCAATTTTTAATATTTTTTTAGCCTAATAGCTAGATTAATAAAAAAAGTATTGCTGAAGTTTACCACGTACTCATTTTTTTTAGCTGATCATACCTGGAAATAGTACGTTCCACACTGATTATTAAACCTTGATATCTTCGTCTACTATCTTCTTAAAAAATTTATAATTATTTGATTTTGATCCTAAATAAAAAAAGCCGCTCTTGCGAAGAGCGGCTGTAAGACTTGATAAAATTCGTTTCTATCTTAGAAATAATAATTCTCTATACTTTACCAGTGGCCACGACTCATCGTCCACCAAAAGCTCCAACTTATCTACTGAGTAGCGAATCTTGTCAAAGTATGCTTCTTTTACATCTGTCTGGTAGCCTTTAGCAGCCTTTATAATATCAGTTTCTTTATTAAGCTTCTTTCTGGCTTCGACCATTGCGTTCAGATTCAACTTTATAGACTCTATATGCTTTGACACATCTTTAATCGTATCAACGGCTGCTGAATGATCTAGTCCAAGACCTTTCAGTCCATTTGCATTCTCTATCATTTTATTCTGATACAATATTGCAGTTGGTATAATGTGATTCAAAGCAAGATCGCCCATCACTCTACTTTCAATTTGTACCTTTTTCATAAAGCTCTCTAGCATAATCTCATGTCTGGCGTGCAGCTCCACACCGTTCAATACATTGTGGCGTTCAAAAAGCTCTTTGGTCCGTTTGTCCAAATAAACATCCAATGCAGCTGGTGTTGATTTCAGGTTAGAAAGTCCACGCTTCTTAGCTTCATTTGCCCACTCTTCAGAATAGCCATCTCCTTCGAATCTTACTTTCTTAGAATCCTTAATATATTTTCTCAGGGTATTGACGATTGCAATTTTCTTCTCCTTACCAGCTTGCATCTCTTTATCGATATCTTTCAGCATGGTTTTTAACACATCCGCTACGATCACATTTAATACAGTCATCGGTCCAGCCACATTGGCTTGAGATCCCACTGCCCTGAACTCAAACTTATTACCCGTAAATGCAAATGGAGAAGTTCTATTTCGGTCGGTATTGTCAAGGATGATCTCAGGAATCTTAGAGATTCCCAACTTCATATACATATTATCACCTTTTTCAATTTTGACATTGCCATTTTTTTCCAATTCATCCAATACCTCAGAAAGTGTAGTACCCAAGAATACGGAGATTATCGCTGGAGGAGCTTCGTTTGCACCCAATCTAAAATCGTTGCCCGCTGAAGCGATGCTTGCTCTAAGCAAATCTGCATTGTCATAAACAGCCTTAATCGTAGCGATTAAGAAAGTCAAGAACTGAAGATTCTCTCTAGCCGAGTTGCTTGGCTGAAATAAATTAACGCCTGTATCTGTAATCAGCGACCAGTTGTTGTGCTTACCGCTTCCGTTAACACCCGCGAAAGGCTTCTCATGAAGCAACACTTTGAGGTCATGCTTTTCTGCAGCTTTCTCCATCACATCCATCAAAAGCTGATTGTGATCTGTTGCTTTATTGATTTCTTCATAGACTGGAGCCACCTCAAACTGGCCCGGAGCCACTTCGTTGTGACGGGTCATTACTGGAATACCAAGTTTATGTGCTTCCACCTCGAACTCCACCATAAAATCTTTCACTCGAGTAGGGATCGAACCAAAATAATGATCATCTAATTGCTGACCACGCGCAGGACTATGTCCATAAACTGTCCGACCAGCCATTACTAAATCTGGACGAGCCGAATAAAGTGCCTTATCAACCACAAAATATTCTTGCTCAACTCCTAACGAAGGCTGTACCTTTTTAACATTCCGATCAAAGAGTTGGCAGATTTGAATTGCTGCCTCATTTATTGCTTCAATGGATTTAAGAAGTGGTGTCTTGAAATCTAATGCTTCACCAGTAAAAGAGACGAAAATAGTAGGAATACAAAGTGTGTTTTCGAAAATAAAAATTGGAGATGATGGGTCCCAAGCAGTATATCCTCGTGCTTCAAAAGTAGATCGAATACCTCCATTTGGGAAAGAAGACGCATCAGGCTCTTGTTGTACTAAAGCAGTACCTTTAAATTTTTCTAGTCCAGCATACGAATCGAAAAATGAATCATGCTTCTCAGCAGTTGATCCAGTCAATGGCTGAAACCAGTGTGTGTAGTGCGTTATACTTTTAGATAATGCCCATGTCTTTACTGCTGAAGCTACTTCTTCTGCAGTGGAGCTATCTATTTTTGATCCTTTGTCGATCGCTTCCATTACTTTTTTGAAAACCGATGGAGCAAGTGATTCTTTCATCTGCTGGTTTCCAAAAACACTTCTACCAAAATAATCAGAGATTTTTGGAGATGGAGCAGCGACAGTCTTCCGCTGTCTGCTTTGCACCATTGCTAAGGCTTGTTGTCTAAGTGTTGCCATTTCTACAATTTGTGGTTTAAAATTATATCTACAAAAATAGAAAAATACTCGTCTTCCAAAGCTTTTAGTAAAAAATTGAGGTTGATTTTTAAAAAAATTACACAATTTTCAAAAAATTAAGCAAAAATTAACCCCAATCACTGAAAGCAATGGATTTTAGACCTCAAGATTGGAGAATTGAAAATAAGACAATTTAATTGCCGTTATGATCTTAAGAATACTACATCGGGGATTTTGGAATCATCTAAAGCAAACGGAATGAATGCTTTACAGATTTGGTTTTTGCCATAGATAAGATAGAAGTAATCAATCGCATCCGAATCCCCGCTATTGAGCCAAATTTACTGATAAATGAAGTTATCTTATTTGTGGCCAATTCTAAACGATTTGTACCTCGTTCTCATATCCCATTTCGTCTGTGTCGAATACTATTCTTTGCAAAACGGATCGTCGATACCTTCGCAGACTTTATGAGGATCAAGTAGCCAAGATTAAAACTTTGATGAAACACGCCTCGGTATCATCTTAGGTTGCCTAGTCGATACTGACGAGCTGTTTTTAGAAATACATAATCTTATGAACGAGCTCGATATTTACTACCTCCAAGTATTGACATATTCTGAGCGAGCAAGTATAGGAGCAGCAGGGATGGAAGAAATCATTCCAATGAAAAAGCAGAATGAGCCATCCAAGATACTTTGGATTCGTTTTGAGCAAAAAGTGGAGAAAATTCTGCATCAAAAATCTAGGATAGACCTTCAGCGTTCTTTTTGAGGAAAATGTAGCAGATATAAGAATCCATGGATTCACTGAAAACTATATTTGGCTTGCAGTCAACTATGATCCAATGCAGCTCAACGAATTCAAACTTCTAACCTTGGATCAGATCAAGGTCCAAGGAAATGTATGGGCTTTGGAGCCGGATTTTGTTTTTGAAAAACACTGAGGAAGCAATAGAGTATTAGATTTTAGTGTTGAAAAATTAGATTTTAGAGCCGAGACGCTAGTTCGAACCAAGAACCAAGACATTAGAGCCAGGAGTTGAGATTGGTCAATAAATCCAGAAAAGTGAAGCACCAGCGGTACGCCTCGATTGTAATAAAAGAGTCTAAAACGATGTGAAAGCACCAGAGGTACGATTTGATGTAAGATTCAAAAAACAATCACCGGGACCTGACAATTTTTCTTCATCCCAGTCAAGCATAGTAAACGATTACGAATCTTTACTGTCGCCCTACTTCCAAACTAGCCTATTTTCCCTAAATTCAACTTCAGCAAAATCTATTTTTCGTGAGCAAAAAACATATCCCTATTTTAGTACAAGACGAACCTTGGTTGGCTGATTTTGAAACACAAATCCAAGAGCGCCAAGATCGCTTTGAAAAAGCCCTTCATGGGATTCAAAACCATAGCGGCAGCATTACTGAGTTTGCAGGGATGCACAAATACTACGGGATTCATTTTGAATCTTGGCGAAACGGCTGGGTTTATCGGGAATGGGCTCCAGCCGCAAATCAACTCTATTTCATCGGTGACTTCAATAATTGGAATCTCGCTTCCCATCCAATGCGAAAAAACGCACGTGGGGATTGGGAGATTTTTCTCCCTTTTGAGGAATATAAAGACCGTTTTATCCACCAAGGCAAAGTGAAAGTCCGGGTAGAGTCCGCCAGATTCACCTTAGACCGCATCCCGGCATATATTACCAGAGTGGTCCAAGATCCGGGAAACCATGATTTCGCCGGACAACTTTGGTTTCCTGAAGCCTACCAATGGACTGATTCCAATTTCTCTTCTAAAACAAATTTCCAACAACCACTTATCTACGAATGTCATATCGGCATGGCGCAAGAAAAGTTGGGGGTTGGAACCTACGAAGAATTTGAGAAGCTCACTTTACCCCGGATCAAAGCTGCCGGTTATACAACGATACAGCTGATGGCCATAATGGAGCATCCGTATTACGGTTCATTTGGTTATCATGTATCCAATTTCTTCGCACCGACATCCCGCTTTGGCACCCCTGAGGAACTCAAATCCTTGATCAATGCGGCCCATGGAATGGGAATCGCCGTGGTTATGGACATTGTACATTCGCATGCGGTAAAAAATGTGAATGAGGGACTCAATGAATTTGACGGTAGCGATCACCAATATTTCCATCCCGGTGAAAAAGGCTACCACGAAGGCTGGGATTCCAAGCTATTTGACTACGGTAAGTTTCAAGTGCAGCAATTCCTACTTTCTAATATCCGCTATTGGTTAGAGGAGTTTCATTTTGATGGGTTCCGATTTGATGGAGTTACTTCCATGATATACAATCATCACGGCCTCATTTCTTTCGGAGATGCAGCATTGTACTTTGATGGAGGAGTAGATGGAGATACCGTACTTTTCTTACAGCTGGCGAATACATTGATCCATGCTGTGAATCCTGATGCAATTTCCATCGCAGAAGAAGTCAGTGGTATGCCAGGGCTTTGTCGAAAGGTAACCGATGGAGGAATTGGATTTGATTACCGACTGGCAATGGGAATTCCTGATTTCTGGATTAAAACTCTCAAACATAAGCAGGATGAACAATGGGATCTTTTTGAGCTCTGGTATGAACTGACCAACCGTGCAAAAAATGAAAAGTCCATCGCCTATGCCGAGAGCCATGATCAAGCTTTGGTGGGTGATAAGTCGATTGCCTTCTGGTTGATGGATAAAGAGATGTATTTCAATATGTCTGTCACCCAGCAGAGTTTGGTAGTGGATCGCGGAATGGCACTTCACAAAATGATCCGAATGATTACCCTCACGCTCGGCGGAGAGGGATATTTGAATTTTATCGGAAATGAATTTGGGCATCCGGAATGGGTGGATTTCCCCCGTGAAGGTAATGGATGGAGCTATAAACATGCGAAAAGGCAATGGTCGCTGGTCGATGAACCCCTACTCCGCTATCAACAACTTGATGCTTGGGATAAAGCGATGATTCAATTGGCTACCGATGATAAGCTACTTGCGGCATCCCCTGCCGTACAGCTGTATTTAGATCCCGATAAAAAGATCCTCGCCTACGAACGCGGGGAATTAATCTTTGTCTTTTCCTTCAATCCCACCGAGTCATTTTTCGGCTTCCCGATCACCTTCCCCAAGGCGGGAAATTACCAGATTATGCTAGACTCTGATGAGAAGCGATTCGGAGGATTTGAGCGCTTGGATCAAAAGGTGATCTACTCCACGTGTACCCAAAGTCAAGTCAGTCTATATCTCCCAAGTCGAGTAATGATGGTACTGGCAAGGAAAAAATAAGGAGCAATAAATGGCTACTATCGTGTCAAAATTGGAAAGTAACCGTTATGGGATTTCGACAATAAAGAAGTAATTGGCAATGCTAAAAGACGACAGACAACACATTGACAATATGAATTATGGGAGACAATATTAATCAGAAGAATATTTTTGGAGCCAACACGGTAAAGAGTAGACATTATCACGAATTTTAATTCATTGCTTAAATTCAGGCTGCCGGGCTTTAGATTTGTTGCGATGAAACAAATATATCCAAAACACCGTGCAGCCTTACCCAAATTTAGGGCATTGACGAGTCTAAACCAATTTTGTTACGGGCGTTTGCTTGAAGTTTTTG
>Ga0335398_10001116_pt1 | contig 47165 bp, 38 predicted proteins | sample BON03_FD_205742 | JGI IMG/M metagenome (GOLD analysis project Ga0335398, IMG submission 205742) | Freshwater microbial communities from Lake Bonney liftoff mats and glacier meltwater in Antarctica - BON-03 (spades assembly) (version 2) | ecosystem: Environmental > Aquatic > Freshwater > Ice >... | reverse complement strand
TGAACCTCGAGAAAACAAGCGGCGTCCCAAGGTTCTCAAACTGATGACGGTGGCTAGGCGGATCTACCACGCGGCGATCGCAGCGCTTGCAAAAATCCCGTAAATCCCCGTGGACAATGCCATTCGTTCCTGCCACCTTTTTCCGACAACCTTTTCCCATCCATCCACTTATCACTGCATTAATCATTTGAACTGGAGAAAGTAATGCTGCAAAGCGATCTGACAGTTGCCGACGAAATTGAGAACAAAGACCTTCAGTTCTATTTGAATCTATGGCTGTTCTCGCGGCATTTGAAAGAAATGACAGCATTCCTCAAGCAGGGAAAGATAAAAGGCGGTTTCACATCCGCAGCCACCAACCTGGCAGTAGTAGGATTAAAAATTGCCGGTATTGTTCTTACTGCTGGCGGAACAGAGCTACTCGGCGCCGGAACAGCTTTGGCTGAAGTTGGTGGGGTGGGCGGAGGGGTAACCCTTGCACAGTTGTCCGCTGATGGGATTGCCGTTCCAGTTGCGGAAAATTTGGCGGCAGCGCTTAGTCCCGCCCACATCAGTAAACACGTGAAGGTCAAGGCAGCAGCAATTGTCGTTGTTAAATCGGTGCTCTGTATAGAAACATTTGTGGCTATCATCAACGGCTTAAAGCAAGTCGCTCGTCCCAGAGACGGTTGGGACAAGCAAAAAGAAGACGTCATTAAGTACACGAGGCCTGTCATTGGAGCTGTTGACGAGCTTCTTAAGCAGCACGTTAAGGTGATCAATATCACATGGGTTGGGTCAAAGATTCCGCTGAAGAAAAAGACTGTATTGAGCACTCAAATCAAGGAGAAGTACCAAAAACGCTGCGAAGAATTTCACACTGAGGCAGCCAGTAACGAAAAGAGAAAAGGCAGAAACATTCCGACTCCCGCAGCAGCTGTACCTGCTGCTGCCCCAAGTTTAACGGAATACTTATAGAGCCCGGATTTGGCTGAAGACTCAAATTTGCGTTAACCCATGAGCGGCGGACTTCAGGATTTTGCATCACGCGACGAGTCTCCATTCGTAGAGCAGATCGAAGGGGTCGGGGATGGGGAAAGTTGTTAGGAACGAATGGCACTGCCGTTAATTTTTGCCGGGATCTGCGCAGCGTGAGGGCTCGCGTTGACTGCGACAAGAATTTGTTGTGATGGGGCCGCGTTGAAGTAAATCGGAGTGTTGGCTGAACGTCCTGATCGCTAAACTTCTCGGCGGCTGGACCTTTGCTGAATCGAACTGCGTAGAAACAATTGACTAGGGAAGGTCCCTGTCTTTTACGCCACCAACCGCATTCGACGCAGCCTCATCTTCCGTCGTTCGCTGACGCAGAACGACGAGCTGCCGCTGACAGAGGTCGTGGACAGCGATCGATTTGCTCGGGCGTTTGAAAAACACGGTGTCGATTTCGGCGACGAGGAAGGTGTTGTCTATACGCCCGCCATTACGTTGTGGGCGTTGGTTTCTCAGACATTCTTTGCCGGGGCGCAACGCCTCTGCAAGGCGGCCGTGTTGCGAGGCGGCCGTGTTGTGGGCGACTCCGGGCTGCACGACTCGGGGCCGCACGGTCTGCGACACCAACACCGGAGCCTACTGTCGTGCTCGGCAGAAAATTCCTTTCGAGGTCGTGCGTGACATCACACGTCAGATCGCTCACGACGCCGAAGCCGCCGTTAGTCACACGGTCGTCGATGAAGACCCGACTGTGAACCTGTCTCCACGCGTCATTCAGGAGGTCCGCGCACATGCGAATGGTGGTCGTGTGTTGTTGCTGGACGGGTCCACGATCACGGCCGAAGACACGCCGGAGAACCAGGACGAGTATCCTCAGAAGCCCGTTCAGAAAGCAGAACTCGGCTTTCCCATCCTACGGTGCGTGACGCTGATTTCGCTGTACGCGGGCATGCTGTTTGACGTAGCTTTTGGCGCAAGGAAACGGGCGAAACGGCCTTGATGCGCCGACTGCTGAACGTGCTGCGACCAGGCGACATTCTGGTGGCCGACTGTTATCTGTGCACGTACTGGCTGATCGCCGCCTGCCGACAGCGAGGCGTTTACATTGTGATGAAAAATCATCACCAGCGTGAAGACGACCCAGCCGATGCGATTCGTCTTCGTGAAGGAGAACGCCTGGCGACATGGATTCTTCCAGCACGTCCATCGTGGATGAGCAAAGGAGAATACAAACAGCCACCGGCAACGCTTGAACTTCGTCTGATTGACGTGAACGTCAACCGCCAGGACTTCCGTCCGAGTCAGTTCACTGTGACAAGGAGCGGCTTTGCAGAAATCTTGGACGATGTAAGCAGGCGAGACAAAGGACACGTTACCTGATCATTGTGAAACTACTTCGCGGACGTTGCGTTGCGAACATCGTGCGTTCACTTCATGTCGGAAGATCGACGGTTTACGAGGTTGCGACACGATTTCGTGATTGCGGAGAAGTGGGACTTGTCGATCGCCGTGAAGAGAATGGAGATCGCAAACTGGATGAGGCGTACTTGGCGAAATTACACGAAGTTGTTGCGGCTTCACCGCAGGACTATGGCTGGCGACGCCCGACCTGGACTCGAGACCGTCTTGCTGAAACAATGACCTGGGAAACAGGCGTCAGGATTCACACATCGACGATGAGCACGGCACTGAAAATAATTTCGGCACGGCAGGGCCGTCCCAAGCCAACAGTGGGTTGCCTATGGTCAAAACGTGCAAAAAACAGGCGTCGGCGTGAGCTTCAGCGTCTGGTTGAGACGCTGCCCGAAGGTGAAGTCGCCGTCTACGAAGACGAAGTGGACGTTCATCTGAATCCGAAAATCGGGCCGGACTGGATGGTGAAAGGTCAGCACAAAGAAGTGCTCACACCAGGAAAAAATGTGAAACGTTATCTGGCGGGGCCATCGATTCGCGAACCGGTGAGTTGATCTGGGTGGAAGGCGAAAAGAAAAACACTCTGCTGTTCCCGAATTTACTCTGGCAGTTGGTCCAGCACTATCGTGAAGCGAAGGTCATTCACGTCATTCTGAACAACTTCAGCATCCATTCCACGCAACAGGTACGAGTGAGCCTTGCAACCGTAAAGGGGCAGCGTATCCAAATTCACTTTCTGCCACTGTACTGTGCGGATCACAATCGAATCGAACGTCTTTGGCCGGACATGTATTCCAGTGTCACTCGAAACCACCGCTGCCACACGATGCCCGAGCTGATGATTGAAGTCAAATACTGGCTCAGAAAACGAAACAGGCGACAACTGAAATCACTGTCTGCGTAAACTAATTAAATCGTCTGCCAATCACGCTCGGCTATTTAGAAATGAGCAGCCTCGGTATACGCCGTTGCGTCACTGCAGATCGTAGAGTTCATCCTGTTTCGCTGGGTCGTTAAGGTTTCCTTCGCTGACAAAACCTAGGCGTTTATTGTTCATCAGGTCAGCCTGTGTCTGAGACAGATAATTGTCTCCGGGCACTTCAACATTACTGGCATAAGCAAAACTTCGAACACTGCCATCCATAAAAGCGACGTTTGCAGAATCCGTGTGGCGAAAATGCACGTTTGGAAAATTGTTGCTCGGTGGTTCCAGCAACCATGTCTCTTCAAAACTATACGTCGGCGGTGAAAATGTAACAGTCTTCACCTGAGCACTGTCTGCAAAGACAACAGTCTGAGTCATCTGCATGATGTCTCGAAACTTTCTTGTGGCGGGTTGACGACTTAATCTGGCAGCGTAACTTGGCGGTGGCCATTCGACACCGGAATCACGGGACAGATAATGCCCGTTGAACCCAAAGCCCGACGCCGGTCGGCCGAAACGCACGGCATCCATTTGTGATTGACCAAAGTTAGGACACTGAAAGGCGGTCCAATTGGTTTCCATAAATGGAGCCAGCGGCCCGGCGGCAAAGTCGAGCTGCTGTGTGTTGTCAGGTTCGTCGTAATTCACAACACCGAACCAAAACTGTGAAGTCCCCTGCGCTCCGGAAAATGTTTGTAGGAAATCCAACTGAGCTGTGTCTTCAATGACATAAGGAATGATCGTCTCAGAATAGACGTCGGCATAGTTGTGAAGCGCCAGTGTTAACTGCTTCAGACGACTCTTGCATTGGGTTCGGCGGGCCGCTTCTCGAGCTTGCTGGACAGCAGGTAACAAAAGTGCAATCAGGATGGCTATGATCGAGATCACCACAAGTAACTCAATCAGCGTAAACCCGCGAAGACGCTTCGGAACTCGTTGTCCAATTCCACATTGCTTGCATTCATGTCGGGTACCGTGTCGAACGTTTGTCGCATCCAGCATATCTCTGCTCTCTATCAATCGAATCGTGTAGGCAGAGCAGCGAGAATCGGGCGCAACAAAACAGCGTATTGGCAAAGCACGATTAGGAACAGGCACACTGCAAAACGATGGCAAGAAGCCATACATAACTCTGCAGCACGACCGTTGCGCGCAATGGGTCTGGGAAAACAGACGAAGGCTGAATTGTGACGGCCGACATCGCCCTTCCGCGAAGGTGATATCAACAACGTTTCAGGCAGGTCTTCTGGCTTCCGGATCGTCCAGAATTTCTTTCCTTCCCACCATCGACATCAGACTTTCGCCCGATTTATGACAGCAGTGGACTGAATAAGAAATCTGTCCCCGGTTACAGCGGCGGGACCGCGACGGAATTAAACATAGCCATGGGACCATATTTGCACCGTCTTCCCTTTTCATTTGCTCAATCGCGGAAACTCACGCCGCTATGCAAACACCTGAATCGTTTCACGAACCAAAACCACATTTGTGGCGTCAGTTCCGTGCCAAGTCATTCTAACAGACTCGGGTTGAAATACAAGTCCGCGTTCGTGTTGATTCGTCGCAGGTCCGCCGTAGAATCGCCAATCTTTGCTTTTTCGTTTGCCATCTTTTGATTGAAGAGTTCCATGCTGGAAGCCATTCGTAAGGCCACCGTGCTGATTGAGGCATTAGGATGGATTCAACGTTTTCGTAGCAAGTACGTCGTGGTCAAGCTGGGCGGCAGCACTCTTGACCAGCCAGAGGCGGTGGATAGTCTTTTAACAGACGTTGTCTTCATGGCATCGGTGGGAATGCGCCCCGTAATCGTTCACGGCGGTGGAAAAGCGATCAGCGCCGCAATGAAAGTTGCAGGCATCGTGCCACGATTTGTCGAAGGACGCCGCTTCACAGATTCCGACACGCTGAAAATCGCATCCGACGTATTAGTCCAAAACATCTCAGCCAGCATCGTAGATTCGTTGCGAGCAAAAGGTGCTACGGCGACGGCTCTCCATTTCCAGTCCGAGAACGCTTTGATCGCAGAAAAGCTGGAACTGAAAGACGCCGCTGGCGAACCAATCGATCTGGGATATGTTGGAAATGTGATAAAAGTCGATCGCGACCTGCTGATCCGAATCTGTTCAACAGGAACAATTCCCGTCATCCCGTGCATCGCACTGGACTGCAACGGCCATCGATTTAATGTGAATGCCGATACAGCCGCCGCAGCTGTAGCACGCGAACTGAACGTTGAGAAACTAATTTTCCTTAGCGACATCCCGGGAATTCTGACGGATGTCAACGATCCCAATTCAAGACTTTCTCACGTAAATGCTGAACAGGTCCGAGAACTGATTCGGAACGGAACCATAGCGGGGGGAATGGTGCCAAAAGTAGAAGCCGCTCTTGATGCGTTGGATGCCGGTGTCCGCAAAGTGCACATCGTCGATGCTGCGATGCCACATTCAGTGCTGCTTGAAATCTATTCTAACACTGGTGTCGGTACAGAAATCGTCGGCTCATAACAGGCCGTGTTGCATTGAAAGACGGCTGTTCGATCCCCTTATTCTGACTGAACAGATTTAGAGCTGGAGATTGCAGCATTTCCCGAACGGCAATCTGACCTGCGGACCAATTCACAAAACGGATCTCAGCAACGGATAGAACTTACTGCCTAACGGTTGCCCTTTCGGTACAGCGTCCGTGCCGTCCAGCAATGGCGTATCCGAATCACTACAGACACCATCTTTGATGACGTTCAGCACCAGAGCTCGCCGAGGATTGACCGTGCGGTTTCCGAAAGATCCGTGCACCGTCAATGGATGATGAAAGACACATTCGCCAGCCTTTAATTCCACCGCAACCGGGTTATTAAATAACTCCCATTGATCTGCGGTCAACACGTTTTGAATTCCGACCATATCGCCCGCCAGCTCCGTGATTGGCAGCAGATTCCACTTGTGACTTCCCGGAATATAGTGAAGACAGCCATTATCAATCGTTGCGTCATCCAGCCCTATCCAGCAGGTCAGATGAGCCATTGGTCGAGTGCGCGTCCAGTATGAATAGTCCTGGTGCCATGCAACCACTCCTCCGTGCAAAGCCGGTTTACAGAACAGCTGGTCGTGCCAGAACCTAACGCTGCCGCCCAGTAACTGGCTGGCTGGCACTGTGAAAGCCGCGTTCCACAAGGCATCATGAAATGCCGGACGCAGTCTCCAGGCACCCAACGCATGAAACAGCACGGTGCTGGGGTCGGCGGATTCGTTGGAATGGTATTCGTACCAAAGTTCGCGGCCTTCATGATCAGGGTTTGTCAATTCGGCAAGTTCGCTTTGCAAAGCTTCAATCTGAACATCGTTTAGAACACGCGGACCAATTAGAAAACCCTGCTGTTCAAAAAGCTCTAGCTGTTCCGCAGACAGCGACTCAACCATCGTTGCGGCGTCACTGAACAAATCAGAAACGAAATAGTGTGATTCGGCAAGATCGCGCATGTGGTCGCCCTATGATATAAGCCGCGTAATTTTCGGTGAACGGCGTTGGTGAATTACTGACAATCGTCCCGTTCTAAATAACCGAGCGGGACTGCCGGACACGATTTTGACGTGAGAAACGACTATGATTGAGTGGAGTTATTTAGTTTTGAGGCGTGTCAGTCAAACGGTGCCCCGATTTCGTTCTGCTATGGAAGTGTTTCATTCCCAGTGGTGAACCGACGCTCAAAACAGTTGACGTCTTATGATCGCAGCAACACAGCAAACACCGTGTTTTTATTTGTCTGGGAATCAAGCTCGCCCACATAGTGTTTCCAGTCATCCTGAAAGTGTCGCAGGTAACGTGCAAAGCGTATTAAAGAAAAGGGCGGTCGAAACAATCGTTCGGCCGCCCTTATGTTTTACACTTCGGTCAGAGCACGACTATTTTGCCAGCTTCGGTACTTTCAGTTCAGCAAGTCGTGCGACAATGTCCTTGCCGTGATCCGCTGCTTTTACATTCTTGTCGATGTGCTTAATTTTGCCATCTTCACCGATGACGTAGGTCCAGCGAGAAGCGTTTTTCCGGCCTTCCGCAATCAGGCCATAAGCATTGGCAACTTTATGATCGGGGTCGCTAAGAATGGGATAGTCCGCTTCCACCTGTTTAGCAAATGCTGTGTTGTCTTCGACCGTGTCGCAACTAGCGGTGAAGTAGGCGACATTGTATTCTCGAATCGCTTCGCCGTTGGCACGAAACGAAATGCATTCTTTGGTGCAACCACCAGTGAAGGCTTTGGGAAACCAGGCAACGACAACCGTCTTCTTGCCTTTAAAATCTGACAGCTTGTAGGCCTTGCCGTCGCTCCCCTTGAGTTCGAAACCCGGAGCAACATCACCAACACTAAGATCTGCCGCCTGCGACACTGATACAACGCCGGTCAATACCAGGCCGATAAGGCCTCGCGCGATAAGTTTATACATAAAACAGATTCTCCTGCGGATGGAGCAACGATTGCGCTGCAAGTGAGGTGGGACGACAAGAAACATCTGGCTCAACAACACGAACCAGTCGATTGCAGTATACCGTCCTGTTCGTCAGCAACAGCAAGTCTCAACGTCTCAGATATTCTGAAGGTACGAAATTTTCGCCGCCGACGAGTTCTGCCGGCCCGGCGTTAGAAACGCCACCCGATGTTACGCAGAATGAAAACGAAAAGCGGATTTTCTTAGCTATAAAGTGCGCAATTGCAGATTGCAACTTACTTACACACATCCCCGTCACAGGCTGCAGCGAAACAGCGATCAACCACTGAAACGCAATCTTCGCAGTCATCAGTCATCGGGAAATTGCCGCAATCGTTCGACGCTCCACGGCCAGCGCAGACACTTACAAAGCCCCGAAGCCACTGAAGATGACTCGTCCGGTACGCACCATTATCTTCAGGTCGTTCCAAGGACAGCAGTTCTGAAGATACAGCAGATCCAGAGTCACTTTGCGGCGATAACTTTCCAGGTCGTTGGCGTATCCGGATTCGATCTGAGCGATGCCGGTCAGGCCGGGCTTGAGACCCAGTCGTTCCAGATAGTTGGGAACTTTAGCGGACAGGTCTTCCATATATTCGATGCATTCCGGCCGAGGCCCAACCATCGACATTTCGCCTCGAAGCACGTTCAGCAATTGAGGTAGCTCGTCGATCCGCATACGTCGTAACAGTCTTCCAACGGGAAAGATCCGGGCGTCTTGCTTTTGAGTCTGCGTGGGCCCATTGGAACTGGCTTCAACATGCATCGTGCGGAGCTTAAAGATCGTAAACGGTCGTCCGTAGTTGCTTTTTCGCCGTCGACAAATCGGAATCGGCAGCCATGAAGCTCGGCGGCCTGAATCACGACGATTGTTCAAACCAACGCGTGTTTGGGTAAACACAACCGGCCCTGGCGAATTGCATTTGATCGCCATGGCTGCCAGAAGCATAACCGGCGTTGCAACCAGCAATAGCCCACTGGCGACCAAGATGTCTGTCAGCCGTTTGATAATTCGTGTCGAGGCGGGCAGTCTGTGAGCGTGACCACCAAATGACGAAGAATCTATTTCCGTCAGCCATCGCGGCGGCGAAACGCTCGTTGAATTCGCAACACCATTCAATAAGTGCTCATCAGATACGCCGCTATCGGCACCCGCAACTGAAGAGTTGACGGGTGTTTGAATAGAAGCATGATCTGTTGGCAGTGGCATTTTGGGAAGATCTATACAATATTGTGCATGGTCTCAGTCACCAGTAGGCTAACACTGTTAACTTTCATGCGAGACAACTAACAGCACCGCAGCATGAAAACCCGACATTGAATTCCCTCAACCTACACGAAAAATCGGTCCAGCCGGAACAGGTGATGCAACGATTCACGGCAATCGCCACGTTTTCAAAATATAACATCCACGACTGAGCGATCTTCCCTTGTCTACCGATTCATGCGATTTCTCCTGCCCAAACGACACCCTGTCTGGCGTCCCAATGCTGTACAATAGTCGTTCCGCACATCGCACAAAAAGAAGCTCAGCACCAGTCAGCGTTTCAACACTCCACTTTGTAAAGACCTTGTCTGCGTTCTGATATTACCCAACCTCTGTTGATCGAAAATCCCGCCAATGCTGATATTTGATGCCCACCTTGACCTTGCCTGGAACGCCATCGAATGGAACCGTGATCTTCTGCAACCGATCGCCGCCATTCGTGAACACGAACGACAGTTTGCGGGATGCGTACCCGGAGATTGCACGATCAGCGTTCCAGAATTGCGCAAGGGCAACATCGGCCTGGTCATAGCTACTCTGTTGCCGCGATTTAAACGCAATCTTGCTCCGCTAACTTTTTACCAGTCGCGTCTGTCTGCCTTCGGGGCCATGCAGGGACAGTTGGCATGGTATCGACAGATGACAGAGCTCGGACATTTTGCAGAACTGCCCGACCGCCGGACGCTTGACCAGCATGTCGCAAAGCTGGAATCAGACGCGAGCAATACTCCGGTCGGTTTCATTCTCAGCATGGAAGGCAGCTGGGCGATTCCCGATCCTTCATATGTAGAACGCTGGTACAACAATGGCCTCAGAATACTCGGGCCAGCTCACTATGGCCCGGACGACTACGGCCACGGCACGGGCAGCACAGGCGGTTTGAAAGAAAAAGGCCCGGAACTGCTGCGAGAAATGGATCGTGTAGGCATGCTACTGGATGTGACTCATCTTTCCGACGACTGCTTCTGGCAAGCACTCGATATTTACGGCGGACCGGTTCTTGCCAGCCACCACAATTGTCGAACACTCGTTCCCAGCGACCGACAACTCAGCGACGAACAGATCAAGGTTCTGCTACAGCGGGATGCCGTGATTGGCTTGGCTCTGGATTCCTGGATGATCCGTCCAGGCTGGATCAAAGGCGTCACGGATCCATCCACTGTTTGCCTGGCAGACGCAGTAAATCATATCGACCACATCTGCCAACTGGCCGGTACGACCAAACATTGCGGCATTGGCTCCGACCTTGACGGCGGCTTCGGCCGAGAACAATCACCGTGCGACCTGGACACAATCGCAGACCTGCAGAAAATCGCCACGCTGCTTAGTGAACGAGGATACTCAGACGACGATATCTCCGGAATCATGCACGCCAACTGGATCAACTTCTTTCGCCGAGCATTGAGCTAGTGCGTTTTACGAAATAACGTAGCGAAACTCGTGTAGATGTGCGGCCGATGAAACCACAGGACAATGCCGAAAGACTCGACGACTTTCGCAGGATTGACCGCAGCTTTTCGTAACTTGATCTAACAACCGTTTGTGGACTTCAGGCCAGCACAACGGCCGAATCAAAACAGCGTACGCGTCAGTCTTTATACAGGCGTTACTGTACATTCGGCCGTGATTCGTCGTATAACTTTCCCTGGATGATCACTCCCCGCCGCCGATTCCCTCCTGCAAATTCTTCCGGATATTCTAAACATGTTTCTGAGCGAACTGACATGGCCTGACGTGTCTGCACTGCCAAAAAACATGCCCGTTATTATCCCGATCGCGGCGGTCGAACAACACGGGCACCATTTGCCGGTGTACACAGACAGCATGTTGCTGACGGAAATTGTTCGCCGCACAGAACTTGCAATGCACGAAGAACTGTTGGTCGCTCCGCTGATGTGGTTCGGGAATTCTGACCACCATATGGACTTTCCTGGAACGCTGTCTGCGCCGCCTCGAGTATACCTGAACATGCTGGTCGGCCTGCTTGAAAACCTCATCACGCATGGATTCAAAAGACTGTTTCTACTGAACGGACATGGCGGCAACGATGTGCCCGGCAAGCAGGCAATTTTTGAAGTACGGCAGAAATACCGCCACCGCGATGACCTGCTGCTGCTGTTTTCAACATACTGGTCTTTAGGCGGCGAACCCGGGCGTCAGAATTTGGAATTCAAACAGCAGGAAATGGGGCACGCCTGCGAATGGGAAACATCCATGATTTTGCGAATCATGCCGCATCTTGTTGGTGACTACCAGAATGCACCGGTCATTGAGCCAGGCAATCCGTTTTCCCCAGCAACCCGCGGATGGATAACGAACGATCGTTCTAAGATCGGACACATTGGCTGGCCCCATTTGGCATCGGCAGACAAAGGCGAAATCCTGCTTTCAACATTTAGCAACGATGTGCAGCAAATGGTGCAGCGCATCATTCAATGGGATGGAAAATCCTGGGAAGGGTGAAACATGCTCAATCGACGCCAATTCGGAAAACAACTGGCGGCAACCCCGCTGATGGCTGGCTTCATGCCCGCGCTATCCAGCGCTGCCGGACCGGAAGAAGTCCCGAAGAAGAAGATCGCGTTTCTTGGAACGGAAGTTTACAAGCACTCGCACGCTCAACACTTCCTGGACCGATTTGCGATAGGTTTTGCAACTGACGGACAATGGCATGATCCGGAAGTCGAGATTGCATCCGTCTACATCGAACAGTTCAAAGAACGAGATATTGGCAAACAACGCATCAAACGCTACGGCCTGAAGCAATTTCTTACGATTGAAGAAGCACTGACACTGGGATCTTCAAAGCTGGCTGTTGATGGTGTCATCATTATTGGCGAACACGGCAGCTACCCAAAAAACGAGAAAGGACAAACGCTTTACCCACGATACGACTGGTTCAAACGGGTAGTAAAAGTGTTTGAAGATTCCGGTCGATCCGTGCCGATCTTTAACGACAAACATCTGTCGACCGATTGGACTCAATGCCGCGAAATGGTGAATGACGCCAAGCGACTGGGCTTCCCATTATACGCCGGATCTTCACTGCCTGTAACCTGGCGTTTACCAACATTCGAACTGCCGCTCAACACGCCGCTGAAAGAAAGTGTGTGCGTCGCCTACGGCGGCATCGACAGCTATGACTTCCACGCATTGGAAACGGCTCAGTGCATGTCCGAACGTCGAGCAGGCGGGGAAGTCGGCATTCGATCTGTCCACGCACTCAAGGGCGAAAAGCTTTGGGCGATCTTGGAAGCAAGCCAGCGTCAGGATACTCGAAAGCTATTCGTGTCGGCGTTAAGTCGCAGTCACAATCTTCCGGTCGATAACGGATACCCAACTGCTCCGGTCACGTTTGAATGGGCTCGCGTGGCACTGCCGGAAATGACTGGCTACCTGATTGAACATCTGGATGGATTTCGCACGAGCATTTTCTTAACCGGAATTCGCGACTTCAACTATGCGGGGCAGCGTTCTGATACTGGCGAGATTATCGGTTGCCAAATGTATCTGCCGATGCCCGGCCAAAGTGCAACCACTGCCGACTTCTTCAACCCGCTAAGTCATCGCGTCGAAGAAATGTTCGTAAACGGAAAGACGCTCTATCCGATTGAACGAACACTGCTGACATCAGGCATGGTTATCGGCGGAGTTGAGTCGCTGTTTGCTGGTCAAGTGCCCTACGAATGCAAAGACATGGGCATCAAATATCAGGCACCAGAACAAACCATGTTCTGGAAGTAGCACGCTATAGATAAGACAAAAAACATCCGCTGGCCTTTATCCAGACTCACGTGTGTGAGCCAGAGACAGCCAAGTCACTTTCAATCTAATGACTGACCTGCACGCATCCGCCGCGCTGACATCTACGCTTCCTGTTACGACGTAAACAGAGCTTCAACTTCTTTTTGCGAGTCCTTGTGAACCAGCAGGACGGCGGTATCGCCGGCTTGCAGGCGGTCATCGGCATTGGGAACTCGCACGTAATCGGCTCGTTCTATGGCAGCCACCAGTGACTTGGACAGCGAAAGTTCTCGCAGCGAGCACTTTGTTGCCGCCACGCCTTTTTTGACTTCAATTTCCCATACTTCCGCGGTGTTGCCGCCGATTGGCGATCGTTCGCGGATCGGGCCTTTGGCAACAAGCCCCACAATTTGGCGTGCCATGGCTTCTCGAGGACTAACGGCGACGTCAATCCCCAGACGTTCCAGCACGTTGGCATAGTCGGGACTGCGAACAATTGTCAGCAGGCGTTTGCAGCCGAGTTCTTTTGCTTCAACACCGCAAACAATATTTTCTTCGTCGCGTCCGGTGCAGGCAACAAACACATCCGCTTTGCCTACTCGAGCTTCTTCCAGGTCTGCCTTGCTTTTGACGTCGGCATGCAAAACCGTGCAGCGTGGCAATCGTTCGGCGATGTAGTTGCAACGTTCCAGATCGCTTTCCAGAACGGTAACTCGGCAGCGAGTACATTCCAGCAGACGAGCCAGATTGAGACCGATTTCGCCTCCGCCGGCAATCACAACTCGAGTTCTTTCACTGGAACGATCTTCGAACTGCGCAGCGACTTTTTCCAGTTCACTGTGAGATCCAATCAACGTGACGTAGTCGCCACTTTGAACGCAGTCGTCGCCGCCGGGAATGATTGACCGCACGTCGTTCGAAATCAGCCCGATCCGAATCGTGTTCGGCAGCTGCAGCTGTTTCAGAGGAACGCCGATCGCCCTGGCTTTGTGGCCGACATGAATCCCATGCACTTCAACTCCACCCCGCACAAAGCTTTCCACTGCCAAAGCGGAAGTGCTGCGAATATGTTTAGCCAATTCCAGCGCCGTCAGATGCTCAAGGCTTATCAGTCGATCAATGTTGAAGTGCCGCTTGTAATCGAAGGTGCTGGTGTCTCGGAAAATCGGACTAAACACTCTGGCAACAGTACGAGCTGCCCCCATTTCGCGAGCGATACTGGCGCTGATCATGTTCACTTCGTCGCGGCTGGTCACCGCCAGGCATAGGTCAGCCGTTTGAATTCCAGCCTGAAACAGCTTCGCGACATCAAAGGCCGATCCGCAAACCGTTTGTACGTCAAGCTGTTCTTCAACACGTTTCAGCAACGCGGCCTGTTCGTCGACGATACAGACGTTGATCCCTCGATTACACAGCAGTTCGGCAACAGTTCGCCCAACTGTTCCGGCACCCAGTACAACAACATTCATACAATCGTCCTACCCCGGAAGGCCCGCACGCCAATGCGTTACACTTAAGATACCAGAATTCAAAAATGGCTGATTACCCCGCACTGATGATCCGTGCGGCGTCCATTGCAAAGTAGGTAAGAACGCCGTCAGCGCCGGCTCGTTTGAAGGCCAACAGGCTTTCCATCATGGCATTGTCGCGGTCCAGCCAGCCATTGGCAACTGCAGCCGACAACATCGCATATTCGCCGCTGACCTGATACACAAATGTCGGAACACTCAGTTCATGTTTGACGCGACGAACAATGTCCAGGTACGGCATGCCCGGCTTTACCATTACCATGTCGGCACCTTCCGCCAGGTCCAGGGCGACTTCTCGAATGGCTTCATCAGAATTTGCGGGATCCATTTGGTAAGTGCGTTTATCGCCCTTGCCAAGATTGCCTTTTGAGCCAACGGCATCACGAAACGGTCCGTAAAACGCCGAAGCGTACTTGGCCGAATAAGCCATGATCTGCACCTGATGATGGCCGTGAGCGTCCAGAGCTTTGCGGATTTCGCCAACGCGTCCGTCCATCATGTCAGAAGGTGCAATGATGTCGCATCCGGCGTCGGCCTGTACAACTGCCTGCTTTGCCAGAATTACCAGACTTTCATCGTTGGCAACGTCGCCATTTCTAAGAACGCCGTCCTGGCCGTGAATTGTGTAAGGGTCCAAAGCAACATCTGCAATCAGCCCGATATCGATTCCGGCTTTGCGAATCGCCTTCATGGCCGAGCAAATCAGGTTGTCTGGGTTGAGTGCTTCGTCGCCGTCTTCCGACTTTGCTTCTGCTGCTGTCACCGGAAAAATGGCGATGGCCGGAATTCGCAACGCCGCCGCTTGGCCAACATAGTCAATCAGCGTGTCGACGCTATAGCGATTGACGCCGGGCATTGAATCAATGGGCTCACAGATTCCACTGCCATCCTTTACGAAAACGGGCAAGATCAGGTCGTTGACCGACAACGAATTTTCGCGCACCATGCGTCTCGACCAATCGTGCCGTCGATTTCGCCGCATACGAACGGCAGGAAACTGGCCGAGGCTATCATAATCGGAAGCCATATTTTGCAAACCTGTTAACTGTTGGTCATTGTGCCGTTTGTTGTTTAATCATATAGCCCGTTCGCGAGCCCCAGATGTTTCGACGGCATCGTAGCGGTCAGAATCACCTTCCGAAACGCTCGGTCAAAACAAAGTTGTTTGACCGACATTTTGGAACTGTAACCGAGTCTCTTCATGATAACTTCATAGACTGTTTATACTGATCGGACACAACGGAATAAACCCGGACGATACTGTCCGATACAGAAAGCATGCTTTGAGTTGGCTGAGATCTCGCTTGTTTTGGATGATTCTCGGGATTTACTCGCTGCTGTGCGCGCTCGCACTGGGCGGGCTGCTTTTGAGCCTTACCAAAGAACTGGAACGCGATGCGCGGCGACTGGCAGAAGTTGACGCGACTCAATTACTGGACTCAATCTACGATTCGTTGCAGGGACATGACCCAGCAGACATCCACCAGCCAATCCTGCGGAAAGTTCTTGCGTCGCGGGGACGGTCTCTACTGATTGTCGATTCCGAAGGACGTGCCACAAACGGTCAATCAGAACCAATCGAAGTCAACGAAGTAGGTCTGACATCTGTCCGCCTGAGCGAATTATTGAAGGTTGCGGCCAATGGTGAGATTCACTTTCGCTGGGGCATCGCTGAATCGGACACGTTGTTCTGCATTCAGCACATCGCAGATTCAGACGATTTTTTGCTGCTGACATATCCGGTTGCTGATCGTATCGAAGAAGCGTCAAAAATTCGTCGAGCCACCGCCAGTGTTGCGGTCATTGCCGGACTTTGGGGGGCCGTTTGTCTGGCCTTTGTTTCAGCAAGTATCGTCGGCCCGATGAGATTGCTTAAACAGGCCGTTCAACCAGACGAAACCCCATCCGTTCGTCAGGACCTGCTGTTCCGACTGGCTGATCGCAACGATGAATTCGCCTATGTCGCAAAATCACTTATCGACAGTGATAAGGAAAAATCCGGGCGACTTCGTGAAGTCGAAAAGCAGGAACGGAAAACACGGTCGTCGGCGACTCAGCTGGCCGCCATTCTGCAGGCGATGGCGGAAGGAGTAATCGCGGTTGATGATCATGAGCGAATTCTGTTTGCTAACAGTCGAGCGTGTTTGATGCTGGAGCATCGCGGAAAGAATCTTGATGGCCGCATGCTGTTTGAGGTCGCTAGAAATACGCATCTGCAGGACGCCGTTCGCACGGCGCTGGCTGATCGAAGTCCAACATCCGTGGAACTAAAACTTACTCGTAATGAAACTCAGGTCACTCTGCTGGTTTCTCCAATTTCCAGCGGCGGTGCTGTTTTAGTGCTGGCCGACGTAACCGAAGTTCGAAAACTGGAGTCCATGCGACGTGACTTCGTGAATGGTGTTTCACACGAATTAAAGACTCCACTTACCGTCATTCAGGCGTGCACGGAAACTCTGCTGGACGGAGCTCTGGAAGATCATGACGCATCGCGCAGATTTCTACGACAGATCGAAGAACAGTCGGAAAGACTACTACAACTGATTCTAGGCATGCTGCAACTCGCTCGTCTGGAATCCGGCGAACAGGTCTTCGAAGAAGAGCCCGTCGACCTGTATGCCGTGGCTAATCAGGTAATCACTGCGATGATGCCTGTCGCTGAAGGTAAGCGGATTACGTTGACACTGATTGGCGAAAAAGAACTGTTTGTTCTTGCCGACTTTCAGGCGATTCGCACAGTCGCCGGCAACCTGATCGACAACGCTCTAAAATACACTCCTGAAGGCGGAGCGGTCACCGTAGAATTGCTGACTGAAGAAGACGCCAATGCGTTGCGAGTGATCGATACCGGCGTGGGAATCGCCACCAAAGACCAAAAGAGAATCTTCGAACGCTTCTATCGCGTTGAACGAGATCGCAATCGAGAACGAGGCGGTACCGGTCTGGGGCTGTCAATTGTCAAACACCTTTGCCAGGCCATGCACGCCGACGTCAGCCTGCAAAGCGCCGAAGGCAAAGGTGCCACCATTGAAGTCCGCTTCCCGTTTCGCGACTGAATGTGCGAGAACCTCAGCCGGGGTGATGGCGTAGGTAACGGGACATGTTGAATTTTCTGTCTACGCTGAGAATATTTGTTAGCAAAGATCGGTGCCGGACAGCATACGTTGGCTCAGCCAGTCTGTTTGGCGATTCCAAAACAGGAAACACGTCGTGCCGCAAGGCCTGGCGACTTCACACCAACGTAAAATGCCAACTGCGGCTATTCGTACCAGCTCGACATTCAACACCGCATCATTTCGATGTATCGTAGATCGTCAGTCCTGCTTGTTCGGCGACGGGTCTCGTTGTCAGAGTGATCGACTTACCGGCTTCGTCAACAACAATCACCAGCGTCCCCTTGTAGTCCGGGTTTGTTAGCATCGCATCAATCGCTTTCAGCGCCGAGACTTCACCGAGGTTGTAGGTTTGAGACATATTCTGCGTCATGCCGGCCAGCTTCAATGCGTCTCCGTTGATTATGATCGGTGTCTTGATTTCGTCGGCGACATAGGCAAATGCTTCCTGCAGAGGCATTCTTCGGAAGTCAACAATTACCGGCATCTTCAAGCGGTCAGCAACGGTATTTGGAAGAATGGGGCCTTTGGACGTCACAACAGGAGCTGGCCCGGTGAAGTCGGTCACTACAGACTGGTTCCAGGTGTATAAGGAAGCTGCCGCAAGATTTGCCCCGGCTTTATCCGGCAGCAGCGTGATCAACCTAACGTAGGCGGGCCCCACACTGGACGATGTTCCCAACACGAAAGCTTTCATCATTGCCGGAAATCGCCCAATCATCGATCGATACCCTTGATTGGCAGGTTTCATAAATCTGGCGGCATGCTGCAACCGATCCGGTAACTCCAGAAATCGTTGCTTTAAGTATCGCTGCACTCGCAGTGGAGAACTTTCGTTGTTTTCATGAAGTAGAGTTTCCATGAACAGTTCTTTGTCCAGATGCATGCTCCAGCTGATCGTCTGAATATCTTTTCCGAACCACAGCACAAACTCATCGGCGAAGGTCTGCACATCTTCGTCAAAAATGTACTCGCGATGCGTATCGATGTTTTTGATATCAAACATCACCGTCACCTGGCGACGGCGATCCGATTCCTTCAACAAACCTTCCAGCTCAACCGACGGCTGCCTGCTGTAGGACTTTGCTTCAGCCAAAAGATCCGACATGGAATTCGGCGCCACGACAAATGTCTTGTTGTCGATCAAAAGATAGCTGTAAGGATCGGATTCAAAAATCTGCACACCCGGATCTGGACGAACGGTGCCCGGAAATCGGTTCAGCTGCAGGTCGGACGCGGTCTGTTCGCTGCGTAGTCGAACAACGGCAGCTACGTCGGGTGGTGATGTCCGCGGCCCAAAGTTAACAATAAAGGTAAGCTCTTCGATGTCCTGAGGATCGAATCGAGTGATATCGCGAATAGTAGCGTCCAGCCAAATGCCCAGGCTGCCAAGCGTGGCGACAAATTCTTTGTGACTTCGATCAGCCGCCCAGATTTCAAAAGGCCGAAGATGGCAAATCAAATGAGGTGTAAACGGCATGAACTCCATCGGAATATTGCCGCCCGAAGTCGGACTTAGAGTTTTGGCGTCCTGATCCGAAACCGCCAGTTCCTCCTTTTCCTGTTTCCATTCGTCGTTTATCTTTGGCTGTTCGGCAGCATACTTCTGCTGAGCTTCGGCCGTCTTCTGACTATTGCTTTGCCACCACAGGCCCAGCATGCTGAAGGCAAACAGGGCGGTGCCAACACCGATGGCAATCGGCCCGGTGCGACCCTTCTTCGTTTTTCGTCGGCGAGCTCGGTTGGCGATGCTGCCTTTTGCGGTTGCAGCGGAAGATTCGGGTTCGTTTGTGCCGGATCCAGCTGAGTCAGTTTGGCCAGCAGTGTTTGTCGAAAAATCAAACTCGCTGCCAACCGGCGCGGCCGACGGAAACGCGTTGGAATTCGCACTCAACGGCGTTTCCGGTGCGAACGGCGGTGGGGCGGCGGCGGACGAAAATACCGGCTCATTACCAGCAACATCGTCCGGAACCCATTTGGCAGACGTGCCCACCAGCGGCTGATCCGATTTGACAGGGGCTGCCGGAGCAACTGGTTCGACCAATTCCAGCTGCACTTCATCTGGTTCTTCCAGAATAAAGCGGTGCTCGCACTTCGGGCACTTCCCCTTCCGCCCCAGCAGGCTACGGTTCGGCAGCTTTAATCCGGAGTTGCATTTTGGGCAGGAAATCGTGACCGATGACATTTCAGAATCCACAGCAGGCAATTCGAAAAGGCGATAGCGACAGCTGTTGCTAATTCTAACATGCAAAGCGTCTATGAGAAACGTTTGGCCCCGAACGAGTGAGATTCCTTAAGCCCGCTTTCCTTGGGCAGAGCGGCCAGCAGCGATTCTGCGATCTTGAAGTCGTCCATCGTGGTGATTTTTATGTTCATCGGCCAGCCGTTGTGCACAAACACCGGGTGTCCGGCGGCCTCAACCAGCGAAGATTCATCTGTAAAGGACGACGGATCGGCGACATTATGGTAAGCATTTTCCAGCAACGATCGACGGAAGACCTGCGGCGTCTGAGCCAATCGCAACGGTGTTCGATCAATCGTCTGTTCAATCCGGCCGTCCGAGGAAATAGATTTCACTGTACTGCTTACCGGAATACCGGGAATCACCGCGTCTTTTTCTATTGCCGCTGCAAAGATCTCAGACACCCACGCTTTTGTAAGCAGCGGTCGAGCAGCATCGTGAACGGCGATAAAATCAGCCGGTTTCTTCAAAGCATGGATCCCCTTCATCACACTTTCGGATCGCGACGCTCCGCCCTGAGTGACCGTCAGGTTCTTGAAGCCAAGTTCCGAGCGAAATCGTTCCAGAAATTCTTCGATATCTGACTTCGCCAACACCAGAATCACTTCGGACACGTCATCTCGGTTCACAAAGTGTTCGACCGTGCGCAACCAGATCGCTCGGCCCTTAAGTTCCACAAACGGTTTCTTTTGCCGAAACCCCTTAAATCGAGAGCTGTCGCCCGCAGCAGGAATGATGACTGCAAACCTGGACATTTGATATTCCCAACAATCTATAGAGTCAGCTCGACAATTCGGTGACGCGTACGATGCACTGCAAAACGTGTTCGGTCAACAGCAACGTTCTCATGATCACGCTTCGAAGCCAGAGTTTCTCAACTGGCAGACGTATCTGACTGCCTCCCGATCCCAACTGTTAAGACGGCACTCACTTGGCCACGAAGTGTAGATTGACGGAAAGCGGCTCCGGCCAACTTCCCCATGCAAGCACGGCACGCGAGTGAATTTCGCAAGGGCTGGATTCATTTGCTCGCGCCGCGCGCTTGTAAATTTGCGATTTCAGCACCGCCTTCAGGGAAAAATCCTGATCACTGTCCGCCACTTGTTGTGGAACGATCAGCGTTGTCGATTTTCTCAGCCGCCAGCATGGCTAGACCGTGCAAAGCAAGGCAGTCGATGTACAAGGCGTTTGGCAGTTGAGCGACCAGTTGGCGGCCCCCGCCTCCGGTCAAAACGTAAACAGCCTGAGCCTTGTCACCGAAATCTCGCGCCGCTGACTGTGCAAGCCGACTGGAAATTTCTCGAATTGAACCCAGTTGCCCCCAAAACAAACCCGATTTTATTGCATCAATCGTGTTGCGTCCCGGCAAAGGAGCGTCCACAAAAAACGAGCCATCGCTTAGTTGATCGGTGTCTATCAGTGGCAAACGAGCCGTATAATCATGAAGCGCATAGGCTGAAAGTCGCAGACCGGGCAGAATTGCTCCTCCCCGAAACGTCCCGTCAGACGTCACGAGGTTGACTGTGGTCGCGGTTCCCGAATCGATCACAACGATCGGCTGACGACCAGCAACCAGCCGTCGCACTGCGAACGCGGTCAACAACCGGTCGATGCCCACGGTTGCGGGCGATTCAACGTCCAAAACCATTTTCATATCGTCAAAACCGCTGATAATCACCGGAACAACATCCGGACGCGGCCAGTCTCGCAACAAAGTATCCCGGGCTGGTGGGTTTGAGCCCGAGACAATTGCAAAGTCCAGGTTGTCGAATTCGTGTTCTTCCAGCCAGTCGTTGACAGCCGACGCCAGATTGTTCTGATCGCGCAATGGCGCGGCAGTGATTTCTCGCACCTGAGGCTGCGCGGCAGAACCATGCTCGAAAACGCCGAATTTGGCTCGAGTGTTCCCAACATCTATGGCAAGAATCAGCGTCATGGCGGCGTATAGCGGTTTACGTGTCGTTCCACAGTTTTCGCAGACAATAGCATGTTGAAAGCCATTCTGCTGCCGAAATTCGGCGTTAAAAACCAACCCGTCAGCCGTCTTATTGCGTCAGGTCGTCTTTTCACCAGGAATTGAACTGAAACCTTCACGATTCCATCGCACGCGGCGCAGAGTCGTCGTACAGTCCGCCGCATGGCACTACTCAGTCTAAACAACATCTCTTTTGCGTACTCTCATCCCCCATTGATGAAGGACGCAACGCTGCACGTTGAACGCGGCGAGCGCATTGGCCTGGTCGGACGCAATGGGGCTGGAAAGTCCACATTACTGAAGATTATCGAGGGCCAGCTCGCTCCCGACGATGGCACCATCGGCATGGCGCCGGAAACCGTGATCACACGTTTGTCGCAGGAAGTTCCACAGGGCGACAATCAAACGGCATTCGAAGTTGCGGCTGAAGCATTTGGAAAGAATGCCCGGTTCGTCGTTGACTACCGCCATTTCAACAACCTGATGCAAAATGGCGAACCGCTGTCTGCCCCGGATCAGAAACGTTACGACGCCGCCAGCGAAGGCCTGAGCGACGCCGAATTGTGGGATGGCGGAGATCGTCTGGACGGTCTTTTGGCAGAAATGCAGCTTCCTGCCGACAAGCCATTCAGCGAGCTTTCCGCGGGAATGAAACGCCGCGTTTTGTTGGCTCAGGCGATGATTCAGAAGCCGGATATTCTGCTGCTGGACGAACCGACGAACCATCTGGACATCGAATCGATTCTGTGGCTGCAGGATTATCTTGCAAGGTTTCCGGGGACGTTGATCTTTGTGACTCACGATCGAGTCTTCCTACAGGAAATCGCCAATCGCATCGTGGAAGTGGACCGAGGTCGGCTGTTCGACTGGACGTGCGACTATCAAACATTTCTAAAGCGTCGAGACGACCTCCTTGCCGCCGAAGAAACAGCTCAGGCACATTTTGATCGCAAACTGGTTGAAGAAGAAAAGTGGATTCGCCAGGGCATCAAGGCCCGACGAACCCGCAACGAAGGCCGCGTACGCGCGTTGAAGAAAATGCGCCACGAACGCAGCGAACGCCGTGAAAAAATGGGAACGGCAAAACTGCAGCTGCAGGCCGCCGAAAGATCCGGCCGACTGGTCGCTCAGCTAACAGACGTGTCTCATGGTTTTGGCGGACCATTGCTGATCAACAATTTCAGCACAACTGTTTTCCGTGGCGACAAGATTGGCGTCATTGGTCCAAACGGAATCGGCAAGTCGACGCTGCTGAAACTTCTTCTGGGCGAACTTGCACCAGAACAGGGCGAAGTAAAGCTTGGGACCAATCTTTCCGTCGCCTACTTCGATCAGTTGCGAGGACAGCTGGATCCAACGAAATCGGCTCGAGAAAACGTGAGCGAAGGCACTGACGAACTGATGATCAATGGCTCAAAACGCCATATCATGGGCTATCTGCAGGACTTTCTGTTTACTCCTGATCGAGCTCACACACGCGTCGAATTCCTAAGCGGTGGCGAACGAAACCGGCTACTGCTGGCCAAACTGTTAACCAGACCAGCCAACGTTCTGGTACTGGACGAACCGACAAACGACCTGGACGCCGAAACTCTGGAACTGCTGGAAGACGCCATGACGCAGTTCTCCGGCACAGCACTCATCGTGAGCCACGATCGAGCATTTCTGAACAACGTTGTTACCAGCACCATCGTCTTCGAAGGTAACGGTGTAGTCGAAGACTTCGACGGCGGATATGACGACTGGCTGCGTCAAAAACAAAACCGAACCGCAGTCGCAGCACAACTGGCTGCAACAGAAACGCAAAAGACACAGCCCTCCGCGACACAGCCCTCCGCAACACAGACAGAAGCCCCGAAGCAGCGCAAGTTAAGCTTTAAAGAACAGCGAGAACTGGACGAACTGCCAGCACGAATAGACACGCTGGAAACTCGCCAAAAAGAACTCCACGCACTCATGGCCGACCCCGCCTTCTACAAACAGGACGGCCCACAAATTGCGGCGACGCAAAAAGAAACTGAAGAAGTTTCAGAAGAATTGCAGCACTGCTTCAAACGCTGGGAAGCATTAGAATAACGCCAAGCAAAAGCTGTTGGACGTTTCTCGAAAAGCAACGTTCAGCGGCTTATTTTTGAAGATCAAACTTGAACTGAATGAACGATTTCTGGTCACCTCAAGATCAAATCGTACGCAGGAAAAGTGCCAACTTCACGATAATCCCCGTGTTCCCAGCCCCGCGTTGGTACGGCTTTCCTGCAATTTCTGCCAAGAAGCACAAAGGATTATGAAGGTGAGAAGTCGCCAATACGTGATCTGACGCGCGGCGAAGCAGTACAAGCGGAAGCATTTGTTAATGCTGCCATAGACATGTACAATACGACCGTGCTTCCGAGTGAGAAGCCGGACAATGCGGGAACGCAAAATCAGTTTTTTTTTTCACCAACATGCTTCAAAACTCTCTGATATGAAAACTCTCATCCGAGGCGCGGAAGTTGTTTTTCCTGACCGAATTGCGACAGCCAATATTCTGATTGAAGACGGTTCGATCATCGACACGGCAGCCGACAATGGCGTATTCGCTGATGAAGTGATTGACGGTGCTGGTCTGCACTTGATTCCGGGTGTAATCGACGATCAGGTGCACTTTCGAGACCCCGGGCTGACTCACAAAGAAGATCTGACAACCGGCAGTCGAGCCTGCGCAAAGGGTGGCATCACTACATTTCTGGAAATGCCCAACACAAAACCAGCCACGATTACTCTGGAAGCTTTAGACGACAAATTGGCTCTGGCAGCAGAAAAGTGCCTGGTGAATTACGGATTTTATATTGGGGCCACCCCAGATAACATCGAAGTACTGCAAGCCGCAAAGCGAACTCCGGGTATCAAGATCTTCATTGGTTCCAGCACGGGCAATCTGCTGGTGGACCAACAGGAAGCGCTCGAGCGTATTTTCGCGAAAACCAGTCTTCCCATTTGTGCGCACTGCGAAGACGAAGCCACGGTTCGAGCGAACTCAGAACGACTTGGTGGAGGAACATCGTTCATCGATCACAGCAGCATTCGTGATCATAAAGCCGCACTGATTGCGACAATGCGAGCCGTGGAACTTGCAGAACGACACAACCATCGATTTCACGTATTGCACGTTTCTACTGCGGAAGAAGTCGAATTTCTACGTACAACCAGCGATCTGATTACGGCTGAAGCGTGTCCTCATCATCTGCTGTTCAACGTGGAAGACTACGAACGGCTTGGTTCTCTGGTGCAAATGAATCCTTCCATCAAATACAGAAAGGACAACGAAGCATTATGGGAAGGTTTATTGGATGGCACCATTGAAGTCATTGCAACCGACCACGCGCCACATACACTCGAAGAAAAAAAACAACCATATCCGTTGTCGCCGTCCGGACTGCCAGCCGTGGAGAACTCGCTGGCACTGCTATTGAATTCCGTCAACCAGGGGCGCTGCACCCTGCGACAGGTCGTGTCATGGATGTGTGAAGCCCCCGCGAATGTCTGGGACATCGTGAACAAAGGCCGCATCGAAGTGGGCTATGATGCCGACTTGGTACTTATCGACATGAATCGCGAAACTGAAGTTCGAAACGAAGATCAAATTGCCAAATGCGGTTGGACGCCCTGGCATGGCACCACGTTAAAAGGCTGGCCCGTTAGAACTCTTGTTGGCGGACGAACTGTGTTCAACGGCGGACTGTTTGACGAAACTGTTCGAGGCACCGAAGTAAAGTTCCAACACAACTAAAGCCACTCCACGCTGTCCGCACGAAGGATTGTTTTGTGGCCATGGATTGCCAGTGGCGACTCAGTTTTCAAGTAACCTGGTTTTCAAGCTGGAGACATAAGCGAGTGAGTCGCCCCAGTTGCTGAAAATTCAATCGCTGGCGAGCCTTGCTCGTATGGCAACGAGGCCCTGTGTTCGAAACATAGTACTCCACCGCTAAAGCCTCGCATTTTTCTAGTCGAGGTTTCTGAGCAAAGGTGGTCGGCGTGTCCTGTGAAGTAAACTGAACCTGGTGGCCGCGACTTAAAAAGTCGCTTAGACAGGAAAAAAACAACACTGCAATAGCCTGCGCTGTGCGAATCTGGCTTTAGAACTGACATGGCACATGTCGACGTCCGGAAAGGATTTAAAGGTCAGTATATGTGCGCACACTATTTCGATATCCAGGGCACAAAAACATCCATTTAGGAATCAGAATTCAGGGCAACGACAATGCGGGAATACCACCATTTATCTCGCACAGGTTCGGAATACTCTTGTGAGCCACTTTGGTCCAGCAGAAGTCAAAGTGTCTGCTGAACATTCCAACCTCGGCTTCTATATTGCACCTTCAGGCTGAGCAATATCACGCCAAGTCTCATTGCTGACTAAACACCGATATCTCCCGACTTGACGTTTATGTGTGTTTACGTAATTTGAGTTACCGGGGCAGCCAAGTAGGGTTCGCCGGGCAGTTTGGGAAGCTCGCCCGCTGTTTAGCGGGCACTCAAAAGGGACACGGTTTATGAAGCGTGTATTTCAAGTTACCGGCATTTTAGCATTGGCGCCGGCTGTTGCTGCTCCTTCGGCAGACGCCGGTCATCGGCATCGAGGATCTTACGGTTCGCATGGCAGCAGTGGCGGCGAATCACACGGTAGCTACGGATCAAGTGGCGGTTCATCTGGTAACGAGTAGAAGTTAAAAGAGTGCGACGCTCTCAAGGATCCAGCGGTAGTCACGGTTCAAGTGGTGGTTCTTATGGCTCGCATGGTTCAAGCGGTAGCCACGGCGGATCAAACGGCGTGAGCTACAACACACCCGTTGATGCCACACCCGTTATCAGTCAGCCTGTGTATCATTCGCAGCCTGCCAGCTGCCCGGGCGGAACCTGCTTCATGTCGCAAACAGCAACGCCACAGCCAACTGTAGTTGCACGAGCTCAGGTTGTCAGCCACGCAATGCTGGTTGTCAACGTTCCAGCAGACGCTGCCGTCTTCCTGGCTGGCCAGCGCATGACCGTTGAAGGTCAGACTTGAAAATTCCGAGTTCCGGTTTCAGTCACTGGTCAGAAATACCAATACCCCGTTCGCGTCGAAATCGTGCGAGACGGTAAAATGGTCGTTGCTGAACAAACAGAAACTGTTACCTCAGGTCAGGTAACAACCGTGAATTTTGAACAGAACCCTGCTTCAGATCTGGTTGCCGTAGCAGCACGCTAATTTCAGCGGTGATTCCCGGTACCGTGTGATTTGGAAGTCGGCTTGCGGATTTCTACCCTCGCGGCAGTAAACGGGAACGGATGGTTGATACGTTGCCACTTTTGTTGCGTTTCATAAACATCTGCACGCATCGTGGCAACGTTCTGCCAAAGCCAGCAGGAAGTTGTGAGTTTCGAAACGGATTACGCGACCTGTTGCCTGATGAACCTGATTCCTCACACCAAGGTATCTTCTTTTTTATTGCGTTATGTATTCGCACACCGAAAAATGGAGACGGTGAGGCCGACTTAGCCTTGCCTGTTTCTTATTGCGCCCACATCCTGCTTCTGAGTGAACCCAAACATGAACTCTGTTGCCGCCGGATTTAAGACAGCGGGCTTCGTAATGGTCAACGTATGGCTGGCGTTTCACGTATTCGCGATCTTTATTTCGCCGGCCGGCATGCCACCAGCATCTCCACTACTGGTTGATGCTGCCCAGATCGCTCGACCTTACAATCAGTTCATGTTTCTAAACCACGGTTATCACTTTTTTGCTCCTGATCCAGGACCCAGCACTCTGGTTTCCTACGCTGTGGATCAACCTCGCGATGCTCCCATCAAAGGACGATTTCCCGACACATCCATTCAGCCTCGTTTGCTGTACCATCGCTACTTTATGTTGGCAGAAAACATTGGTGCATTTCATCCGGAAATGCAGGATGAAATCTACGCAGCTTACGCCCGACATTTTTCTGCTTTGCATAAATCAGATTCAATCACGTTGTCACTGCTGAGTCACAATCCTTCTTCAATTCATCGGATTCAGGCAGGTGGTGAACTTGCGGATTCGGAAACGTTTGTTGAAGAACTACTCGGTAGCTACGACTTTAACACACCGACTGTGCAGCGAGTCCCGTTGGACGATGCAGCAATAGCACCCTCCTCCAATATCGAATTTGCAGCTGCTCCGATGCCCCCGGACTGACATCGAGCCTGCTATCCCATTAGTTCGCTGGAACTTCTACTGCGTTAATTCAACACATTCTCACTGCCCGAGTCCTTCCAACACAACATGAGCGCCAACGCCAATACTCCTGTTTTGCAAAGATACATATCCAGTATCAGCGCTGGCTGTGCGCGTTGGAAAGAATTCTGGTTTAAGCCGGAAGACCCGTTTACTCTAGGTATCGTCCGAGTTCTTACCGGATGGATGCTGGCCTACAATCTGTTTGTCTGGGGCCTGGATCTGGAGGCGTTTTTTGCCAGCGACGGACTTCAGCCTCTGGCATCCATCTTGAAGTTTCATGATGGCCAGCATGTGTTTTCTTTCCTGTTCTACGTGCCGGATGCGTGGCTTGTTCCGGTTCACTGGACATGCTTTGCTGTCGCGTTGTTGTTCTGTGTGGGACTGGGTACTCGAGTAACGTCGATTCTTGCGTATGTGATTACCGTTTCTTATTCACAGCGCGTTCCGGTTGCCAATTTCGGGCTCGATCAGATTCTCGGCTTACTGTGCCTGTATCTGGCTATCGGACCTTCCGGTGCTGCGTTGTCAGTAGACTCGCTGCTGCGACGACAACGCGATCACCAACGACACGGGGACTCAGCGTCTCGATTTGCTAAGCCTGAAAAGCTAATGACATGCCGAATGGCTCTGCGACTGATTCAGATTCACATTTGCGTGATCTACTTCTGGGCAGGCTTTGCCAAACTCAAAGGAGACTCCTGGTGGACCGGCGAGGCCATGTGGCAGGTCATCGCGAACCAGGAATATCAAACCATCGATCTCACGTGGATGGCTTGGGTGCCATGGCTTCCATACCTGATTGCTCATGTGACAGTGGCATGGGAAGTGTTTTTCTGCGTGTTGATCTGGAATAAAACGCTGCGTCCCTGGATCCTGCTGATCGGGACTGGCATGCACTTTGGGATCGGCGCATTTTTGGGGATGTGGACTTTTGGCCTGGTCATGACTTTCGCATATTTTTCATTCGCCGATCCGAAAGTCTGGCGAAGTCGTCTCGATAGAATTTTGCAACGCAGACACTCCGCCTCGTCTTGCTTTACCGATGAACGGCCAACAGCAAACGAAGATTTCGATTCAATGTGCAAACAGGTTGCGCTAGCGGCCACGGCGAATGAACCAGTGACTCAGCCATTCGCCGCGCCTGTATTCGAAGACTCCGTGGATACCCCGCCTGACGGCCCGGTTCCAGCCAGTGCAACTCAACCACTGAAAGCCGACAGCCGGCGGCACGCAGCTTCGCCCGCGACAGCTACGCAACTGGCTAACGTGTCGTTAACGCCAGAAACCGGTCTGTTGCTGATATCAGCGCATCCGCTTGAACGAGATACATTGCGGCAGTACTTCAGACGTCACGATATGCCTTGCCGAGCCGCCTCAAACGCCAACACGGCGATATCAATTGCTACATCACTTCAGCCAGCGGCAATTATAGTATCGGGTTCGCGAATTCCCACGGCTGAAATCCGACTGCTGCTGGATGACCTGGCCGATGCTGTCAACGCACCGATTCTAGCCATACTTTCGCAATCACAAATTAGCCTGCTGGGGGAATTTAATCTTCCCGCAACAGTAATCCAGTTTCCGTTGTCGCCTCGTGCGGTTCGCATGGAACTAAGCGACATGCTGTTCGGCAGGACGGATTTGCAGGACCACGACGATTCTGCGAGCCGCGTTCTTCCACAAGACGAAGTCTGAATTACTGAGTTCGCTGCAGACGAGACCTTTTCATTATGAATAACTCCACTCAGACAATTCGCACACTTCTAATTCTGACATCGCTGGTGATTGCCACCGCTGTGAGCGGATGTACGGCCAGTTCCGATTCGCCTGAAGTGACCTTAGAAAAAGCCAACATCCTTGCCGACCGCGGACAGTACGATGATGCTATTCCCGTTTATACAAAGGCGATAGAGGCATTTCCGGATCGAGCCGACGTATATTACAAACGAGGCATCTGTTATGAAAATCTGAAGCTGCACGGAAGGGCCCTGGAAGACTATGCCAGCTGCCTGCAACTCGATCCGGAAAACACTGACGCCATCAATAACAAAGGCGTTGTTCTGGCACAGATTGGCAAGTTTGAAGAAGCCGCACTGGAATTCAGTCTGCTGGTCAATCAGTTTCCGGATAATGTGCTGGCCCGCAGAAACCGAGGCCTGTGTCAGCACGACCTGGGTAAGTTTGACGAAGCGATCGTCGACTACAACATGGCGATCGAACTGGACGCCGAAGATCCACACTCCTGGTTCCAGCTTGGAAATGTTTTTCTCGAACAGAATAAACTGGCCGAAGCCGTCAGCAACTACGACAAAGCGATCGAACTGGATGCCGACTATGCCAAGGCGTGGATGAATCGCGGAGTTGCGAAATACAATCTTGGCCAGAAAAAAGAAGCCCTGGACGATCTTCAGCAGGCCCGTCGCCTGAATGACAACATCGTCATTCCGGGAATCGACTGGGCGGAAACCACTCCGGCCAGCGACGTTGTCGTTGTAGCCAGACCTGCAATACCTGCGGATGCTGACGCCGACTGGAATTCCTGCCTGGCGTTTGCAAAACGCGAATTGCTTGACCGAAACTTCACGGAAGTGAGTGTGGCGTCCGCGTTTCCTGATCAACGCTGCGGACTTCTGGATGCCATTAAAGATGGCCAACGCCAACAGGTCTACATCGGAGTCACAAACGCAGGCGACTCAACACACATTGCACTACCTGCTGTGACTGGGCCCGATCCGGCCACAAGCCGGTGTTTGCTTGTCATGGAATTCACAAAAACAGCAGGCGATGAAGCATCGGAAAGCTTCACTGTTAGAAGCTTTGTCGAAGACTGGCGACTGCTGGGGCAAACTGCGACACCGATATTGATCAACGTCGAATTGCTGTCTGAATAGACGTGCAGCTAGAAGCGTTTCATAAAATGACGTAGCGAAACTCGTGAAGAGTTTCGGCTGGTAAAATCTCAGACAAGGCGGAAAGTCTTGACGATTTTCGCTACAAGCGACCGCACCTTTTCGCAACGTGCAGCTAGCAGCGTCCGAAAATCGCGACCGCGACCTTCTCAATGCAAACACGACGCGCGAGCGACTGAAGTTTGCCATGGCTGGATTCAATGCCTGCCGCCGCGTGCTTGTGAATTTTCGGTTTCAGCACCGCTGATCGCAGCGCACAACACCGTCTCGGTTTTCGAAATGCTCCAGCGTTGAGAAGTTATCAGACATCTGCAGCATTCAGCCGTTTTATAAATATCCGTCCCGTGAGTGGCTGTCGTAAAGGAAATATCCTTCACGCCAGCGAGGTCGAATCAAGCTCTAAGACTTCTTCCGTGACGCAGACTCCCTGGTCGAAGCAGTTGCACACGCGCTGCCGAACTTCCGATTGCCAGCTTTCTTCTTCGCACTGGATTTTACAGAAAAAGATTTCCGGTGTGTCGTTGATGTAACTGCGGACTTTTTCTTTCCGACCGGCTTACGAGCTGCCGTCGCATCTATTGCCTTTTCGTAGTTCGCGATAAACTTTTTCACCGTGATTCGCTTCACCATTTGGCCGACAACGCTCAAGAACACGTCTTCCAGTTTTTTAAAGCGAATGCAGAACTTGCCCCTATTCAGCTTTTTATCGCTGTGCAGCCGGCCTTTCGAAACAAAGCCTCTTCGTTTGGATCGCAGTAAACGCCCATGCAATACAATGCCATCTGCTTTTTCTGCGATGCCTTAGAGGCAAAGGGCACGGGCGATGCGGCGTTACTGTGATAACCAGCCGGATAAAGCTGCCATGAACAAAGTGCCCGATCATTCCGCAGTTAATACCCTCTACGTAGCTCACCGGAAGGCTTTTTAGAATGGTCGCTCTTACAGTCTCCAATATGGCTCGGCGATCTTCCGGTAATTGAGTTAGATACTGTTCCACTGTGGTAATTTCACAAGCCATTTGGTTTCCTCGCGCTTTCTTTATTTTCGGCGCAGAAACTCAAAAACTGAGTTTCGACGATGCGTTCAGCTTTCCAGTGACGGCTAGGGAATCGCTGATGTTTTCGGCCGAATTGGGCTCCCAATCTCAACACTCTGACAGACCCAACGATGTACTCCAATTTCAGACTCGCGCAAAATAAATGGACCGCAGGACGATAAGTCGCTGTTCGGTCCATCTGGAATTCGTTTTCGATCCGCAACAATTTTTAGCGTTGCAATGCCTGCTCGATATCGCCTGGCAGAGCCGTACCTGAAGTCTGCTGCACAGGACCACTGGTTTCACCGGTCAGGTAGTTGTCGATTCGGGCCTGAGTCTTCAGCTTATCGAAGGTTTCAGCAACCATCTTCTGTACTTCGCGTTCACGCAGTTCTTCAGATAATTGAGCTTCGACGTCTTTCTCGTCGTGTGGAACCGGGTCTGTCATTCCTTCAAACTTCAGAATCACATACTGGTTCATGTCGACCTGAATAATGCCCGAAATTGCTTCCCCGGCCGTTTCCTTTTTGGCATCCGCTGCCATTTTGAATGCCGCTTTGCGAATTTCTTCATGGGCACCTGAGTAACGTCGAATTGGCGGAACAGTGCCACCCAGTGCTCGACTATTTGGTTCCACAGAGTAGTCTCGAGCAAAGTTTTCAAATTCTGCTGGAGTCGCACGAACCTTTTCCCAGATATCCTGAGCTCGACGAAGGTTGTCCAGCACCATCATGCGTGCTTTTACTCGGGGACCGTAGTTGTCGTAGTAAGCTTCTTTCATTTTTTCGCGAGTAATCTGCACGTCCTGGCCGGCAAGTTTTTTTAATGCCAGCATTGGCCAGATCACGTCCCGCCGATATTGAATGGGAGTGAGACCTCGTTCTGACTCAAGCATTTTTTCCCACTGATCAACAGGCAGACCGAACTTCTTTGAGATGCGTACAATTTCGTTGTTCACTTCTGCATCTGAAACTGAAACACCGGCCTGCGAACAGGCCTGTTGAATCAAAGTGCGGTTGATCACGTTGTCGAGTACTTCGCGGCCATTGCGTTGAATACATTCGGACGCCAGATCTTCATACGAAATGGATTGTCCGTTGACGCGGCTGACAGGTTTGCTGAGGGCGTCCATGCGAACTTTGCCCGATTCGCCGGCATCGTTCTGAACAGCAGCTTTGCTGCTTTGAGCTCGCATAATCTGCATACCCACGGCACCGGCCAGGACAGCGATTAACGTCCCGCTGACCAGCATGGTTCCGCGACTTGCGCGAGTAGGTTTCTTGCTGTACGAAGGTGCTTCCGGCATGATTCTGCTCCTGATACCGTGGCGATAGACGATGAGGCCCGCGATTGCGCCCTGCAAAGTTCGTCGTGGCAGCGGTAATGAGAAAGGAATTTAGAGAGGGTTGGGGATTGGAGATTCAGGCGAGAATCGAAAACCTACGGCGTATTCAGGTTGAGTTGCCTGAGTTTGCGGTGTTAACAACCGAGCGACCAAAGACTTCAGCAAAGATTGCGCACGACTGTCATCTAAGATTTTCGAAGTTGTAGCGTTGTATGTGATTTCTGCGATTTGGGTCAAGTTCTTTTTTTACTTGCCACTTACCGCGAAGACAGAGTCGTCTGCACCGAAAAAATGCGGGGAGTTTCAACCCACGCGTTGTGTCGAGTGTTTACGCAGAGCAGACGTTCAATTCCGGAAACGACGCGTCGTTCGCAGCCAATGATGGTGGCACTCTCGACAAACTTTGTGAAATCACTTTGCAGCGGCCCATCGCCATGACAGACACTGCAACTTATGGGAACAAGACCGCAACGCGTCCGGCTTGGCGCGTCTCTGCGAAAGACGCTGCCAAGCCTGGACGTCGAAATATTGTTCAAGCTGACCGTAGTCAAACACACGATTGAAATCGCCGTTCGGCAAAGGGCTGTCGAATCGAAACCCAAATCGTTACGGAACGCACACGAGCCAACCTGTTTCAGAAATCTCGTTTACACAACGGCAGAAAACCACACTATGGTTCATTACCCGAAGTGTCATTCAAAGGTGCGGATTTGGCTGTTGCATCTTTCGCATCCGATGTAACGACAATGTGGTAGATATAGCCAGAATGGACCTGTTCGGACATTCCAGCTCCTTCCATCGCTGCAGACTCTTGTTGTTGTATTTGTTGTCGCCGAAGATGACCGACAGCCGTAGCAGCAAATCTTTGTCAACGCGCTGCAGCAATCGCGGTGCAGCCGTGCCATCGTCGGCATTCGCTGCGGTGACGACAACGGCCAGTAGAAGGCCAAGCGTATCCACAAGCAAATCACGCTTCCTGCCGTTGATTTTCTTCCCCATCGTAACCTCGTTCTTCTACGCCCACCTCGGTTGTCTTGACTGATTGAGTGTCGATGCAGGCCGCACTGGGTGTCGCGGCCTGCGTCCATACGAACCCGAGTGCGCAACTCTGAGACGACCAGGTTCCATTTGCCACTGTCGCGTCAACGTGCGAAATAGTTGTAAACGGTACTCGTGGGAAGGAAGTCGTGCGGCAGAAGATCCGACTGAATCCCCGTTCGATCCGACGTAGAAAATCGCGTTGACGGCTTCTCGCAGCGAAACTTTGCGAATTCTGCCTGGCTGCGTTAACTTGATTTCGTTTGTGAGAATTGGCTCGATGAGCGACCACTGTTCATCAGTCACATCCGACGAATAAGAACGACGGGCTTCCGGGGTTAGCATCACGCACTCCTTCGCGTAACAAATTTAATAGAACTCGTTAAGGCTCCCCGTTACAAACGTTTACGTCAAAACCAATTCCCGAATAGACTCTGAGAGCTGCTTACTTACCACCGGTTGCAGCGCGACACTTTCGACATGCAGGTTGAATGAATTGATATTCAAACCAGAAGATCGATCGTCGAAATCCCGATCCAAATCAGCCTGCAGGTTGAATGAATCTAAGTCCAGACCGAATTGTCGTTCATCATTGCCCTGGCTCATGCCTGCATTCGTCAAGCCAGAGTTGCCCGGTACGATCACAACCAAAAACTCAGATACTGTTATCCAATTCAATGAACCTTCGGAGCGAACACGGTCCGTGAGACTTAGCGTTCGATCCGTGACCAGTTGCTGGACTTCTCCTGCAGCTGGTCCAAATTCTTCCATCAACAGTTCGTAAAACCAACGTCATCTGTTCATGCCCGGCCGGGCCCGTTCGCTGTAAATCAAAGAAGACTCGCCGCACCCACACCTGAAGATTTCTGCAAGCCGCAACGGTGCCGGGAAACTGTCGACCAGGTTTTCAGAGTTTGACGAATCGCTCCATTAGATACCACGTTCAATAGGTGTCGAACGCGCATCAAACCAGTAAACCACTTGCCCTGAAAACACGCGACAGAAGAAAAATTCGTGCCCAGACGAATTGTCGGTCCAGTAAGAGGGAAAAACGGAACGGCTAAAAGACCGTCCCGCTGGCGACTGACTACTTCAATTTCAATTCTTACTTATGATCGTGGCCTTCATGGTCATGGCTGTGTGCGATTTCGCCACGATAAGCTTTGCCGTCAATTTTCACAACAAGACGCGGACTTGCGGCTTCTTCGTCAAGGTGAGCCGCAAGTTGTTTGTCTTCTGACACAAACCGAGACGACTTGCCAACTTCGTCACTGTCATCCGGCCTGGCTGCCACAAGAAACTGCTTCGGATTGCCATCATGAGTTACGTTGATAATCAACTCAGACGCGTCGGTGGCGACCTGCTTCGTTGCACTGCCATCCAGAATATAAATCGTTACCGTGCCGTGTTCGTCATCATGCACAACTTCTGCGTGAAATTCTTCATTGCCCAGTTCTACCAGATCACCGTGATGCGGCCCCTCGGAAGGATGGGCGTGCGCAGCATGATCGTGGTCATCAAGCCCGTCCATTGTATCCGGAGGCAACGCACTGACAGGATCCGTTCCCGCGGGGGAATCGGCACCTTTCTGGCAACCGGAAATTGACATGGCGACAGCTGCCAGCAGTGGCAGCCAGGTTGTGCTGATGGTTTTCATTTTGAAAGCTTTCTCTTGTCTATTTGAAATACAGTATTTTAAAATACGTCTATTGGAACATTCGGACGAACGTTATGTGTGCCACTTGAAAAACATTCTACGCCTCATCGCACCCTCGCAAGATTTAACACTCGCCGACCTACAACCCTAATGTAGATGCTGAGTTCGAAAGCCGGTTTTCTGCAGCCAGTTCTCCCAGCCCGCAGCTACCTCGTGCGATGGCAGTTCAAGATGCATTGATCTGGCACAGCGAAACATAACATCTGCGTGACCATCGTGCCGCTCTTCTTTCACTTCGCATCCAAGCCCTTTTAGAATCGCAACCAATTCATCCGATTCCCGCTGATTGCGAGCATGCGTTGTCGACCAGCTTAGCAAAGAATAACTCACCACTTCCTGAACCGCATGTGCATTACCACCGGCTGCACCATGATCGTGTCCGTCACCATGATCGTGTCCGTCACCGTGATCGTGTCCGTCACCGTGGAAGTGCCCGGCAGCCAGTGGCTGCTGGCCAGACTCTGAAGCTCCGGTTGTCCCATAATTATGCCCGGCATGGTCTGCCCCAGCCTGATTCAATCCCGAGTGGTCGTGATCTTTACCATGAGCATGCAGGGTTTCAAAACCGGATTTCTTCATCCAGTCTTCCCACTGATGAGCCGTCTGATCTGACGCCAGGGTCAGCGCTTTCCACGATGATAATCGATACGACACGTCCATGTGCCCCCCATGGTCGTCCATCATGGCTTCGCAACCGAGCTTCTTGACAGTTTCGAGGTGCAGCTGAGCTTTTCGAGCATCATCAAAGTGAATCGTCTTTGTCTGCTTCAACCGGTACGCCACTGAAGGAGGTTCAGCCGCTAACAACTGAGTACTGCCCGAAACCAATACCATCTGAATAACCAGTATCACTTTTATTGAGAGTGTCATTTTTGCATTCCAATCCGAGGTCAATTTTTCAAATTCCATCACTAGCGAACTGCACTTTTCCGAATAAAATTGCGTTGCCAGTCGCCTTTTGAAGCGTTTCTACTCGTCAGCCAAAACGACAAACAGCATTGTGTTGTTTCGACTGCTTCAGTAACTGCTAGACGCCACAAACGAAGATCTCTCAATTCGAGACTCCCGACTCTTCGAACAGCTCGACTTCTGTGTTAGAAGCCGCGATAACTCGCTGAGCTTCTTTCATGCCAAACAGCCAGAATAAGGCCGGATGAACAAAGAAATCCAACAGCGTTGAACTAATCAGTCCCCCAAGAATGACAGTGGCAACGGGATACAGAATTTCTTTACCGGGTTCACCGGAAGCCAGTACCAACGGCACCAGACCAATGCCCGATGTCAGAGCCGTCATCAATACAGGTGCTAGCCGTTCCAGACCAGCCTGCACAATCATGTCTTTCGACCAGTCCGCACCTTCGTACTTCACCAGGTGCAGATAGTGATTCAACAGCAGAATGCCGTTTCTAGAAGCGATACCTCCCAGAGAAATGAAGCCCACCATGCTGGCAACGGTCAGCGTTTGACCAGTGATAACAATTGCCGCAACCGACCCGATAAAAGCCATCGGAAGTGCCGCCATTACCTGCAAAGACAGGTTAACCGAACGGAACATCGTGAACAGCACCATAAACACACCCAGCATCGAAACAGCAAACAACGCTCCGATAATTCGCGTCGCCGACTGCTGACTCTCAAACTGCCCGCCGTACTCGACAAAGTAGCCATCATCCATTGACGCAACAACCGGGGCCACTGCCTTTTGAATGTCCTCCACTACGTCCACCACGCCACGTTCGCTGACGTTACACTGCAGCACAATTCGTCGCCGCACGCTTTCACGATTGATTGTATTCGGCCCGCCACTTTCGTAGATATTAGCGACAGCTTCCAAAGGCACCTTGCCGCCATCCGGCAGGTCGATCGTCAGACGCTTCAGCTTTTGCAGGTCTTCACGATAGTCTTCATCCAATCGCACCATCAGATCGAACGTGCGCTGTCCCATTAAGATTTCGGACACAACATCGCCATTCATTGCCGTGGAAATAAATTCGTTAACATCCGCCGCCGTCATGCCATACAGCAGCAACTTGTCTCGATCCAGTTCAATTCTCATCTGAGGAATAATCACCTGCGGCTCAACCAGCAGGTCGGTTACTCCACGCACACCTTTGATCGCCGATTCCATTTCTCCGGCTTTGCGACGCAGCACATCCAGATCATCGCCGTAAATTTTGATACCAATCTGAGCTTTCACGCCGGACAGCATATGAGAGATCAGATGGGCAATGGGTTGTTCAACGGCCGTCACAATGCCGGGAATGTCCGCCATGGCTTCACGGATTTCGGTTAGCTGTTCCTCACGATTTCGTGGTGAATTCGGATTCAGTTCCAAAACGTATTCGCTCATATTGACGCCTTCGGCATGCTCATCCAGTTCCGCCCGGCCCGTGCGGCGAACAAAGCGATCAACGTCTTCAATTTCCAGCAGACGTTTTTCAACTGTCTTGTTAATTTCGTTGGAAGTGGCCAGCGATGTTCCCGGAGGCAGCACCACGTTCAACTGCATCGAACCTTCATTGAACGGAGGCAGGAAGTCGCGATCGAGATTCAGAACAAACAACGCCGCCAGCGCCACAGCCAACAGAGTGACGGTCAGGTTCAACCGTGGAAACTTAAGACTAAAACGAATAACGTGAGCCCCCACCCGTTTCAGCATTCGTACAAAAAAAGAATCCAGTTCACGATGCGCTGCATCTCCTGCCCCCGCTGCCGACACGTGTTCCGCTATCTCACTAGACGTAACAACAGCAAACTTTCGACTTTTGCCCAGCATCAGGTAACACAGCACTGGAGTCACCGTCAGCGAAACAAGCAACGACGAAAGAATCGAAACGATGTACGCAATTCCCATTGGGGCAAACAAACGTCCTTCCATGCCTGACAGCGCGAACAGCGGGATGAAAACCAAAATTACGATGATGGTTCCAAAGACGATTGAATTCCGAATTTCACAACTGGCCTGATACACCACCAACAGCGGATGCTTGGGGATTTTCGCAAAACGATTTTCCTTTAGCCGTCGAAAAATGTTTTCCACATCAACAATGGCATCGTCGACCAGTTCGCCGATGGCAACTGCCAGTCCGCCCAGGGTCATTGTGTTAATCGACAGACCAAAAATGGAAAACACAACGGCCGTCATTACCAGCGATAGCGGAATCGCAGTCAGCGTAATAAACGTTGTCCGAAAGTTCAGCAGAAACAGAAATAGAATCACGACAACCAGAATGCCGCCGTCTCGTAAAGCTTCGAAAACGTTTTCGATCGCTCGATCAATAAACGATTTTTGCGAATACACGGGAACGATTCGAATGTCACCCGGCAACGTCATCTTCAGATCCTCAACCGCTTCCAGAATTGCATCTGTAATGCGTCGAGTGTCTGCTCCGGGCTGCTTATTGATCGTCAACACAACAGCTTCGCCACCCGAGAATGAGCTGAGTTCAGAAAGTTGAGCGTCGAGAGATGAAGCGGTATCGCCTGACGTCACTTTTAATCTCTCGTCCCTCGATTCTCGACTCTCCGGCTTTCGGACAAACGCTGAACTGTCTCCGCGTTTCACTTGCGGGCCTTCTACAACTCGGGCAATCTGAGCCAACGCGATTGGCCGTCCATCGCGAACCGCAACGACAACCTTCTGCAGATCTTCAATAGATTTAATGCGTCCGAGTGCTCTGACAAGTAGTTCGTTCGGACCTTGTTCGTCCAGATAGCCGCCGGTTGCATTTTCGTTACTGCCCACGACGGCCTGTTTGACTTCGTGCAGAGACACACCGAACCGAATCATCTCGTCCGGGTCGACCAGTACCTGAAACTGCTTGCGGCCGCCTCCCATTGTGAAGACCTGCGAGACGCCGGGGATCGTCAGAATTCGCTGACGCACAACCCAGTCGGCCATCGTGCGTAATTCCATTGAATCCAGCGGCGAAAGTTCAGAACCCAATAGAGCAGTGACATCTGTGCTGCCGGTTTGACTCTCAGCTTTCGCCTTTGAACTCGCGATGCTCGACTCGGGACTTTCTTTCCACATAGCCAGCATCAGAATCTGTCCCATAATGGACGAAATCGGAGCCAGAGTTGGTTTTACTCCAGGCGGCATTCTGTCCTGAACTATCTGCAGTCGTTCGGTGACAATCTGGCGATCGGTATATATGTCCGTGCCCCAGTCGAATTCGACATAGACCACGGAAATCCCAATCCCGGACGAACTCCGTACCGCCTGCACGCCGTTGGCACCATTCATTGCCGTTTCCAGCGGAAATGTAATCAGCGTTTCGACTTCTTCCGGAGCCAGTCCCGGAGCTTCCGTCATAATCACAACGCGCGGACGATTCAGGTCCGGAAACACATCAATGTCCATTCGCAGCGCCTGCCACGAACCGTACCCCAGCAGAAAAACAGCTGCGGCGATCGTAAGAAGTCGCTGACGAAGAGCAAATCGAATGATGTAGTTAAGCATTTTGAGCGATTAGGAATAGAGAATGGCGAATGAAACATTCATGGACTCTTGCTGTTTATTCAAAACCCATGGCGATGTTTTGCGTATGAGATGTACACGTTGTGAAAAGACTATGTTGAATTGTTGGCATAGCGAACACGATTGGTACGTTAGTGAGTAAGCGTCTTCTTTTGGAACTTCTTTGCTTAGCCGAAAGATCTCTTTTCCAGCCTTAAAACCAGCCCGGCAAGCAGGTGAATTCGTCTGCTGTCGACCCAGGCTAATAGCCTTTCAATAGCTCGTCACTCTCAATGAGAGTGTCCTGCATGAGGATCAACTCCGCCACCGGCTTTGTTCTTAAGAGCCATCTGCATTTGGTGAGCATTTCGCATGGCGACGACGTCGCCGGGAAACAACTGCCCATCGTTGGCGATGACAACGGAAAACTGATCGCGATATTTGACATGCACCGGCAGTCGGTCAAAGTGACTGCCGTTCTGCTGAAACACAAAATACTCAGCCCCTTCCCGGGCAACGGCATCCACCGGCAGAACTATCTGCTGTTCCCATTGTTCAACGGGAACTCGCAACTGAAGTCGTTGCCCAGGACGATATCGCCAGTTAACAAAGCGAACGTCACCATCGCCCGCACTTTCATGAGTCACCTGGTTGGGTAGCCCGACAAAGAACTTCAATGTTCGCGAAGCACGATCAATTTCCGTATCCAGATAAGCGACATCAAGATTTGGCACTTCGTTTGTCCTGCCGTTCGCTTCGTCAAACAAAGCAGTTACCTTCCAGTCGTTATCGTTTGCAGCTGACAGTTGAGCGATATCCTGCTCAAATGCCATCCCTTCGATATACAGTTCCGAATAATTGACCAGCGTGCCCAGAGGTTCTCCCGCACTAACCGCCTGTCCGCGATGGACAAGTAACTCACGAAGAATCAGTGGAGGTTCTTCCGGCTCCATTGCAAAACTAACCGTCCGCGAACTTGTGGGCGAGAACACTCGGCTTAATTTCAGTTCCGGAGGATAGGTGCCATCCGCATTCGGTGAATATAGTTTCAGTTCTCGCAACAGCCGGCGGTCTTTGGAAATCTTCAACACCTGAGCATCCGAAAGGCCATGCAGTCTTAACGCTTCCTGCTGCACAATCACCAACGACTGCAGTTTGTCGCGGGCATATTCGCGTTCCAGCAGTGTTTTCCTGGCGACTCCGCCCGATGTCGCAACATCCTGCAGGCGATTGATTTCGCGTGTTTCAATGTCCAGTTCACCCAGAGTCGTCACAAACTCAGTTTGCGAACGCACTAGGTCCTCGTGCGTCAGGCGAATTTCAAACAGTAACTGATTAGGCTCAACGGCTTCGCCCGCAGCCGCATGAATGTTAACAATGACGCCATTCATCGGCGTTCCAATTTCAATTCGCGTACGCCCGGGTCGCTCAACAACCAAAGCCGGAACGGTGATGGACTTGCTGAAAGTCGTCAGCTGTACTTCGCCGACACCATCGCCCGTTAGCCCAAGATTGCGCAAAGCCTGGTTGGATAGCTCAAGGGAAGTACTCTCGTCGCGCCCGGCATGGTCATCGACAGCGGCTCCGTGGTCGTGGCTGTGCTCGTCAAGACCGGATGCAACCCGCTGATTTGCGACTGTCGATTGCACCCAGGAATTCAGAGTGGGCCACCAGCGATCCCTTGAGATCGTTGCTACCGAAACAACAACGATCATTGTTAATGGCCATAAGTACTTCATGGGAATCTGAGGAATGCGAGATTTCATGGAACCACAATCGTCTTAAAAAAGTGTCAGACAAGGCAACGCTTTCAGTGTGCTGAAAACAGCGTTCTGATGTGTCTTGTTGTCGCCTGGAAAAGCTGCCGCAATAGCAGCAGATCTACTGATGAGTGCATGTACTGGATCCGGTAAATTGAATTGACGGAATTCAGCATCGCCAATTAAATCCACATTCCGCCGGCAGCGCTTCGCAATTGCTTTCCACGGGCTGCGGCTTATCGATTTCGCTTTGGTGAAGCAACAGCTGGCTGCAAACCGCCGCGTGCAATCAAACGCCATCAGAAAGCCGTGGCTAAAAATCAGCTTTGATATTCTCTGACGTCAACACGCTTTAGTCATCGCACGCATGCGACACATTCTAAGGTGCTGTTAATGCAGAACTATCAGACCTTCAGCCAGCGGGGCGAAACGCGGTTACAACCGCCAAACCTGAGTTTTGGCGCGCAACGAGTACGTCAGTTCGGACGGACGCGGCGGATCACCGTGCAGCGCCGCAGCGGCATCGTGAAATGCGTACGTCCCAAAACCATTAACCATCGCAAAGGGAAGTATGATCGCTGTGTCGCTGGGCAATTCGACTTGAGAATTGGTCAACCAGAAACAATGATCTGCACAGTCACCGTGGTCTTCACCACAAGGACATGAATGGTTACCTGGCCGATCATCACCTATGACGTCTGTACAGGCTTCTTTGCCGTGAGCTGCATGAAACGTGCAGCTGCAATGAATGGTCTTCTGGACTTCCTGAACTTTAACTGGGGCGGGTGACCGAACCAAGCAATGATCATGATGAGCGCAGCAACCCATTCCGGCGTGAATTAACACTCCAAGAAGAGTCAAAGTTTTCGCTGCACTGTAAAACATCACATGTCCTTTTGTGATCGACTGAACCGATTAGTCTATCGTCGCCACACTCTGGTTGTCATCAGCAATATACGACTTCAGCATACCACTTATTGATTGTCCGCAATTGCGATGCCAATCTTCCACTGACACTCCTAACTTCTCAGATTGCGGTTTTTTAAGAAGTTTTCGGCATGATCAGATGAAGTCTGGCGGTTAGGACGCGACGCAAGTGCAGTCACTTTCACAACAATTTGTAATCAATCAGATTCAGTAAGTGACCGGAATATATATTCCCCAACAAACACTTATTGCACCAGCTGCTGTCCAACGAGTCCCAGCAAAAAGCCAAAGACGGCGCCAAGAGCAGGAGAAAAACCGTTCTTGAACTGAGGCTGCGGAGCGATGTTCTGAAAGGTCACCTACAGGATCCCGCTGGCTGCATACAGCATGATAAAAGCGACTACTTTCGGATATCCGGACAACCACAGGTAACCAGTCGATCCGGCAATGGGCCCCAACGGAACAAGCAGTAGAAAAGCCGCCAGAATCGTTTTACGGTGCAGCGATCCACCTGCGTGAAATTCGCGATATGCGTTGAATCCTTCCGGCAGATTTTGAAGTGAAATCAAAATCGCCAGCAACATTCCTGTTGATTCACCCGTCGCAAAGCCGGCACCCAAGGCAATTGCTTCGGGAATGAAGTCAGACAGCATTGCTGCCCGCTGAGCCATCAGTTTTTTCAACTTCGACAGCAGCAGATCCAACAGCATAAAGGAAAGACCGCCGGACAGAAATGCAGCAATCACCCACGGAAGAGAAAACTGCTTAACGCCATTCGGCACAAGCACAAGCACCAGAGACACAGCTTACCACAGCACGCCGCCGCCGAACGCAATCCCGGAATGGCGCAACTCCTGTTCCAATCATCCGCGATCGATTCGTTCCACCGTCGCCAGCAATGCCCCGCCAGCAATGCCCCGCCAGCAATGGCTGCTCGGGCCAGCGTTGTCAGCAACAGGACCAGCGTCAGTTCGTTCATGTAGTCCTGCGGTCTAGCGCATTCACCCGCGACAGATGCTGAACTGTTCCAGCTAAAACTCTGTTATTATCAATTCCGTAGCGTGCGCGCTGGCTTCGCGTCGCACGTTAAAGAATACAATCGAATCAGCTTTAGAAGTCAATTTGAGCTCGCATAGCAACGATGTCTGCGTCGCTGTTGCCAAACGTTGGGTTGTCCAGAAACGCGTGAATGTAGTTCAGTTGCAGTTTTGTATATGGATTTAGATACCAGTTCAGACCACCGGTGATGTTGTTCAGTCTACCGCCCGGACCTGTTCCAAGACTTTTGCTATCAGACAAATCCAGATAAGACCACCGACCTGCGACTTCCCATGCACCGGGACCGCACTCACTGCCAACTGAACGCTTCGGCTTGATGCGGCCAAACACTCCGGCCTTGCGATTATACGCTCGCGTCTCACCTGTCAGGATATAACCAGCCTGAGCATACGCACCAGGATACGTTACTCGGGGGCCACCCTTCTGCTGGACAGTTGCATAGAAGATTTCGGACTGCGCATGAAACGAACCGGAGGACATCGCTAACTCGGCATTGAACAGATTGATATTGTCTGTTGGGATCGCCCCCGTATCGACAAACACCGGAACCTGGGCAGGCACGCCCGGTGGCACAACTCCGGCACCGTTTTCACCGACAAAGAATTCCGGCTGGTTACGGTATTGCACCGCGTCGTTGGCTGGATTGAGAAAACTGTAGCCGCCGCCGACATGCATCAATCGGCTGTCATCACACGAATCAACCAGAAGTGCGGTAACTCGTGCCGCCATTCCATATCCTCCGTTGTCGCCCACGTTGCCCCCGAATTGATCGACTGGATAACGAAACCCGGAAAACGCCCACGTCATCTGTTCGTCCTGAGTATGACCGTAAGTCATCGCTCCGATCTGACGAAACGGAAGAAAGGCGAACGGCAGACCACGTTCCAGAAACGTCATGTCCTTAACGCTCGTCTGGCCATCCATTCCGAACGGCTGACGAAACTGTCCGATCCGTAAACTGTTGCTTCCTATGGCATTATCAATGTCCATCCACAAGTCCATAAAGCTGGGGCGGCCGGGAAACGCAAAGTCCATTTCCAGCATGTAGTTAACGTTGTCCCACACTTTTCCGACAGCAGCCAGACGAGCTCGACGAAAGTCCGCTCCATCCTGAATATCACCATTGGCAGGAACGCCGTTACCAATTGTCAGCCGGTTGTTGGCATCCTGATGAAACCACGCCGCGTCGGCCTGAAAGAATCCTGTCAGGCGAACGGTCGGGTACTTCGGCGGTTCAGGTTTTGCTATCGCGGCTATCGGCGGAACTAACGGCGTCTCAACCGCTTTGGCGTGCTGTAGTGCGTCAATTTGTTTCTGAAGTTCCAACAACTGAGTTTGCACATCTGGAACAGACTGGGTTTCGTCAGAGGCGAAAAGTGCCGATTCGCCAGGTACAGCGGCCAAAATCCGCCCAGGTTCTGACTGAGCAAACGCGATGGAAACCTGACAGCTAATTAAAACAGCAGCGCACAAGCGAATCGATAACGACTGTCTCAGTTCGCGGCGCTGTGTTTGTAGCTGCGGTTGTCCGGCTACAAGAGACCGTTCTCGCGGAATGCACGTTGCAATTTCCGGCACGGAATACGCGTCAGTGGGGTGCGGGCTACCCATGACTTCTGCTTCCTTCCATGGAATAAGTGTTTTCGTCGCGGCTGGTTGAGTGCCAATCCTGGTAAGTATCGGTCGCAAGATCAGGATCGACCACAGCGGCAGTCATTCTGAGGATTTCGCATTGGAATTTCGAAAATCAAAAATTCGATTTAAGATGCCTGCAACGTTGTACATCGGGTCTGCAAAAATTACAGACCCGCAGGAATACCATCAAATCAATTTTCACAGCTCATGCAATCACTGGGCAATTTCATCCAACCCCCACTAAACTACACAGCAGTTCTGTAAACAAGGAATTCACTGACATTAAGTACAGCTCACAACCTCAAATGTTTGATCTCAACGAAAAGCGTAACGGTCGCGGCATGCGACTGCTGGACGGTGGTCTGGCTGCCCTAAGCCTTGTCTCTCTCTCGTCACGATTTTGATCACGATGGATGTACGGCGTGAGCAGGAAATTGTGGCCTTCAAAATCAATCATCTACCCGACAGTGACCTTGCCGCCGCTGAAGCATTTTTCAGGCGACCTTAGCTCACATAGCTGGTTGGCCGCGTTGTTGGTTGTAAATGTTATTGGCACGGCAGTTGCGATTGCACTGGTGTTGCGAGGCTATCTTCACAGTAAGCAGTGAGCAGTCGCGCGAGACATCAAGGTACTCGCCAGTGATATTATCGCAAGTATGAATGCGGTGGTGCTGACGACAGACCGTCACAAAAAGATGACAAGTGTTAATGCCGGCGGACAAGAACTGATTGGCCTGAACGATGATTCGATCGGACAATTCCTGCAGGTGCAAAGGTGTCAAGTACCGTATCCTGAGACATGGTTGGTTTATTATTGTTTGAGTAATGTTGTTTTGCTAAATAGAGCGGGTTACAAGCCACAAATGGGGGACGGTTATGCGCCGAGCACCGTGTGCGGATAAAGCTGGCGGGATTTACCACGCGATGAACCGGGGGAACGCCCGCCAGCCGATTTTCTTTAAAGGTCAGAACTACCGCTGGAGCAGCCTTTACAACGGGCTGGGCGGTGACTCAGTGATCGAATTGGCACCGTGGCCGCTGCGGCGGCCGCCCAACTGGGCGAACCGCGTGAATCAGACCATGACCAGGAAAGAACAGGAAGCATTCACGAGAAGTATCAATCGCGGTGTCCCCTTTGACAGCGAACAATGCACAACAGCCACGGTAAAACGACTGGGGCTTGAGTCGACAATTCGAGCGCGAGGACGACCACGGAAATCACCTGAATTACAAAACCGGTACTTGTCACGAATGGCATTGTCCACGGGGATTTAGGGGATTTTTGCAAGCGCTGCGATCGCCGCGTGGTAGATCCGCCTAGCCACCGTCATCAGTTTGAGAACCTTGGGACGCCGCTTGTTTTCTCGAGGTTCAACGCGGTCCG